>Ga0190269_10000255_pt1 | contig 28535 bp, 20 predicted proteins | sample Popmic249IS_FD_133749 | JGI IMG/M metagenome (GOLD analysis project Ga0190269, IMG submission 133749) | Populus adjacent soil microbial communities from riparian zone of Blue River, Arizona, USA - 249 IS | ecosystem: Environmental > Terrestrial > Soil > Riparian zone | place: USA: Arizona... | reverse complement strand
TCGACACCAGCGCTTCGCGCGCGCTCGGCTTCGGTGCGCAGATCGAGCGGCTCAGCGCGCTCGTAAAGGACTTGCAAGCACGCACCGGTGGCGACTTCGAGCTGCGCGTCGTGGCGTTCGACCAGACGAGCGAAGAGATCTTCCGCGGGCCGGCGAGCGGCTTCGGCATCCGCGAGCAGAGCAAGCTGCTCGAGCGCGGCGCGCTCGGCGCTTCGAGCCTCGAGCAGGTGTTGAGCTTCATCGCCAACGGCTCGGTGAAGCCGCACGCGCGCATGCTGATCGTGAGCGACGGCGTGGTGACCGCGGGCGCGAGCGATAGCACGGCGCTGCGCGAGGCGATCGCCAAGCTCGCCGCCCACGGCGCGCAGCGGCTCGACGTGCTCGCCGAGGGCGGCATCCAAGATCGCGACACGCTGCGCGCGCTGACGCGCTCGGGGCTACGCGAGGCGGGCACCGTGCTCGATGCCCGCGAAGCGAGCGCGCGGCTGGCCGATCGCATGCTGCTCGGCGTGCAGGACGAGATCGAGGTGAACATCGGCGGGGCGACCTGGGTGCACCCGCGCGTCTTGCGCAACGTGCAAGCGGGCGACGAGCGCCTGGTGTTCGCGGAGCTGCCTGCCGGCACGCCGGTGCAGATCGAGCTGAGCGGCGCGGGCGCGGAGGCGTTCGATACGATCGAGACGCCGCGGCCGCTGCTCGAGCGCGCGTGGGTGCGCGCGAGGATCGCGTCGCTCACGGAAGAGCTGAACGCGCTGCGTCCCGACGCGAGCGACGAGCGCGCCGAGCGCGAGCGCGAGATCGTCGCGCTCTCGACCAAGCACCGCGTGCTCTCCGACTTCACGGCGCTGCTCGTGCTCGAGAGCGAATACGACTACACGCGCTACAACATCCCGCGCGATGCGCTGAGCGACATCCTGGCCATCGGCGACGACGGCATCGAGCTGCACACGCGCGACAGCCGCACGCTCCAGATCGGCAGGAGGAACAGGGACGGGCGAACGGATCGCGAGCTCGAGATCGCGGCCGAGGAGCCTCCCACCGTCGCGGTCGCGACGCCCGAGAGCAAGGCCGCGCCGGCGAGCCCGCGCGGCGTCGTCGAGGGCGCGCCCGTGGAAGAGCGCGCGCGGAGGCAGCCGGGCCTCGGTAGTCTCGCCAAGAGCGCGGGGCCCAGGGCGAGCGCGACGACCGGCGCGCAGCAGCCCCCACCTCCTGCCCCCGCTGCGCCGGCGAAGGGCTCGCTCGCGGATGCGCTCGATACGGCCGCGAACAAGCCAGCCGCCGAGGTGATCGGGCAAGCCGCCGGATCGGGCGTGCGCGAGGGCGGATCGGGCGCCGGCCGGCTCGGCACGCGCAGTGGTGCGAGCGCGGGCCCGAAGGACCTGATGGGCGACGCCGATGACATCGCGCGCCGGCCTCGGCCGACCACGCAGGCTGCGCCGCAGCTCGAGCCCGCGGCGCGCGTGCACGGCGGCGCGGTCGAAGGCTTGCCCGCGGATGAAGCGCGCGCGGTCGCCCGCTCGGTGGGAGGACGCGCCAAGCAGTGTTACGGCCGCAGCACGGCACCCGCTGCGGTCGGCGCGAGCGAGCGGCTCAACTTCGAGCTGTCCATCACCGACAAGGGCGCGGTCGGCGACGCGTTCGTGACGAGCGGCTCGCTCGACGATCGCAGCGCGCAAAACTGCATCCGCGCGGCGCTGCGCCAGCTGCGCTTCCCGAAGCCGTCCGGCGCGCGCGCGAGCGTAGCCGTGAGCATGGAGCTGTCGATGGTGCCGAAGCCGCTCGAGGTCGCAGGCGACCCGGCCGGAGCGATCGCGCCGTCGCGGCCCCGGCCCCCGCGCACCGTGAGCATCCCTACGCCGGCGCTCGACGACGCGTACGAAGGCGTGCTGCGCGACGTGCTCGCGGCGCTAGCAGCCAACGACGCTGGGCAGGCGTTGCGCGTGGCCGAGAAGGCCGTGACCGAGAACCCGGGCGACGTGCTGGCGCTGGTCGCGCTCGGCGAAGCGCTGGAAGCGCAGCAGAGCTTCGAGCGCGCCGCGCGCGCCTACGGCTCGATTATCGATCTGTTCCCGTCGCGAGCGGACCTACGGCGCATGGCTGGCGGGCGGCTCGAGCGCTTGCCGCGCGACAGCGCGTGGCTGGCGAGCGACTCGTACGCGCGCGCAGTCGAGCAGCGCCCGGACCATCCCTCCGGCCACCGCATGCTCGCGTATTCGCTCGCCAAGCAAGGCGCCTTCGAGCGTGCGTTCGAGGCCATGGAGCGCGCGCTCGAGCGGCCGTTCCGCGAGGATCGCTTCGAGGGCGCAGGCCGCATCCTGCGCGAGGACCTCGCGCTGCTCGGCGCAGCCTGGCAGCGCGCCGACACCCGCCCCGAGATCGAGCAGCGCATCACGCAATCGCTCGCGGCACACGGCGCCACGCGCGAGAGCGCACCTTCCCTACGCTTCGTGCTCAGCTGGGAGACCGACGCCAACGACGTCGACTTCCACATCTACGATGGCCGCGGGGGTCACGCGTTCTATCAGAAGCCCAAGCTCGGCAGCGGCGGCTCTTTGTACGCGGACATCACGAGCGGCTATGGCCCCGAGTGCTTCGCGATCTCCGGCGAGAGGCGCGCCTTTCCATACACCTTGCAAGCCCACTACTTCGCGCGCGGCCCGATGGGGTTCGGCATGGGCAAGCTGCAGGTCGTGCAGCACGACGGTAAGGGCGAGCTCAAGCTCGAGGAGCACCCGTTCGTGATCATGAAGGACAAAGCCTTCGTGCAGCTCGCCAAGCTCCCCGCTGCGCTCTAGAGCCCCTTCAAGGATCGTAGGTACCAGGCGAGCGCGAGCACGAGCGTGACGAGCACCGCGCTCGCTCGCCACGAGCCGGAGGAGGGTGCCTGCACCGGAAGAGTGATCCGGAACCTGACCTCGCTGATCGTGCGCGCGTCGGGGTCGACCAGAAGCACGCACCGCGCGCCGGTCGCGAGCTGGTACTCGAGCAGCTGCCGGCGGGTCTCGGCGCGCTCGATGCGAGGCGCGGAGCTGCCCGTCTTGACCTCGGCCACGAGCTGCTCGCCGCCACGCTCCACGACGAAGTCGAAGCTGACCTCCGCGGTGCGGCGCGCGCCGTCGACGAGCATGGTGTAGCTGCGGCGGGCCTGGCGCTCGCGGATCGCGTAGCCATGCGCCTTTAAGATCCGCTCCGCGTCGCGCTCGCCACGCGCGCCCTGTCTCTGCAGCGCGCGCCCGCGCATGCGCTCGCGCAGGTCGCGCAGCTTGAGCGCGAGCCAGGCTCCGAGGGTGGCGCACGCGATGCAAGCGAGGCCGAAGAGCCACTCCGAGCGCATGCTGCTGCCTCGCACCATCCTTGCGGGGAGCGCAAGTTACTCGCGAAAGGCTGCAAGCGGCGGGGAGCGCAGCGCGCGCGCGCTCGCCAGTAAGCCGGCGACGATGGAAAGCGCCACGATCACCAGCCAGCCGATCGCGGACGCGCTCCACGAGGGCAGCGTGGTCAGCTCGAGCACGTTGCGCGTGAACAGCGCGACGAGCGCGTAGGCCCCGAAGGTGGCCAGCGTGGCGGCGACCGCGCCGGCCAGCGCGTACTCCACCGCAAACAAAGAAGCCACCCGCGCACGAGTCAGCCCGAGCGCCTTGAGCAAGGCGGCCTCACGCGCGCGCCGCAACTGTGAAGAAGCCACCGCTCCGGCCAGGATCACGAGGCCCGTCACCGCCGCGAACGCACCGAGCAAGCGGACGGCGAGCGCCACCTGCGAGAGCAGCTCGGTCGCGCGGTCGATCATCGGCTGGACGCGCAGCACGGTCACGTTGGGGAAGCGCTCGGCCAGCTCGTTTTGCATGCGCTGCTCCGTGCTCGCGGGCATGCGCGCGGCGCCGAGCATGAAGCGCGGCGCGTCTTCGAGCGGCCCGCCAGGCTCGGCCACCAAGAAGAAGTTCACCGAGAAGCTGCGCCAGTCCACCTTGCGCAGGCTCGTCACGACGAAGTCGAGCGGCACGCCTTGCACATCGAACGTCAACACGCTGCCGAGGGTCGCGCCGAGGTCGCGCGCATAATCTTCCTCGACGCTGATCTCGTTGGCTACGCCGTCCTTGCCCCACAGCTCGCCGGCCACGATCGTGTTGCTCGGCGAGAGCGTCTCGAGCGTGGTGATGCGCTGCTCGCGCGTGAGCATCTGGCGCGGGCGCTCCTCGTCGCGCGCGCGATCGCCGCCTGCGCCGGCCGCCCGGTGGCCTTCGCTGCGCTCGCGCTCGGCGATCAGCTGCTCCACCGTGCGGCCGCCGACGGCGCGCAGGCGAGCCATGACCACGGGCACGCTCTGGATGTGCGCGCCGCCTTCCTTGACGACCACGCGCTCGACCTCGGGCCACTGGTCGGGCTGCACGTCGGCGAAGAACACGCTGGGCGCGTCCTTGGGCACGGCGGTCGCGACCTCGCGCGCCAGCACGCCCTCGATCAGCGTGATGCCGAGCACGACCAGCGTGCCGAGGCCGAGCGCGACGATGCTACCCGTCGTGCCCGCCGAAGGTCGCGCGAGCGCGGCCGCGCCCTGCCAGATCGCGACCGGCAGGCGAGCGCGCGGCAGGCGCCCGACGGCGAGCAGGAGCCCCCGCGCGAGCAGCCACAGTAAGCCCGCGAGCACGGTGACGCCGCCGGCGAAGCTCAGCGCCAGCTCGAGATCTCGCGTTTGGGTGAGCGCCGCGAGCACGATGCCGGCCGCGAGCACGACCGCCGACAGCGCGCGCACGAGCCGCGGCACGGGCAGCGGCGCGACCTCCGCTCGCAGCACGCGCGCCGGCGACACCTGCCACACGGCGGTCAGCGGCGGCACGCTGAACACGAGGGCGACGCCCACGCCGAGCAGCACGCCGCGCGCGAGCGCCGCGAGCGGCACCGTGCCGATCAGCTCGGCGGGCGCGAGCTCCGGGTACGCGGCCAGCACGAGCGACGGCAAGGTCGCGCCGGCCAAGCCGCCGATCGCGCTGCCGATCAGCGCCAGCAAGAGCACGTGGCCCAGATACAGCAGCAGCACCTCGCGCGGCCGCATGCCGAGGCAGCGCAGGATAGCCGTCTGCGGCGCGGCCTGCGCGATCCACGTGCTCGTGATCTGTGCGACGCCGACGCTGGCGATGAGCAGGGAGAGCAGCGCCACCATGCCCAGGTAGCTCTGCACGCGCTCGAGCGTGCGGCGCAGCGCCGGCTGAGCGTCTTCGTGGGTCTCGACGCGCACGTACGAGCCGCCGCCGGGGATGCTCTTCTCGAGCGTGTCCTGCAGGCGCGCGAGCGTCGCGCCCGCATAGGACGGCGGCAGCGCGAGCACCTCTTTGTAGCGCACCCGGTTACCGACGCCGATGAGGTCGGTGCTCGCGAGCGCCGCGCGCGTCATGAGCACGCGCGGCCCGAACACGAACGAGAACGTGAGCGGCTCCGGCTCGCGCTCGATGACGCCTGCGATCCGAAACGCCTTACCGCCGATATGCAAGGTGTCGCCCGCGCCGACGCCCTCGCCTTCGGCGATCGCGGGCGCGATCAGCACGCTGCGATCGTCGAGCAGCGAGGCAACCGGCCCGCGCGGCGCGGTGATCAGCTCACCGGCCAGGGGGAACGCGCCGCGCGACGCGTCGATGGCCTTCAGCTCCACGAGCCGGCTGCTGCCCTTGTCCGTGCGCACCATGGTCGGCAGCGTGGTGATCGAGACTCGCGGCGCCGCGCGCACCTCCGCGGGCACGTGCTCGTCGAGGTCGGGGAGCGGCTGACGTGACTCGATCGAGAGATCGCCGCCGAGCAGCTCGCGCGAGCGCGTCCGGATGCCGAGCTCCACCGTGTCCACGATGCCCGCGACGCCGACCACGGCCGCCACGCCGACGCTGACGCACGCGACGAAGAACGCGAGCCGCCCGCGCGCGCCACGCGATTGCCGCGCCATGGTCCGGAAGAACAGCGCCGGGCTCACGCGCGGTCCTCGCTCGCCACGCGCCCCGCCTCGAGGCGCACGCGTCGGTCCGCGCGCGCGGCGATGCGCTCGTCATGGGTGACGATCACCAGCGTCGAGCCCTCTTGCGCGCGCAGCTCGAGCAGCAGCTCGAGCACGGCGTTGCCGGTCTTGGGATCGAGGTTTCCGGTCGGCTCGTCCGCGAGCAGGATGTGCGGCCGCGGCGCGAACGCGCGGGCGATGGCCACGCGCTGCTGCTCGCCACCGGAGAGCTGGGCGGGATAGTGGTGCCCGCGCGCGCCGAGGCCCACGCGCGCCAGCAGCGCGTCGCAGCGCGCGCCGGCATCCGGGATGCGGTGCATCTCGAGCGGCAAGAGCACGTTCTCGCGCGCGGTGAGGTTCGTGAGCAGCTGGAAGGTCTGGAACACGAAGCCGAGGTGATCGCGGCGTAAGAGCGCGAGGCCGTCCTCGTCGAGCGCTTCGAGTGGCCGGCCGAGCACGCGCACGCTGCCCTCGCTGGGGCGGTCGAGCCCGGCGAGCAGCCCGAGTAACGTCGACTTGCCGCTGCCCGAAGGGCCTACGATCGCGACCACCTCGCCTGCGGCGATCTCGAGATCGATCCCATCGAGCACCCGCAGCGCTACATTGCCGGACGGTAGGACCCTCGTTACGCCCCGGCACTCGAGGGCCGGCACGGCCGGCTTGGCGGCTCCGCTCGAACGCAGCTCGTTAGGGATCACGGAGACATCATTGCTCATGCATTACCTTTGCAGCCAGGGTCGCGCGTTCCGGCGCGGGAGCTCGACAGCGCTACTGGTCGCGCTGTGGATCGCGAGCGCTACAGCCGGCTGCGGATCCGAGGCCAAGAGTGCCGGCTCGAGTGAGGCAAATCAGCCTGTCCCGACCGCACCCGCGGTGGCCGAGACCACCCAGCCTCCAAGCGCCGGCCCAAAGGTCGTATTCCTCGGCGACAGCATCTCGGCGGGCCTTCACCTCGCAGAAGGCGACGCCTTCCCCGCCGTCCTGCAGCGCAGGCTGGCGGCGCGCGGCGAGCCGTTCCAGCTCATCAACGCCGGCGTAAGCGGCGACACCACCGCAGGTGGGCTGCGCCGCGCCGACTGGCTGCTCAAGCAGAAGCCCGCCATCGTGGTGGTCGAGCTCGGCGCCAACGATGGCATGCGCGGCATCGACCCGAAGGTCATGGAGGAGAACCTCGAGGGCATCCTCGAGAAGATCGAGGCCGCGGGCGCCAAGGCGCTGCTGCTGGGCATGCGCATCCCGCCCAGCTTCGGCGGCGAGCACACGAGAGCGTTCGAGGCCGTGTTCGATCGACTGGGCGAGGAAGTCGATGGCGCGTACGTGCCGTTCTTCATGAAGGGGGTCGCGGGTGAGGCCAAGCTCAACTTGGAGGACGGCATCCACCCTACGGTCGAAGGCCAGGCCATCCTGGCCGGCAACGTCGAGGACGCGCTGTACGAAATGCTGAGAGAAATCCCGTAAGCGCTCAGCGCTGCACGACGCGCAACACCACCGGCCGCTGCGCAGGCGCATGAGCTTGCGTGCCATTGCGCAGCGTGAACAGGCGCTCGGCGTACTCGGCGTCCTCGATCCACAGCCGGCGCGCGGCCCAGCTCATGATCGGGCGCAGCGCAGGGGCGGCGCCGACCGCGGCGCCGAAGCCGAGGCGCTCGGAGGTCGCGAGCGTCGCTTCGATCACCGCCGTCCGGCCGGGCGCGATCGGCGTCGCGTGGGTCTCGACCACCGAGCCGACGCCCTCGCCCGCGACGATGGTCATCACGATCGTGCGCGCGTCGGGGCAGTGAAAGCGCGCGTCGACCTCGACCGCAAGGCCCGCGATCAGCTTGTAAGCCACGCGCACGATGATCGCGTCCTCGGCTTGGTCGATGACGCGCAGCGTGCCGAAGGAGTGCGGGTGAAAGTGGACGCCGTGCCACGGATCCAAGCGGTTTTGGATCACGTCGCGCGGCTCGCACGCCGCTTCGATGCGCATCACGGCGTCGAGCGTGCGCGAGGGCGCGGGCCGCTCGGGCAAGATCGGCGCTTCGGTCAGCTCGCCCGCCTGCGCGCCGCGGTCGAGGCGCACCCAGCACAAGACACCGTCGTCGTGCGCACGCAGAGGCTTCCAGCCCTTGTGACCTTCGCGCCCGAGCGGTAGGCCGTGCCACGGACAGATCAGCTTGCCTTCGCATGCCCGGGCGTTCGCGAGCGAGGCGCCCATGTGCGGGCACGCTTCGGGCGCGGCCAGCACGCCCTGTGCATCGCGCCAGACGACCAGCGGAACGCCGGCGACGTCGTAGCGACGCGGCGCTTCGCCGATCACCCGCGAGGCGTCGAGCGCGTACCAGCCGCCGGTGGGCAGCGCCTGGCTGTGCACCAGCGCGCGCTTGATCCACGCTGGATCGGCCTGCTCCCAATCGGGCCGTGCATCGACCGAGCGGCTGTCCGCGAGCGCCCGGCCGAAGAGCTTGAGCCCATTGCTCGTGCGTCTGAGGAGGCTCACTGCGCCGCCTCCGGGTACGCGGGCGCGCGCCGCAAGAACGACGGCAGTGCGAACAAGCCCTGGCTGGGCACCGAGCGGATCGGCTCGGGGGCCACGTGCAGCGGCGCGAGCAGGGTGTTCGCGGCGAGGAAGCCGGTGATCGCCGCGCGCTCCATCAGCGCGCATGGCACGGGCGCCGCGATGCCGTCGCCCGCGAGCGTGACGCCGGGCAGACCCGTCGCGACCTCTGGGCGCAGCGCGTGCGCGCCGGGCGGGAACGCAGGGCAGTCTTCGCGCATCAGGAAGCTCTCGTGCACGATGCGCGCGCCGCGCGTCTCCGGGTAGAACGTATGCAGGCCGGAGATGAGATCGAAGCGAACGGCGTGCGCCTCGGCGCCTTTCGGCACCGCGTAGGCGTGCAGCTCGACCACCGAGCCGCGATGGGTGCGCGCCCACTCCGCGCTCTCGTCTTGAAAGCGTTCGTAGACGGAGATGTTGTCGAGCATGCCCACGCCGGTCGTCCCCGCGAACGCCACGCGGTCGGGCCGGACCGGCCGGTCGAGCCACAGCCGCAGGACCGCGAACGGGTTCGTGGAGCGCATCGCCGACACGCTCGGCCACAGCGCGCTCAAGTCGGGGCTGTCCGCGATCACCGACTGCAGGCCGCCGACGTCGAGCGCGAGCACGAGCATGTCGGCGCACGCGGTGCCGCGCGCGTGCTCCACCGCGAAGCGCTGGCCCGTGGGGCTCTCCCGATCTGCCAGCACGTCGATGCGCGATACCGCCGCGCACGTCTCGATGCGCGCGCCACGCGCCGCGAGGTAGCGCGCGAAGGGACGCCACAGCGCGACGCCGAGCGGTTTGTTGACCACGTCGAAGATCAAGCCTTCCGGGTTACCCGTGAAGTAGAAGTGGAACATCATCAGCAGCTCGGCCGCCGACATCTGATCTTCCGGGTTGAAAAACGAGTGCGCGAAGACATCGAACAGCATGCGCCGCGCGCGCTCGGGCATGGCGAGCGATGCCAGGTAGTCCGCGGCGGTCACGCGGTCGAAGCGCTCGTAGGTGCGCTTGGGATCGAAGGCCAGCATCTCGAGCGCGGCGAGGCCATTGACGCCGGCGAGGTCTCGCGCGGTCAGGTGCGGCGTGCGCATGGTCAGCGCCATCACTTGAAACGGCGTGCGCTTCGGTAGGCCCGCGAAGCTCTGCACCTCGCCGCCCGGCCCGAGCACGGGGTAGTCGGAGAGCTCCGTAAGGAAGCGCAGCGACGGATCGATGCGCGAGAGCAGCGCGCGCAGCGTGTAGTACTGGCGGAAGAAGCCGTGGAAGCCGCGCTCCATGTACACGTGCTCGCCGTTCGGGAGCGCCTCGCTGAAGCCGCCGGCGCGGCCTCCGAGCTCGGCTTCGCGCTCGAGCAGGGTCACCTGCACGCCGCGCTCGCTCAACACGGTCGCCGCGGCGATGCCGGCGATACCGCCGCCCACGACGACGGCGGTCGGCGCGCGACGCGAAGCCGGCACGCGCGCGGAGCCTCCAGCGTGAGGCAGCCAATGCGTTTCAGGTCGGATGCGGTTCATAGCGGCTCTCGGGTTCAATACTTCATGTGGATCGGCACGCGCTTGCGCTCGCTCGGCGCGAGCGTGAGCTTGGCGGCGGCGAAGTCGGGCGGGCCGAACGGCGCGCTCGCGTCGCGCGAGAAGCCGTAGCCCTCGGACGGCGCGCCGAAGAGGCCCGTGTCCATCTCGTAATCTTCGTCTTCGTCGTGGTGGACGGTGACGGCGAAGGCTCCCGCAGGCACGTCGCTGAACACGAAGCGCGCGCTGCCTGCGCGGGCCTTGGCGACACGCTTGCCGAAGGCCTTGGCGCCCCCGTCGGGGAAGCCCTTGCCGTCGCGGTACAGCGCGACGAGGATGCGGCCTTCGCTGCTCTCGAGGCCGAGGATGTCGACCACGACCTCACCCGTGCTCGCCGGCTGCGGAGGCACGGCCGTCGGAGCCGTAGCGGGTGCGGCCTCCGGCGCAGCGGCGACCGGTGCAGGTGCGACGGGCTCGGGCTCAGGCGCCGGCTGCACGATCGGCGGCACGGGTCGCAGCTCGCTCGAGCCCGCCTCGCTCGAGTGCGCGCAAGCGTGGAGCGCGCTCGCGAGCGCCATCGCGATCAGCGCACGCAGCGCGAGCGCGAGCTTCTTGGCCTTCGGGACGATCGCCCGGCCCGCCAAGGGATCGCACTTGCGGCGCCGCAGCACCGTGCCGATCGACGAGTACACGAGGCGCGCCGCGTACACGGCGGCGGCACAGCGGAACGAGAGGTAGCGAAGACCCCGGTCCCCGGAGGCGTAGTACTCGTCGGCCCAGCCCAGCAGCGCCTCGGTCGCGCGGCTCGTACCCGTCCCGCAGCGCGGCGGGAACGGCGTCCCGAGCGCGTCTCGCAGCTGCGGCGCGCCGGTCTGCTGTAGCAGCTCGTGGGGCAGATACAGCCGGCCGCGCTGCCAGTCCTCGAGCACGTCACGCGCGATGTTCGTCAGCTGCATCGCGATACCGAGGTCCTTGCCGTGCGCCAGCGCGGCCGCGCTCCTCGCGCCCATCACGTGGCACATCATCAAGCCCACCGTGCCCGCTACGCGGTAGCAGTACAAAAGCAGCTGCGTGCGCGTCTCGTAGCGCACGCCCTCGACGTCCATCTGCATGCCCGCCAAGAGGTCATCGAAGCAAAAGCGGGGGATGGCGCGGTCGTCGATCACGACCTGCAGCGCGGCCAGCAGCGGGTCCGCCTGCGGCACGCCGTCGTACAGGTCATCGATCTCGCCGCGAAGCTCCGCGAGCGCTTGCACCTGTTGGCTCGGCGGCACCTCGTCGATCGCGTCGTCGACGCGCCGGCAGTACGCGTACAAGATCACGGCGTCGTGCCGGACCGCGGCCGGTAGGAGCTTGGACGCGAGCGCGAAGCTCTTGCTGTTACGAGCGATGATCGCGCGTGCCGCGCGGCTTGCGCGTTGCTCCATCATCGCCCGACCACCTCGTGCTCGAAGTCCTGTGCGATGAGCCGCGCGGTAGCCTTGGCCGAGCTCACGACGCCCGGAACGCCTGCGCCGGGGTGCGTGCCCGCGCCCACCAGGTACAGCCCCGGGATGCTCGCGTCTTTGTTGTGCGGCCTAAACCACGCGCTCTGCGTGAGCTTGGGCGCGCAGCTGAACGCGGAGCCATGGTGGCTGTGCAGCTCGTCGCGGAACGTCTCGGGCGTGATGAAGCGCTGCGTCACCACGTGCTGGCGCAGGTCGGGCATGAGCTTCTCGAGTGAAGCGAGGATGCGCTGCGCATACGCAGGCCCGGTCTTGCGCCAATCGATCGGAGCGTTGCCGAGGTGCGGCACCGGCGACAGCACGTAGAACGCGTCGCAGCCTTCGGGCGCGAGCGATGGGTCGGTCACCGTCGGCGCGTGCAGGTACAAGCTGAAGTCGTCGGGCAGCTTGTGCCCCGAGAAGATCTCGTCGAGCAGCCCCTTATAGCGGGGCCCGAACAGCACGCTGTGGTGCGCCACTCGGTCGCGATAGAGCTTGTCCGTGCCGAAGTACAAGACGAACAGCGACATCGACCAGTCGAGCTTCTCGACCCTCTTCTGCATGCGCCGAGCGCGCGGCTCGCCCGCGAACAGCTCGCTGTAGGTGTGGCGCAGGTCGGCGTTCGAGACGACGACGTCGAACAGCTCGGGCTCGTCGCCTGCGTGCACGCGGTGCTGCGCGCCGACGAGCTCGATCTTGCGCACGCCCCTCGACAAGCGCAGCTCGCCGCCGAGCTCCTCGAACAGCTTCACGAGCCCGGCGACTAGAGCCCCGGTGCCGCCGCGCGGGAAGAACACGCCCCACTGCCGCTCGAGGTAGTGGATGAGCGTGTAGATCGCGCTCGTGTCGTACGGATTGCCGCCCACGAGCAGCGTGTGAAACGACAGCGCCTGGCGCAGGTGCTCGTCCTCGACGAAGCGCGCGACGGTCGCGTACACTGAGCGGTCGGCGCGCAGCTTCGCAAGCTCCGGCGCGACGCGGACCATGTCCGAGAATTTCAAGAACGGCGTGGCGGCCAGCTCGACGTAGCCCTTCTCGAACACCTTCTTCGCGTACTCGACGAAGGCGAGGTAGCCGCGCACGTCGCGCGGCGAGAGCTTCTCGATCTGCGCGATCATCTGCGCGCTGTCGCCGGCATAGTCGAACGACGTGCCGTCCTCCCATGACAGCCGGTAGAACGGCGTCACCGGCAGCAGCTCGACGTAGTCACGCATCGAGCGGCCCGCCTCGCTGAACAACTCCTCGAGGCAGCTCGGCGCGGTGATCACGGTCGGGCCGGCGTCGAACGTGAAGCCGTCTTGCTTGTACACGCGGGCGCGACCGCCCGGCTGATCGTGCTCCTCGAAGAGCACGGTATCGAAGCCTGCGTTCTGCAGGCGGATCGCGACCGCGAGCCCGCCGAAGCCGCTACCGACCACGGCCGCCCGCTTGCCGCGGCGACGGCCGGCTTTACGCAACGACCCGTGCTCGAGGTGGGCGTTCACGCGCCCTCCATGAACGCGCGCTCGAGCGCGCTCAGCTCGCCGCGCACCACGTGCTGCCACTCGCCCTCGCCGACCGCGAATGCCAGCGCGGCGATCGCTTCTTCCAAGCTCCGGCGCACGCGCCGCACGCCCGTCATACCCAGCCGGAAGCGCGCGTGCGCGAGCAGCGCATCGAAGCGCTCGTCACCGCGCTCTTCGCTCGAGCCGCGAAGCAGCTCGAGCAGCTCGTGGTATCGCGCGGCGTCGAGGTCCTCGGCCAGCCACGCCCAGATCCAGGTCGCGCGCGCGCCCCGCAGATCTTCGAGCGCCTTGTCGCGCCGGCTCGGGTTCAGCGCGCCGCTGAGGTCGTCGAGCATCTGCAGGCCCACGCCGATATCGCGCCCGAACGCATTGAGCGCCTCGATCCGGCGCGTGGTGGCGCCGGCTGCGATCGCGCCGATGGCGCAGGCGAGGCCGATCAGCTGCCCGGTCTTGAGCGTGGTGATGGCGCGCACGACCTTGGGCACGTCGGCGCGCGGCAGGTCGGTGACGCGCGCGGTGAGATCGAGCGCTTGGCCTTCGTGGCAGCGCAGGAGGCACTCGGCGATGCGCTCGTGCGCTTCGAGCCGGGCGGCGCTCGGCAGGCCCATGCGGCTGAGCAGCACCTGGGGCCAGAAGTACAGCCAGTTGCCCGCGTTGAGCGCGACCGGCACGCCGTACGTGCAGTGCAGGGCCGGCTTGCCGCGGCGCTGCGTCGAGCCGTCCTCGATGTCATCGACGATCAGCGAGCCGGCGTGCAGCAGCTCGATCAAGAACGACAGCGTCTCCGGCATGCGCTCCGGGTCGCCGCCGCCGAGCGCATAGCCCAGCTCGACCATGCGGCCGCGCAGCTCCTTGCCTGGCCGGCTCAAGAAGTCCGTGAGCGGTCCGAGCAGGGCGGAGTCCCATAGGCCTGCAGGGACCTCGCTCGTGCCGCCCAAGAGCTCGACCTGCAGCGCCGCTACGATCGGTGTGCTCGCGAGCTCGGTGGTTTCTTTGGCTGCCGTCATGTTGCACCTAGGGATGGTCGTGCCGACCTCATATGTGAGATCACTTGCGCGACGGAGAAGCCCTTCGGCGGACGGCCGACGAGAATTCGTGCGCGATCGAACGCCGTGAGCTGGAGCGCGTAGAAGCGCTCGATCAGCGCGTCGGGGAGCCGGTAGAAGCGCGCGAGCACGTGCCACATGTCCTCGGGCGCAAAGGCGTGGAACAGGAGCGCGTTGAGCCACTCGGCGTAGCGCGCCTGGGCGCGGTGCTCTTCGACGAAGCGCTGCAGGGCGCTGCCGAACACGTCGTGCGGCGCGCGAGCGGCCACGAAGCACGCAAGGCGCAGCGCGACCGGCAGCGAGTAGCCGGTCGCGGGATGAAAGAACCCGCCTTGGTAGCCGGCCACGAGCGGCGAGCGCGACGGCAGCGCCGTATCGCTCGACCACGGCATCGGCAAGACGCCCTGCTCGGTGCGCACGACGCGCTCGATCTCGCCGAAGCGCTTGGCGTAGTCGAGCGCGGACGCGGTCAAGCGCGGCACGTCGAGCCGCGGCGAGCGAGAGAAGGCGGTGTCCTCGACCAACACGCGCCGCGAGCCGAGCGGCAGCACGTAGAAGAACCGGTAGCCGTCATCTTGCGGCACGGTCGCATCCATCAAGATCGGCCGCTCGAGCGCAGGTGGCGCCGCCAGCTCGAGCTCGAGCCCAACGAACTTCTGGAAGCCACACGTGCTGCGAGCGTGGCTGTACGCGCCGGCGCGCTCACTGGCCGCGCCCGGACCACGCGCATCGATCACGAGCGGCGCGGTCAGCTCTCGCCCGTCGCTCAGCACCACACGCTCGGGTTGCACCTGCAGCACCGAGCAGCCGAGCAGCGCGCGGGCGCCGAGGCGCAGCCGCAGCACGCGGTCGAAGCGCTCCGAGGTGATCGCGGCGTAGGGCGCGCGGACGGTACGCGCGAAGCCCGGGAAGCGCACGTCGTACGCCGGATAGCGATGGGTGATCAGCGGCTCGACGAAGCCGGCCGCAGCTGCGGGCACGTCGCCGCTGTGCAGGCACCACGTGTGATTCCCGCCCAGCGTCGCGTCGCGCTCGATCAACGCCAGCCGGAGATCCGGTTTCTGTGCGAGGCACGCCAGCGCGATGAGGCCGTTTTGCAGGCCGCCTCCCACGAGCAAAACATCGTGCGAATACGCGGGGCTTGCCTGGTTTTGGGCAGCTTGGGCCATGGCCTTGGGAGACCGCTTTGCGGACTCTAGAGGAGCGGGCAGCACGGGGCGTGCCGCTTGGGCTCCGTTCGCGCCGAGGACGTCGCGGCGTCCGCATGGCCATGGATTCCGTCCCTCGGCTGTCAAGGGCGCGGCACCTGCAATTGCCCCTATACTCCCGCGCCTTACTGCCCAAGGAGCCCGCCATTCTTTCCGAGCTGCTAGTCGTGCTGGCGCTGATCATCGCGAACGGGTTCTTCTCCGGGTCCGAGATCGCGCTCTTGACCCTGCGCTCCGCGCGCGTCCAGGAGCTGAACGATCGCGGCACGCGGGCGGCGCGCGCCATCAAGGCGCTGCGCGATCAGCCCGAGCGCTTCCTCGCCACGGTGCAGGTCGGCATCAGCGTGGTCGGCGCGACCGCGGCGGCATTCGGCGGCGCGACCATCGCGGAGCGGCTCGAGCCGCAGCTCGCGGCCATCCCCGCCCTGGCCGAGTACGCCGAGGAGATCTCGCTGGGCGCGGTCGTCGCTGCGGTGTCGTTCTTGTCGATCGTGATCGGCGAGCTCGTGCCCAAGTCGATCGCGCTGCGCGCCGCCGAGCGCTACGCGATGATCTCCGCGGTGCCGCTGCTGTGGCTGTCGTTTCTGGCGAGGCCGCTCGTGTGGCTGCTGACCGCCAGCTCGAACCTCGTGCTGCGCCCGCTCGGCGACCGCACGAACTTCACCGAGGCACGCTACTCGCCCGAGGAGCTGCAGCACATGGTGGAGGAGGCCACCAAGTCCGGTACGCTGCACCCGCAGGCGGCCGAGATCGCGTCGCGCGCGATCGACATGCCCTCGCTCACGGCCTTCGACGTCATGGTCCCCCGGCAAGACGTGGCCATGCTGCCCAAGGAGGCGACGCTGGCCGAGGCCCAGCGCATGATCAGCGAGCGCCCGCACACGCGCATCCCGGTCTACGACGGCGTGCGCGACAACGTGATCGGCTACATCAACATCAAGGATCTCGCGACGCGCAGCTGGGACCGCAGCAGCGCCGCGGCACAAGCCGGCGTACCGGCCGAGCGGGTATCGCTGACCTCCGTCGACATCGCCTCGGTGGTGCGGCCGCCCTACTTCGCGCCCGACATGAAGAACGCGCTCGATCTGCTTCGCGAGATGCAGAAGGAGCGCATCGCGCTGGCCATCATCGTCGACGAGCGCGGCGGCATGTCCGGCATCGTCACGATCGAAGACCTGCTCGAGGAGCTCGTGGGGGAGATCTTCAGCGAGCACGCCAAAGAAGGCACGGACTCGATCGTCCGGCTGAGCCCTAGCTCGGCCATCATCAACGGCATGACCCCAATTAGGGAGGTCAACCGCTTGCTCGATCTGGACCTGCCCGAGGACGGCGAGTGGAACACCATCGCCGGCTTGACGATTGGGCTGTCCGGTCGCATCCCCTCGCGCGGCGCTAAGGTGATGACTAGCAATGGTGTCGAGATCGAAGTGCTCGATGCCTCGGCACGCCGTGTGCGAACGGTGAAGGTCTCTAGAATAGTTGCTGAGTCTGAGCCTTCGTGACGGCGTGAACGCGAGCTGGGGGATTTTCAAAATGCTTAGAAGTTTTCTCGTTGGGTGCGGGCCGAGGTCCGTCCATGCGGCGGCGGTCGCTTCGCTACTCTTGGCACTAAACGGCGCATGCAGCACGCAGCGGCAGCCGGACGTTCGGGTGGGCGGCCAGGGCGGCGGCGCGGGCGTGGGGCCGATCGATAATCCCGGAGATGGCGGGCAGATCTGGACGGGCGACGGCGCGACCTGTGCTCCGGACGATGACACCTGTATCGACGAAACACCGCTCGGTGCGCCCGACGGTGCGACGCCCCCGGACGGTCCTGCCGATTCCGGCGACCCCCACGTCACACCGAGCGACGGCGGCGTCGAGCCCGGCCCCGATGCTGAGATCGACGCGCAGGTCGTCGAGCCGGAGCCTGACGCGGAGATCATCGATCCCGACGAAGATGGCGGGATCATCGCTGCCAAGACCTACAAGATCGACCTGCTGTTCGTGGTCGACAACTCCAACTCGATGCAGGAGGAACAGGCCGCGCTGCGCGCGCAGTTCCCGATGCTGATCTCGAGGCTGCTCGCCAACACCGCGATCGGTGGGGGCGAAGACGTGGTGGCCGGCGCTCAAGACATCCATCTGGGTGTCGTGTCGAGTGACATGGGCCTGCCCGGCCTGCCAGGTATCGAAGGCTGCGACGGCCTCGGTGACAACGGCATCTTGAACGGCGTCTCGAGCCTGGACGCGACCGGCTGCAGCATGCCGTCGTTTGCACCGCCGTTCCTCAGCTACGTCGCGGGCAGCGGCGAGGGCGCGCAGCTCGCGACGGACCTCGGCTGCATCTCGACCCTAGGCACGGACGGCTGCGGCTTCGAGCAGCAGCTCGAGAGCATGCTCAAGGCGGTCTGGCCCGGCGGCGACCCCCGCATCACGTTCGTGAACGATCCGGCGACCGGCTTCGGCGCGACCGGGCAAGCGGGACCGGGCTTTCCCAACGGCGACTTCGTGCGCCACGACGGCGGCGACGAGGTGTCGGTGCTCGCGGTCGTGGTCGTCACCGACGAGGAAGACTGCTCGAGCTCGAACATGGCGCACTTCGCGCCCAACTTCGACGCCACGGGCCTCAACACGCGCTGCCACTACGCCGCCCTGCGTCCCGAGCCCAACGCGATCTTCGACGTGAGCCGCTACGTCGATGGCCTGCGCCTCTTGCGGCCGGGTTATGAGCAGCGCGTGGTGTTCGGTGCGATCGTAGGCGTCCCGCCCGAGCTCGTGACCGAAGAAGCGATGCGCGCAGTCGACTTCGACAACGCGGCCTCACGCACCGCCCACTACAACGGGATCCTGAACCACCCGGCCATGCAGAACACGATCGACGGTCGCGGCACCGAAGATCTCGCGGACGACAACCTGCTGCCCTCGTGCGAGACGCCGTCCGGGCGCGCGTACCCGCCGCGCCGCATCGTGCAGGTCGCGCGCGGCTTCGGCGCGCAAGGCTTCGTGCAGTCGATCTGCGAGAGCGATTGGTCGTACGCGATGGAGCTGCTGGCGACGCGCGTCGCACGCGCGCGCAGCGAGTAGCGCGGTAGCTTTCCGTGCAGTTGCCTATCAGGCCGACTGCACGAGCCCTGAGCTGACGCGCGGCGCGACGGCCCGCTCGACGAACCGTGCGAAGCGCTCGCGCGCGGGCGCCGCGACGAGCGCTTTGGCGATGCGGCGCGCGCCCTCGGTGTAGCGATCATCGGTGAGCAGCGCGGTGATCGCGAACATCAGCCGCTCGGCACTGGCTTCGTGCGGCAGCACCGCGATGCCCGCGCCGGCGCGCTCGATCGCCTGCATGGCCAGCGATTGGTCGAAGTTGAACGGCAGGCCCAGCACCGGCACGCCCTCGTTCAAGGCCTGGTAGCCCGTGCTGCTGCCGCCATTGCAGATCACGAGCGCGGCGCGGCGCGCGGCTTCACTGCCGGGCACGTAGCGCGCCGCGATCACGTTGGCAGGCAGGCTCTTGTGATCGAACCGGCCCGCGGTCGCGAGCAGGACGCGCACGGGCAGGCGCGCGAGCGCGCGCAGCAGCGCGTCGATCAAGCGAAGGTCGCCGCTCGAGCCGAGCGTCACGTACACGAGGGGCGTCGTGCTCGGCTCGCCGTCGAGCTCTCGGGGCAGCGGCACGTCCGGCGACCACAGCACAGGGCCGAGGAAGTGTTGCCGGTCCGCGCAGCGGCGCGCGCCGAGGGTGAGCCGCACGAGCTCCGGCACGTCCGGGAACAGCGTGTGATCGGCGCTCGTCAGTACCTCGAGCAGGTTACCGAGCGCGGGCAGGCCGTAGCGCCTGCGCATCGCGTTCACTGGGCTCGCGAAGTGTTCGAGCACCAGCGGCATCGCCTTGTCGACGTGCGGCGCTACGCGCGAAGGGCCGATCATGCGCACGATCGGGTGCACGGGGAGCGGAAACGACTCGCGCTCCGCGAACGGGCTCCAGTACGCGTTGATCAGCGCGGCATGCGGGATACCGAGCTTGGGCGCGGCGACGAGCAGCGAGAGCCGCAGATCGCCCACGACGAGCGCCGGCTGGACCGCTTCGAGCAGCGCGAGGTCGTCGCGCACGTAGCCGGCGAGCGTGTGCTTGCCGTACAGCCGCCGCCCCCAGGCCATGCGGCGGTGCATCTGCTCGGCGCTCATGCTGTGGATGGTTCGGCGGGCGAAGCCGGTGCCATCGAAGATCAGCGGGTCGAAGCCGGAGCACGCGAACACCACCTCATAGCGCGCGGGATCCAAGCTGCCGGCGAGCACGCGCAAGCGCACGACCTGCGCGAGCGAGACGTTCTCGGCCACGAACAGGATCCGCGTTCGCCCCAAGAGGCCGTCGGCGCTCATCCGGCCTCCCGCACGCGCAGCACGAGCGCGCCGATGCTGAAGCACACGACGCCCAACGCGCACAGCGAAGCGATCGGCACGAGCAGCTCCGGCCACGATGACGCGCGCCACATCGCGCCTTCCAGCGCGACGATCGCCCAACGCACGGGGCTGAGCACCGACAGCTCGACGAGCCAGCCCGGCATGAGCACCTCGGGCACCATCGCGCCGCCGCACATCGCGAGCACGATCAGCGTCGACCAGCCCGCGCCGGCCACCGCTTGCTCCGTGTTCCCGAGCACGCTGAGCGCTTGGGTGATGCCGACGAAGCAGGCGATCGCGGCCAAGGCGGCCGCGGCGTACTTGAGCGCGTCGTCGATGGACACGGACAGACCCGCGACGCCGACCGCGCTCAGCACCGCCACGCTCGCCCCGCAAGCCAGCGCGCACGCCAGCGCCTTGCCCGCGACCAGGCTCACGCGCGAGATCGGCGCTGCGTACAAGCGGACGAGCGTGCCCGAAGCGCGCTCGCTGACCAGCGCGACCGAGAACGCCGCGGCGCAGCCGAGCAGGCCCCACACGATCATCGCCGGGAACACCAGCGCGAAGCCGCTCGCCGGTCCGCGGCCTGCGCCGGTCACCACCCGCGTCTCGAAGGGCGGCAGCGTGGGCGCTTCCTTCGCGAGCGCCGTGGTCAGAACGGCGCGCAACACCGCGGTGGCATACGAGGCCTCGCTGCGCCGCGCCGGATCGACGCCGATCTGCAGCGCTTGCCAGCTCGTCGGCTCGGGCACATCGAGCGAGAGCGCGGCCTCACCGCGCTGCACTGCGCGCTCGGCTTCCACGCGGCTGTAGCGCTTCACGCGCAGGCCCGCCTCGCGCAGCGCCGTCTCGAGGCGCCACAGATAGTCCGGCGGCGTCGCGCTCTCGCTCACCAGCGCGACCGGGACCGAGGGCGCGTCCAGCTCCGCGCCCGCTTTCATGATGGAGCCGAAGAACAGCGCGAACAGCACCGGGAAGCCGAGCGCCCAGAACATGGCCATGCGATCGCGCGCGAGCAGCCTGAGATCCTTCAGCGCGAGCGTGAGGAGCGTACGCATTAGGCGTCCTCGCCGTGCGTGCCGCCGGGGGCGATCAGCGCGTGCATGGCCTCGTGCAGGCTGCCGCGCCGCTCGCCGCCCTGGCCCATCAGCTCGAGGCGGGAGCGCGCGGCGGTCACGCGACCTCGCGCCATCACCACCACGCGGTCGGCTAGGCGCGCCGCCTCGTCGGGTACGTGCGTCGAGCACACGATCGCGGTGCCCTCGCGCTTCCAGCTCTCGATGCCGGCATAGATCAGCGCGCGGGACTCGGCGTCGACGCCCGTCGTCGGCTCGTCGAGCAAGAGCAGCTTGGGCGCGTGCACGATGGCGCACGCGAAGCTCAGCCGGCGCTGCATGCCGCCGGACAGGGCGCCCGCACGATCGGCCGCGCGACCCTGCAGGTCGGCGAGGCGCAGCGCGCTCGCGACACGGTCGTGGCGCAGCGCGCCGGACAACCCGAACAGGCGCGCAAACAGCTCGAGGTTCTCGCGCACGGTCAGCCGGGGATAGACCGCAACGGCTTGCGGCACGAAGCCGATGGCGCGCCGCGCGCGCGGCTCGGTCGGAGCCAACAGCGCGCCGCCGGCGGCCACGCGCACCGTGCCCGCGTCCGGCGCGAGCACGCCGGCCGAGACGTGCAGCAGCGTGGTCTTACCCGCGCCGTTCGCGCCTAGGAGGACGAGCGCCTCACCGGGCTGCGCTTCGAGCTCCACGCCGTCGAGCGCAGCCCGCCCGCCGCGCTGCTTGCGCACGCCGGACAGGGAGAGAGCGGGCGCCGTCGAAGAGGGGCTGGGCATGTTTCGATCTCGAAAGGCATGGTCCCACGACTGCGTGTGGCAAGGCTCCCTCCCCCCGCCCGCGGGCTTTTCAATGGGGTGTGAGGGTGAGCGGCGTGTCGTCCGGTAGGCGCTTGGCTTCGGTGACGCGGATCGTGGGCTCGCGACCCCACACCACGTCGAACGCGATCTCGTGCTTGCTGCCCGGGGTGAGGGCGCTCTCGTCGACGCCGGGCGCGAGGCCGAAGGCCATCTTCATCGGCGGCATGCGCTCGGGTGTGCCCTCGCGATTCTTGAACCCGTCGATCGCTTCGTGCGAGAGCGTCGCACGCTTGTTGTCGCCGGTGCCGGCGATCTCCACCACCTCGACGCGCACGCGGTACGTGTCGGCCGGCTCGTCCGCCGCCGGCTTGGCCTCGCGCTTACATGCCGCGAGCGCTAGCAGCGCGACGAGGCCGAGCCCGGTCTTGGTTCCGTGCAGCAATGCGATCATGCCCGAGGCAATAGCACGAAGCGGATGCGTTCGAGCCAGTCGAGCGCCTCGGTGCCGTAGCCGAGAGCGGGGCTCCGCTCGCACAGCTCGGCGAGCTGCTGAAAGCCCCGCTTCGCGTCGTCGAGCTTGCCGATCGCGTAGAGCGCCACCGCGCGTACTCGCACCGCTTCCGCGTTCAGCTCCGGTGTGGGCAAGCCGAGGCGCAGCGCCTCATCGTGCAGCTGCACGGACTCTTCGAAGCGCTTTTGAAAGAACAGCTGGCGGCCTTCCAGGTAATGCGGCAGCCCGTCGGCGCGCTCGCTACGAAGCTCGCGCGCGAAGTACACCGCGCTCGCGCCTTCGATCGGGCGCCCGGGCTCGCCGATCAACATGTCGAAGATCAGCTTCTGCCCGCGAGCGCTCATCCCCGTCGCCAGCGACTTCACCTGCAGCTGTCGGAGCGCGTCGCGATCTTGCGGCGCGTCGAGCAGCTCGCGGTACAGCGCGCCGGCCGCCGCGACGTCGCCCCGCCGAAACGCCTCGTCGGCGAGCAGCTGCTTGGCGGCACCCACCACTGCGGCCTGGCCGGGCGTGCTCGCGATCTTGGCGAGCTCGGCGTGCGCATTCTTGGGATCGCCCAGGCGGCTCAAGAGACCCACCAGCGTGGCGCGTACGCCGACGTCGCTGGGATCGATCTCGAGAACCTTGCTGCACATCTCACGCGCCGCCGCGTCGTCGGCCGAGGCGAGCAGCCCGCCGAGCTCCTGCTTGAGCTCGGCGCGCGTGTGCGGGCATACGGTCGAAAGCACGCTGCCGCCCGCGAATCGAAACGCGGCGAGCGCCTGGGCGTTCTCCGGGAACGGCACGAGCTTCAAGTGCTCATGCCACTCGGCCTCGAGCTTCTCGAGCGAGGTGCCGAGCGCGGCCTCGAGGTCGCCCTTCATGTACAGCGCGCGCACCGCACGGCTGCCATCGACGCTCGCGATGTAGCGCACGAGCGAGCCGACGTACGTGTACGCGAGGCGCTTCTGCTGGCCGAGGAAGCCCGTGCCCACGACATCGCGCAGTCGCGGCGCGATGCCGGCGTCGATCATCGCGCGCGTCCACTGGTGCGGTGTCATCCCGCCCGGCGCGCTCGACGCCCACGCCGCGGCCACGGCCACACCCTCGATCAGCGCGAAGTCCGGCACGAGCCCGTGCAGCGCGCCGGTTATGCGCATCGGTCCGAGGCCGACGTTGCCCGCCACGATGTGCGCAATCTCGTGGGCCATCACCGAGTGCGGCCACTCGCCGGCCTCGATGTAGATCTCACCGCGCCAAGGCTTGGCGATGTTGGTCGCCGCCGCGCCCATGAGCGCCTTCTTCTCGCCCGCGTTGCGGAACGCGAGCACGGCGATGCGCTCCTTGTGGGCGACCCCGAAGAACTGCTCCATCTGCCGGACGCGGTAGTCGCAGTCGTCGGCGAGGCGCCGGACGTCGTCCCAGCGCAGCTCGCGCGGCACGTAGAGGTCACAGCGCTCGCTCGCATGGTGACCGCCGAGCAGCTCGATGATGTGCTCGCGGCTCGTCGCCTGGCCGAGCTCCTTGCGATAGCCACTCGCCACAAGCACGGCCAGGAGCGCGGCCGCACCTAGCGCGCTCAGCGCTCCATAGCCGCCGTGCGGCGTGCGCGCGAGCAGGCCCGTATCCGCGCGGCGGTGCGCGATCAGCAGCGAGGCCAGCGCGAACAGCGCGCTCACCGTGGTCATGCGCAAGATGAGCAGCGGCCACGGGATGGAGACCAGCTCGTCGTACATCGAGCCCGGGAAGTAGCCGAAGAAGTGCCCGTACGAGAACACGGCGGGCGTCGCGTACAGCTCGTGCAGGGCGAACGCGATCTCGCCGAGCGGCCCGAGCAGCGCAACGAGCTGCGCGAGGCCCGGGCGCACCGGCAAGCTCCCGCATAGCGCGCCCCACAGCGCCGCGAGCAAGCACCCGAGCAGCGGGCCCAGCGCGATGAACGCGAAGCCCTGGATCGGCTCGCAGTTGCGCACGCGCAATCCATTGAGGGTAAGCAGCATCACGGGCACCGCGAGCACGAGCAGCGCTGCGCCCGCGCTCGTGCCGATGGCGCGCGCAGCGGTCGGTGTGCGCTCGCCCAGCTTGGCGCGCGCGAGGCGCGCCGCGATCCACGCGCAAAAGCTCGGCAGCGCGACACCCAAGACCAGCGCGCTCTCGAGCCCCGGTAGCCCGAGCAACGGCACCGTGCACAGCGCCGCGCCGAGCACGGCGCCGAAGATCAGCGCGACGCGCATGCTGGTGAGCTTGAGCGCTCCGAGGAGCAGCGGTGGCTTGGTGTTCACGCCGGAGGACTAGGGGCGGTCTGCTTGCGAGCCGAAGGCAGCTTCGAGGCGAGCGCCACGCGCAGCGCTTCCTCCACGTTATGCACGAGGTGGATGGTGAGCTCGTTGCGGATCTGCTCGGGGATCTCCTCGAGGTCCGGCGCGTTCGAGGCCGGCAGGATCACGTGCTTGATGCCCGCGTGGTGCGCGGCGAGGCACTTGGGCTTGAGGCCCTCGACCCGTAGGACCTTGCCGCGCAGCGTGATCTCGCCCGTCACCGCCACGTCCGGCTTGAGCTTCACGCCCGTGAACACCGACACGAGCGACAGCAGGATGGGCAAGCCCAGCGCCGGCCCTTCCTTGGGCATCGCGCCCTTGGGCAAGTGCACGTGCACGTCGACTCCGGCGAGCAGGTCGTCGGCCAGGTTGAAGCGGCCGGAGCGCGAGCGGATGTACGTGAGCGCGGCGGCCGCCGCTTCTTTCAAGATGTCGCCCATCTGACCGGTGAGGTGCACCTCGCCGCGGCCGGGCATCTTCTGGGCCTCGACCAACAGCACGTCACCGCCGGCGGGCGTCCACGTGAGTGTCGTTACGAAGCCGGGCGCGATGATCTTCTCGGCCGTCACCGGCTCGCGCTTGGGCGCGCCGAGCACCTTGGCCACGAACGCGCCGTCGGCATCGATGTGCGCGCTCTCTCCGTTTGCGACGCGCACCGCGACGTCGCGGCAGATCGCGGCCACCTGCTGCGTGAGCTGGCGCACGCCGGGCTCGTGCGTGTACTCCGACACCAGTCGTTCGATGGCCTCGTCGGTGATCTCGAGGTGCTCGGGCGTGAGGCCGTGCTCCGACAGCTGCCTCGGCACGAGGAACTGCCTCGCGATCGCGAGCTTGTCCTCGCGCGTGTAGCCGGAGATGTCGATCACCTCCATGCGATCGAGCAGCGGCCCCGGGATCGTGTCTTTGCGATTGGCGGTGGCGATGAACATCACGCTCGAGAGATCCACCGGCACGTTCAAGTAGTGATCGGTGAAGCTGGAGTTTTGCTCGGGGTCGAGCGCCTCGAGCAGCGCGCTCGCCGGGTCGCCCGAGAAGTCCGCGCTCATCTTGTCGATCTCGTCGAGCACGAACACGGGGTTGTTCGCGCCGGCTTTCTTAAGGCCGGAGATCAAGCGTCCGGGCAGCGAGCCCACGTACGTGCGGCGGTGGCCGCGGATCTCGGCTTCATCCTGCACGCCGCCGAGCGAGATGCGCACGAACTGCCGGCCGGTGGCGCGCGCGATCGAGCGGCCGAGCGACGTCTTGCCCACGCCCGGCGGCCCGACGAAGCACAGGATGGGCCCCTTCTTATCCGTGCGCAGCTTGCGCACCGCCGCGTGCTCGAGGATGCGCTTCTTCGGCTGCTCGAGGCCGTGGTGATCCTCGTCGAGCACGCGGCGCACCTCGGCCACGTCGATGCGGTCGGCGCTGGCTTTCTTCCAGGGCAGGTCGGCGATCCACTCTACGTAGTTGAACGAGACCTGATACTCGGCGCTGGCCGCGTTCATCGTGCTCATGCGCGACAGCTCGCGCCGCGCGGCCTTGTCTGCATCGGTCGGCGGCTCGGCCTTGCTCAGGCGATCGCGTAGCAGCTCGAGCTCTTCGTCTTCGTTCCCACTTTCGCCTAGCTCGCGGCGGATCGTGCGCATCTGCTGGCGCAACAGCAGCTCGCGCTGAGACTTGCTCATCTCATGCTGCACCATGTCCGCGACTTCCTTCTTGACGCGGTGGATCTCCGATTGGCGACGCACTTGATCGAGCACGAGCTTGAGGCGCATGCGCACGTCGAGCGTCTCGAGGATGGTCTGCTTCTGCTCGGCGGTGAGCGGCAGGTGCGAGGCGATCAGATCGCTCATCGCGCCGGGCTCCTGGACGTTCTCGAGCACCACGGCCACCTCGCGCGGGGGCTGCGGCAAGACCTTGAGCAGGTCGCGGCTGGCCTCGCGCAACGCTGCGCCGAGCGCGTCGACATCGGCATCGCGCGGCGCGGGATCGGTCAAGCGCTCGACGCGCGCGCGCAGGCATGGCTCGCGGCTCACGCCGTCGACGATCTTCATGCGCACGATGCCTTGCAGCACCACGCTGTACTGGCCGCTGCTCAAGCGGATCACCTTGAGCACGCGCGCGATCGTGCCCGTCTCGTGCAGACCGGAGAAGCCGGGGTCTTCATCGTCCGCGTTGCGCTGCGCGACGACGCCGATGGTCGGGCGGTCCACGCCGAACGCCTCTTCGATCAACCGCACCGATCGGGGACGGCCCACGTTGACGGGCACGACCGACGCCGGAAACAGCACCGAATTGCGGAGTGCCAAGATCGGCAGCGAGAGCAGTGTCCCTTCCGGGATGATCGATTCGGCCATTCGCGCACCTTAGCGTGATCCGCTCGTTGCCCAGGCATTCGCACGCAACCGCCGAGGCAACCGAGCGATGTCCTCACAGCATTAGGGGTCCTCAACCTGAGATCCGAGGTAAATCGCGCCGATTACGGTAGTCGACCCCGACAAAATTTTCGTGATCGGATCGAGCTGTGGCGTAGTACAAGCGTCCGCCGCGGTCAGGATTTTCTCACCGCGACACGGGCTTCGGTACGATACGTACCTACACGCTCGTTCGTAGAGAGCACTGCATGCACAAAGCGCTTTTGCCCATCGCCCTCCTGCCCGCCCTCGCCGGTTGCCAAGGCGTGATGTGGGGCAACGTTGCCGTCCTGTTCGTCACCGTTGGTATCTTCCTCGGGACGATCACGTTGGGCCGGCCGCGGGAGTAGCGAGCGGCTGAGTCAGCGGGGCGGAACGGCAAAGGTTCCCCCGATATCTAGACCGCCGCGTTACGCTCTCGGCCAGATGCAGACACGGACCGAGCAGCCCCAGGGCGCCTACCGCCCGATCGATGACTTCACCCTGAGTGATCTAGAAGCCGTCAGGCTCGTGCTGCGCGGCGGCTCGGTCATCGACTGGCACCGCCTCAACTTCCTGAACGAAGCCGAGGCGCATGATTTCGTCCGCGCCCAGGAAGTGGATTGGAACGTCGGCGCCGATCGCGAGCGCGCCGAGGTCGTGAAGCAAGACGCGATCGACTACCTGCGCCGGCACTTCGACTTCCCGATCCCTCGCCCCGTCGCGCAGCTGGATCTGCCTGGCTTGCTGATGCTGGCCTCCGGCAAGGGTCACCGCCAGCTGTGTGCGTGCACGATCTTGAAGGTGATGCACATCATCCATCACCTCGAAGGCCGTGAGCTGCTGTACATGCTGCCGGTCGCCGACCAGGAGATGTTCTTCTTGGTCGAGGAGAAGGTGTATCGCGTGATCGGCGGCATGCTCGCGCAGGGCTTTCCGATCCTCGAGTTCATCGGCGGCCGCAAGCACAAGGACTCGCTGTACACGAAGCTGCTCAGCAAGCCCGACACGATCGCAGCGAACATCTACGACAAGCTCCGGTTCCGAATCGTCACGCGCTCGCCGGACGACATCTTCCCGGTCGTGAGCTACCTGCTGCGCCACGTGTTCCCGTTCAACTACGTGATCCCCGGCCAGTCGACGAACACGCTGTTTCACTTCCGGTCGTACTGCGAGCAGAACCCGCACCTGCGCAGCCTGTTCCCGCAGCTGCAGATGGCGCCGGATCTCGAAGATGACCTCAACCGCGTCACCAATCGCTTCAGCGCGAGCGAGTACCAGATCGTCCACTTCGTGGTCGACATGCCGGTACGCTTGAACGATGCGATGCAAAAGGCGGCACCGCCGGCAGCGCGTCACCTCGGGCCCGTCGTGTTCGTCCAGACCGAGTTCCAGATCATCGACCGCCACACCGAGCAGCACAACGAGCTCGGCGAGGCGAGCCACGCCGCGTACAAGGAGCGGCAGAAGCAGTCGGTGATGCACCGCTTGAAGGTCGGCAACGATACGCAGCGCTCGAAGCCTGAAGACACCAAGAAAGACGACGAGTAATGCCACGGCCCGCGCGCTCGACGGCGGCGCGGGCATGAGGTAGGCGAAGGGCATGAGCAAGACAGCCCTCGTCACTGGAGCGAACCGCGGCATCGGCCTCGAGCTGTGCCGTGCGCTCAAAGCGCGCGGCGAGCGCGTGATCGCGGTGTGCCGCAGCAAGAGCCTCGAGCTGGAGGCGCTCGGCGTCGACATCGAAGAAGGCATCGACGTGAGCGACTCGGCCGCGCTGTACGCGCTCGGCAGGCGGCTCGCCGGGCAGAAGATCGACACGCTGATCGCGAACGCGGGCATCCTGCGCGACGATCGGCTGG
>Ga0190269_10000254_pt1 | contig 28562 bp, 26 predicted proteins | sample Popmic249IS_FD_133749 | JGI IMG/M metagenome (GOLD analysis project Ga0190269, IMG submission 133749) | Populus adjacent soil microbial communities from riparian zone of Blue River, Arizona, USA - 249 IS | ecosystem: Environmental > Terrestrial > Soil > Riparian zone | place: USA: Arizona... | reverse complement strand
GGGATGAGCGTGGTCGTGGGGATGAGCGTGGTCGTGGGGATGAGCGTGGTCGTGGGGATGAGCATGGTCGTGGGGATGAGCGTGGTCGTGGGGATGAGCGTGGTCGTGGGAATAGCCGTCGTCGTTGCGGGGTGAGTGTCGCTCGTGCGCGTGCCCGCGAGCGTGCGCGTGTTGGTGACCGTGCACGCCTTCGCGCCCGTGCCTGTGTTCGTGTCCGTGAGCGTGGTGGTGCTCGTGGTCCCGCGTGTGCTCGTGTTCGCCCGCGTGCTCGTGCGCGTGTCCGTGCTGCTGCTCGTGTTCGCGCGCGTTTCCGTGGCCCTGCAGGTGCTCGCCCGACGTCGGCGTGGCCATCGGCTTCGTGCTCGGCCCTGCGGCCGCAGTGACCTTGCCGGCGTTGTTTCCGGCTCCAGCCTTGGCCGCGTCCTGCAGCGATGCGACGTGCTGGGTGTCCTCATTTTCGCGGGCGTGCGCGTGCTCGTGTTGGTGCGCGTGTCCGTGAACATCCTCGCGAGCGGGCGCGGGCGACTTCGTGTTGTCGGCGCGCCCGGCTGGATCTTCAGCGCCGGCTCTTGGCTTCTGGGCGCGCGTCACCCTGCAAACCCCTGGTTGATCAACGTCGCTGCGTAAGCGGCCCCAAACCCGTTATCGATATTCACCACCGTCACCCCCGAGGCACAGCTGTTCAACATCGACAACAACGCCGCGACTCCACCGAAGCTCGCGCCGTACCCGATCGACGTCGGCACCGCGACGACCGGCCGCGCCACCAAGCCGCCGATCACACTCGCGAGCGCTCCCTCCATCCCGGCCACCACGATCAACACACTCGCGCGGTACAGCACCTCTCTGCGCCCGAGCAACCGGTGCAACCCGGCCACTCCGACGTCGTGCAGCTCGACGACCTCGTTGCCGAACGCGCGCGCCGTTACCGCAGCCTCCGCTGCCACCGGGATGTCGCTCGTCCCCGCGGTCACGATGCAGATCGGTCCTTGACCCCTGCGCTCGACCTCGCCGTTTCGCAGAAACGCCGTACGCGCCACGCGATCGATCTCGATCCCCGCGAACGCCCGCTCGAGCCCATCCGCCTTCGCCTCGTCGATGCGCGTGACCAGCGCCGAGTGCCCCTTGTCGCGCATCTCCGTCACGATGCCCACGATGTGCTCCAAGGTCTTGCCCATCCCGAACACCACTTCGGGGATCCCCACCCGTAGCGCGCGGTGATGATCCACATGCGCGAAGCCGAGGTCTGCAAAAGGCAGATCGCGCAGGTCCTCCAGCGCCCGCTCGACGGGCACCTCTCCTTGTTTCACGGCCTCCAGCAGCGCGCGCAAAGCACTTTTTTGCATGACGCGGCAGCCTAGCACTCCGCTCTGCGGCCATCAGCGGCCTCTAGCGCGCGTGCGTCGCCCCCAGCCGGGGTAACCTGATCTCCGTCGATCGCTGCGTAACGCAATGCCGAGCGAACAGTTGCTTCGCTCAAACAGCGCTGGACGGCGCTTGCAAGTTCAGACAAGACGACTGAAAAGGGATTGTACGGTCAGGGCTCGCACCATCACTGCACGGCGCGCTCTCACCCTCGACCGTCAGCATCTATGTTCGACAGAGACTCTCGTCTCCCCGGATCGCAGAGCCTGGGCTGCTGGATCCTCGCGGGCCTTTGCCTTCTCTGCGCTTGTCAGACGCAACAGACGCCTGCTACTCCGCGCGGAGGCGGTGCGGGCACACGCGCCGGCTCGAATACGACATCCTCACCGTCGATGACGAACGTGCCGCCGCCAGCGGCAGCCAGTGGGCCGAGCGCCGCGCCAGATTCTGGCAGCTTCGTGGTACCGACGTCGCCGCTCATGCGCGTCGACGCAGGCGCATGTGTCACCTGTTCGCCCATGGGCGGTCAGTACTGCGGCCAAATCGGGGACAACTGCGGAGGCATGTTGGATTGCGGTGGCTGCATGCAGCCAGGCTACAGCTGCGGTGGTCGCGGCATCGAGCACGTGTGCGGAGGCTCGCCCGACTCCGGCGCTTGCACGCTCAACACGTGCACGCCCGAGAACGGTCAATACTGCGGCAAGGTGGGAGACGGCTGCGGCGGCGAGCTCGATTGCGGCGCTTGTCCCGCGGGCATGGAGTGTGGCGTCGCGGGCATCCCCAATCTGTGCGGCAAGCCGCCCGCGACGTGCACGCCGATCACCTGTCAGAACGGCAGCGCGACCTATTGCGGCAAGGTGGGAGACGGCTGCGGCGGTGTGCTCGACTGCGGCGACTGCGCGGCCGGCTATGAGTGCGGCGCGCGCACCGAACGCCTGTGCGGCATCACCTGCCCGCTCTGCAAGCAGGTCCCGACCTGCGATCCCGGCAAGACCACGACCCTCAGTGGCACCGCCGTGACGGCGGCGCTGACGAATCCGGACCCGCTGTACAACGCGGTCGTCTACATCCCGAACATCGCCGTCGGTCAGAAGCTGGCCGCGCTGCCAGATGGCCCGAGCTGCGACCGCTGCACTCCGCTCACCCAGGACAACGCGGTCGCGAGCGCGATCACCGGACCGGACGGCCGCTTCGTGCTCAAAGACGTGCCTGCCGGCAAGGGCATCCCGCTCATCGTGTGGCTCGGCGGCTGGCGTATGCAGACGACGGTCGACATCGAGCCGTGTGTCGACAACGCTCTGCCGCTTGGAGCGGCGCGCCTGCCGCGCAATCAGACCGAGGGTGACATCCCGCTGACGGCGATCGCCACGGGCGACGTCGATCGCCTGCAGTGCCTGATGCGCAAGATCGGCATCGAAGATCGCGAGTTCACCGAGCCGACCGGCACGGGACGCATTCACATGTACGTCTCGAACGGCTCGAGGCTGAGCGATGCGACCCCGCCGCTCACGGAGCTCGCCGGGCTGACGGCGGGGCAGGGCTCGCTGTCGCGCTACACGCAGGTGCTGCTGCCGTGTGAAGGCGCGCCGCTGATGAAGCCGGGCGACTCGCTGTCCAACTTCCTGTCGTACGTGAACGCGGGCGGGCGCGCGTTCGCAACGCATTTCAGCTACACGTGGCTGTATCAGAACGGCGCGCTGGCGAGCACCGCGCAGTGGATGCCGATGCCGCGCGCGCAGGAAAACCAGACGCTCGTCGCGAACATCGACACGAGCTTTCAGAAAGGCATGGACTTCCAGGCCTGGCTGCAGCTCACGGGCGCGCTCTCCAGCACCATGCCCCCGCAGATCACGATCGCAGAGCCGCGCGTCGACGTCACCGCCGTGACGCCGATGGGCGCCGGCCAGCGCTGGATCTACGCCGAAAACCCGGCCACCGTGCAGCACTTCACGGTGGACACACCGGTCGGCTCGCCGCCCACGGACGCGTGCGGGCGCGTCGTGTTCAGCGACTTTCACGTCTTGAACTCCCGCACCAACGGCAAGACCTTCCCTGCCGAATGCGATCAGAACCCGCTGAGCGCGCAGGAGAAGGTGCTCGAGTTCATGCTATTCGACCTCGCGTCCTGCATCGGTCCGAACAACCCACCGCCGCCTCCACCTCCGCCACCTCCGCCGCCACCAGCTGCGCCGCCGCCGCCCGTTCCACCGCCGCCGCTGAACTGAGGCTCAGAAGTGACGATAGCCGTGGCCGCTCAGCGCGATGCGCTGGCCGCGTTCGTCGACGACGTGGAGCGCGCTTCGCTCGCTCGACATGCGGCCGATGCGCGTGCCCCCGCACGGATCCTCCGCGCCGGGAGGCAGCGTGTACAGGAGCTCGTAGTCTTCGCCGCCCTGGAGCGCGAGCCGCAGCGGATCTTCGCCGAGCGACTGCGCTAGCTCGCGCATGCCGGGAGCGAGCGGCACGCGCGCGGCTTCGATCTCTGCGCCGAGGCCGCTGGCTTCGCAGATGTGACCGAGGTCCTGGAGCGCGCCGTCCGAGACGTCGATGGCGCTCGTCGCCGCACCCGCGAGCTTCTGCCCGTGGCTGATGCGAGCGCATGGCGCCCGGAACGCCTCCACGAACGCGGGCCCGGACTCCGCCTCTCCTAGCTGCAGAAGCCGCAGGCCCAGCGCAGCGCTGCCGAGCGGGCCGCTCACGTACACGTCGTCGCCGGCGCGCGCGCCGCTGCGGTACAGGCCGGCTCCCTCCAGCTTGCCGATGACCGTGGTGGTGATGCTCAGCGCGCCGCCTGCAGCGAGGTTGCCTCCGATGACCGGGCAGGCGTAGCGCTCAGCCGCTGCGGCGAGGCCGGCGTTCAGCGCATCGAAATCGGCCCGTGCCAGCGTCGCAGGCACGATCAGCGAGCACAACGCGGCGAGCGGCGTGCTGCCCATGGCCGCGAGATCGCTCACCGCGGCCGTGAACGCGCGCGCGCCGATCTGCTCGTAGCTGGCGAACGCGGGCTCGAAGTGCACGCCCTGCACGGCCGCGTCCACGCTCAGCACGATCGGCTCGGGTGAGGCGTGCAGCACGGCGGCGTCGTCACCGATGCCCAGCTGCACGGCCGCGCTGTCATGCCGAAAGCGTTGCATGAGCCCGCGGATGCGCTCGAACTCGTCGTCTGCCATGGGGCGCAGCCTAGATCAAAGCGCGCCAGCGTGCTGCCGATCAGGCGGGCTTCAGGCGCGTGAGATCGGCCGTGTGCGCGTGCGTGGCGCGCACGTAGTCGGCTGGCGCGAGCACGATCTGCAAGCCCCGCTGGCCGGCCGACACGGAGATGCGCTCGAACAGCAGCGCGGTCTCATCCACGAACACCGGGTAGGGCTTCCTGCACGCAAGCGCCGTCACTCCGCCGCGGATGTAGCCGGTCAGCTCGGTGAGCTCCTTGAGCGCGACGGGCGCCACGGAGCGCTTGTCGGCTGCCCGCGCGAGCTTCTTCAGGTCGAGATCGTAGCCCGCGGGGATCACCGCCAGCAGCACCGCGCGATCGTCCGCGCGCAGACACAGCGTCTTCCAGACCTGCTCGCTCGGCAGGCCCAGCTTCTGCGCGGCGGTCTCGGCAGACAGATCGGACTCGTCGACGTCGTAGGTGCGCAGACTGTACGAGATGCCCAGCGCATCGAGCGCGCGACAAGCATTGGTCTTCTTGGGCTCCTGCACGCGGACCTCTCAGGAGGTCACACCATCTACCCGAAAACCCTGCGCGCGCAACCACCCGGCCACCTGCGCCGGTCGGTCGCCTTGCAGCACGATCTCGGGCCCTGTGTCCACGCTGCCTCCGCAGCCGAGCGTCTGCTTCAGCTCGCGCGCCAGCTCCGCGACCGCGGCCTCGTCCCAGCCGCGCAGCTGCGCGAAGCCGCGCACGATGACCACCGCTTTGCCGCCCCGGTGCTTGGTCTCGCGCGCCAACACGAGCCTGCCGCTGCGAGCGGCAGCGGCAGCTGGTGGCTGCACAACGCTGCTCTCTACGGGAGCGGGCGGCGGCGCGCCCTTCGAGAGCGCGGCAAACGGATTGTGCGTGAGCTTGTCGGGCTCACCGACCGGCACTGTGGGACGTGTCTTCTTCGGCATCGGGGACTGCGGGGGGCTGCTACTTATCCGTGAGCAGCCCGAATACCATACGCATGCCGCCCGTGCTCTGCAGCTTCGCGGTCACCGCGCCCGCGCCGCCGTCGAACTCGGCGTCCACGATCTCCCAGCCGGAGCACAGGCCGTTCTTGCCCTTGGTCGCCTTATTGTCGTCGTTGCACAGCGTGCCGACCTCCATGGCGAGCACCAGCCTGTCGCCCTTCTTTCGCGGGTCGGTCTTCGTCGCCATGCTCAGCAAGATGGGAGAGCTGCCCGCGCTCACGGGCATGTTGAACTCGAGCGCCGTGCCGACGGGCGTGAAGCCCTTCTGCACCTGGGCGCCGCTCGGCTTCTTCGCAGCCTTCTTGAAGGTCACGAGGCGCGAGCGGCCGACGGGGATGCCCTTGGGGAAGGTCATCGTCAAGCCGGACCCGATGTCGAGCACCGCGCCCACATCGCCGTTGATCGCCTGGGTGACCGACCCGTTGCCAGTGAAGCGTGGCATCTCTTCTTCTGCCGAGGACCGCGCCGCTGACAGCAGCAGCACGCTCGCGGCGAGCAGACCCAAGCGCTTGGACGAGACGAGAGCGAGAGCAGCCATGACGTGCATCCCTCCTGATTCGAGCCTCGCAGGCGCGGGTGCGCTGCGGGCCGTCTCATCAGACGTGGCGCGCGCCGGCCTGCTTCAACGCTGGACTCTACACCGAGCAACGCCAGTGGCTTCAATAACCTACGCGTCCCCGCGCGCAGAGGAGGGCATGTAGGGAGGGCCGTGCTCGGCTCCAGCACGTCAGGCGGCCTTCTCGCTGCCATGTGCCCGCCACTCGCACGACGTGATTGACACGGGCGAGAGTCCACCCAATACTGCGCCGGCTTTTCGGGCGCCGGCACTTGCGGCGCTACGCCGACGTAGCTCAGTTGGTTAGAGCGGGCGTTTCATACGCGCTAGGTCAGAGGTTCAACTCCTCTCGTCGGCACCACCTCCACCGAGTCTCGCGCTCGGTGGGCGGTGTGTGCGCTCAGGGTCCGGGGGAATTAAAAAACGGCCGGACGCGCGGGGTGCGTCCGACCGCCTCGGGATCAAGCCAAGCTCAGGAGGGCGTGCTCGATCGCGTGCTCCTCATTCAAGCCAAGCGCAGGAGCGCGTCGCTCGGTGGCGCGCTCCTCTGGCGCAAGGGGCACCCGTGTGGCGGGTGCTTGTCCTTTCGCATAGTCCTCGCTGCGCGGGTCAGCGCAGCCCGGGCCCAGGCGAACGTGCTCGGTCGGCATGCGATCGTGCCGTAGCGTTCCCTCGGGCCGAGCGGTGGCGCAGCGATCAGCCGTGCAGCGCTGCCCCACCGACGATTACTTTTGGGGCCGTCGCGGACATCCGCGAGCGGCCCGCACGCTCACGGCATCTCGTCGGCTGCTTCGTCCTCGTCGGCGTCTCCGTCGCTCTTCGGGCCCTTCGCGGGGCTGCCAGCGCGCGCCTTGTTGCCCTTGTCCTCGTCAGCGTCGCCGCCCGCTGCGCCGCCCTTGGTCTTGTCCTTGACCTTCTCGGCGTCGCCACCCGCGGCGCCGTGCTTGGTCTTGTCCTTGACCTTGTCGGCGTCGCCGCCCGCCGCGCCGCCTTTGGACTTGTCCTTGTCCTTCGTGGCGTCGCTCCCGGCTGCGCCGTTCCCGTTACCGTTACCGTTGCCGTTGCCCTTGTCCTCGTCCTCGACGCCAGCGTCGTCGTGTCCGCGGCCCTGCTGCTTGCCGTTGCCGCCCTTGTCCTTGCCGTTTGCGGGTATGCCACCCTTGAGGGTGTCCGCGCTCTCGCCGACATCGCTGCCGGCTTCACCCGAGCACGCGGCGAAGAACGGGGCTTGCAGCGCTGCGCCGAGGATCAGTGCGTGCATCCAGCGCGCGTGACGAATGGGCTTCGCGTTCAGTTTCATGCCTACTCCTTGAACGGGCAGCGCCCGCCTTGCGTTTGCGTCACTGTGGGAACGCGCCGCGCTGGGTTGAAAAGAAAATGCGCGTCCCCATATCAGGGTTTTCCTGTGGCTGGCGCCGCCATGAGCGGCGATGAGGCCGCCTCGCTGGGGCGATCGCGTGCGAACGGGCTGGCGTGCGGTCGCTCGTGATCATTCGCGTTTTGATGGCGCCTGCTCTAGGGTGCAGGCACGGCCAGCACGGGCCGTATGCAGGTGAAGGGAATGCGATCGCCGAGACTCACGTCCTTGCCGCTGTTGCTCGCCGCTCTGTCCGCGCTCGCTGCGCGCGCCGAGGCCCAGAACGCTCCTCCGCCGCAGGCGCCAGCGCCCCCTGCGGGCGCGGCCCCAACCCCCGGGCCCGCCCGCACGCCCTCTGTCACCTCATCCCCCGCAGCCCCGGAAGCTGCGCGCGGGGCAGCGCCGGCCACTGCTCCGGGCGCTGCGCGGATCGGGGCGCCACCGCCCCCGTCGGGCGCGGCTCCCGGCAGAGGGAGCGCAGCTGTTCCGCCCACGTCGGGCGCTGCCCCTGGGGAAGCGAGCACGGCTGTTCCGCCCGCGGGAGCCACGCCCGCAGTGGGGACCGCGCCCGCCGCGCCGGCAACGCCCGCGGGAGCCGCGCCCGCAGCGCCTTCAACCTCCGCGGCGGGGGCCACGCCCGCCGCGCCTTCCACGCCTGCCGCGGGCGGGGAGGGCCCGTCCGCGGTGGATCAGCCCCTGCCGGCTTCCGGTGAAACTGCCCCGCAGCCATCAGCGGCGGACGCACCACCTTCGCCGTCAGCTGCAGACTCCCCTCCACGTACGCAGCGCGCGCCGTCCTTCCTGGATGCGCACCCGAGCGGGCTCTTGCCTCCGATCTACGCGCGCGACGAGCGGCGCCACACTGGCTTCTCGGTCCGCTTGAGCGCTGGCATCGGCTACGGCTGGGCCAAACGCAAGCTGCCCCGCGGCTCATCGCGCGTCCACGGCCTCGACGGCATGCTCAGCCTCGACGTCGGGGCCGCGGTCATCGAGAACCTCATCGTGTACGGGCGCGTCGCCGGCTTCGGCTGGAACCAGCTCGGCGCGGGTGGCTCGGATAACGCCGGCAGCGCTTACGCTGGCATGCTCGGCGCGGGGGCGCGCTACTACCTCATGCCGTGGAACATCTACGGCAGCGCGAGCGCCGCCCTCGCCGTGCTCAAGATCACCAACGACCTCGGCGAGCCACAAAACGCGAACCCGGGCCTCGGCCTCGACCTCGAGGTCGGTCACGACTTCTGGGCGGGCACTCCGCTCGATCGCCGCTCCATCGGCGTGGCGCTGCGCTTCGCCTGGGTCCACTGCGGCTCAGCGGACACCAGCAGCTCCGATCCCAAGCCGTGGAACGCATTCGCGCTGAGCTTCGTCTTCTCGGTCGGCTACAACTGAGCTACGCGTCTGCGAGCATGTCGCACAGCGCGGGCAAGATGGCGCCCGAGCTGCACTGACAGAACAGCCCATTCGGGCTGCGCTCGGCCAGCTCTGAAAACGGGCTCTCCTCGCGGTTGATGACGAGCAGCGGAACCCGCCGCTCATGGCTGCGGCGCACGATCATGTTCGGTAGGTTCGTGGCGCCGGCCGTGCCGATCACCACCACGAGGGAGGCTTGTTCCACGGCTGCCAGGGTGCTCTCGAACCGGAAGCGCGCCTCGTCGTAGCTCTCGTCGAACCACAGCACGTGCGGCCGCGCGGGCGAGCCGTCGAGCGGCGACACCAGGAGCGCGCGCTCTGCCGCTCCGATTGGCCGTCCGCGCTCCCAGCCCGCGCCGAGCTCACCGGGGATCGGAAAGATCTGGCCGTCGAGGTCGTGCAGCGCGCGCATGTAGTCGAGGTTGCCGTGGATCTGGTACGTGCGCTCGAGCGTGTTGCCCGCGCGCAGGTGCAGGCCGTCCACGTTCTGCGTGACGAGCAGAAAGCGCTCGACTTGACCCCGCTCGCGCAGGCGCTGCTCGAGCGCGGCGAGCGCCAGGTGGCCCGGGTTGGGCTCGGCAGCACGGCACACACCGCGCCGGTACAAATAAAAGCCCCAGATCTGATCCGGCATGCGATCGAACGCCGCGCGCGTCGCGAGCTCCTCCGGGAAATAGTTGCGCGAGCCGATGCGCCAGTAGCCCTCGGCGCCGCGGAAGGTGGGGATGCCGCTCTCCGCGGACACGCCCGCACCGGTGAGGAACAACAAGTTGCCGCGCGCCTCCCAGCGCTCTTCGAGAAAGGCCCGCACACGCGCCTGTTCTCGTGCGGCCAGCACAGGGTCGATGCTCTCCATGCTCGCAGCTTACAGCGGACCCGCCTGTACGCGAGCGCTCGGCGAGTCCAAGTGTCCCGGATGTACGCAACGCGAGCGCTTGCGCCGGCCGCGCCGAGTGGCAAACCTCAGGCGCATGCGCATCGGTCACGTGACATTCACGCTGGGGCTCGTCTTGGCGGCTGCGAGCGGCTGCACGCGCGAACCGGCCGCGGGCGCGACGAGCTGCGCGCCGAACAGCGTGCGCAGCTGTCGCTGCGACGGGGCGCTCGGCAGTCAGCGCTGCGATGCCAGGGGTCAGCCAGTCGGCAGCTGCGATTGCTCGAGCGCGATCGCAGCTCCGAGCGCGGGCCGCAGCGCCGCGCGCGTGGGCGCGGGCGGCAACTCAGCGAGCAACACCTCTGCCGCTGTCGGCGGCACAAACGCTCGCGGCGGCAGCGGCGGCGCGCGCAGCGAGCCCGCAGCGAGCGACCGTGTCGCAGCCGGCAGCGGCGGCGCGGCCGCAGCCACGAGCCCAGGGATGCTCAGCGTCGAAGCGGGCCGCGGTGGCGCGGTCGCAGGCTCTGTCGCCAGCAGCGGCAGCGCACAGGCCGAGATCACGGCGGAGCCCAGCGACGAAGCCTCGTACCTGTTCGATCCAGCGCAGCTGCGCACCTACGACATCCGCATCGCCGAGGCCGACCTGGCGAGCATCGACCGCATGCCCGGCGCAGAGCAGGCCGTGCCGGCCACGCTCGAATTCGAGGGCAAGACGTACGGTCCGCTCAGGGTGCGCTACAAGGGCTCTGCAGGCGCGTTCGTGTATCCCTGCACGATGGGCCTGCCCGACGCGCCGAAGCTCGGCAAGTGCTCGCTGAAGCTGGACTTCAATGACACCGACCCGAGCGCGCGCTTCTTCGGCCTGAAGAAGCTCAACCTGCACGCGATGAACGCGGACGTATCCATGCTGCGCGATCGGCTCGGCTACCGCATGTTCCGCGACATGGGCATCCCCGCCTCGCGCGCGATGCACGCGCGCGTGCTGATCAACGGACGGCTGGAAGGTCTGTTCATCGCGGTGGAGCAAGTCGACGGCCGCTTCACGCGCGCACGCTTCGCCGAGGGCGGACAGGGCAACATCTACAAAGAGGTCTGGCCCCTGCACGACGATCCTGCGGTCTACGTGAAGTCGCTCGAGAGCAACACCGCACAGCCGAACGTGCAGCGCATGCTGGACTTCAAGGCTGCGGTCGACAGCTCGCAAAGCGCCGCAGAGTCCTTCCTCGACCGCGCGTACCTGTCGCGTCTGCTCGCGGTCGACCGCGTGATCATGAACGACGACGGCTTCCTGCACTTCTGGTGCAACGACGGCAGCACGCAGGGCAATAACCCCGGCAGCTTCGGCAACCACAACTACTACTGGTACGAGGAGCTACAGCGCGCGCGGCTCTGGCTCGTGCCCTGGGACCTCGACAACAGCTTCGACAATTCGCCTGCGGTGCGCATCGAGCCGGCGTATCGCACGCAGCTACAGGCGGCGCAGTGCGTGTGCACGGAGCATCCGGTGTCTGGCCCGCAGCGGCCGTCTGCCTGCGATCCGCTCGTGGCCCTGCTCCTGTCATGGCGCGCAGAGTACGAGGCGGCCGTGGATGCATTCCTCGCGGGGCCGTACGCCAAGCCCAGGGTCGACGCGCTGCTCGATGAGTGGACCACGCAGATCCGCCCGGCGGTGGTCGAGGCCGCAGGCCTCAAGCTCGCACCCAGCGAGTCCGAATGGGCCGAGGCCGTCTCGACCTTGCGAGGCAAGATCGAGCGCTCGCGCGCGAACCGCGGCCTCGGCCCGTGACGCTCACGGCGCTGCCGCTCGCAGCTGTGTCTTCAGCAACAACACCTGGTACGGATTCCAGGTGGACACGTTGAGGTACAGCTCGAGCGCGCGTTGACCGGCAGCGATGTCCGGCAGCTGGCCGGTCACGTCCTCGGTCCAGCTCTCGATGATGTTGACCCCGTACAGGTGCCCGCCCGAGTCGTCCGCGAGGTTGTATTGTGTGTCGAGCGCGGCGCTGCCGAGGAGGCACATCGCACCCACGCCCGCCGCTTGCTCCGGGCTCAGCGGAGTCGCGAACGTGCCGAGCGCGTTCACGAGATCCGTGGGCCGGTTGCTGTCCGGCGCGACGCCGCACGGCAACTGCCGCGCGGGATCTTCGTCGCATGCCAGGTACGGCTGCATGCTCGAGCGATCGAGCAGCAACGCGGGCGCAGACCAGGCCTCGCTCGCGGGCGCCGAGCTGCGCGCGCGGCCCCACGGATGTCGCGCCGAGCGCACGTACAGTGACCCCGGCACCGGCTGCGGATGCATCACGGGTGCGATCTCACCGGTCGCCTGATCGGTCGCGAGCCACGCAGGCACGCTGCCGCCGTAGACCATCAACCAACGCTGCAGCGCATTGCTCCACGTCGTCGAGAACTGCACCACGTAGTCGTGCTCGGGCGCACGCGCGTGGTCGTTCGCGCCGTACACCGGCACGGCATCGGCCTCGGAGTCGGACCATTGCGGCTGCCCGTCGGGACCGTAGCCCGCAAAGAACTTGGGCGCCCAGCGGATGCCGCCCTGCGCGTCGGAGAGGCCCGCGAGCGGTTGCGCGGCCAGGAACATCAGCGCCTGAAAGCCGCGCTGTCCGAGCCACGCCGGCCGTCCCCAAAGCAGCAAGCTGTGCTGGCCCGGGCGGTAGTCGTTGTTCTCTGGTTGCGCAAAATCGAAGTTCGCCACCGTGCGAGTCGCGAGGTTCGTGAACTTGTTGGTGACGAAGCGAGCGCCCACGGCATAGTCCTCGGGACGATCGGGCCAGAACGCGCTCGCGACGTACATCACCTGCGCGACCGAGCGCCGCGGATCGTCCGCGTACCAGCTCGGCGCAGGCGCGTCGCTGCTGCCCGGGAAAGCCTGCGGCAACATGCACACGCCTCTGGCCAGCGGCTCGCAGCTGCGGGGTAGGGCGCAGCCCGTCGAACGCACGCACAGCACGGGCGCGGCATCTTCGGTGAGTCCGATGTGCGGCGCACACGCTCCCAGACGTTCTCCTGCGGATGCTGGATCGGTGCTGCACAACATGCCGCCTGGACAGCCCGTCGTGTCGTTGCAGGTCGCGTGCTCCTGGCGCACGAAGATGCCGTACAGCGTCCGGCCGTCGCTGAACGCCGCGGCGGGCGTGCGCAACATGCTCATGTCCAGCATCCGAGCCTCATCGCGCGGCCCTGCGTCCGGAAACAGCCGCATGCGCCGAAACTTCGCGGGCTGCTGCGGATCCGGCAACGCGGCCGCTGCGCTCGGCGCCTCGAGTGGGTACTGCAACGTCGAGCACGCCGCGGCGCTGCCCGGACCGGGCGCGCCAACCGTGAGCTGCGCAGGCCGCGCTGCCGGCAACGTGGCTTGCAGATCATCGTTCTTGACGACGGGATACGTGCACACGGCCTCGTTGCCGGCCCAGGTATCGCCGAACAAGACGGCGAGCTGCGCCGCGTCGCCTCCGGGGCCCGGCAGCGGAGTCGTGATGCCGAGATCGCTGCCGTACACGCCGGGTGTCATCGCGTCCGGCCCGAGCAGCGTACAGACCGGCCAGCTCTGCGCCTGGAGCGCGGCAGGTTGTGCGGTCGCAGCGCCCGCCGGCGCGCGCGCGGGTTCCTCGTCTGACTCGCCGCATGCACTCAGTAGACAGCTCGCGAAATATGCCGCCGCCGTGAGCGTCAGCGCCTGATACGAAGGGTGCCTTGCCGTGAACATGGCTGGGGCACGACTACACAGATTGTGCCACACCTATTTTCCCGCAAAGCGAGCGATCGCGCGGGGTCGCGCCCCGAGCACGCGCGCCGCAGCGTGGCGCAGATGCCGTGCGGAACGCGTGCTGCGCAGAAAACACTCTGCCGCTGTGAGCGGCAGAGCCGGGTCTTCGGTTGTGCTGTGTCGCGCCGCGAGCTGTCTCGTTGCGCTACCCGATCGCGTGCTCTTGCATGAGCGTCTCGCTCGCTTGTTCCTCGACGGCGGGCAGCTCGAAGATGCGAAACGGGGTGTGGAGTTGGCGCATGAGCAGCGGCAGGGCCACGTTGTAGACCGGCACGCCGCGGCCGGTCCGACCTTCCAGCGTGCCGTGATGCGCGTGGCCGTGGAACGCCATGTGAACGGGGTAACGCTGCAGCGTCTCCTCGAGTCGGCTCGTGCCGAGGTACGCGAAAATCTCCGGGCGCTCGCCGATGACCGTGGCTTCGATCGGTGCGTAGTGCGTGAGCGCGATGCGGTGAGGCGTGCGCAAGCTGCCGAGAGCACACTCGAGCTTCAGAGACTCTTCGATGGCCTCGTGCACGAACGCCTTGAGAGACGGCTCGCCGAAGGGCCTGAGCATCGCCTCACCGAAGCCGCCTGCGAAGCCCTTGACGCCGGCGAAGCCGACGCCGTGAGCTTCATACACGTCGCCATCGAGCAGGTTGACCCCCGCGTCGCGCAGGATGGCGCGGACCTCGTCCACGTGATTGCTCTCGTAATCGTGGTTGCCGAGCACGCCGACGATCGAGCGGTTCGCCGCGCTCGCGAGCTCCTTGGCCAGCACGTGCGCCTCTTCGGGTTTGCCGAAGTCCGTCAGATCTCCACACAACACCAGAATGTCTGCCTGTGCAGCTGCCTGAGCGAAGATCGGCGCGAGCTTGCCGTGGAAACCTGCTCTGCAGTGTATGTCAGCCAGCGCGGCCAACTTGATTGTACGGCTCGATGTAGTCATCGCTCCTGATCTCCTCCGGAATGGCCCGCGTCCATTGCGCGATTTGCTCGGTCGTCATGTGCACAGTGCTGTCCAGGCGAACGTCTTCGAAGCCCCATTGTGTCACGTCTGCGAGGTACTGCGCGCGTGAGAGCAGCGTGCCCTGACACACGCGTCGAGCATCCGGCCGCCGTTGCTCGTCTGCCATGCGCCGTGCGAACTGCTCGACCACCTCGAACGGCAGCAGCGTTCGCTCCGAGGGATACACGAAGCCGAACAACACCATGTGCGCGTAGAGCACGCGGTAGTGGGGTCCGAAGCGCCTTACGAGGCGCTGCCAGTCGAGCTGCGGCGAAAGCTTGAGCAAGTGCACCACGTCGGCGGCGTCGCAGCGCTCGCGCTCGATCACGAACGCTTTGGACCACAACATCTCTTCGGCCGGAATCAGCTTCACGCGCTGGTTCAGGACGGTCGTCTCCGGCGCGTATGCAAACCACTCGTCGTCGACGGTCGCGAGCCCGTTGCCCGAGCTGTAGATGACGTCGATCAACATGTCATCCTGCACCGCTTTACCGAGCCAGTGCGGGAAGGTCACCTCGGTGCGACAACCGAGGTCGCCGAGGACCTCGAGCGCGCGCGGCAGCTCACGCTCGCACACGAAAATGTCGAGGTCCTTCAAGGGCCGATGGATGTGGGTGTAGTGCGCAAACGCGTAGCCGCCGCCGACCAGGTGCGGCACTTTGGCCGCAGTCAGCGCGCGCAGGCCACGCTCGTAAAACGCGGCGGCTCGCTCGCACTCTTGCTCTGTTTTCACCATGAGCCTCTGAGTAGCAACGAGAGTGCCAAGCTTCAGCGGCAGTGCACTCGGGCACCAACTGACCCCCGCTCTGGTGACCGGCCGGGCGGATGGCGGGGGTGCGGCGGCACGAGCTGCGTCCGTGATCTCAAGCGGCGACTCGCGCGTACCAGTGTCACGTGCCGAGACTTCACCGAAGCGCAGCGCGGATGCCCCGACCGCTACTGCGCGTGCCGCGACGCGAACACGCGAGCGCGAGCGAGAGAGTGCGAGCGCCGATAACGAGTTTGAATGTTCGACATACGACGCTCGATGGGTCGAGAACACGCTGCGTGAGCAGCGTACGTGCGCATCGCGGCTGATAGACCGAGCACGTTGCTGTGGTGTGACCGGCCGCGCGAGCCACCTGCCGCGTGGACGGCTGCGGACGGAAGTGCTCGATTTTTCGAGTAGCACGCCCATTTTTTTCGGATGGTTGGCTGGGCGAACGTCCTAAGCTGAGAGCCAGCCTGCGGCTGTGAATCATCAGAATTCGAACGAGGAATCGTTGCCCTCTCGTACATTTCACCTAACTATGCGCTTCGGTCCCTGCTCCACGCGGGACCGTGTTGGAAGAGATTGGGTAGAGTGATCATGCGGTCATCGAACGTCATTTGGGCATTGTTGCTGGCAGTCGGTTGTTCGAGCTCCGAGTCGACCGGATCGACACCCGCGCCGACGAGCACGGCCGGCACGGCTGCGACCGGGGCTGTTGCCCCTGGACCCACCACGCCTGCAGTGGCAGGCACATCGGCAGGCGGATCGGGGGCCGCTACGAGCGGCAGCGCCGGCAAGTCGAGCACGAGCCCCAGCGGCAGCTCGGGGAGCTCGGCTTCCACGGCAGCCGGCGCCCAGGCCGGTGCCAGCGGCACGACCACCGCCGTCGCGGGCACAGGCAGCGCGGTCACGCCGGCGGCGACCGGCGGGTCAGGCCCCGGACCAGCGGTGGGCGCAGCAGGCGCAGCCGGATCGACGGCCGCCGTCGGCGGCAGTCAGGCGCCGACCCCGAGTGAGCAAACCTGTCCGGCGAGCTCCACGCTCAAGCCCGGCAACACCACGATCCAGATCCAAAACGCCGGGGTGATGCGCAGCTACATCTTGCACGTCCCCAGCAGCTACAAGGGCGACAAAGCAGTGCCGCTCGTCTTGTACTTCCACCCGCTGCTCACCGACGCGGCCACCGCGCAGCGCTCGTCCGGGTTCACCGCGCTGTCGGACAAGGAAGGCTTCATCGTCGCGTATCCGGACGGGCAGGAGAGCGCGGCGTGGAACGTGGGCCCGTGCTGCACACAATCGCGCGAGGTGGATGACAAGGGCTTCGCGCGCGCCGTGGTGAAAGACCTGCAGTCGAAGCTGTGCGTCGACAGCAAGCGCGTGTACGCGGCAGGCTTCTCCATGGGCGCCGGCATGGCGCACTACCTCGGTTGCGAAGCCGCGGACGTGTTCGCCGCCATCGCGACGGGCTCTTTCGACTTGTTCAAGGAGAACACCTGCAAGCCGGCCCGGCCGATCTCCGTGATTTCGTTTCGCAGCATGTCGGACGCCATCGTGCCGTACGAAGGGGGCGTCAAACAGAGCGCGCCGAACGGCTTCCAGGGGGTGCACACCTTCCTCGGCGCGGAAGGCACGTTCGCGAAGTGGTCGGAGCTCGACATGTGCACGGACACGCCGGTCGATGAAGGTGGCGGCTGCAAGACGCACAAGGCGTGCGCGCAAGGTGTGGAGGTCACCCTGTGCACGGTCGGCGGCGGGCACACCTGGCCGGACGCCGAGAAGTCGTGGAAGACGATCAGTCGTTTCACCATGCCTTGAGCATCGCAGTCATTGAACGCTGACGGGGGCCGGCTCGCTTCGTGCGGGCCGGCCCCATTGCTTTCAAGGGCACCGCGCACGCTACGGCGTGTAGTCGTGCTGCCGCTGTGGGCGGCCGAAGCTGACAGCGGCGCGTAGCCAAATGGCGGCATGAAGCTTGCGTCGCTCTGCTTCAGCCAACGCCAATGGCTCAACTTGGCACAGGGGACTGGTAGTACAATATGCTGAGTTTTCGGCAACCGCTTGGATGGATTGTTCTTTCGGCCGCAGTTTTCACGGGGTGCAGCGACGCGGAACAGGCGCGGCAGGCAGGGGGAACGCCTGGCGCCTTGCAGGCGAACGCACCTTTTCACCGAGCGCCCAGCCTGGCTGGGAGTGTCGCCTTGCCGGATGTGGGGGCGAAGGTGGTGGGGGGCGCAGCAGGTGCGCCGGGCGATGGCCACGCCGAGACACCGGGCGCGGTGCACACGGAGCTGCTCGACGCCGGCAGCCCCACGCCGCCGCCGCACGTGATCGGCGACGTAGACGGAGGCATGCAGTACACGACGGCCGCGCCAGGGCAGATCGTCCGCATCGTGGCCAGCGATTTCCACACCTGCGCCGCGCTCGAAGACGAGCGCGTGCTGTGCTGGGGCGTGAACCCGAGCGCGGAAAACAACCTGGACGTCGCGCACAGGAGTGACACGGCCGAGTGGGTGCCCTGGTTGCGCGGCGCGAAGGAGCTCACCTCCGGGCGTGGTCACAACTGTTTTCTGGCTCCGAGCGGCGAGGCGCGCTGCTACGGCATCAACTATACGGGCTCGCTCGGCGATGGCACGACACGCAGCACGGGCAAGCCGCAGCGCGTCGCTCTCAGCAGCAACAAGAAGGCTGTCTCGTTCGGGCTCGGAATTCAGTTCAGCTCCGCGCTCATGGAGGACGGCAGCGTGCAGTATTGGGGCGGCTGGGCGGAGACCAACCTACTGCCGGGGACACTCGAGGGTCTGAGTGACGTAACTGCGCTGTCCGCCGCATGGCATCGAGGCTGTGCGCTCTTGCGCGATCAAACGGTGAAGTGCTGGACGGACTATCTGGTCCTCGAACCCACGCCCGCACCGGTCGCTGAGCTCCAAGGCGCAGTGCAGATCTCGGTGAGCGAAACCCATGGCTGCGCGGTGTTGGCGAGCCGCGAGCTGAAGTGCTGGAGCGATGGCGCTGCGAGCTCCGTTCCAGGCTCGCAGAACGTGGTCAGCGTGGCTGCGGGCATGTACGACACTTGTGCGGTGCTCGCGGACGGCCATGTGCGATGCTGGCACCGGAGCAATGGCTCGTTGGGCGAGGCGCGCGACGTGCCAGGCGTGAGCGAAGTAAAGCTGCTCGCGGGCGGCTCCGGTCACCACTGTGCCGTGAAGCGCGATGACTCCGTGCAGTGCTGGGGTGCGGGCAGGGACGGACAGCTCGGGGACGGCGCGGGCAGCGACTCGAGCCGGCCGGTGCACGTCCTCTTCCCGGTCGAGTAATTGCATTGATGACGCCGCGCGGCCTGCAGGCGGCAGTCCGCGCGACCTCGAAGGCCGTTACGGTTCGTAGATCATCTTGCGCGTCATGCCGCCGTCGACCACGAAGTTCTGTCCCGTGATGAAGCCGGCGCTCTCACCGAGCAGAAACGCAGTCAGGCTGGCGATGTCGTGAGGCTCACCGACGCGTCCCACGGGGTGCTGGGCGTGATCTTCGGGGCGAAGGGCAGGGGGCGCTTTCGACTGTGCGTCCTGATAGGCCCGCACGTCGATCCAACCCGGCGAGATGCAGTTGACGCGAATCTCCGGGCCCAGGCTCAACGCGAGCGCATGGGTCAGCGCGACCACGCCGCCCTTGGCTGCAGCGTAGGCCTCCGAGTGCGGCTCCGACTGCAGCGCTCGCGTCGATGAGATGTTGACGATGGACCCGCGCTGCTTGCGTAGCTCGGGGACGCAGTGCTTCGTGCACAGAAACACGCCGCCGAGGTTCGTGGCGATCACGCGCGTGAACGCGTCGTGCGGGAGCTTCTCCACTGGCCCGCTCTCTGGGTTGGCGATGCCAGCGTTGTTGACCAGGCCATCGAGACGGCCGAACGCAGCCACGCAGCGCGCCACGGCGGCCGCGACCGACGCCTCATCCGAGACGTCCGTCGAGACGTGCTCCACGGGCCCGAGGCCTTTGTAGAGCTCCACGGTGGCGCGCCCGCTCGCCTCGTCTTTTTCGGCGACGAGCACCTTCGCGCCGGCCCGCAGCAGGTGCTCGGTGATCCCGCGTCCGATGCCCCGGCCTGCGCCAGTGACGAAGATGACTTTGCCCTGGACGCTCATGCTTCCTCGCGTCAGCGGCCCCAGCGCACGGTCGAGAGCGGTCCGCTCAGCACCTTGATCTGATTGAGCCCATCGGGGTTGGACACGAAGATGCCCCCGCGCGACGACGCAAACGCGACCATTCGACAGTCCGGCGAGAACGTGGGGTCCTGATTGACGCCCTGGCCCTGTGTCAGACGCTTGTATTCGCCGGTCTTGAGGTTGATCGTGACGATGTCGAAGCCGCCACCGTCGCGCGCGGAGAACGCGATCAGGGGGTTCTGCGGATCCTGACAGAACGCAGGCGTCTGGTTGTGATTGCCCTTGTACGTGACGCGCTGCACGTTGCTGCCGTCGACGTTCATCGTGAAGATCTGCGGTCCGCCGTGGCGGCTCGACACGAAAGCGACGAGGCCGTTCGGCCCACACGTGGGGCTGACATCGATCCCGGGGTCGCGCGTCAGGCGCCGCTGGTCGCTGCCGTCGAGCGCCGCGCTGTAGATCTCGCTGTTGCCATCGCGCGTGCTGGAGAACAGCACGCGGCCATTGCAGAGCACCGGGCCCATGTTGAGGCCGTTGCTCTTGATCACCGGCTGCTCACGGCTCTTGGTGTTCGTGATGAAGCCGCCCGTCTCCGTGAGCTTCGAGTACCACACGCCGCCGTTCTGTCCGAACGCGGGCAACATCGCGTTGCCCTTGCCGCTCGACGCGCGAAACTCGTTGTGACCGTCGAAGTCCGCGACGTAGATGTCCTTGCGTCCGGGGCCGACCTTGCGCGCGTACGCGAGCCGCGTGCCGAACACGCCAGCCTTGCCGGTGAGCACGCGCAGTACTTCGTTCGCGAAGTCGTGCATGAAGGCGCGCAGCTGCTTCGTCTCACCGCGATAGGTCTTCGTGAACGTCGGCACCTCGCCGCGCGCCAGCTCGTACAGGCGCATGTCGACCGCAATGTTGCCGCCGCTCGACACGACCTGGCCCTTGATGATGCCCTGCGCGCCGACGCTGGACCACGCGGCTTTCTGGATGCCGAGCCCCTCCGACGCGCCCGCGATGAACGAGCGCGGGTCGAGCACCTGGAACAGCGAGGACAAGGTCAAGTCGTTGCGCAGGACACCGCCGCCATCAGCTGCAAGCGCGGCATCGCCGATCAGATCCGGCACTGCGATGCGGTACAGCGCGCGCTCCGGAGAGTCCACGTCGATCACCACGCGGCCCGGCAGCGGCGCCTCTTCTTTTTCCTGCGCGCCGAGCGGCTGCGCCCACGCGCCGAGCAGCAGAAGCGAGCTCAGCGTGAGGCCGAGCGCGCCGGGGATCGAAACGAGCATTCTGGTGACGAGCGTTGTCATGGTCTCCTCGAGCAGACGCCTCTGGCGATCACTCGGCCTTCTTGCCGATGAAGTTGATGTCGAGCTGCCAGTCGCCCTGGAACTGCGCGCGCACCTCGGGCGGCGGCTCGGGCAGCGTGGTGCCGAGGCTGCGCAGCTCGTTGAAGCGGTCCTCCACGCTTTGATCGAACAGCGGCTCGCCGCTCGGCTTGATGATCTCGTGCTCGCCCACCTTGCGATCGGCCGTGATCCCCACGCGCGCACGCGTGGTGAGCTTGCTCGTGTCGCCCAGGGTGCTGGGGATGCTCCAGCCGCGCTTGAAGAACATCACGAGCTGACCGCGGTACAGGTCACCCGCGCGCGCCTGTGTCTCGGTGCCGTCCTCGATGCCCTGCGGGTCGCCTTCTTCTTCGGTCTTCTTCGCGATCTCGGCGAAGGCCTGCGCGCGGTCGCCGAGGTTGCGCAGCAAGTTTTCTTCAGCTTTCGGCGGAGGCGGGCCGGCATCCGGCTTCTTCACCTTCGGCGGGTTCTCGTTCTTCGACACGGCCACGCCCGGCTGCGGCGCGGTGGTCTTCACCGGCACCTTGCGCTGCGGGATCTTCTTCGGGTCGAACGGCTTGCCGAGCTTCACGAAGCGCGCCTCGACCACCTTGTCCTCGGGGATCGCCGGCGGCGTCTTGCCCGCGCCCGCCGCTGACAGCAGCGCGACGACAGCCGCGATCGTGCCGGGCACCAGCAAGTGCGCGCCGATCATGAACAGCACGCCACCGATCGCCATCCGGCCGTCGATCACTCGCCGGTTTAGCAGCGAGGGCGGCCGCCAGTCATCGGCCGGGACGGTCGTGATGATGCTCTCGCGCACGCCTCACTCACTCCCTGTCGGATCGGTCACCAACCCCAGCTTCTCGATGCCACCCTTGCGGATCAGCGCCATGACCTTGGCCACGAACCCGTACGGCACGGTCTCGTCCGCCTGTAGGTACAGCTCGCGCTCACTCTGCAGACGCGTGTTCGTGGTGAGCGCCTGCTCCAGTCGATCGTAGGGCACCTCGGTCTCGCCCAGGTAGACCTTCTGTTCCTTCGTGATGGTGAGCAAGAGCTTCTCCTGCTCCACTTCCATGCGCGGCGCGTGCGTCTTCGGCAAGTCGACGTCGATGCCCGTCGTCATCATCGGCGTGCTGACCATGAAGATGATGAGCAGCACCAGCATCACGTCCACGAGCGGGGTGACATTGATCTCGCTGACCGGCCCTCTGCCTCCGCCGCCGCCCGTCATTGCCATGGCGCTCGTCCTTCCGCTCAGCCCGCCAAGAAGTGACGGCGCACGATGTTCAAATAGTCATTGGAGAAGTTCTCCATCTCCGAGGACAGCACGTTGATGCGCCGCATGAAGAAGTTGTAGGCCATGACGGCCGGGATGGCCGCGGCCAGACCGATCGCCGTGGCGATCAGCGCTTCGGCGATGCCCGGGGCCACCACGTCGAGGCTGGCGTTCTTCTGTGCGCCGATGCTGATGAACGAGTTCATGATGCCCCACACCGTGCCGAACAGCCCCACGAACGGTGCGGTCGAGCCCGTAGTCGCAAGGAACGGTACCATGCTCTCCATGCTGGTGACCTCGTTCGCCGAGGCGCGGCGCAGCGCGCGGGCCACGTTGTCGATGTCACCGCCGTAATGCCGCTGGCTGCGGGCGCTCTCGTCCGAGCCGCCCAGCACTCGGGCGAGCTCCACGTAGCCGGCGTGGAACACGCTGGCCACAGGTGCGCGGCGCTCGCGTGGCAGAGTGGCGTACAGCCGCTCCATGCGCTGCACGCTCCACACGTTGCCGAGCTGCGGATCCCAGAACTGATCGAGAAACGCTTCGCTCTGCCGGCTGGCCTGACCGAGGCGCACGAGCTTGGCCCCGATGATGAACCAGCTGGCCAAGGACATGCCCGCGAGCACCGCGAGCACGAGCATCACCACCGGCGACGCGTTGCGGATGAGCTCGAACGGATCCAGCGCTTTGCCGGAGCCGCCTGCAGCGAGCGAGACGAGATTCGCGAAGATCACCTGACGCATCGTGGGCGAACCCTCCAAAGGCCTAGCTTTTGAACACGCCAGGTCACTGGGTGTCAACGTAGCGGCGAGTGACGCAGGCTCAGCTCGCTCCGTGAGCCGCGCGAGCCGCAGCCAGCGCCTCTTGTAGCTCGCGCTCGCCCAGCACACCCACGCGCGACAGCACGATCTTGCGATTCTTGCCGATGACGTAGGTGGTTGGCACGCTTTGCACCCGAAAGCGGGACAGGAGCGCCTGGTCTGCGACGCCCACCGGGTAGTGCATGCCGAGATCGCGGGCCTGTGCCGCGACGAGCTCTGGGCTGCGAGGCTCCACGGACAGGCCGATCACGCGCACGTCGCGCGCCTGCGCGGCGGAAAGCAGCGGCGCTTCCACGCGACATGGCTGACAGTAGCTCGCCCAGAAGTTGAGCACGACCACTTGCTCGCGCGCCTGCGCCCAGCTGAAGCGCGTGCCGTCGGCCAGCTCCGCGCTGAGCTCGGGCAGCTCGCCGCCCACCTGAAAGGCTGCTGCCGGCGACAGGCCACCGCGGCCCATCCACCAAGTGGCCAGCACCAAGACGACGAGCGGCCAGCTGCGGCGCAGCACGGCGCGGAGACGTTCGAGACCCGACATGGCGCCTCACGATGCGCGCTGCGGCCGTCCCGCGCAAGCGGCAGCGGTCGCACTCGCGATCGCCTATGCTGCGGGGGATGCGCAGGGTGAAAAGCCGACTCGCGTGCCTGCTGCTGCTGGTGGCTGCGGGCTGCGGCGGCGACGATCGCGACACGGCGGACGCCGCGTCGCCGGACAGTGCGAGCGGCGGCAGCACGGGCGTCGTGCACGTCACGGTGCGCGATCCGGAGAGCGGTCGGGCCGTGCCGTGCAAGCTGCTGCTGACGGCGGCGGGCAAGCCGCTGCCGCTCTCGCCTCCGGGCTCGGTGGGCAGCTGGCTCGGCCCGCGCGCGCTCGTGAACGGCTCGGTGGTGTATGGCGACCCGTGCGATCTCGAGCTGCGCTTGCCGGCGCGCGAGGTGCACGTCGTCGCGGCGCAGGGCATCGAGCGCGAGCTCGCGGAGGCGAACGTCACGCCGGATCCCTCGCGCACCACGGAGCTGTCGCTGCTTCTGCCGCGTGCGCTCGACACGAGCGGCCACGCCTGCGCCGACTTCCACGTGCACTCCGCGCCGAGCTTCGACTCGGACGTGCCGCTCGATCAGCGCTTGATCGGCGCGCTGGCAGAGGGCCTCGACGCGATCGCTCCGACGGATCACGAAGTCGTGGGCGATTGGGACGCGGAGCTCGCGCGCTTGCACATGGCCGACTCGCTCACGCTCGTGCTCGGGAACGAGGTCACGCCGGACCAGTGGCGCGTCCCGCAGCCGCTCGGCCACTTCGGCGTGTTTCCTGTGCCGAAGAGCTTCGATGCCAGCATGCACCAGCTGAGCTGGCAGTCTCCGGCGGGCTTGCTCGCGCGGCTCGACGAGCTCTACCCGGACAGCCTGATCCAGGTGAATCATCCACGCTGGGATGCGTCGATCGGGTACTTCATCGCGGGCGGCTTCGACCCGCGCGATCCCACGCTCGATGCGCGCCTCGGTCTGTCGCACCTGGACGCCATCGAGCTCTGGAACTCTCACCAGCTCGACTCGCTCGGCGTGCCTTCGATCGAGACCTTGCTGGCGGACTACTACGCGCTGCTCGATCTCGGCTTTCATCCAGTGGCTACCGGCAATACCGACACACACGAGCTCGCGCGCCACCCGCTCGGCTATCCGCGCAACTGCATCCGCGTGGCGAACGATCGGCACCCGGGGCTGACACCGGAGGCCGTGATCGAAGGGCTCGGCCTCGGCCGCGTGCTCGTCACGAGCGGTCCGTGGCTCGAGGTGGCGCTCGAGGGCAAAGGTCCGGGTGAGATGGTCGAATTGGGCAACCCGGCGCCGCTGCTCGAGATCCTGGCGGATGCCGCTAGCTGGGTGCCTGTGAACAGGGTGCACATCGTGGTCAATGGTCGCACGACGACCACCATCGAGACGCCGTCTTTGCCGGCGCGGCTAAAAGTCCCACTCGAACTCTCCAACGCAGTGAGCTACATCATGGTGATCGCCGAGGGCGATGCTCCGCTGCCACTGGTCGCGGGGGACCTCCGCGTGCCGCAACGTTCGTTTGCTTTTACGAATCCGCTGTGGGTGCGCAGCAGACGCTGACGGCCTGCGCCTGACTTTGTGCGAGCACCCTGGAAAATCTGCGCTAGCTTCGCTCGCACTACATTCCGCACTCGCCGACTTCGCCCACCTTTCGCACTCGCTCACGATGACGCTTAGCCTTCATCCCGCCGATCTGACCGACGACGCGCTGACCGATCGTGTTCGTATCTTCCAGCGCAAGAGCGGTCATCGATACTCGGTGGACGACGTCGCTACGGCCTGGCTCGCGCTACGCGCTGCGCCCGCCGCGCGCTCCTGCCTCGACCTCGGCTGCGGCATCGGGTCCGTGTTGCTGATGGTGGCGGATCGCTTGCCCGCGGTGCGCGCCGTCGGTGTGGAAGCTCAGGCCGGGTCGTTTGCGCTCGCCGAGCGCAACGTGGAGCGCAATCGGCTGGGCCGCCGCGCGAGCGTGCAGTTCGGTGACCTGCGCGATCCCGCGCTGCTGGATCGCATTCTGCAAGCCGAGGTCGCGTTCGGGCGCGAGTCCGGCTTCGATCTCGTGACCGGCACCCCGCCGTACAAGCCGCTCGGGACCGCCAGCATCTCGCCGGATCCGCAGCGCGCGCACGCGCGCATCGAGCTGCGCGGAGGCGTGGAGGCTTATCTCGCGGCGGCCGCACGTGTGCTCGCGCCGGAAGGCGTGTTCGTGATGTGCGCGCAGGACGAGCAGGCAGAGCGCGTGGCCTCGGGGGCGTGCGCCGTGCAGCTGAGGCCCGTGTATCGTGCGGACGTGATCCCGTTCGAGGGCCGCAAGGGACGCCTGTTCTCCGTGCACGTGTTCGTGCGCAGCTCCGCTGCTGCGAGCGGCAGCGCGATCGCAGCCCGACTCGAGGGGAGCGCGCTGCCGGGCACCCGCAGCGAAAGCGGCGAGCAGCTCATGCTGCGCGACACGGCTGGTGCCCGGACGGACGCCGCCCGCGCGCTACGCGAATATTTCGGGCTGTACATCGATCCCAGCGAGCCGCCGAGCCCGCCGCTACGCCGCGCGACCGAGCCCCACGACTCGAACGAGCACGCGGGCTAAGAAGGTCTGATGATCTCGCCGAAGCCAGCGCGCCCGCGCACGTCGCTCGTGCAGCGTGGAGGAACGATCTCTGTTCAGGGGGAGCCCGAGGCCGCCGCGGCCCTGCGCGCGGCGCTCGAGGCCAGCGAGAGTGAGGAGACCGCGGACCTCACGCACGGCTTCCACACCTATCCCGCGCGCATGCACCCGAAGCTCGCGCGCGAGCTGATCGCGCGGTTTGCCGGACCTGGCGACGTGGTGCTCGACCCGTTCTGCGGCAGCGGCACGGTGCTGGTGGAGGCGCTGGTCGCGGGTTGCGTAGGGCAAGGCGTGGACCTCAATCCGCTCGCGCTGCGCATCAGCGAGGTGCATTGCGCGCTGCGCGGCCTCGGCGCGCGACGTCGCTTCGAGCGGCAGCTGGAGCAGGTCGCCGCGGCCTCCGAGGCGCGCGTGCGGAGCCGCGCGCGGGCGCGCATCCCGCTCGACCGCGAGCAGGGGAAGGTCTACCAGCCACATGTGCTGTTCGAGCTCTCGGGGCTGTGGGAAGAGATCGGCGCCGTGGCACACGACGACGATCGGCGCGCGCTCGAGGTCGTGTTTTCGTCGCTGCTCGTCAAGTTCTCCCGGCGCAGGGCGGACACGAGCGCGGACACCGTGGACAAGCGCATCCGTAAGGGCCTGCCGACCGAGTTCTTCGTGCGCAAGGGTCAGGAGCTTTCGTTGCGCTGGGAGGCGCTGGCGGACACGGCCCCACGCGACGCCCATGTTCCGCGCCTGATGCAGGGGGACGCGCGCGAGCTCCCGTACTTGCTCGGTGAACGTTTCGCGGCTGATCTGATCGTGACCTCGCCGCCCTACGGCGGCACGTACGATTACGCGGAGCAGCACGCGCTGCGCAACGCATGGTTCGGCTTCGACACGCAACACTTCGAGCGGGCGGAGATCGGCGCACGCCGCGCGTTGTCGCAAGGAACGCAGGGTGTGGCGCGCTGGGACGCGCAGCTGCTCGCGGCGCTGCGAGCGATGCGCAATGTCCTCACGCCCGCGGCGCGGGCGCTGTTGTGGCTCGGCGATGCCGAGGTCTCGGGGCGGCGTGTGCCGGCGGACGAACAGATCGCAGCGCTTGCGCCGCAGGCCGCGTTTGCGCTCGAAGCTTGCGCGTCCCAGCCGCGCGTCGATGCGCGTGGCGGACGCGCACGCTCCGAGCGTTTGCTCCTGCTTCGACCGATTGCGCGCAAAGCGTAATGTCGATCGCTTTCCCTAACTGAATACCTCTGTTAGGCATGCCGTCGGCATACTGACTGCTAAGCTGATCGTCAGGCAGCCGTATGCGATGCGGCTGTTCACGGCAGGAACCCCATGTCTAGGTCAGATGCAACTCGAGCTGACTCGCGGCCGGGCGTTCGCGCGTCCACGCCTTCAGAGCGCGAAGCGCCGGAGGCACGCCGCGCGCCCACGTCGCTCGGAACCACGCTGGCATACGGCGTCGCATCTCCGCGGCGCGAGCCGCCTCCGCCGCCGCCATTGCCGCGTGCGCAGGCACACGCCACACGGCCCGGCGCTACGCCTGGACAATCGAACAGCGCGCGCGGCGCCTCTGCCGATCGCGGTACGCGTCGTGAGAGTGAAGTCGAAGCGGCACCGGAACAGCGCGATTCGGGCGGCCTGCTCGATCTCGTCGTGCAGCGCCCCGAGGAGCTGCACCTGCGTTTTGAGCCCATCCGGGGCATCGCGCCCGCTGGACTGAGTACGGCCCCCCAGCAGAACCGTGCGCCGAGCGGCGCGCCCGCAGCGAACGGCGCTGCGCACGCTCAACGCCCGGCGCCCGCGACGTCGCACGATGCCGCGTGGTCGGCGCCTGTTTCCGCGCGAGCTGCGGACGGCGCGGGCCGGCCCGCTGCGCCGTCGACTGCGCGTCCCGCGCCGGGTTCGCACGCGTGGTCCGCAGATGCCCTCACGGACGGGAGCGCCGCCCAGCGGCTCAGGGCCGGCATCCCCGCGGCCACACGCTCCGCTTCACCGCAGAGCTCCCCATACGGCTCGCGCGCAGTGGCTGTGCCCCCGGCCCCGCAAGCGAGCGAGTCCCACGCCGCTGTCGGCGCTGCGATGGAAGCGGGCTCGGACTCGGCCGCCGCGCCGAGACTACGCCTGCGCACTCCGTCGCAAGCGCCCGTGGAGCCTACGCAAGCGCCAGGTAAACGTCGTTACTGGGGTTACGCGTTCGCGGCCATCGGTGCTGCCTGCTTCGTGGGCGCCGGATATTCGGTTGCGGTGCTGCAACTATCGTGGCGAGACGAACAGGCGACGCCGCAGACGCACGTCTCTGCCGCAACCGAGGCGCGCACGCCCGTCTCCGTCGCGCGCGTGCAGGCGCCAGCACCAGCCGTCCCCGAGGCGACGGACGGCCGACTTCCGACCGATGCAGCTCGCGATGCCGCCGAGCCGCAGCGCGCCGCGCGCGCTCGAGCCGCCCGCACTCCGAGCTCGCGTGCAGCGCGCAACGCCGCTCAGTCCGAGACGTCCGCGCGCAGCGCACCGGTGCAAGCGGAGGCCGCGCCTCAGCCGGAGCCGTCTGCGCCGCCCGATCCGGTTGGCGACGAGCCCGCGCCCTCT
>Ga0190269_10000253_pt1 | contig 28692 bp, 25 predicted proteins | sample Popmic249IS_FD_133749 | JGI IMG/M metagenome (GOLD analysis project Ga0190269, IMG submission 133749) | Populus adjacent soil microbial communities from riparian zone of Blue River, Arizona, USA - 249 IS | ecosystem: Environmental > Terrestrial > Soil > Riparian zone | place: USA: Arizona... | reverse complement strand
CGGAGCGGCTCCCGCGACCGCCGCTGTGATTAACTTCGGAGGTCGGCAGCCGCGGAGCTTGCGGAGCGGCTCCCGCGACCGCCGCTGTGATTAACTTCGGAGGTCGGGAGCCGCGGAGCTTGCGGAGCGGCTCCCGCGACCGCCGCTGTGATTAACAGCACCTTCACTCCACGACAGCGAGCACAGCCCCCTCGTCCACCGCCTGTCCCGCAGTGCAGCGCACCTCGCTCACCCGGCCACCCACCGGCGACTCGACCGGCAGCTCCATCTTCATCGACTCGAGCACGACCACGGCTTCCCCTGCGCTGACTGGATCACCTGGCTGTTTCTCGAGTTTCCAGACAGTTCCTGTGACGTGGGCGGTGATCAGGGTCGGCACGATGCTCACTCCATGCTGTGCGCTGCGCACTGCCGTGTGGGGGAACAAGCCGCGATGAAACCCGATCTCCCGCGCATAAGCTATTGAAATACAGGCGAATTTACGTGTGGGCCATGTGCGCAGCGCGTTGACACTCTGCGGCTGCACGGTTAAACTCCAGTATAGAGTGCGCTTGCGCTTGCACGCTCCAGTTTTACGGCAGACACAGTCACCGCGTTCTGTCTCGATGTTTTTTCGATACCTGCCGCGAGGCGTGCTGAGCCGGCGTAGTCGCGGTCGTCTTGGATTTTCGGAACAGCAGATCGTAATGGCGCCCCTAACGCATCGCGTGCGGGGCACATGGAGAGTCAGTCCCCATGAGTGAGCAGAAAGAGTCCTCGGTTCTCTTCAACCTCAAAGAGCTGATGGACCTCGAGGAGGAGCGCATCCAGGCCGAGGAGGATGACCGCCGCAAGAAGGCGGAAGCCGACGCACGCGCGAAGGCCGAGGCCGAGGCTCGCGTCAGGGCCGAGGCGGAAGCCAAGCTCCGCGCCGAGGAAGACGCCAGGCGTGAGGCCGAGCGGCGCGTCCGCGAAGAGGAAGAGCGCATGATCCGCGAGCGCGAGGCCGCCGCCTTGCGCGTCAAGCTCGAGGCCGAGACGCGCGCCCGCGCCGAAGAGGCCGAGCGGCAGCGCCAGCACGACCTACAGCTGAAGCAGCTCGAGGCTCAGCGCCGCAAGGGCATCCACCCGGCGGCGCTCGCGGCCGTCGCGCTGCTCGCCATCGGCGCCGGCGCGTACGGGTACTTCGGCATCTACGAGCCCCAGCAGCGCGTCGCCGCGGCGAGACAGGCCGAGATCGAGCGCGTCGCCCGTGAGGCCGAGGCCGAGAAGCAGCGGCTCGCGAAGCAGGCCGAGGAAGCGCGCGCCGAAGCCGCGGCGAAGCTGGCAGCGGCAAAGGCCGAAGCAGCAGCTGCGGCCACGGCGGCGGCAGAAGCCAAGCGCCGCGAAGCGGACCGCGAAGCCGCAGCGGCGGCAGCCACCGCACGCGCCCCGCGCCCGAGTGCCGCTGCGCGGCATGAGCCCTCGTCGAGCAAGAAGCCTGCGTCGGTGGATCGCGGGGGCGACGACCCCTTGGCGGGTCTCGACTGATGCCTGCCAGCAGGGCGCTCGCAGAGCTCAAGACCCGACTCAGCCACGACCCACGCGAGCGCCTGATCTTCGCGCTGGATGTGCCGGCGCTCGCCGAGGCGCGCCCGCTCGTGGAGCGCCTGCACGCCGATGTCGGCGTGTTCAAGGTCGGACTCGAGCTGTACACGGCGAGCGGGCCCGCGGCGCTCCAGCTCGTGCATGGCACCGGTCGCGGCAGCTTCCTCGATCTCAAGCTGCACGACATCCCAGCGACCGTGGCGCGCGCCGTGGCCGCTGCGGCCGAGCTCGGCGCGAGCTACCTCACCGTGCACGCGGCCGCTGGTCCCGTCGCGCTGCACGAGGCGGTTCGCGCAGCCGAAGGCAGCGGCCTGCAGCTGCTCGCCGTGACCGTGCTGACGAGCTCCGACGAGCAAGTGCTGTCGGCCATCGGCCTGACGGGGCCGCTGTCAGCTGCAGTGTCCCGCCTCGCGAAGCTCGCGGTCGACAGCGGCGTGCCAGGGCTCGTGTGCTCCGCCGCCGAGTGCGCGCAGCTACGGCGCGAGCTAGGCCAGGACGTGCTGCTCGTGACGCCCGGTGTGCGGCCAGCCGGCAGCGCGGCGCAGGATCAAAAGCGCGTGGCGACGCCAGCCTCTGCGCTCGGCGCGGGCGCGGACCTGCTGGTGGTGGGCCGACCTATCCGCGACGCGGCGCAGCCCGAGCTGGCCGCGCGCAGCATCGTCCAGGAGATCGCACAGGCGCGGTAGTGCTCGGTCGCAGCCCGCGTCGGGCTTGCCCGGCGCGGCAGCGCGCGGCATAAGCCTCGCCATGAAGCGGCTTCTGGCAGGTCCTCGCGCCATCGAAGAGGCGCTGCGCGCCGACCCACAGCGCGTCAACGTCGTGTACGCCAGTGCCGAGCGCCTGCGCGAGCTGGATGCGCTGCTGCGCAAGGCCAACGTGCGGGCCGAGCTGCGCGCGAATGAAGAGCTGGAGCTCCTGGCGCGTGGGCTCAAGCACCAGGGCGCGCTCGCGATCACCGGCGAATACCCGTACGCCGACCTGGATCAGCTGCTCACGCAGCTGCCCGAGCGGCCCTTGCTCGTCGCGCTCGATCAGATTTCGGATCCGCACAACCTGGGCGCCATCGTGCGGAGCTGCGTGGCGTTCGGCGCAGACGCCGTGCTCACACTCAAGGATCGCGCCGCGCCGGTGACGCCCGTCGTGGTGCGCGCATCGGCGGGCGCCACCGAGCGCGCACGCATCGCGCGCGTGACGAACCTGGCTCGGACGCTCGACAACCTGCGCAAACGCGACTTTCAGGTGCTCGGCCTGGCGGCCGATGGCGAGCACACCCTGGACGCGCTGCCCTACCCCGACGCCGGTCGCGTGCTGGTCATCGGCTCCGAGGGTGACGGCTTGCGCCGCCTCACCCGTGAGCAGTGCGACGCGCTGGTACGCATCGACATGCCGGGCGGCTTCGAGTCGCTGAATGCGTCCGTCGCGGCCAGCATCGCGCTGTACGAGAGCGCGCGCGCACGCAAGCGCACCTGAAATACCCCGGACGCGGACTCGGTGTACCATGGCCCGAGCCACGCGCGAGTAGAGCAGAAGACCATGGCCAATCCCCAAGACAAGAAGGCGCCGCGCAGCAGCGCGGCTGCGGATCGCTCGCAGACCTCCAGCACCCCCCTGCGTGTCTGCATCCTCACCGGCGGTGGCGATGCGCCCGGCCTGAACGCCGTGGTGCGCGCGTTCGTCAAGACCGGCACGGACCTCGGCCTCGAGCTGCTCGGCAGCGAAGACGGCTTCGAGGGTCTGATCCACGGCGACCGGCTGGTGAAGCTCAAGCCGAACAGCGTGCGCGGCATCCTGCCGCGCGGGGGCAGCATCCTCGGCTGCAGCAATCGCGCGAATCCGTTCGCGTATCCCGGCCGCGATGCGCAAGGCAAAGAGACGTTCACGGACGTTTCGGAGCGCGTGCTGCAGAACATCGCGAACCACGGCATCGACGCGCTCGTGATGGTGGGTGGCGACGGCACGATGACGCACGCGCGCGAGCTCGAGAAGCGCGGCGTGCGCGTGGTGGGCGTACCGAAGACGATCGACAACGACCTGGCCGCGACGGACGTCACGTTCGGCTTCGACACGGCGGTTAGCACCGCGACGTGGGCGATCGATGCGCTGCACACCACGGCGGAGTCGCACGACCGCGTGATGCTGATCGAGCTGATGGGCCGCTATGCGGGCTGGATCTCGCTGTACGCGGGCATCGCGGGTGGCGCCGACGTGATCCTGTTGCCGGAGCTGCCCTACGACGTCGATCGCATCGTGAACAAGATCCAGACGCGCGCGGCGACTGGCGCGTCGTTCAGCCTGGTCGTGGTCGGCGAAGGCGCGCGCCCCCGGGACGGTCAGCTGTCGACCATCAGCGCGGGCGCCAAGGGCCACCTCGCGCGGCTCGGCGGTGCGGCGCAGCAGCTCGCGAGCCTGCTGCAGGGCCGGGTCACCCACGAGATCCGCGTGACCGTGCTGGGGCACCTGCAGCGCGGCGGCTCTCCGTCGGCGTTCGACCGCCTGCTCGGCACACGCTTCGGCGTCGCGGCGGCCCAGCTGTGCGCGCGCCAGCAGTGGGGTCAGATGGTCGCGCTGCGCGGTCAGGACGTGATCACCGTGCCGATCGCAGACGCCGTCGATCATCCAAAGCTCGTGCCGCTCGACGGCGAGCTGGTGCGCGCGGCGCGCGCCGTCGGCATCGAGCTCGGCGGCTGACGCGCGCCTGCCACTACGGCGGGATCGGGCGCAGCTTGATCTTCACCGTGGTCTCGCCGGCCGGCAACGTGACGCGCAGATCGTGCGGGAAATACCCCGGCGCCTTGAACGTCAGGTACTTGGTGCCCGACTTCATGGCCTTGGGCTGCTTCTGCAAGAGGTGCGCGCTGCCCACGAAGCGATCGTTCTCGTAGACCGTCACGTTCTCGGGCTGCGCCTGCACCTTGAGGTACGCCATGCGCGCCTCCTGCGGCACGGTGCTGCAGCTCACGGCGGCAAGCGCCAGCAGAGCGAAGGGGCGCGCCCGCATCACTCCCACTCGATCGTGGCAGGAGGCTTCGATGAGATGTCGTAGACCACGCGGTTGACGCCGTGCACCTCGTTGATGATGCGCGACGACACGCGAGCCAGGAGCTCGTACGGCAAACGCGCCCAATCCGCCGTCATGGCATCGCGCGAGGTCACGGCGCGGATCGCGACCACGTACTCGTAGGTGCGGTCGTCGCCCATCACGCCCACGCTGCGCACGGGCAGAATCACGCAGAACGACTGCCACAAGCTCTCGTACAGGCCCGCAGCCCGCACCTCTTCCTGCAGCACCACGTCGGCGTTGCGCAGGATCTCGAGCTTCTCCTTCGTCACCTCGCCGAGGCAGCGGATCGCGAGACCGGGCCCGGGGAACGGCTGGCGCCACAACACGCGGCGCGGCATGCCGAGCTCTTCGCCGACCTCGCGCACCTCGTCCTTGAACAGCTCGCGCAGCGGCTCGATCAGCGACATCGCCATGCGCTCCGGGAGACCGCCCACGTTATGGTGCGTCTTGATCACCGCGCTCGGCCCCTTGAACGACACGCTCTCGATCACGTCGGGATACAGGGTGCCCTGCACGAGATAGTCGACCTTGCCGAGCTTCTTGGCTTCCTCTTCGAAGATCTCGATGAACAGCCGGCCGATGGTCTTGCGCTTGGTCTCGGGGTCGGTGACGCCCGCGAGCGCCGCGAGGAAGCGCTCCGCCGCGTCGACGTGCACGAGGTTCACGTTCAGATGGTGCTGCACCATCTGAACCACCTGCGCCGCCTCGTCTTTGCGCAGCACGCCGTTGTCCACGAAGATGCACGTCAGGCGGTCGCCGATGGCCTTCGACACGAGCAGCGCGGCGACGGAAGAGTCCACGCCACCCGAGAGCGCGCATACCGCGCGTCCCGAGCCCACGCGCTCACGCACGGCGCTCACCGTCTCATCGATGAACGATCGCGACGTCCAGTCAGGCGTGAGGCCACACACGTCGAACAGGAACGAGCTCAGCATGTCCTCGCCGCGGTCGGTGTGCGCCACCTCGGGGTGGAACTGCACGCCGTAGAGGCGCTTGTCCGCGTGACCGACCGCCGCGAACGGTGAGCCCTCGCTGGTCGCGAGCGTCGTGAAGCCGCTCGGCAGCGCGATCACGCGGTCGCCGTGGCTCATCAGCACGTTGGTCTTGTCCTGCGGCTTGAACGCCTTGAACACGCCCACCGCATGCTGCACGGACAGCACGGCTGGGCCGTACTCACGGTTCTGCGCCTTCTCGACCTTGCCGCCGAGCAAGCGACACATCAGCTGCATGCCGTAGCAGATGCCGAGCACCGGAACGCCGAGCTCGAACACACGCGCGTCCACGGTCGGTGAGCCCGTCTCCAGCGTGCTCGCGGGACCGCCGGAGAGCACGATGCCCTTCGGCGCGAGCTCGCGCACTTTCTCGAACGGCAAGGTGCAGGGATGGATCTCGCAGTAGACGTGCTGCTCGCGGATGCGGCGCGCGATGAGCTGGGTGTACTGCGCACCGAAATCCAGGATCAAAACTAGACTGCGTTCCATCGTCGTGCCGTCTCTCCGTGTGCTTGATTTCGGGCGCTTGATTTCGGGCGCTTGATTCAGTGGTTGGTGCCGTAGTTCGGCGCCTCTTGCGTGATGATCACGTCGTGCACGTGGCTCTCGCGCAGGCCCTGCGCAGACTGCTTCACGAAGCGGGCCTTCTTGCGCAGCTCGTCGATGGTGCGGCAACCGGTGTAACCCATGCCCGCGCGCAGACCGCCCACGAGCTGGTAGATCACCGTCGACGCTGGACCGCGGTGCGGCACGCGCCCCTCGATGCCCTCTGGCACGAGCTTGTCGAGGTCCTCCACGTGCGCCTGCGCGTAGCGATCCTTCGAGCCGCGGCGCATCGCGCCGAGTGAGCCCATCCCGCGGTACGCCTTGTAGGTGCGGCCCTGGTAGAGCACGGTCTCACCCGGCGCTTCATCGGTGCCGGCGAGGAGTGACCCGATCATCACCGAGCTCGCGCCCGCTGCGATGGCCTTCACCACGTCGCCCGAGTACTTGATGCCGCCATCGGCGATCACGGGGACGTTGAACTCCGCCGCGGCCTTCGCACACTCCGTAATCGCCGTGATCTGCGGCACGCCGACGCCCGCGACCACGCGCGTCGTGCAAATCGAGCCCGGGCCGATGCCCACCTTCACGGCATCCACGCCCGCTTCGATCAGCGCCTTGGTGGCTTCGCGCGTGGCGATGTTGCCCGCCACGAGCTGCACCTGTGGGTACTCCTTGCGGATCGCGCGCACGGCCTCGATCACGTTGCGGCTGTGACCGTGCGCCGTGTCCACGACCAGCAGGTCGACGCCCGCTGTGACCAGCAGAGACACGCGCTCGGCGCGATCCGGGCCGACGCCGACAGCGGCACCGACCCGCAGCCGCCCGTAGGCGTCCTTGGAGGCGCCGGGGTAGCGCTCGGCCTGCGTCAGGTCCTTGAACGTGATGAGGCCGATGAGCTCGGCCTGATCGTTCACCACCAGCAGCTTTTCGATGCGCTTCTCGTGCAGCAGCGCCCGCGCCTCGTCCTGGGTGACGCTGGGCTTCACGGTGACCAGCTTGCTGGTCATCAGCCGCTCGATGGGCTGATCGAGGTTCGTCTCGAAGCGCACGTCGCGGCTGGTCAGGATGCCCACCAGCTTCCTGCCGTCCACCACGGGCAAGCCCGACACGTCGTGCCGGCGCATCACCTCGAGGCACGTGCGCAGGGTGTCCGTGGGACGGACCGTATAAGGGTCCAGCACCATGCCGCTCTCGGCACGCTTCACGCGCTGGACTTCCTTCGCCTGCTCCTCCGGCGTCATGTTCTTGTGCAGAACGCCGATGCCGCCCTCGCGCGCCATGGTCACCGCCATGCGCCACTCGGTCACGGTGTCCATCGCGCTGGACAGCAAGGGGGTGTTGAGCCGCAGCTCCTTGGTCAACTGTGTACTGACCTCGGCTTCAGACGGAACGAAGTCCGAATAGCCGGGCTGCAGCAGCACGTCGTCGAATGTCAGCGCCTCGGGCAAGCTGTCCGGAACCATGCCGGAACCTCCGGGTTTGAGGCCGCGCAGTATAACCTCGAATCTAAAATCGGCGAGGCGACAAGCCTGTATCGGCTCAGATAAAGGCAGGAAAATCCGTGAACGCGGGACCCGAGATGCTTGATCCAGCGGGCGCTCGCGCCCATGCTCCCCGCCTGCCTCGAGGATGGGAGGAAAATCGTGACTCAGCCGCGCATCTCAACCTTTCCCAACGGCGTGAAGCTCGTGAAATGGACCAGGAAAGAGCCGCCCACGGCGGACAGCGTGGCCGAGGACATGCGCGCGTACGGCTACAAGGTCTACGATCTCCAGACCGTCGCGCCCTGGTTCGAGCGCAGCCGTCACGCCCATGACGAGCCCGAGATCCGCGGCGCCGTCGCGGGCGTAATCACGTTTCATTTCGACGAGTACCCCGTGACGATCGAGGCCGGCGACATCCTGCTGATCCCAGGCGGCATCGCACACGAGGTGATCGCGCACAACGGCAACACTTTCACGGCCTTCAAGGGCTCGCTCAGCGGCGAGCGGCACGTCACCGAGCACGCGGATGGCAGCGGCAGCATCGAAGATCTCGCGCGCCGCGTGCAGGCGTAATGACCCGGTGCAGCGTCTCCGCTCCCCTGCCCTTCACGTTTGAAGTTTGATGATTGATGAGCCCTGTGAACAAGCTTTTGATTGCGATCGACCTCGACGGGACCATCGAAGACAGCCGCAGTGACATGGTGGCCGCCGCGCGCCGCGTGCGCGCGGCGTTTGGCCTGCCGCCGCGCCCGGACAGCGCGCTGCGACCGTACGTCAACGCCGGTATGGATCTCCTGTACCGCGCGTGCTTCGACGACTACCTGGCCGAAGATCCCGAGCGTTACGGGCGGGTGCGCTCCGCGTACGAGGCCGACTACCTGGCGAACGTCGCCGTGGAGACCAAGCTGTATACGGGCATGGCCGGGGCGCTGGCCGGGCTCGCGCAACAGGGCAACCTCGCGTGCGTCACCAACAAGCCGGAGCACATCTCGCGGCACCTGCTGAACGCGCTGGGGGTGGGCGAGCTGTTTCAGACCGTGGTCGGCGGCGACAGCTGCGATCACATCAAGCCGCACCCCGTCATGCTGCGGACGGCGGCGGAGCGCTGCGGCTATGACCCGGCGCAGGTGAAGGCCGTGATGATCGGCGACACGCAAGCCGACGTGCAGCTCGGGCGCGCGTTCGGCGCACGCACCATCTGGTGCGCCTGGGGCTACGTCGAATCAGTGGCGGACGCGGGCGACGCGACGGCGCACAGCCCGGAGCAGCTCTTGCGACTCATCGACGCCTGAAGTCTCACGGTTTCCGCAGCCGCAGGGGCTCGTCTTTGCCCGGCAACACCAGGCGTAAGCCCCGCAGCTTTTCGGTCAGCGCTCCACACTGCGCACAGGTGGGCTTTTTGGCTACCAGCGAGTTCAGCGGACCGATGGCCGCGATGAAGACCATCAAGGTCGGGATGAGGATGAAGCCGTCGGCCAAGATCACCGGCGCGCCGAACAGCGCCACGCAGAGCAAGCCGAAGTACGCGTAGCGGACCTTCCGCCAGTGCGGCCATGGCCGGACGGTCTGCACGTCTTGCCGACAGCGCGGGCAGTAGCCCGTCTTGTCAGGCGTCGCCTTTACCACAAAGAGCTGCATGAAGAGCGAGGAGCCTCTTCTAGCTCTAGGCTCGATGCCCCGCCGAAGCAAGCAGAGCGGCTCAGCGGGCGAGGATCACGCGCTGCACGAGCACCGGCAACATGTCCTTGTCCACGACCACGAGCGTGCCAGGCGTGGTCACTCCGCGGAAATGGACGCTGTTCCTGGTACTCACGTAGCGGTCGGGCACGCGCAAGGCGACGCCGAGCCCCGGAGTCTGGACGATGAGCTGCTGCATCGAGATGGCCTCGCGCGACTGCGCCTCGAAAATATGGGCTGGCGCAAGCAGCTGATGAGTGCCCGCATTGGAGGTGCTCGGCGCCTCGATCAGCACGATCACGCCCCCCGTCGCGACGAACTGTGCCAGGGCGTTGCCCCATTCCTGGCCTAGCTTGCGCAGGCTGCTGTTGCTGGCCTGGACCTGGGCGTGGACGAGCAGCACGTCAGCCGCTGACAGCTGCAGCGGCACCAGCGACTCGATGGCCTCCGTGCGTAGCCAGTCGCGGCCGATCTCGCCCTTCACCACGTCCACCGCGCGCTCCACGCCAGCCGCCGACGTAGCGTCGGCCTCGCCGTAGTACACGAGCACGCGCACGGGGGCGCCCTTCGCGAGGAACACGGCATTGCCGAGCAGGCGCTGCATGGCCGTGTTCGCGGCCGTGAAGTCGTGCCCGACGACGACCACCTGACCGGCGATCGCATCCGCGCAAGTCCCGTTCTCGCAGATGCCGGAGGTGCAGCGCGTCGTGCAGCTGCCGCAGTGCTCGGGATCGCGCGTCACGTCGAGGCACACGCCGTCGCAATCCGTCAGCGTGTCCGCGCAGTTCGGGCCGCAGCTGCCGGCGGAGCAGCGCTCCTCGGGGCCGCACGCCACGTCGCAGCCGCCGCAGTGCTGCGGATCCGTCTTCGGGTTCACGCACGTGCCGGAGCAATCTTGCGTGCCGACCGAGCAGCCGCCGAGGCCGGCATCCGGGTCGAAGCCGCCGTCGTCATCCCACCGCGGCGCGTTCCCGCCCGCGTCGCCGGCGTCCAGCAGGCCAGCGTCGAGCGCCGCGTCGGGCTTGCCGCCGTCAGCTGCAGGCATGCCGCCGTCGTGCAGCACTTCGGAGCTGCAGCTGCCGTGGTCGCACACGAACCGCCCGCACGAGTTGCCGCAGCGACCGCAGTTGCGGTAGTCGCCCTGCAGATCGACGCAGCGCGAGCCGCACTGCGTGTAGCCCGTTCGGCAGGAGGCGCCCACGATCGGGCTCTCGCACGCAGCGGCCAGGACGATCCATACCGCGGCGCAAGTCCAGAGCAGCGCTCGATGCATCATGGCGCCTCCTTGCTCGACGCCGGCGCGGGCGCCGCCTGTCCGGCGGTCTCGATCACGAATTCCACGCGGCGGTTGCGCTGATGAGCCTCCTCGGTGTCGCTCTGCTCACGCAAGCGCGAGCTGCCGTAGCCCTTGGCCGTCAGCTTCTGCTGCGGCACGCCGAGGCCGACCAGGTAGCGCATCACGTTGTTCGCGCGCTGGTCCGACAGCATCTGGTTCGCCCACTTCGGACCGCGCGTATCCGCGTGCCCCTCGATGTGCACCGAGACCCACTCCGGATGCTGCGATATCAGCTTGGCGATCGCAGCGAGCACCGGCCGCGCACGATGTTTGACGCGCGAGTACTGGTAGTCGAACAGCACCTGCTCCTCGAGCACGATGCGCCCGTGCTCCAGCACGATCTCGCCCTCGTCCGGGCAGCCGTCTTGGTCGTCGTTGCCGTTCACCACCTCGGCCTGGTTCGGGCACTGATCCACGCCATCGAGGATGCCGTCGCTGTCGTTGTCGGGCTCGGGGCAGCCGTCTTCGTCCTCGAACTCGTCGCGATCTTCGGCGTCGACCGGGCAGGAGTCTTTGGCATCGAGGATCGTGTCCTCATCGTTGTCCGGCTCGGGGCAACCATCGAGATCCTGGTAGCCGTCCTTGTCCTCAGCCTGGCCGGGGCACTTGTCGTCGGCATCCACGATGCCATCGCGATCGCGGTCGCTCGGCTCGGCCGGCTCCGGAGGCACAGGCGGTGGCGCCGGCGGCGGAGGCTTCGCGTCGTTGAACGTGAGCTCGAGGCCGGCGAGCAGGATGCGCGCGTCGTCACCCGACAGCGCATCGCTCGGCTGGATGACCTGCAAGTAGCGAACGCTCGGAGCGAGCGACACACCGCCGAACGGAATGCCGTAGCCGAGCCCCGCCTCCACGCTCGGCCGCGTGCTCTCGCCCGTCATGCCGCCGCCACCAGCGACATCGACGAACAGGCCAGTTCCGCGCCGTACGTCGCGCCGTGAGCCGAATGGGCGCAGGCGCAGGTTCAGGCTCAGCAGCTCGAAGCTACCGAAGCCGGGATCCTCCACACCTGGCTGACTCGGGGGCTCACCGTCGAGCAAGAGGCCGCCGCGCGCCCGCACCCCGATGAGCAGCTGTGGCAGCAGCGGATAGTGCAGCGCCAGGGCCAGACTGCCACCCGGCCCGAACAGCTCGGATTGAGGCGCCGTGAGCGGCAACGCAGCCTCGGCCTCCACCGAAATGAGCAGCGGCTCTGCGAGCAGACGATCGACGCTGCAGAGCTGCATGGCGAGGAGCGCGGCCACGCACGTTACGGCGCTGTTGTGTAGCTTGCGGGGCGAAGCCATCTCGAGGGCAGGCGCATCGTACGCCTGCAATCGCGCACGATTGTTTCACCCTACTGCGGGCGCTTCAACCGGCGAATCCGCGCCCCACGCAATGCGTACGCGTACGCACCGTGGCGTATGCTCTGCGTGTGCTCGGCACCGTGGCGCCCACGCCTCGCACCGCTGCCACGTGTCACACGTCGAGGTCGTCTGCGTCGGCCTCTTTCGCGCGCTCCATGATGAAGCTGTAGCGGGCCCCGGGGTCCTTGCCCATCAGCTCGTTCATGACGCGGTCGGCGTCGAGCTCGTTGTCGATGATCACGCGCAGCGCACGGCGGCGCTTGGGGTCGAGTGTGGTCTCCTTCAGCTCATCCGGTGACATCTCGCCCAAACCCTTGAAGCGCGAGATGTCTGGCTTGACGTTCTTCGGCAACTCCGCGAGCACCTTTTCTTTTTCGGCGTCGTCGAGAGCCCAGTGGGTCTGCTTGCCGGCGTCGATGCGGTACAGCGGGGGCAGCGCCAGGTACACGTGACCGTTGCGCAAGAGACCCGGCAGATGCCGGTAGAAGAACGTGAGCAGCAAGGTCGTGATGTGATGGCCGTCGGTGTCGGCGTCCATCAGCAGGAAGATCTTCGCGTAGCGTAGCTTGCTGACGTCGAACTCTTTGCCGACGCCGCAGCCGAGGCCCGACACGATGTTCTGCAGCTCTTTGTTGTTCAGCACGGCTTCCGCGCTGGCGCGCTCCGTGTTGAGCACCTTGCCGCGCAACGGCAGGATCGCCTGCGTGCGGCGGTCGCGGCCCTGCTTCGCGTTTCCGCCGGCGCTGTCACCCTCGACGAGGAACAGCTCACACTCGGTCGGATCCGTGCTGGCGCAGTCAGCGAGCTTGCCGGGCAAGTTCAGCCTGTGGCTCACGGCCGTCTTGCGCAGCACCTGCTGGCCCGCGGCGCGGCTCGCGGCGCGCGCACGTGCGGCCGTGATGATGCGGGCGACGATGGCATCCGCGGCCGTCGCGTTGTCGAGCAGCCACTGCTCGAGGCCCACGCGCACCACGCCCTCGACCACGTTCGTGACCTCGGGATTATTCAGGCGATCTTTCGTCTGGCCCTGAAACTGCGGCTCGCGCACGTACACGCTGATGATGCCGACGATGCCTTCGCGGATGTCCTCGGCGCCGATCGTGACGCCCTTTGGCGCCACGTTCTTCGTCGTCATGTACGAGCGAATGGCCTTGCCGAGGCCCTGCTTGAAGCCGATCTCGTGCGTGCCGCCCGACGGCGTGGGAATACCATTGGCATACGAACGTACGTTCTCGTCCGTGGCCTCCGTCCACTGCAGCGCACACTCCAAGCGCACGGACTCGTTCTCGCGCTCGATGCTGAACGCCGTGTTGTGGATGGGCGGCTTGCCGCTCGTCTTCACCAGCTTGACGAGGTAGTCGTTGATACCCTCGGGATGGAGGAACTCCTCCTTCTTGCCGGTGGCCTCGTCGATCAACGTGATGCGCAGGCCCTTGTGCAGATACGACTTGGCCTCGACGCGCTCGCGCACGGTGTCCAGATCGAAGTGCGCCTTCTCGCCGAAGATCTGCGGATCCGGACGGAAGTGGATGGTCGTGCCGTGCTTGCGCGTCTCGCCGAGCGCCTTGAGCTTCCCGGTCGGCGCGCCGCGCGCGAAGCTCTGGCGATGCTCCTTGCCGTCGCGGCGCACGGTCGCGGTCAGCTCGGAGGACAGCGCGTTCACGACCGATGAGCCCACGCCGTGCAGACCGCCGGAGACCTTGTAGCTGTCGCCGTCGAACTTACCGCCGGCGTGCAACGTACAGAGGATCAGCTCGAGCGCCGGGCGCTTGAACTTCGGGTGCATGTCGACCGGGATGCCGCGGCCGTCGTCGATGACCGTGGCGCCCTTCTTGTCCTTGTCGATGCTGACTTCGATGCTCTTGGCGTGACCGTTGATGGCCTCGTCCACCGAGTTGTCGAAGATCTCCCACAAGAGGTGGTGGAAGCCGCGCGTGTCGACGCCGCCGATGTACATCGCGGGGCGCTTGCGCACGGGCTCGAGGCCCTCGAGCACTTCGATACTTTGCGCGGTGTACGTCATGTCACTTGCTCTCCGGCAGAGTCGGGACTTCCGGCGTGGGCGTCACGACCTTCGATACCGAGCCGCGCTGGAACAGCGCGTGGCCCTTGCCGCCGCGCGACACGGGCTTGTACTTGTCGAGGCTCACCTTGAGCTCCGTGCCGGACTCCTTCTCGACGACGAGCGTGTCGCTCGCCTTCACGAGCAGCTGCGCACCGATCACGAGGTCTCCGTCCTCGAGCTTGATCAGGCGCACGCCCTTGCCGGGCCCGGCGAGCAGCGCGACCTCGTCCGCCTCGCAGATGAGCGCGCGGCCGGCGACGCTCACGCACGCGACATGCGCGCGCTTGTGCGGCAGGCCCACGAACACCACTTCGTCGCCCTCATCGAGGCGCATGTAGCGCCGACCGGAGCGCGTGCTCGGCTCGCGGTGCGGACGCAACGATCCGCGCATGCTCATGCCTTGGCGCGTGACGGCGAGGATGTACGGACCACCGGGCTCGGTCGCGCCCTCTTCCACCTCGGGCACCTCGAGCACGCGCGGGTCGAAGCCGATCATGCGCACGATGCGCTCGCCGTCATCGAGCTTGAAGAAGCTCTGCACGGGCGAGCCGTAGCCGGTGGTCGCCGGGATGTCGACGACCCGGCTGACGTAGCAGGTGCCGAGGTTCGAGAAGAACGCGATCGCCGACTTCGTGGAGCCGGCGACGATGTCGAGCACGGCGTCGCCCTCGCGCACGCGCGTCGCTCCCGCGTCTTTCACCTCGCGCTGGCGCTTGACCCAGCCCTGACGCGTGATCACGACGAGGGTGTCCTCGGCCACGATGAAGTCTTCGGCCTCGAACTCGGGCTCGTCCAGGTTGCCCACGATCTTGGTGCGGCGCGGCGTGCCGAACTTGCTCTTCAGCTCGAGCAGCTCGGCGCGGATCAGCTTCCAGCGCGCCGCGGGGCTCTTCAAGAGGCCCGCGATGCGCTTCTCTTCCTTGCGCTTCTCGTCGAGCTCCTTCTGGATCAGCAGGATCTCGAGCTGCGCCAGGCGGTACAGCTTGAGCTCGAGGATCGCGTCCACCTGCTCGGCGTCGATGCTGAAGCGCTTCATCAGCTTCTCGGCCGCGTCCTTCTTGCCCTCCGACTTGCGGATGATGCGGATGGTCTCATCCAGCGCATCGAAGATCTTCGCGAAGCCTTCGAGGATGTGGATGCGGCGCTGCAGCTCACCGAGCTCGTGGCGGAGCCGCTTCTCCACGACCTCCATGCGGAAGTCGAGGAAGTGCCGGAGCAGCGAGCGCAGATCGAGCCGCGCGGGTCCGGCGATGTCCGGGTTGTCCGTGGGCACGAGGCAGGTGAAGTCCACGCCGATGTTCGTCTGCAGCGGCGTGTGCTTGTAGAGGTACGCCATCACGAGCTGCGGATCGGAGTCCTTCTTGATCTCGCACACGATGCGCGTGTCGTTCGTGCTCTCGTCGCGCACGTCGAGCAAGGTGGCGAGCTTGCGGGCCATGATCACTTCCGCGATCTTCTCCATCACGGTGCTGCGGCGCACCGCGTACGGGATGGAAGTGATCACGATCACGGAGCCGCCGCGCTTCTGCTCCTCCAGCTTCCACTCGCCGCGCAGGCGCAGGGAGCCCTGGCCCGAGCTGTACACGGCCTCGAGCTCTTTCTTCGTCGACAGTAGCTGGCCGTACGTCGGGAAGTCGGGGCCCTTGATGTACTTGAGCAGTCCGCGCAGCTCGATGTCCGGGTCGTCGATCATCGCGACGCAGGCGTCCGTCACCTCACCGAAGTTGTGCGGCGGGATGGAGGTCGCCATGCCGACCGCGATGCCCGACACGCCGTTGACCAGCAGGTTCGGATAACGCGATGGCAGCACCACCGGCTCGAAGCGCGTGCCGTCGTAGTTCGGACGGAACGCGACCGTCTGCCGACCGAGCTCCTCGAGCAGCTCGCTCGCCAGCGGCTGCAGCTTGGCCTCGGTGTAACGGAACGCCGCGGGGGCATCGCCGTCCGCCGACCCGAAGTTGCCACGACCGTCAACGAGCGGCGCGCGCAGCGAGAAGTCCTGCGCCATGCGCGCGAGCGCGTCGTAGATCGCCGAGTCGCCGTGGGGATGGTACTTGCCCATCACGTCGCCGACGATCGCCGCGCACTTGCGGTACTTGGCGTCCGAGCGCAGGTGCATGTCGTTCCACATCGTGTACAGGATGCGGCGCTGCACCGGCTTCAGGCCGTCGCGCACATCCGGGAGGGCGCGCGATGTGATGACGCTGAGGGCGTAGTGCAGGTAGCGGCGCTGCGCCTCATCGGACAGCGACGCATCCATGATCGGAGGTGCTCCGGTCAGTGTGTCGTCAGCACCTGGTCCACCCCCGCCCGCTTTTCGTTGCCCTTTGCCCTTCTGCGCCACGTCCTCTGCCCGATCCGAATCCTGAAAGCCCTTTCAGGAATGCGACGGGTTAGCAGACAACAGACGAGCGCAGCAAGCAACTTTCCGCCGAGCGCCTCGCGGAGGTCGGGAGCCGCGGAGCTTTGCGGAGCGGGTCCCGCGCTGTGAATGGACCCGCCAATCGCGGGCGGAAAGCAGCTAGGCTCCATTTGGTGAACCGATTTCGTTAGCTCGTGTCTCGTACCTTCGCCACCTGGGCAGAATTGTGCCTCACCGCGCAGTTTTTTTCCGTGTGTGTCGAGCGTGATTTCGGCAGCTTACTTAGTTGAAGGCACCTCACGGCTGAGAGACGTCATTTCAATTTTCCGCCAACAGCCGTATCTTGATTGTCTCACGACGGTCGCCCGGCAGGCACGCGAGCGCCGTCTCACCAGACTAGACACCGCACGCGCTGTAGGAACGAGTGCGCGGCGCCGGTGTGGTTGTGTCTTCGGCCCGAGCTGGTTTTGCCTCCGAGCTGACAGCTCGCGCTTAGCTTCGCACCTCGCGCAGGACTGTGCGGATCACGCACAACGCCTCGCGCCGCAGTCGGGTGCGACTCGTGAACCGGAGTCTCGAGGAGCTGAATGCAGGGACAGACGTTTGCTAACCCGCCTCCCCCTTCTCAGGTTGTCAACGATGGTACGCGGCGCGGCGACCGTCTGCGCATAGGGTGGATGTGGGGCGTGGCCGCGGCGGCGCTGTGGTCGTGTGCAGCCTGCACCGGCAGCATCGGTGAGCCGAGCGAGCTGGAGACGTTTGCGCCCGGCGGTCCCGTGGCTGCGACGCGCGCGCCCGGCGTACCGGGTGTGCCGGGCGTGAGTGGTGGGTCCGGGACGACGGGTGCCGCTGGCAGCGGCGGGCTCACGAACCCGCCCACGACGGCGAACTGCGCCGCAGCGCCGCTCGCAGCGGCAGCCCCGCTGTCGCGACTCACGAACCTCGAGTACCAAAACACGCTGAAGGCGCTGTTCCCGAAGCTCACGCTCAGCCCCGCCGATCTGCCGAAGGACGTCGTGGTCGAGGGCTTCGACAACAACGCCAAGGCTCAGACGCCCTCGCCCGCGCTGATCGAGCAGTACCGCGACTCGGCCCAGGCCGTGGGCGCGCAGGTCACTGCGAACCTGAGCGCCGTGTTGCCGTGCACGGCGACGAGCAGCGCGCAGGAGGACAGCTGCGGCGCGCAGTTCATCGACAGCTTCGTGACGCGCGCCTACCGCCGCCCGCTGAGTGCGGATGAGCGCACGCGCTACATGGGCCTCTTCAGCAGCGCCAAGAGCGCGTACGACTTTCCCACTGCGATCGGCATGGTGGTGCAAGCGGCCCTGCAGGCGCCGAGCTTCCTGTATCGCGTCGAGCTGGGCGGGCCGGCGAAGAGCGGCGTCGCGCCGCTGAGCGGCTACGAGCTCGCGAGCCGCCTGAGCTATTTCTTCTGGGACACCATGCCGGATCAGGAGCTGCTCGACGCAGCTGCCAGCGGCGCGCTGCAGAGCGCTGCCGGCGTGGAAGAGCAGGCGCGGCGCCTGCTCGACGATCCGCAAGCCAAGAACGCGGTCTCCAACCTGTTCAAGCAGTGGCTGCGCTTCGACAAGATGGACCGCATGCCCAAGAGCTCGAGCCAGTTCCCCGACTGGAACGAGCAGGTGGCCGACTCGCTGCGCAGTTCGACGAACCGCTTCGTGGACCGCGTGTTCTGGGATCTCGACGGCTCGCTCAAGGCGCTGCTGACGGACACCGCGACCTTCGTCGACGAGAACACCGCGCCGATCTACGGCCTGCCCGTCCCGAGCGCGGCGAAGGCCGACGCGACGGGCATGATGCTCGCGGACACGAGCACCGCGCAGCGCTCCGGCATCCTCACGCAGGCGGGCCTGCTCGCCGCGTTCGCGCACGAGACCTCCGACTCACCGATCCTGCGCGGCGTGTTCGTGATGGATCGCCTGCTGTGCAGCGCCCCACCCCCGCCGCCGCCCGGCGTGACCACCGCGATCAGCGAGACCACGCAGAGCGGAGCGCCCATGACCACGCGCGATCGCCTGGCCATGACGCACGAGCAAGGCGCCTGCGCGAGCTGCCACCACACGATCGACGGCTTCGGCTTCGGCTTCAGCCACTACGACGCCATCGGCCGCTGGCGCGACACCGAAAACGGGCTGAACGTGAACGCCAGCGGCTGGATCGCCAACACCCGCGACGCCGACGGCAACTACGACGGAGCGGTGGAGCTCGGTCAGCGGCTCGCGAAGAGCGGTCAGGTGCGCGACTGCGTGGCGCAGCAGTGGTTCCGCTACTCGCTCGGCCTCGGCGCCGCCGACGTCGACAGCTGCTCGTTCGCGCCGATCGCGAAGGCCTTCGCCGACAGCGGAGGCAACCTGCAGGAGCTGATGATCGCCACCGTGACCAGTGACGCGTTCCGTAACCGCCCCGAGGTGAAGCCATGAAGCACACGCGCATCTCTCGCCGCTCTGCGCTGCAGCTGCTCGGCATGGGCGCTGCCGCCTCCGTGTTGCCCCGTCCCTTCCTGAGCCGGGCGCGCGCCGCGGACACGATCCCGAAGCGCATCGTGTTTTTCTACACGAACCACGGCTCGCACCGTCCGGCCTGGCTGCCGGTGGGCGTGGGTGGAGCTGCGGCGACCGAGACCGCGTTCGAGCTCGGCGAGCTCCACCAGCCGCTCGCGCAGTACAAGGGCGACCTCTTGCTGCTCGACGGTCTCGACATGCTGTCGTCCGACGTGCAGTCGATCTCCGCGGCCAACGCGCACATCCGCGGCCACTGCCACTCCATGACCTCGAAGGAGATGGCGGACGCGAACCTCGCCGGTGGCATCTCGATCGATCAGCACATCGCGCAGGCGCTGCGCAAGAGCGGCGTGATCACCGCGCTGCCGTCGCTCGAGATCGGCGTGGACTCGAACAGCGAGTCGCGCATCTCGTTTTCGGGTCCGTCGCAGCAGCTTCCGATCGAGGGCAACCCTGCCAACACCTTCAAGCGGTTGTTCCCGACGGGTGCCGCTCCCGGCGGCAGCAACATGCCGGTGGACAACTCCGGCGCGCAGCAGAAGAGCATCCTGGACTTCGTGTCGGGCGAGTTCGCGCAGCTCGCGCCCCGCATGGGCAGAGACGACCGCATGAAGCTCGAGGCGCACGCGGACATCGTGCGCGATCTCGAGACGCGGCTCAGCATCGGAACGACGCGCACGTGCAGCACTCCGACGCTCGCGCCTGCGCCGGCCCAGCGCAGCGATTATGCGGCGTGGTACCAGAGCACCGGCGACTCGTTCATGCGCCTGATCCAGGCGGCCTTCGCATGCGACCTCACGCGCGTGGTCACGTTCAACATGGAAGCGATCCCGGACGCGCTGTCCGGCTACTCTGGCAGCAACTTCGGCACGACGGACATGCACGACCTGATTCACCGCGTCGCGCAGTCGAGCGATCCTCTGTCGAAGAACGCGCAGGCCGTGGGCGTGATCAAGAAGTTCCACACCGAGTACGCCAAGCAGTTCGCGAAGCTGCTCGGCTACCTCGCGGCCATCCCCGAAGCGGACGGCACGACCGCGCTGCACCACACGATGGTGCTGTGGTGCGGCGAGATCGCGGAGGGCAACCACGACCTGCACAAGCTGCCGTGGCTGCTCGCCGGCCAGGGTGGCGGCTCACTCCGCACCGGCCGCTACCTCCAGATTCCCCGCTCGCCCAAGAGCCGCGGCCACAATGATCTGTACGTCGCCCTCGCCAATGCGATGGGCAGCAACATCACGACGTTCGGCACCGCGAGCGTCTGCCAGGGCGCCCTGCCGGGCCTCGGCTGAGTCGCTTCAAAGGCCCAGGAAGGCCTTCTTCACGTGCTCGTTTTCTGCGAGCTCAGGGCCGGTGCCCGAGAGGACGATGCGGCCGAGCTCCATCACGTGAGCTCGGTGCGAGATGCGCAGCGATTGGTAGACGTTCTGCTCGAGCAGCACGATCGTGATGCCCTGGCGATTGATCTCGGCGATCGTCTCGAAGATGCTGTTCACGAGCACCGGGGCGAGGCCGATCGACGGCTCGTCCAGCAGCAGTAAGCGCGGGTTCGCCATCAGCCCGCGCGCGATCGCTAGCATCTGCTGCTCGCCGCCCGACATCGTGCCGCCGAGCTGCTTCTGCCGCTCCGCGAGGCGGGGGAACATGCCGAAGACACGCTCGAGGTTGCGCGCGCGATCACCGCGGCTGCGCTTGCTGTACGAGCCGAGGCGCAGGTTCTCGAGGACGGTCATCTCGGGGAAGATGCGCCGCGCCTCGGGCACCTGCACGACGCCGAGCTCCACCACATCGTGCGCGGGCAGCTCGCGCAGATCGCGACCCTCGAAGCTCAGAGCGGCAGACTGACCCGTCACCGTGCGCGAGATGTTCTTGAGCAACGTCGACTTGCCCGCGCCATTCGCGCCCACGACGCTCACGATCTCGCCCTGCTCCACCGTCAGGTCGACGTCCCACAACACCTGCAGGTCGTCGTAGGCGAAGCTCAGCTTGCGCACTTCGAGCAGCGGCATCAGTCCACCTTCTGGCCCAGGTACGCGCTGATCACGTCCGGGTTGTTCGCGACGTCTCGGGGCGAGCCCTCCGCGAGCATCTCGCCGGAGTTCAGCACGATCACGCGATCGGAGACGGCCATGATCGCGCGCATGTCGTGCTCGATCACGACCAGGGTGAGACCGCGCGTCTTGAGCGACAGGATGAGCGCGATCATCTCGTTGGACTCGGCCGGGTTGAGCCCGCCCATGACCTCGTCGAGCAGCACCATGGTCGGCTGCGTGGCGAGCGCACGCGCAACCTCCAGGCGCTTGCGCTGGCCGATCGGCAGCGCGCCCGCGAGCATGTTCGCCTGCCTGTCCAGGCCCACGGCGGCCAGCTGCTCTTCGGCGACGGCGCGCGCGCGGCGCAGGCTCCACGTGCGCAGCAGCGCGCCGACCATCACGTTGTCGAGCACGCTCAGCTTCGGCATGGGCCGGACCTTCTGCCAGGTGCGCACCATGCCGAGCCGGCACACCTGATCGGGGCGCAGGCCGTTGACGCGCTTGCCCTCGAACAGCACGTCGCCAGCCGAGGGTGCGTAGTAGCCCGTGATGCAGCTGAACAACGTGGTCTTACCGGCGCCGTTCGGACCGATCAGGCCGACGATCGAGTTGCGCTGCACGCCGAAGGACACGTTCCAGTTCGCACGCAGACCGCCGAACGTCTTGCAGACCTGTCTGAGCTCGAGGAGCGCTGCCATCTTCTACCCCTCACCTCGCGCGGGCGCGAACCAGCGCTTCACGAGGCCCCACAGACCCTCGGGCGAAAACAGGATGATCACGACCAGCAGGAGCCCGTACACGAAGCTGTGCGCGTGGGAGAGGCGCTCCTCGACGAGCCGCACGAGGCTGGAGTCAGACGACAACAATCCGAGCTGCACGAGGCCCTTCGGGTTGCGCAGGAACTCCGACAGCGGCACGAGCAGCAGCGCGCCGAGCGCAGGCCCGGCCAGCGTACCGATGCCGCCCACGATGCACGTCAAAAGGATCTGCACCGACACGTCGATCCCGAACACCGTCTCCGGATCGATGAACTTCACGAACAGCGCGTAGAAGCCACCGGCCCAGGCCGTGAAGCCCGCGCTGATCACGAGCGCGAGGCACTTGTACGCCTGCAGGTTGATGCCGATGGAGTGCGCGGCGTCTTGATCCTCGCGCACGGCTTGCAGGTAGTAGCCGATCTTCGAGCGCTGCACGAGCCAGCTGACGAGCGTCGTCCACAGCGCGACGAGCAGCGCGGCGAAGTAAAACGGACGCTTGCTGAACAGCTCGATCTCGAGCGGGCCGAGCTGGAACGCTGGCAGCGCCGAGAGCAGGAAGCCCTCTGCACCGCGGGTGAAGTCCTTGAAGTGCAGAGCGAGCAGGCGAATGATCTCCGCAACGGAGATGGAGGCCAGCACGAAGTACGGCCCGCGCAGGCGGAACGTGATCGCTCCGACGCCCCATGAGACCAGGCTCGCGAGCAGGACGCCGAGCCAGATGCCGGTGAACGGCGAGATCTGCGCGCGCTCGAACAGCATCACGGTGGTGTACGCGCCGAGCCCGAAGTACGCGGCGTGCCCGAGCGAGTGCTGACCGGCGTAGCCGCCGAGGATGTTCCACGCCTGCCCCTGGATCACGGCCAGAAACAGCAGCACGCCCATGTGCAGCAGATACGGCTTCGTCACCCAGAACGGCAGGCTGAAGAGCAGCGCGCACACCAGGACGAGCAGCGCGGCGGCCCAGCTGCGCAGCGAACTCGCGCCGACCCCAGGCAAAGGCACACGCGTTCGGACGGCGGAGCTCATGTGCGGGCTCGCCCCAAGAGGCCCGACGGGCGAAACAACAAGAGCAACAAGAACAGCCCGAACACGACGCACTCCTTGAGCCCGGAGGCGAGGTACAGCGCGGCGAGCGACTCGACGATGCCGATGAGGATGCCGCCCAGGGTCGCGCCGACCACGCTGCCCATGCCGCCGAGCACGACTATGACGAACGACTTCAACGTGAAGGCGTGGCCGACCTGAGGGAAGATGTAATAGGTCGGTGCGATCAAGGCGCCCGCCGTGCCGGCGAGCGCGGCACCGATCCCGAACGCCAGCACGGACATGCGGCTGACGTTGATGCCCATGAGCTGCGCGGCCTCGCGATCCTGCGCCGTGGCGCGGATGGCTTGTCCGGTGTCGGTCTTCATCAAGAACGCATACAAGCCAGCCGCCACCACGCCCGTGATCGCAAACGCGACCACGAGCGGCTGCGACACGGACATCCCGAAGACCGAGAAGCTCGAAGACGAGTAGCTGGTGGTCAGCAGCTGATAGTCGGACGTGAACAACAGCATCGCCGTGTTCGACAGCAGCAAGCCGATGCCGATCGTGAGCAAGATCTGGTTCTCGCTCGCCGCGCCCAGCACGCGCTGGATCGTCACGCGCTGGATCACCGCGCCGAGCACGAACAGCAGCGGAGCCGTGAGCACGATCGACAAGAACGGGTCGAGATGAAAGTACGAGAACAGTAACCACGTGACGTACATGCCGACCATCACGAGATCGCCGTGGGCGAAGTTGATGACCTGCATCACGCCGAAGATGATCGTCAGACCGATGCCGATCAGCGAGTACACCCCGCCCATCAGCAGGCCGCTCAGCACGGCTTGAAAGAACATCTGCATGGTCGGATCAGCTCACGCGCTCACTTCCAGCCCGGGAACGGATACACGGCTTTTGCCTTGGCCTTGCTCGGCGGGAAGACCACGACCGAGCTGCCGTTCTGGTACTGGATCACGGCCATCTCGTGCCGGTTCTGCTGCGTGTAGCCGTCGTAGCTCTCGAACTTCACGTCGCCCATGATGCCTTGCCAGCTTCCCTCGGCCAACGCATCGCGCAGCTTCTTGCGATCGCCGCCCACCTTCGCCGCGGTCTCACCGAGCAACACCAACGAGGCGTAGGAGCAGGCGGCATGGTAGGTCGGCTTCTTGCCGAACTTCGTCTGATAGCGCTGCGCGAAGTCCGTGGCACCGGGCCAATCCATGCCGGGCGTCCACTGCGTGACCGAGAAGACGAGATTCGAGATGTCGCGCTCCGACTCGAACTGTGCCGTCTCGAAGCCCGCGCCTCCGCCGAGGAACGCTTGCGGCTGGAGGCCGACCTCACGCGCCTGGCGCATGATCAAGATCGCGTCCGCGACGTACGAGACCATGAACACCAGGTCCGGAGCCGCGCCCTTGATCTTGTTGAGCGTGGAGCGGTAGTCGGGCGCGCCCTTCTGGTACGTCTCGTCCGCGACGACTGCGAGTCCCTTCTCTTTCGCATAGAGCTTGCCCGCGGCCGAGACGGACGTGCCGAAGTCGGCCGATTCGTAGATGAAGGCGATGCTCTTCGGCTGACCGAACGAGAGCGCCGCGTCGATCAACGAGTGCGCGTACTGGGTGGCGACGGCATTCAAGCGGAACACCCAGTCGTACCCCTGGCGCGTGATCTCGTCTTTGCTCGCAACGGGGATCAGCTGCGGCACCTTGTATTGCTGAGCGAGCTTCGCGACGGCGTTGGAGTTTGCGGAGGTGTACGGGCCCAAGATCGCGGACACCTGATCGCCGGTCGTGAGCTGCTCCATCGCGCTCATCGCGACCTGCGGCTTGCCCACGTCGTCCTGCTTGATGAGCTCCACGGCGATGCCGCGCGCCTTGAGATCTTCGAGCGCCAGCTGCGCACCGTTGGTCAGGTTCTCGCCGATCGGCGCCTCGGGTCCGGTCAGCGAATTGATGAAGCCGATTTTCACCGGACCGGCCGGGGCCGCCGTGGCCGGGCTGTCTTTCGCGGCTTCCTTCGGCTTATCCCCACCACCGCAGCCGGCGATGCCAACCCCGAGACAGGCGTACGCCACGAGGAGCCGCAGCCTGCGCTCACGCGACGGTAACCAGCTGTGCCCGATCTGATTCGACAAGCGCCGCATGCAGTCTCCTTGAGGCTAGGCCAGCGCGCCGCGTCCGAGACGCTGGCGCACGCGCTCGCATGAAAGACGCGTTTCGCCCGCCCTGCAAGCGCGATCGATGCGAGCGCAAAGCACTCGCGCGATCGCTCGTAGCTCGAGCGCCGCCGCCGGCGGCCTGGAGGCCTCGGCCAGGGTGTGAAGCCACTCACACCCCTTGCCCGGAATTCTGCACGCTCGCTTTGAACACTCCGGCGTCGAGCGGGCACGAACCGAGACAGCGACCTCAGATCGAGGTGCACGGGAGACCCAGTTTGGATACTTTCGTCGGCCGTATGGCGACAGGCCTCGATCGGAGCTGCACCGTGGACGCTGCGGTCTCGTCCGCAGTGGACGGGGATCTGAGCGCGCTCGGCAGCCTGTACGACGAGCACCATGTGGCGGTCCACGCCTTTGCGCGACGCCTGCTCGGCGACGAGAGCGCCTGGGACCTGGTGCACGACACGTTCTTGAGCCTGCCCAAGGCGCTGCGGCGCTGGAACGGCGAAGGGGCGCTGCGAACGTTCATCATCGGGGTGGCCGTCAACCACGCACGCCATCACGTGCGCTCCGCGACGCGGCGTCGGCGCGCGATGGGCCGCTTCGCGCTGGAACCCGAGCGTGCGAGCGGCTCACCCGAGTGCAGCGCCGAGCAGCGCCGCCTGTCCGAGCAGCTGCTGCGGGCGCTGGACGAACTGTCGTTCGAGCAGCGCAGCGTGTTCGTGTTGTGTGAGGTCGAGGAGCGCAACTCGCGCGAAGTGGGCGAGATCCTCGGGGTGCCCGAGGGGACCGTCCGGACACGTCTGTTTCACGCGCGGCAGAAGCTGCGCGCGATCTTGGAGAAGGCGGGCGTGCGATGAGCGATGATCTGCTCGAGCGCATGACCGCAGCGATGCGGGAGACGACGTCCGCGCCGCCGGACGAGCTGGAGCGCGCCCGTCAGCGCGCACGCCTGCTCACCCAGGCGCGCAAGCGCACGGGGCTGCGGCCGCAGACCTTGTGGCAGTGGGCAGCCGTAATCGTAGCCGGCTTCTTCGTGAGCACGGCCATGGCGCACGTGATCAGCGTGCAGGGGCCGCGGCTCTTGCGCGCGCTGCGCAGTGAGGAGCCAGAGGCGGCGCCCGCGAAGGCGGCGCGGCGTGCGAAGGCGAGCCGCCCGCGCGCGGTTCCGGCCGACGTGCCTGCGCTCGCCGGAGCAGCGGACGCGACCGTCCCGCAGCCACCCGCTGCAGTCGAGCCCAGTGCGGTAGCGAGTGATTCCGAGCCTGTCGTCCAGCCTGCGCAGGCGCAGCCGAGCGCAGCTGGCTCAGTGGTACGCCCGCAGCGCCAGGCGAGCGCGCGCGCGCGGCCCGCAGCCGTCAAGCCGGCGGTGGCATCGAGCTCCGAGCCGACGCGCGAAGAGGCAGGTGCGCCGGAGCCTCCGGAGCTGAGGCTGTTCCGTGCGGCGCAGGCGTTGCACGTCGCGCGTGATCCGCGCGCCATCGCCGCCTGGGATGCGTACCTGCAAAAAGCCAGCACGGGCCCGCTCGTGCCCGAGGCGAAGTACAACCGCGCGCTCGGCCTGGTGCGCGCACAGCGCTATGCCGACGCGCGCAGCGCACTCGCGCCGTTCGCTCAGGGCGCGTTCGGGGCGTATCGGCAGCGCGAAGCGCTGGCACTGCTCGAGCGTCTGCCCGAGTGAACACCGGACCTTGCTCCGGGCACACAGTCGTATGCGTCCAACATTACGCTTCACTTTGGCTGCGCTCGCCTGTCTACTGACGTCCGTGGAGAGCGCGTCCGCCCGCGCGCAAGACGCGCTGGGCCTCGCATGCAACAGCCGGGTGGTCGATCGCCGCGATCTGCGCGCGGCGCTGGAGCACGAGCTCAAGGTGCCCGTGCGACTGCTCGAGCAGCCAGCGGACGCCAGCCTGCTGGTCGAGGCCGACGACCTGAGCGCGGTGCGCGTGCGCTTCATGCGGCTGGAGCAGCCGAGCGTCGAGCGCACCGTCGACGTCTCGAGCCAGGCCGCGCACTCCACGACGTTCATCGCGCTCCTGGCCGCGAACCTCGTGCGGGACGAGGCAGCCGAGCTGCTCACGCAGCTGGGGCCGGCCGCGCCGCCGCCCGCTCCCACGCTCGAGCCGGAGCCCTTACCGGCACCCGCACCCGAGCCAACTCCGGCACAGGCAGCGCCGCCATCAGCTGCAGCTCCGACGCCGCCGCCAACAGCTGCGCAGCGCCCGTTGTCGCTCGCGTGCGCGACCAACACGCTGCGCAAGGTGAAGGTCGGCGTCGACTTCGTGCCCTACGTCGGCATGTCGATGCGCGATTCGGTGAACGTCGAGCGGCGCTTCAGCTTCAACATCCTCGGCGGCATCACGGGCGCGGTGCGCGGCGTTGAGGTCGCGGGCCTGTTCAACATCGAGCGGCATACGCTGTGCGGCACGCAGCTGGCGGGTGTCTTCAACTACGTGGGGGAGGATGTGAGCGGCGTGCAGCTGTCCGGCGTCTTCAACTACGCGGGCGGAAACTTCAAAGGCGTGCAGCTCAGCACGCTCAACTTCGCGCGCGGCGGCATGCTCGGCGCGCAGCTCGGGCAGCTGAACATCGCAGGTTCAGACGTGTACGGCGTGCAGATCGGTGAGGTCAACGTCGCCGGCGGGTACGTGCGGGGCGTGCAGCTCGGCCTCGCGAACGTGTCGGCGCAGGATCACGAGGGCGCACAGCTCGGCCTCGTCAACGTCAGCGCGCAGAGCCTCACCGGCTATCAGCTCGGCCTCGCAAACGTCGTCGCGGGCCCCGCGCGCGCGGCGCAGATCGGCCTGGTCAACGTGATCGCGGGCGAGGCGCGCGGCGCGCAGCTGGGCCTCGTCAACGTGTCGGCGCAGCGCGAGCACGGCACCTTGATCGGTCTCGTGAACGCAGCGCGCAATGCCGACGCAGCGCTCGGTCTCGTGAACGTGATTTGGCGTGGCCGAACGCACCTGGACGCCTGGGCCACGGACGCAGGCCTCCTGATGCTCGGCCTCGAGCACGGCGCGCGCCTCACGCACAACATTTGGGGCGTCGGCTTCAAGCCCATGGCCGGTGGGCCGGCGTTCACCGCGGCTTACGGCTTCGGCTTCCGCGTCGTGGGCACGCAGCCGGTGCAGGTGGACGTCGACGCCGTGAGCTTCGGCTTGATGCGCAAGGACACCGACAGCAGCCGCATCGACTTCGCCAGCATCCACCAGCTGCGGATTCCGGTGACGTTCCGCTTCGTGCGCGGCTTCGGAGCGTTCATCGCGCCGTCTGTGAGCGTCTCGCTGATCAACACCGAGTCGAGCCTCGGCGGTGAGCTCGCGCTGTACAAGACCACGCGCCTGACGCAGCCCGCAAACACGGACTGGCACGTCCGCATTTGGCCCGGCCTATCGCTCGGCCTACGCTTCTTCTGAGGCGTCCGGCAGCGCGGCGAAGTGATCGATCGCGCCCTGACCACCGCCGATGCCCGGCGCGCTCGCGAGCGCGCGCGTGAGCCATTGCTTCGCCAGGCTGCATGCGTCGAGCAGCTCGTGACCGCGCGCGAGTCGCGCAGCGATCGCGGCCGAGAGGCTGCAGCCGACGCCGTGTGTGTGCCGCGTGTGGACTCGCTCGGCCCTCAGCTCGTGCAGGCTGCCGGGCGTACAGAGGACATCCACGGGCTCGCCGCTGCGATGCCCGCCCTTCAGCAGCACGGCGCGCGCCCCGAGCTTGAGCAGCTCGCGCGCTGCCTGCGGGATGTCTGCGGGGCTCGCGATGG
>Ga0190269_10000252_pt1 | contig 28704 bp, 26 predicted proteins | sample Popmic249IS_FD_133749 | JGI IMG/M metagenome (GOLD analysis project Ga0190269, IMG submission 133749) | Populus adjacent soil microbial communities from riparian zone of Blue River, Arizona, USA - 249 IS | ecosystem: Environmental > Terrestrial > Soil > Riparian zone | place: USA: Arizona... | reverse complement strand
TCACCGCGACCGGCACGCTGGCCTGGGTGCCGGGTCCGGCGCCGTGGGGGTGGTTCGCCGCCACCGGGGTGCTGCTGCTGGTCCCGGCACTGATGGTGGGCTTCGGGTGGGTTCGTGCGCTCGCCGGGGTGGTGGCGCTGGTCGTCGCGTCGGACGCCGCCCACAGCATCGGTGTGCAGCTGCTCGGCACCGACTCGGTGACGACGCTGTTGCCGCAGGTGGCGGTGTGGGCGCTGGGTGGGCTGGCGGTCTGGCTGCTGGCGCGCCGCCGGGACGCCGGCCCGTGGGCAGCGGCGATCGTCGGTGTCTGCGTCGCGGTCGCGTCCGGCGTTCCCGACCTGCCGGTCTTCTGGCGCTCGTCCGCGCCGACGGTGCTGCCGCCGGGGGTGGACCGACTCGCCGTCGCGGTCGGCCTCGGGGCCGGGCTCGGCCTGGTCGCAGCCCTGGCCCTACACCTCTTCCGCGGACGCCATGCGCAGCGAGCCGTGTCCCGCACCGGGCAGCCGCCCCGCGCCGCACGGGGGCGCAGCCGGCCCTGGCCACCCGCCGAGGCGCTACCCGAAGAAGAGGCGGCCGAGGCGCTCCCCGCGCAGGCGCGGGCCGAGCCGTCGCGGGCCGACGAGGCCGTCCCGGTATCGCGAGCGGCCGAGCCGGACGCGGAGCCCGGCCCCGGCGGGAGGGTCGCCGCAGCTGCGCCTCGCGCCACGGACGAGCCGCGCGCGGCGGGTGCGTCTCGCACGGCCGGCGAGCCTCGCACGGCGGGTGGGCCTCGCACGGCAGGTGGGCCTGCCGCGGACGAGCCTCGCGTGCCGGGCGCGCCTCGCGCGGGGGGTGGGCCTCGCGCGGGGGGTGGGCCTCGTGCCGCGGACGAGCCGCGCGCGGCGGGCGCGTCTCGCACGGCCGGCGAGCCTCGCGCGACGGGCGAGCCCCACGCCACGGACGAGCCGCGCGCGGCGGGTGCGTCTCGCACGGCGGGCGAGCCCCACGCCACGGACGAGCCGCGCGCGGCGGGTGCGTCTCGCACGGCGGGTGGGCCTCGTGCCGCCGACGAGCCGCCCGTCGAGCGGGCCGGTGCGGAGGCGTCAGCGCCGGACGCGATGGACGACCCGGAACGGGACGAAGACGACGAGCAGGCGATGATCGGCGGCGGTCGCCGAGGGCTACCCCACCGCGGGCGCATCAGCCGTCGGCAGGCCGTCGGGCTGGCGGTCGCGGGCGGCGTCGGGGCAGTGGCCGGTGCCGGTCTGCAGCTGGCCGCCGACTCCGACGCCCCGACCGCACCACCGGACACGAACACCGTGCCGCTCGGTGCGGTCGGCAGCCAGATTGTGCCCTTCCACGGCACCCGCCAAGCCGGGATCGCCAACCCGGCCCAGCGACAGGCCCACGCCCGGATCGCCGCCTTCGACCTCGTCCCGGGCGCCGACGCCGCAGCACTGAAGCGCCTGCTCCAGCGGTGGACGACCGCCGCCGAAGCGCTGGTCAGCGGCCGGCCCGCCGGAGATCGCCACGACACGACGACCACCGACAGCGGTCCGGCCGCCCTCACGATCACGGTCGGCTTCGGGCCGAGCCTGTTCGGCAAGGCGGGTATCCCGGCGAGCGCCCGGCCGGCGGCGCTGGCCCCGCTCCCCGCGTTCCCCGGGGAGTCCCTCGACCCCACCCGCAGCGACGGCGACCTCGGTGTGCTCGTGGCCGCCGACGACGCGATCGTCGTCTTCTCCGCCCTGCGGACGCTCGAGCAGCTGGCGGCGGGCGTAGCGACGCCACGCTGGCAGTTCGCCGGCTTCACTCGCGGGCGCGGAGTGACGACGAACGAGGGGGCGACGGTCCGCAACCTGATGGGGCAGCTGGACGGGACGAAAAATCCGAAGCCCACCCAGGCGACCTTCGGCAAACAGGTGTTCGTCGCCGACGACGGCTGGATGCGCAGCGGCTCCTACCTGGTCGTCCGCCGGATCCGCATGCTGCTCGACGACTGGGAGCAGCTGCCGGTCGCCGCGCAGGAACAGGTCATCGGCCGCAAGAAGGAGAGCGGCGCGCCGCTGTCCGGAGGCGTCGAGACCACGGAGGCCAACTTCGGGCGTCGGGGCGCCGACGGGCAGTTGCTGATCCCGGCCGACTCGCACATGCGGCTGGCGACGGCCGCTTTCAACTCGGGCGCGGCGATGCTGCGGCGGGGCTACTCGTACGCGGATCCGGAGCCGGGCGGCGGCGTGGAGGCAGGGATGATCTTCCTGGCGTGGCAGTCCGATCCGCGGACAGGGTTCATCCCGGTGCAGCGGAACCTGATCGCCGGGAACGACCGGTTGAGCCGCTTCACCCGGCACGAGACCAGCGCGCTGTTCGCGATGCCCGGCGGCGTGGCCCGCGGCGAGTTCATCGGTCAGCGTCTCCTGGCGGAGGTAGCCCGATGAGATCCCTCTCCCCCAGCCGACGCCCGGCCGCCTACTCCGCGAGCCAACGAGTCCCCGGGGTCATGGGACGCCTTCGCCCGGCCGCCGCCTACCCCGAGAGGCGACGAGATTTCGGGGTCATTGGACACCTTCTCGAGCCCATCCAAGCCCGAATAGCCCCGATAAGTAGACGCTCAACCCCAACAACCCGTCGCCCCACTCCACCCGCGCACGCGACACCCGAGCGCGAGCAGAGCACGTCCCCGCGCGAGCGGAACACGTCCCCGCGCGAGCAGGGCGCCTCCCCGCACGAGCAGGGCGCCTCCCCGCACGAGCAGAGCGCGTCCCCGCGCGAGCAGAGCACGTCCCCGCGCGAGCAGAGCACGTCCCCGCGCGAGCAGAGCACGTCCCCGCGCGAGCGGGGCGAGGTGGGCTGGAGGCGAGGGGTCGGGAGCACGGCCGTCGCGGTGGTCGGGGTGGCGATGCTCGCCGGGTGCGCGTCCTGGGGTCCGGAAGGTGGGCCGGGCGGCATCGGGCGGTCGGATGCGCCGCAGCCGACGGCGACCGCCAGCACGCCCGCAGTCGCCGCCACGCGGGGCCCGGACGGCGTCCAGCGGATCACGGTGAGCCTCACCGACGACTTGAAATTCGTGCCGGACCGGGTGTCCGCGCGACCGGGCGTCATCGAGTTCCGGCTGCAGAACGTCGGCGTGACACCGCACGACATGACCGTCGCCGACACAACGGTTGGCAACCTCAACGGCGGCCGGACCGCCGTGCTGCGAGTGACGGTCCCCAAACCGGGCCAGTACCCGTTCCCCTGCCTGTACCACGCCGAGAGCGGCATGCGCGGCGTCCTGGAGGTGGCCGCCGAGTAGGGCCTGCGACCCGCCCCGTGCGTCGCGGGCACCCGCGACAGGTCCGCCACGCAGCAGCCGCGTGCTCCAGTCGCACCAGTCGCACCAGTCGCACCAGTCGCACCAGTCGCACCAGTCGCACCAGTCGCACCAGTCGCACCAGGAGCGGAACCCGTCGGCGATGCCGCACGCACGAGCCCGCGCGCCCGTGGCACCCCGAGCGAGACCCGTCGGCGACGCCGCACGCACGAGCCCGTGGCACCCCGAGCGAGACCCGTCGGCGACGCCGCACGCACGAGCCCGCGCGCCCGTGGCACCCCGAGCGAGACCCGTCGGCGATGCCGCTCGCGAGAATCGGGTGCGGCATCGCCGACCGGCCGGTGGCGATCAGGCCTTGGAGGTGGAGGCCGTGGAGCGGCGCAGCGCGAGCAGACCGGCGGCCAGCCCGGCGAGACCGGCGACCAGGCCCGCGATGCCCAGCCCGATGGCGAGCCCGTTGTCGCTGTCCGAGTCGTCGGACGACGCCGAAGCGTTCGCCGCCTCGCTGGTCTCGGTGTCCGCGTCGTGGTGGTCGTCACCGCTGCTCTTGGCCAGCGTCAGCGTCGGCGCGGGGTACTTCGGCTCCTCGCTGCCGGACTGCTCCTCGATCCAGCGGACGGTCTCGCCGTCGGAGTACGTCTGCAGCGCCTTGAAGACGAGCTCGTCCGTCTCCGGCAGCGGACCCGCGGAGATCGCGAACTCCTGGAACTGGTGCGGTGCGATCGCGTTGGCCGCGTCGGTGGCCGTCCAGGTGATCCGACTGACCGCCTCGGTCAGCTGACCGTCGTCGGTCTGCACCGGCTTCGCCAGCTTCGACGTCGTCGTGGCGACCTTCCAGCCCGGCACCGGCTTCACCGAGATCGACGCGATCGGGTTGTCGGTGGGGAGCGCGACCTCGATCTTCGTCGTAGAGGCGTTGTCCTTCTCGTTCGGTACCCGGAACGTCAGCGCGGAGTAGCCCCCCTGCTTCGCCTCGGAGGGGTTCACCGTGACGTGCGCGGACGCCGGAACGGCGAAGCCCAGCACCGCGACGCCTGCGGCGAGCACGACCGATGACGCGCGGGCCAGGAGCCGTCGGGATCCGGCGGGCTGCCGGTCCGTCGTTACCGTCATTTCAGGTCCTTTCTCAGGGGTGGGCATGAGTTGGGAGGTGCGGAAGTCTGTCGCGCGACGCCGCTCGGGAGCAGTGTCCTGAGCGGCGGCGGGTCGTGCGTTGGTGTTGCGCCCGAGGTCGCGCCCGTCCTCGGGCCCTCCGGGAGCCGCTTGCCCGATGGCCGGCACTCGGCGCCGGAGTTCGCGGGCCGGCCCGCCGCGCCCCGGCTGGTCAGCGCAGTCCGGGTCGCCGGGCGTCCGCCACGCCGACGGGGTGGTCGAGCCCCGAACCTCCGCCCGGCTCGTGGGGCGAGCCGAGTGGAGCCGCTGTTCCGACCGGCGGGTCTCGGGGCACCGGCCCGGTCCCCCGTCGGACGAACCGAGCCAGTCGGACCGGCAGGTCCGCCCAGCGGCTGCGGAGCCGGCCCGATGCCGCCGCCGGCTGGCCGAGCCGACCGGGCACCTCCAGCGGCTCGGCCGAACCCGGTCAACCGGCTGGCCCGACCGTTGCCTCGCGGCCGATCCGACCGACCGGCCCGCGTGGTCGCCGCTCCTGCCGTGTTCCGCACCCGCCCGGACCGCGCGGCCCCGGGTCCGCCTGGGCCCCGGATCCGCCTGGGCACCCGATCCGCCTGGGCCCCGGATCCGCCTTAGGCCCCGGACCAGCCCTGGCTGCCGAGCCGCCGGACCACCCGTCGCGCTGGCACGCGCTGTGGTCGCGGGCCGACCGGCCCGGCGCGGCCGGGGTCAGCCTGCCGCGCCCGGGCGCTCGGCCCTGCTCCGACGCTCGAGCCGACCACCACCAGCCATGCCCACCGACTGCGACAGCGGACCACGCCGAGCCTTCGGCCCTGCGAGCCCGGGCAGCCGGGCCGGGAGCGGATGGTCAGAGTGCGGGTGCTGGGGGGCCGCGCCGGATCACGCTGTGTCGCCAACCCGGCGCCGGGCGAACGCCCGCTTCGGCCACGGCCACGACCAGCGCCGGACGCGACGTCGGCACGATCGACGTCGCCGAAAGAGACCAGAGCCTGAGCAACGGCGCGGCACCACGGGCGACCCACCGGCAGATGCGCCACCCGGCGGCCTCGCCCCCGCGCAGCCAGGCGGCGGCCGACAGGCCGGCGACCAGGTGCGCCACCACCATCGACGTGGACCACGGCTCGATGGTGATCGCCACCGCACCGTGGTGCCCCGCGTGCGGGAGCGCCTCGAACACGTAGTGCAGCCCGGCCTGGGCCGTCAGCAGCACTCCGGCGATCAGTGGAAAGCCGCGTTCGCGGCCGGTGAGCAGGTAAGCGACGACGAGCACGAGACCGGCGCCGGCGAGCATCGCGGGCACGGACGGCAACGAGCCGGCGGCCGACGAGTGCAGGACGACCGACGTGCTCAGGCAGACCAGGGTGAACATCCCCGCACGCGCCTCGCGCGCCAGGCCCTGGCTCCTCATGCGCCCGATGTTCCCATATCCACGCACGGTGACGATCACTCCGGTGGGTTAAGTGACCCGTAAGACTGGGTGTCACTGACAGTGCCAGGCTGTCGGCGCCGGAACCGGGCACGCTGAGGGGATGGAGATCGGCGACTTCCTGCGGACCCGGCGTGCGGCCCTGCGCCCGGACGACGTCGGGCTCGTCTCCTACGGGGCGCGCCGGGTCTCCGGGCTGCGCCGGGAGGAGCTGGCGCAGCTGGCCGGCGTGAGCGTCACGTACTACACCCGGCTCGAGCAGGGGAACGCGCCGAGCGTCTCCGACGAGGTCCTCGACGCGATCGCGCGGGCGTTGCGGCTGGACGAGACGGAGTCGGCCCACCTGCACGACCTGGCCCGCCCGAAGTGATGAGCGTGTTCGTGGGGGCGTCGGTGCTGACCGGCGTCACCACGGCCGTCGGCGTCAACGCGGCGGTGTGCCTGGTGACGGCCGTGGTGACGGTCAGGCTCCTGCCCCGCGCCTGAGCGGGGCGCGGCCCGCTGCCCCGCCGACGCGCCGGCAAGGGCCAGCAGGGCCGGCTACGCCACCCACGCCGCGGCGTCCACCGCCAGCCGGCCGTCCACCAACGGGGCGCTGGCCAGCACCACCTCGCCCGGCACCTCGACCGGCGCCGACGACAGGTTCACCACGCACGTGCCGCCGCTCTCCCTGGCGAACCCGAGCACACCGTCCGGAGTGTCGAGCCACCGCAGCCCACCCGAGAACCGCCGCCGCAGCCGCAGCGCCGCCCGGTAGAGCGTCAGCATCGACTCCGGATCACCGTCCTGGGCGTCGACCGTGAACGAACTCCAGTCGGAAGGCTGCGGCAGCCAGGTCGGCGTCCCACCGAAACCGTACGGCGGCTCGTCACCGGACCACGGAAGCGGAATCCGACATCCGTCGCGCCCCGGGTCCACGCCTCCCGACCGTGCGTGCATCGGGTCCCGGATCGCGTCGGCGGGAACCTCGTACTCCGGCAGCCCCAGCTCCTCACCCTGGTAGACGTAGACCGCACCCGGCAGCGCCATCGCCAGCAGGGCGGCGGCGCGCGCCCGGCGCGTCCCGAGCGCGAGGTCGGAGAACGTCCCCGCGCGTTTGGCGGCGAAGGAGAACGACGTGTCTTCCCGTCCGTACCTGGTGACGACCCTGGTGACGTCGTGATTGGACAGCACCCAGGTCGCCGGCGCGTCCACCGGTGCGTGCGCGGCGAGCGTCGTGTCGATCGACGTCCGCAGACGGGCGGCGTCCCAGGGACAGGCGAGGAAGTCGAAGTTGAACGCGGTGTGCAGCTCGTCCGGCCGTAGGTAGCGAGCGAAGCGGGACGCGTCGGGCAGCCACAGCTCACCGATGAGCACGCCGCCGTAGGAGTCGGCGATCTGCCGCCAGGAACGGTAGATGTCGTGCAGCTCGTCCCGGTCGACGTACGGGTGCGGCTCGCCGTCGACCAGGTCCGGCAGCGCCGGGTCCTTCACCGGCAGTACCGCCGAGTCGATCCGGACCCCGGCCGCCCCCCGGTCGAACCAGAAGCGCAGCACGTCCTCGTGCTCGGCCCGGACGAGCGGGTGATCCCAGTTGAGGTCGGGCTGCTCCGCGGTGAACAGGTGCAGGTACCACGAGCCGTCGGCCACCTGCGTCCACGGCGAACCGCCGAACTCCGAGACCCAGTTGTTGGGCCGGTCGCGGAACCAGAAGAGTTCCCGCCGGCCGGCGACGAACCACGGATGCAGGTGGGACACGTGGTTGGGGACGATGTCGACGATCGTCCGCAGCCCCAGCTCGCGCGCCTCGGCGATCAGCTTCTCGGCCTCGGCCAGCGATCCGTAGACCGGATCGATCTCCCGGTAGTCGATGACGTCATAACCCCCGTCGGCGCCCGAGGACGGGTACCACGGGTTGAACCACAGCGCGTCCACGCCCAGCGCCGCCAAGTACGGCAGCCGCGCGCGGACGCCGGCCAGGTCGCCGAGCCCGTCGCCGTTGCCGTCCGCGAAACTCCGCGGGTAGATCTGGTAGATCGCCGCGTCCCGCCACCAACTCATCCTTTGACGCTCCCCGCACCGATCCCGGCGATGATGTGCCGTTGGAAAATCAGGAACAACGCGATCATCGGCACGCTGGCGATCACCATCGCGGCGATCAGCTGGCTCACCGGCAGGTCATTCGAGAGCTGCACCAGTGCGACGCTGATCGGCGACTTGTTCGTGTCGGTGAAGACCAGCAGCGGCCACAGGAAGTCCTGCCAGACCGCGACGACCGCGAAGATCGAGACGACGCCGAGCACCGGCCGCGACAGCGGCAGCACCACGTGCCAGAGCCGCCGTACCGCACCCGCGCCGTCGATCTCGGCCGCCTCCAGCAGCTCCGCCGGGAGCTGGTCGAAGAACCGTTTCAGCAGGTAGAGGTTGAACGCGTTCGCGACCGCCGGCAGCCAGATCGCCCAGGGACTGTTCAACAGGTTCAGGTGGACGAGCGGCAGGTCGACGACCGTCAGGTACTTCGGTACGAGCAGCGCGGACGCCGGCACCATGAGCGTCGCCAGGATGCCGCCGAGGATCACCCGGCCGAACGCCGGCCGCAACCGCGAGAGCGCGTACGCGGCCAGCGTGCAGAACACCAGCTGCAGCACCCAGGCTCCGGCCGCCTGCACGACGGTGTTCGTGAGGTGGGTCGTGAGATCCATCGTTCCCCACGCGTCCCGGTACGTCCCGGGATGCCACTCGGACGGCACCAGCGTCGGCGGCGTCCGCACCAGCTCCTCCGGTGACTTCATCGCACCGACGACCATCCAGTACACCGGGAACAGGAACGCCAGTACGAACGCCCCGACCGTCCCCCCGAAGATCGTCCAGTAGAGACCGCGGTGCCTGGCCAGCACCGACGCGGAGACCAGCGTCCTCACGTCGCCTCCCTGGTCACCCACAGATACAGCGCGGAGAACACGCCGAGGAACGCCAGTAGCATCGCGCTCAGCGCGCACGCGCTGCCGTAGTCGAGGTACACGAACGCGTACTTGTAGATCAGGTAGAGCACGGTGATCGTGGCGTCCTCCGGGCCGCCGCCGGTCATCACGAACGGCTCGGTGAAGACCTGCATCGTCGCGACGATCTGCAGCAGGAGCAGCATCAACATCACGAACCGCGTCTGCGGGATCGTGACGTGCCGGATCCGCTGCCAGATCGACGCACCGTCCAGCTCGGCGGCCTCGTACAGCTCGCCCGGGATGGCCTGCAGGGCCGCGAGGTAGATCAGCACCGTTCCGCCCATGTTGGCCCAGGTCGCGACCAGCACCAGGGACACCAGCGCGGTGCGGGTCGAGTTCGTCCACTCCGAGGTGGGCAGGTGCAGGAAGCGCAGCACCTCGTTGAACAGGCCCGGCCCTGGATCGTAGAACCACTTCCACAGCAGCGCGGTGACGACCGGCGGGATCATCACCGGCAGGTACACCGCGAGCCGGAAGAACGCCTTGGCGTGCCGCAATTCGTTGAGCAGCACCGCGAGCGCGAACGGCACCGCGAACCCGATCACCAGCGCCAGACCGGTGAACGCGAACGTGTTGCGCCACGCCGCGCCGAACTCCGGGTCGTCGAACAGCAGCCGGAAGTTGTCGAGCCCCACCCACGTGGCCGAGTCGACCGAGTTCGACTGCTGGAACGCCAGCACCAGCGCCCGGCCGGCCGGGTACCAGGAGAAGAGCCCGAAGCAGAGCAGGCCACCGGCGAGGAACGCGTACGCGGTGACGTTGTCCTTGAGGCGTCGCCGGGGCCGCCGGCCGCCGCGGCTCACAGAGGCGAGCCGCGGGGCCGGGGGCGTCAGCGTGGGTGCGGCCATCAGCGCTGGTTGGCCAGGAGCCGGTCGATCTTGGCCGAAGCGTCGGACAGCAGGTCGTCGATGTTCGCGTTGCGGTTCGTGAGCACCGCGGACATCACGCCGTCCATCACCGAGTAGATCTGCTGGGCCTGCGGCGGCTCGAGCTTGCCGGGCACCTCGGTCTCCTGGAAGAGCCGGTAGTTCTCCACCGGGACGTTCGCGTACTGCGCCTTCAGCTTGTTGTCGGCGTCAGCGGTGGCGCCGGTCCACAGGTTCGGCTGCGGCAGCCCGACCGGGGCCTTGTTGCGGGCCGCGCGCTCCCAGTTGTTCGCGCCGGTGCCGGGCGCGAGGTTCTGGAACTCGACCCACTTGACGCCGGCCTCGATCTGCTTCGGCGTCGCCTTGCGATTGAACATGTAGCCGTCGCCGCCGAGCAGCGTGGCCCGCGAAGCGGGGTCGAGCCCGCCGGGCATCGGGGCGATCGCGAGCTTCTCGTAGGAGCCCTGGTACTTCTTGACGATCTCCGGGAGGTTGTCCGGTGCGGCGAGGTACATGCCCAGCTTGCCCGCGCCCATCAGCTGCTGGAGGTCGGTGATCTGGAGCAGCTGCTTGCTACCCATGCTGTTGTCGGTCCAGCGCATGTCCTTGAGCGTCTGCAGCACGGCACGCCCCTGGGGCGTGTCCACGGTGGCCTTCTTGCCGTCCTCCGACACCACCGTGCCGCCCTGCGAGTACATCTCGGCGGTGAAGTGCCAGCCGCCCTGGTTGCTCGCGCTGAAGTCGGCGTACCCGACCGTTCCGTTGCCCAGTGCCGCGATCTTCTTCGCGGCGGCGCGTACCTCTTGCCAGGTCGCGGGCGGCTTCGCGGGGTCGAGCCCGGCCTTGGTGAACAGCTCCCGGTTGTAGATCAGGCCCATCGAGTAGTTGGTGCGCGGCAGGCCGTACGTCTTGCCGTCGTCGGTGAAGATGTCCAGGACGGACTGCTGGATGTCCCCGTAGCCCGCCACCTCGTCGACGTACTTCGAGATATCGGCGGCCTGCTTGCGCTTGATCACGGACGCGACGTCGGTGAAGTAGACGTAGAAGACGTCCTCCATCTGACCGCCGGCCAGCTTGGCGTCGAACGTCTTGGGGTCGGAGCAGGGGAACGCGTCCTTGGCGACGATGTCGATGTCCGGGTTCTGCTTCTCGAAGATCGCGATGTCCTCCTCGAAGCTGCGCCGGTCGATCGCGGCGGACTTCGGGGGCTCGCAGTTGACCGTGATGCGGGTCTTCCCGCCCGCGCTCGCGTCGTCTCCGGAGCTGGTGCACGCGGCCCCGGCCAGGACCAGTCCAGCGGCTAACACGGCACCGACGGTGCGGTGGCCCAGCCTGTCTCTCATCGTTGAGTGCCCTTCGTAGTGGCGTGAGACGACACCCCACCGCGCTGCCCGTCGCGGGGTGGTTACGGAGAGCGCGTGCCGCAGACCATAAGAGCGCGCAGCGGCGCAACGCAATATCTTGATCGAGATTTGAAAAATCTCGACTGGGATTCGGATCCCTGAATCAAATCAGTGGCTAGGGCAGGTCAAATGCCTAATATCGACGCTCGGCACGCAACACTTTTCGTGGCTTGCGTCGGCGCCTGCCTACCTCCGGCACACCGCCGCACGAAGCCGCAGTCACCACCCGCCCGGCGGCTCCCGGTCAGGCGGGCACTCGCGCGGTGGACGCGCGCACGACCAGCTCCGGCTCGAACAGGAGCTCGTCGGGGGCGACCGTGGCGCCCTTGATCTGGTTGGCGAGCAGCTCGACGGCCGCGCGCCCCATGGCCTCGATCGGCTGCCGAACGGTCGTGAGCGGCGGGTCCGTGCAGTTCATGAACGCGGAGTCGTCGAACCCGACGACCGAGAGGTCGGCCGGCACCGACATCCGGCGGCGCCGCGCCGCCCGCACCGCCCCGAGCGCCACGACGTCGCTGGCGCAGACGATCCCGGTGACGCCGCGCTCGATCAGCTTCGCTGCCGCGGCCTGCCCGCCCTCGATCGAGAACATCGCGTGCTCGACGTACTCGGCGGGCGTGGGGACGCCCAGCCCGGCCGCGATCGTCCGGAACTCCGCAAGCTTGCGCCGCGACGGCACGTGATCGGCGGGGCCGAGCAACAGCCCGATCCGCTCGTGACCGAGCGACCGGAGGTGGCCGAGCGCCTGCTCGACCGCAACGCCGTCGTCGCAGGAGACGCGCGGGAAGCGCAACCGCTCGATGCCCGCGTTGACCAGCACGACCGGGAGCCGGCGGGCAGCCAGGCGCTCGTAGTGCGCGTGCTCGGCGTCGGCTTGGGCGAACAGTCCGCTCGCGAACATCACGCCGGAGACGTGCTGCTCGAGCAGCAGGTCGACGTACTCCTCCTCGGTGACGCCCCCCGCGGTGCGGGTGCAGAGCACCGGCGTGAAGCCCTTCTGTGCCAGCGCGTCGCCCACGACCTCGGCGAACGCTGGGAAGATCGGGTTCTGCAGCTCCGGCAGGACCAGGCCGACCAGCCGCCCGCGTTCCCCGCGTAACTGCGTCGGCCGCTCGTACCCCAGCACGTCGAGCGCGGTGAGCACGGCCTCTCGGGTGGCGTCGGACACCCCGGGCCGGCCGTTGAGGACCCGGCTGACCGTGGCCTCGCTGACCCCGACCTTCCGGGCCACTTCCGCAAGCCGTCGCGTCACGGGCGCAATGCTAGGCCGCACGACGTCGCCCGTTTGCGTGATCGCGCAAATTCCCGACTGTCGACTTGCGTCCGCCCGAAGAGTGAACGCCGCAGGGGCGGGCCAGCGCGAGCGCCCTGGCGGTGGGAAGGCGGCCGTCCGGCCGCTGGACTCGGGCCGCTAGTGTCCGGGCCGTGGCCCGAAGCTTCCGAGAGATCGCGCGCTCCGCAGTCCGGAGCACACCCAAGGTGCTGAGCAAGCTCCGCCCGGGCCGCCGGAGCGGTGGCGCCGCCGCACCCGCCGAGCCGCGCGGCCGCCGCGGCCCGTCCCCGGCCGACGTCGCGGCCAGGCGCAACGGCGGCACGCCCGCGCCGAGCGGCAGGCACCTCTCCTACGCCCCCAACCTCGACGGCGACGCCGATCCGGGCGAGATCGTGTGGACGTGGGTGCCCTACGAGGAGGACCCGAGCCAGGGCAAGGACCGGCCGGTGCTCGTCGTCGGGCGCCAGGGCAAGCGGCTGCTCGGCCTGATGCTCTCCTCGCAGAGTGAGCGGGACGGGCAGCGGGACTGGTTCGCGCTGGGCGCGGGCGCGTGGGACCGGGAGAACCGACCGAGCTGGATCCGGCTCGACCGGGTGATCGACGTCGACGAGGACGGCATCAGGCGCGAGGGCGCGGTGCTGCCCCGCGACCGTTTCGACGCGGTCGCCCGCGAGCTCCGCGCCGAGTACGGCTGGGCCTGACGACCGGGCCACCCGACGCGGGGCGGCGCGTGCCCGGGGCGGCAGGGCGGGGCCCGTGCCCCGTGCAGCGCGGGCCCCGTGCGATGCCTACCCGCGCGGCGCGGCAGGGTCAGGCGCGGGTGGCGGCGCGGCGTTTGGCGGCCGTCGCGGCCGCGTCGTAATCCGGGCCGACCCCGTCCACCAGGATCGCCGCTCCCGGAACGTGGTCGGTCCGCAGGTGCAGGATCTCCTGGTACGCCGGCGACCAGTACCAGCCCCGCGCCTGCTCGACGTCCGGGAACTCGATGATCACGACCGTTCCCGGCCACTCCCCCTCCGCCACCTCGGGAACCGCCCCGTGCACGATGAAACGCCCGCCGTACGGGTCCATCGTGGACTGGATGCGCTCGATGTACTCGAGCACCTCGGGGTGGCTCGAGATCTCGTACAGGTGCGCAAGCGCGTAGGCAGCCATGACCCCTCCTCGGTGGTGAACTCCGGCCTCCAGCGTCGCGGCCGCTGCGCCCCCTGTCGATTACGTCCGAGGTAATCCGGCGGCGACGTCAGCTGGAGGCTCTGGCGCGCGGAGGCCGAGCAGCTCAGGGACGACCGCGTGCGTCTCAACATTCTCCGGCCGGCCGGACGGTGCGGGCACTGACGAGCGCCGATCTCCGCAATCCCGAGCGGATCAGCGCTTTCTGCGCGGATTCTCGCCCGCCTGACAGTCCCTCTTGACCGCAGAAGCTAATACAGCTAGCTTTCTAGCTATGGAGATTAGCTACCTCGACCGCGGCGCTGGCCGCATCGCCTACGACGTGCAGGGAGAGGGACCGCTCGTGGTCTGCATCCCGGGCATGGGAGACCTCCGCTCGGCCTACCGCTACCTCGCACCAACGCTCGTCGCCGCCGGCTTCCGCGTCGCGACCATGGACCTCCGCGGGCACGGCGACTCCGACGACGGCTTCCCCACCTACGACGACCCGGCCGCAGGCTCCGACGTGCTGGCGCTGATCGAGCACCTCGGTGGCGCACCGGCCCTCCTGATCGGCAACTCGATGGGGGCCGCCGCCGCCACCTGGGCCGCGGCCGAGAAGCCGGACGCCGTCGCGGGCCTCGTCCTGCTGGGCGCGTTCGTCCGCGATCCGAAGGTCAACCCTCTCCTGGGCTTCCTCATGAAGGCGCTACTGGTCAAGCCCTGGGGCCCCAGCGCGTGGAAGGCCTACTACAAGTCCCTCTACCCCGGGAACCGGCCGGCCGACCTCGATCAGCACCTCGCCACCATCTCCGCGAGCATGCGCCGGGGCGACCACTGGCGATCGTTCGTCAGGACGACCCGCACCAGCCACGCCCCCGTCGCGGCGCGCCTGTCGGACGTGCACGCGCCGACTCTCGTCATCATGGGAGAGAAGGACCGGGACTGGGCGGACGCCGCGGAAGAGGGCCGGTTCATCGCCGAGACGCTGGGGGGCGAGCTGATCGTGGTGCCGAACGCCGGTCACTACCCGATGGCCGAGTACCCCGAGCAGGTCTCCCCGGCGGTGCAGGCCTTCGCGCAGCGGGTGCGTGCGGGTGCCTAGGGCGGGGCTCACCCCGGCGATCGTGGTGGCCGAAGCGGCGAAGCTCGCGGACGAGGTCGGGCTCGACCGGCTCACGCTCGCGCTCGTCGCCCAGCGCCTCGGCGTCGCACTGCCCAGCCTGTACAAGCACGTCAAGGGGTTGGACGACCTGCACCAGAAGCTCGCCGCGCTGACGACCGCTGAGCTCGCGGCCGACCTGGCCACCGCGGCGGTCGGACGATCCGGGACGGAGGCCGTGCAGGCCGTGGCGACCGCGTACCGCACTTACGCCCGCGCCCACGCCGGGCGCTACCCGGCATCCCAGCGGATCCCCGACCCGAGCGACCCCGAGCACGTCCGGGCCGGGGAGCAGGCGGTCGGCACGATCTACGCCGTCCTGTCCGGTTACGGTCTGACCGGTGACGACGCGATCGACGCCACCAGAGCGCTGCGGAGCGCCCTGCACGGGTTCGTCTCGCTGGAGAACGCCGGCGGGTTCGGGCTGCCCCAGGACGTCAACCGCTCGTACGACAGGCTGGTCCGCGCGCTCGACGCCGCGTTCCGCTCCTGGCCCACCGCGGAACCGAGCGCCCAACCGGGCACCGCGCCGACCGCAGAACTCCCCGGACGCTAGGCCGTGTCCTGGGCGCTCCCCGCGTGTGAACCGGTTGGTAGCGGCTATCAACCGGTTGAACACGAGACGGGAGTGACGCGATGCCAACCTGGGCCGAGGCCGGTCTGTGGGGTTCGCTCGGAGGCGCAGCGCTGGTGGTCGGCGCGGCCGTGGCCTGGTGGGTGCCGGTGCGGCGCTCGGTGGTCGCGGTCATCATGGCCTTCGGCGCCGGCGTTCTGATCTCCGCCCTCGCGTTCGACCTGGTCGAAGAAGCCGCCGACGACGCAGGCGTCCTCCCGGCCGCGATCGGGTTCCTGGGCGGCGCCGTGGTGTACGTGCTCGCGAACGTCGCGCTGGACAAGCGGGGCGCGCGCCATCGGAAGCGCGCGGGCGACGAGCAGCCGTCCGAGCAGGAGCAGAACGGCAGCGGGATGGCGATCGCGATCGGCGCCCTCCTCGACGGTGTCCCGGAGTCGATCGTGCTCGGCGTCAGCCTGCTGGGCGGCTCCCGGGTCAGCACGGCGGTCATCGCCGCGGTGTTCATCTCCAACATCCCCGAGGGGCTCTCCAGCGCCGCCGGGATGAAGGCCAACGGCCGTCCGGCCCGGTACGTGTTCGGCGTCTGGGGCGGCATCGCGCTGGCGAGCGGTCTCGCGGCGCTGCTCGGCTACGTCCTCCTCGGCGGCGCGTCCGCCACCACGATCGCCGTCATCACGGCCGTCGCGGCAGGCGCGATGCTGACGATGATCGCCGACACGATGATCCCCGAGGCGTTCGCCCGCACGCAGGTCCTGACCGGCCTGGTCACCGCCACCGGCTTCCTCGCCGCGTTCGCGATCCACCGGGCCTGACCCCCGTTCGGCCCGCACGGCGCGGTCCGGGAGTGTCCGTCTGTCCAAATCGGCCAGAGAATTGGGGTCGAGGCTCGGATTCGCCGGGCGGATCAGCGCCGGTGGTGCCATGGTTGTCAACTGGTGGGGCGACCGGACACTGAGCTCTTTCCGCCTCACAGGTCTCCGCAGGCCGAACACCGTCCGCAGGGGTCGGTCGAGAAGAACTCACTGGCGATGCCGGGGGTGTGATTGGTCTTGGCGTCACTCGTGGGTAGACAGGTCACGGGCGCGGAGCCCGGCGTGGTGAGCCCTCGCTGGTGGCTCGGTGTCCTGGCCGGAGGCGTCGTCGCCATCGGCGTCCTGAACCTCGCGCCCGCCTCCGCCCGGCCGCTGGCCTGCAGCCTGGTCGAGGTCGCCACCGTGGCCGCGCTCGCCTCCGGGATCCGGCTCAACCGTCCACCGCAGCGCCTGAGCTGGATCATCGTCCTGAGCGCCGTGTCGTTGCTCACCGCGACGAAGCTGATCCGCCGGGCCGCCACCGTCGTCGATCTCGGCTTCGACGTCCCGACTCTCGCCGTCGACTGGCTGTTCCTGGTCGTCTACCTGCTGCTGGCGATCGCGCTCGGCATCCTCCCGCTGCACGGGCGGCATCGGTCGAAGCTCACGAGCATGACCGAGGTGGGCATCCTCGCGTGCACGATCGTGGTCGTCACCTGGGCGGGCGTCGTCGATCCGCTGCTGGACACCTACGCGGCCGACCCCGTCGTCACGATCAGCGCCTCGCTGCTGCCGATGCTGGGGCTGCTGATGGTGACCACGACTGCCCGGCGGCACCTGGTCACCGGGGCCCGCACACCGGCCGGCCTGCTCACCGTCCTCGCGGTGACGGTGCTGCTGATCGGCGACACCATCGCGATGGCCGACCGGCTGCGCAACGGCGAGACCGCCGGTGCCCAGCCGTCGATGCTGGGCTGGCTCGCCGCCACGGTCCTGCTCGCCGCCGCGGCACTGCACCCGTCCGCGTCGAGCGACCCCGCGCCTGCCGAGCGTCCCGGCCGCGGCATGATGGCCCGCGGCTACGTGCTGCTCATCCTGGTCGGACCGGTGTCCACGGCGCTGTCCCTGCTCCGCGAACTCAACCAGCGCAGCGACATCGAGGCGTGGGACGTCGCGGTGCCGCTGGCCGCGACCACGGTGACCGCCGTCCTGCTCGTCTTCCGGCTCACCGCCTTCGCCCGGGTCGCCGAGCAGCGCGCCACCACGCTCGACGTCCGCACCGCCGCGCTGGAGACCGCGCTCGCCGAGCAGGTCACGCTCCGCACCGTGCTCAGCCACCAGGCCACCCACGACCCGCTCACCGATTTGCCCAATCGCACGCTCTTCACCGAGTACGTGGACGAGGCGCTGGCCGGCGGGGAGCCCGGCACCGTGCTGCTCTTCGACCTCGACGGGTTCAAGGACGTGAACGACCGCTACGGGCACGAGGTCGGCGACGATCTGCTCGCGGCCCTCACCGAGCGGGTGCAGGAGATCGTGCCGGCACCCCACACACTGGCCCGGTTCGGCGGCGACGAGTTCGCGGTGCTTCTGCGGCGCGTCGACCACGCCGAGAGCGTGCGGTGCGGGGAGGCGATCCTCACCGCGCTCCGGCGTCCGTTCCAGGTCGGCCCGTACCAGCTGTACACCGCCGCCAGCCTGGGGCTGCGCCGGCTGGACGCCGACACCGGCACGGCCCGGATCTTGAGCGACACGGACCTGGCGCTCTACGCGGCGAAGGCGGCCGGGCGCGACCAGCTGGTCTGCTACGACACCCAGCTCCGGACCAGGCACCTGGCGCAGGCACGCATGGTCGACCGGCTCCGGGACGCGCTGGAGGAGGACCAGCTCTCGGTCTACTACCAGCCGGTCGTGGACTTCGCGACCGACCGCTGGGTGACCGTCGAGGCGCTGGCCCGCTGGGAGTCCGACGACTGGTCGGTGAGCCCTGACCAGTTCATCCCGGTCGCCGAGGACAGCGGGCTGATCGTCGCCCTCGGCACCTGGGTGTTGCGGCAGGCGTGCCGGGACGCCGCGGCCTGGCACCGCAACCACGGCACCCGGCTGGCCGTCAACGTCTCGGTGCACCAGCTGCGGGAGGCCGACTTCGCCGCGGTCGTCCGGAGCGCACTGCACGACAGCGGGCTGCCCCCCGCTGCCCTCTCCCTCGAGATCACCGAGAGCGTGCTCGTCGGCGCGGGCACCCAGCGGACCCGGGCGATCGCGCACCTGAACGAGCTGCGGGAGGCCGGCGTCGTCGTGGCGATCGACGACTTCGGCACCGGGTTCTCGTCGCTGGCGTACCTACGGACGCTGCCGATCGACGCGATCAAGATCGACCGGGCGTTCGTGCCGTGCGCGGAGACCCACAGCCGCCAGCAGGTCGCGCTGGTGCGGGCGATCGTCCAGCTGGCGCAGGGACTCGGCCTGCACACGGTGGTGGAGGGCATCGAGACGCCGGGACAGGCCCGGATGCTCAAGGCGCTCGGCTGCGATCTCGGTCAGGGTTACCACTACAGCAGGCCGGTGCCGGCCGACCGGATCAGCGAGTCACTCGCCCCGCAGAACCAGCCGGCGTAGACCCCGTTTCCGAGGGTCAGGCCGCCGTGGGCTGGTGGCCTTCGAAACCGGGCCTAACGCGGTACGGGGTCTCCGTCCACCGCCGACCAGCCGCCACCGGAGCGGGCGATCAACGTCCGGCCGGTGAACTCGGACGTTCCGGCCGAGAGCAGGCGCAACACCAGACCCGCCAGCTCGGCCGATCGGGAGGTCGGGAGCGCGCGCAGGGCTCCGCCGCGGGCGGGCTCCGCCGCGTCGGCGTCGGCAGGCACCACCACCGACGTCACCCGCGTCCGTGGTCCCAGACGCATCGCGATCTCCCGGGTGGAGACGCTGACCAGCGCCGCCACGGTCTCCACGTTCCCGTCACCCACCGGGTAGACGTTCGTGATGCTGCCGCCCCGCTCGGCCATCCACGCGAGCTGCACCCGGTAGATCCACCCGGACGGCACGCCCAACGGCCCGTTGCGACCGGTGGAGACCACGTTGACCAGCCCGTCGATCCGCTCGAACGCCGCCAGGGCGTAGTCCACCGCGTCGTCCTGGTGGTCGGGGTCCCGGCCGCTGCCGGCCACCCCGAGCACCGCGCCGGGCCCGAACCCGTCGACGAGTGCCTGGACGACGTCGGCGTCGGAGTCGGCGGCGCACACCTGGTAACCCCCCTCCGCGAGGACGCCGACCAGCGATCTCCCGGTCGGTGATCCGGCTCCGGTCACCAATACCGCCCGGCCAGCCATGCGCCCGCTCCCCCGCCGAGTTCCGTCCCTACCGGACGGTCATCCTCGGTGAGCGGGGCCTCCCGTCGCGTCGGCAATCCCACCGGTTCCTGTTTGTAGCAGTTCGTCGGAATCCGGCCGGCCGCGGCGACGCAGGTGGGCCGAGAGCAGCGCGCCGGCCGTGACGAGGGCTGCCCACAGCAGGTAGCGGCCGGTCAGCGCGGTGAGCATCACCACGATGCCGAGGGCGAGGACCGCGGTCAGCCAGGGGCGGCCGCCGGTGGGCAGCAGCTTCACCGCCGCCGCGACCCCCACCGCGTAGACCGTCACGAACAGCCCGCTGGTCACCGAGACCAGCAGGTGCGGACCGATCCCGGCGGCCAGCACCACCACGAGCGTCACCACCACCCCGGCGAGCAGCACACCCAAGCTGCGCCGCGGCACCTCACCGGCCCGGCTGCCGCTGGCGAGCCAGGACGGGAGCGCACCGTCGCGGCCCAGCGCAGCACCGAGCTTGGCCGCACCGGCGAAGTACGTGTTGACCACGCCGAACGTCAGCAGTACCGCAGCGGCAGCGGCCAGCACCCGGGCGTTGCCGCCGAGACCGACCGCCAGCACCTCACCCAGCGGCGCCGCCGAGGTCCCGGCCGCCGGGCCGAGGACGCCGATCACCGCGAACGCGACCGCGAGGTAGAGGACACCGACGACGACCACCGCGGCCGCGGTGGCCCGGGGCAGGTCGCGGGCCGGTCGGCGGAACTCCGCGGTGAGGTGCGTGATCGCTTCCCACCCGACGAAACTCCAGACCAGCAGCGCTGCGGTCGGGCCGATCGCGAGCCAGCCGTGCGGTGCGAAGGGCCGCAGGTTGGCCGCGCTCAGGTGCGGCACCGCCAGCACCACGGCGGTCACCAGGAACACGACGAGCAGGCTCGCGAGTCCGAACTGGACCCGCCCGGACAGCCGGACGCCGAACGCGTTGGTGACGCCGGCCACCGCGACCATCGCGAAGCCGGTGCCCGCGATCGTGGTCGTGCCGCCGCCGAACGCCGCTTCGACGTAGGCGCCGGCGAACAGGGCCGCGGCCGAGGCACCCGGCGGCATCGCGAAGAAGAAGCACCAGCCGACGACCGTTGCGGCCCGATCACCGAACGCGAGCCTGGCGTAGGTCGAGACGCCCCCGGCGTCGGGGTAGCGGGCGCCGAGCGCGGCGAACGTCGCGGCCAGCGGCGCGGACGCGACCACCAGCAACAGCCAGGCCAGTAGCGACGCCGGACCGGCGACGTCGGCCGCCAGCGCGGGCAGCGCGATCACGCCGGTTCCGAGAACAGCGCCGACGTAGAGCGCGGTGCCGTGGGCGAGGGAGAGACTGCCGGAGTGCGTGGTCACGGACCAACCCTGCGGCGGGGCCGGCACCGCGGACAGGCCGAGAACGAGCGGACTGCGCTAAATTCCTGCCATGGGCGGGCACGTCGTGGCGGTGGCGGTGACCGACTCGATCCCGGTCTTCGAGCTGGCGGTGGCCTGCGAGGTGTTCGGGCTCGACCGCAGCGACATCGTGGACCCCTGGTACGAGCTGCGGCTGTGCGCGGGGGAGCCGGGGCCGCTGCGCAGCGCCGCCGGGCTGGCCGTGCACACCCCGTTCGACCTGGACGATCTGGTCGCCGCCGACACGGTCGTGGTCTCCGGCGTCAACCGCGGCACCCAGGTCGACCCGCCGGAGCCGCTGCTCGACGCGTTGCGCCGGGCGTACCTGGCGGGCAAGCGGATCGTGTCGCTCTGCGGCGGCGCGTACGTGCTGGCTGCCGCAGGGCTCCTGGACGGCCGGAGGGCGACGCTGCACTGGATGAACGCGCTGGACTTCGCACACCGCTACCCGGCGGTGCGGGTCGATCCGACCGTGCTCTACGTCGACGACGGTCAGATCCTCACCAGCGCCGGCACCGCGGCCGCCATCGACCTGTGCCTGCACCTCGTCCGGCTCGACCACGGCTCGGCGGTGGCCGCCGAGGTCGCCCGCCGCATGGTCGTGCCCCCACCGCGGACGGGCAGCCAGGCGCAGCACCCGACGCCGATCGCCGCCCGCAAGCCCGACGACCTCAGCGCGGTACTGGGGTGGGCGCAGGAGCGGCTCGACCAGCCGCTGACCGTCGCCGACCTGGCTCGCCGCGCCCACCTGAGCCCGACGACGTTCGCCCGCCGGTTCCGGGCGACGCTCGGCGCGACGCCGCTGCAGTGGCTGGTGGAGCAGCGGGTGCGGCGCGCGCAGGAGATGCTGGAGACGACCGACGAGCCGATCGAGCGCATCGCCCGGCTGGCCGGCTTCGGCACCCCGGCCAACCTGCGGCACCACTTCCAGCGGCTGGTCGAGGTATCTCCGCAGACCTACCGCCACGTCTTCCGCTACCGAGCGAGGGTGCGTTCGTGATCGCTGAGTGGTCGTCGCTGACCGAGACGCAGCAGCACCGCTGGAGTGCGGTGCTGCGCACGATCGCCGACGCGGTGCCGGGCGGCGCGACGGTGGTCGTCACCGGCACCGCCGCGGACGTCGTCGCGGAGCGGATCACCGCCGCGCTGGCGGAGGCCGGCCGGGGGGCCACCTGCTACGCCGCGCCGACACCCGGCGACGGCGGGGACGTCGTGGTGCTGCTGCGCGGCGGTGGCGGGCCGCCGCCCCCCACCGAACGGGCCGACGTGGTCGTCGACCTCCGGGATCCGGCTTGGCCGGTGATCCGGCGGGTGGCCGACCGGCTGGCCGGCTCCGACCACTGGTACCTCACCGAGTCCCGCGCGTTCTTCGCCGCGAAGGCGGCCAACTGGGACACGAAGTTCGGGGACGACGGCCCGGCCTACGCCGGTGCGGTCGCGCAAGCGGGCTTCCGCGACGGCGGGGTCCTGGTCGACGTCGGGTGCGGCACCGGGCGTGCGCTGCCCGCTCTGCGCTCCGCGGCGGGCCCCACGGGCGTGGTCGTCGGCCTCGACCTCACGCCGGAGATGCTGGCCGAAGCCCGCGGCCGCAGCGCTTCCGAGCACGCCGCGCTGGTACTCGGGGACGCCTGTCGCCTTCCGTTCGGGCACGCCAGCGCCGACGGCGTCTTCGCCGCCGGTCTCCTGATGCACCTGCCGGATGCCGACGCCGGGCTGCGCGAACTCGCCCGGATCACGCGCCCAGGAGGGCGGCTCGCGCTCTTCCACCCGACCGGCCGGGCGGCGCTGGCCGCGCGGCACGGTCGCTCGCTCCGGCCGGACGAGCCGCTCGCCGAGGGGCCGCTGCGCGCGGCGACCACGCGTACCGGCTGGCGCCTCGACCGCTACGACGACGTCGACGAACGTTTCCTCGCCCTGGCGACCCGCGTCTGAGCGGGTCGAACCCGACCACGGATTCGCCTAGAAGAGCAGGATCTCGGCGGGAGCGCCCGGCGTCCACCCCGGCTCCAGCACGGCCACGCCGTCGGCGTCGGCAGCGGCACGCAGGCGCGCCGGCCCGGCGTCGGGCACCGGAACCGCGGCACCGTCGCGGACCTGCACCGGCAGCAGCCGGGTCACCGTACCGGGGGCCGGCGCGTCGCCCGCCACGGGAAGCCGCAGCGCCGGCCGCGGCACCCGGCCGAGCAGGCCGTCGAGCAGGGGCAGCAGCAACGTGAGCGCGCCGACCAGCCCCGCGAACGGGTTGCCAGGCAGCCCGACCACCCACCGGCCGTCCGGCAACCCGCCGAGCAGCTGGGGGTGCCCGGGACGGCACGCCACGCCGTCCACGTGCAGGACGGCGCCCGCCTCCGCCAGCACGGCGTGCAGGTGGTCGGCGCGGCCGACGGACGACGAGCCGGTCACCACGAACACGTCCGGGCCCTGGCCGGTCAACGCGGCGCGCAGGCGGTCGTGGTCGTCGGGCACCGGAACGAACTCGGGAGTGGACGCTCCGGCCCGCTCGGCCACCGCCACGACCAGCGGCCCGAGCGCGTCCCGCACCTGGCCGGCGCCGGGCACGCCGTGCTGGATCACCTCGTCGCCCGTGACGATCAGCCGGACCGTCGGGCGGCGCCGCACCGCGACCGCGTCCGCACCCCCCTGGGCCAGCAGCCCGAGCAGCGGGGCGGTCACGTCCCGGCCGGCGCGGGCGAGCACGTCGCCGGGGCGCAGGTCCTCCCCCGCACGGCGGACGTGCACTCGCCGGGGTGGCGGCGCCTCGACGACTCCGCCCGCGACGCGGGTCTCCTCGTACGGCACGACCGCCTCCGTGCCGAGCGGCACGGGCGCACCGGTGGCGATCTCCACCGCGTCGCCGGGCGCCACCGAGCCCGGGTCCGCGGTGCCGGCCAGCACCTGGCCGGTCACCCGCCACGGGCCGGTGCCGGCTACCGCGAAGCCGTCCATCGCCGCGGTGTCGAACCCCGGCACCTGCGTGCGGGACCGGACGTCGGCGGCGAGCACCCGGCCGGCGGCGAGCGCCAGCGGCACGATCTCGGCCTCCAGCGGAGTGCCGCTGCGCGCGCGAGCCCGCGCGTCGCACCAGGTCGTCGCGCCGGTGTGCGCGTCGATCAGCGTCACGGCCCACCCCACTCGGGTCGGTGTCTGTCTACAGTATGCGGCAGGCCGGACCGGGTCGGACGGAAAGCGGTCAGTCGGCGGCCAGGCGGGCTGCCACGCGCTCCGCGACGGCCGCCAGGTACGGACCGCGCCGGACGTGCACCCGCGCGTTCGGGGACTCCGGGCCGTGCCGCCGGAGCATGTCGGCGACCCGATCGGCGAACGCCATCCGGACACCGCCGGGGCCGACGGTCTGGTCGGCGTAGGTCAACGCGTCGGCGAGCGCGGACCGCTCCTCGTCGTACTTGCGGAGGGCGGTGTCCAGTCCTCGATCCTCCGCGACGAACACGGCGCCCGAGTGGAAGGCCACCAAGCCGCAGAGACGGGACGGCCAGCCCCGCCGGGCGAGACCGTCGGCGCCGTCGAGCGGATGGAAGCCGGTCACCCGCAGTGCCGACGCGTACCCGATGTCGTGCAGCCACGCGCCGGCGATCAGTAACTCGCGGTCCTCCCGCGGGACGATCGCCGTCAGCTCACCGGCCCGCTCGGCGACCCCCGCGGTGTGGCGCCACCGCTCGGACCCGACGCCGAGCAGCTCGCCCGCGAGTTCCCGCGCCGCGTCGACCAGCGCAGACTGCTTCGTCGCCACCCGGGACCCTCCTGACACCGACACCTCTATCGCAGAGTAATCCGTCCCCTCGGGTGTCCGGAGCAGGGGACGGGCCGGGGCCGCCCGGCTCCGGCGACGGGCACGCGGACGCGGTCCGCACCACCCCGAACCCGGACGTGAATCGCTGGCTCAGCTCTCGGCGACGCAGAAGTTCCGCTGGGCACCGAGGCCGGTGATCTCACACTCCAGCACGTCACCCGGCTGCAGGAAGACACCCCAGTGCGCGCCGTTGCCCGCCGGGGAGCCGGTCAGCAGCAGGTCCCCCGGCCACAGCTCCGTCACCGTGGAGGCGTACTCGATCAGCCGCGCGACGTCGAAAATCATGTCTTTGGTCGACTCGTCCTGCCGCACCGTGCCGTTGTGCCGCAGCGTGATCTGCAGCTGCATCGGATCGCCGACGAACTCCGCGGGCACCAGGAACGGGCCGGTCGGCAGGAACGTCATCGCGTTCTTGGCCACGAACCAGTCCGTGCCGATGGCTTTCAGGTCCGGGCGGTAGAGCCGGTCCCTGGTCGTGATGTCGTTGCAGATCGTGTACCCGGCGACGTGGTCCAGCGCGTCGGCGCGCGCGATGCGGCGCCCGGGGCGGCCGATGACGGCGGCGAGTTCGAGCTCCCAGTCGTGCTGCTCACCCTCGCGCGGCAGGACGACGTCGTCGTAGGCGCCGCACATGGCGCGCGACGAGCCGAGGAACACGTACGGCGTGCCGCTCTCGGCCCTGGCGTCCATCATCGCGGCGGCGTCAGCGCGGGCTTCCTCCGGCGGAACGCCGTGCGCCGACTCGTGTTCGGCCGCGACCAGGTCGATCACGTGCTGGCGGTAGTTGGCACCGCTCTGTAGGATCTGCCCCGGCTCGAGCGGTGGCAGCACCCGGACGGTGTCGCCGCCGAGCCAGTTGCCCCGCGGGTCGGTCGCCAGGCGGCGCAGCGCCGGGAGAGCGGCGTCCCACTCGGCGAGCAGGTCGCGGACGGTCGAGCCGAGCACCGACACGTCCCGCACCCGTCCGTGCGCCACGAGGCCGGGGAACGGCCGCCCTCCGACCTGGGCGAACGTACCGAGCGCGAACTCTCCGGCGTGGGTCGGGAACGACACGGCCGCCTCCTCGTGACGACAGACGTCAACAAGGCTGAAGCGTAGTAGCCGCCGACGCCGCAGGCTCCTTCTGCTCACCGGGTGTCACGTCCGCGAACTCGGCGTCATCGCTTCCGGGGCCCTCCGTGCGGGGCTGCGAGGTCAGCGTCGCACCGGCTCCGGCCGCGATCACCAACACGATCGCGACGATCGCGCCCACGCCGACGCCCTGGCTCAGCAGGACCGCTCCGGCGAGCGCCGCCACGGCGGGCTCGGTGGCCAGCAGCACGCTGAACGTCTTCTTCGGCAGCCGGCCGAGCGCGAACAGCTCCAGGGAGTACGGGATGACGGAGGCGAGCACGGCCATGCCGACCGCCGCGGCCAGCACCGGGCCCTGGAACAGCGCGGAGCCGGCCGACGCGAGCCCGATCGGCAGCGTCAGCAACCCGGCCACCACGCTGGCCGCCGCCAGCCCACCCATCCCGACACCGGCGGACGCCACCCTGGCACCGGCCAGGATGTACGCCGCCCAGAACGCGGCAGCCACCAGCGCCCAGGTCACCCCGGCGGGCGTGAGCGGCTGCTCGAACCCCTCGATGCCCAGCACGACGACGCCGGCCAGCGCCATACCCGCCCACAGCAGATCGCGGGGGCGCCGGGAGAGCACGGTGGCCAGCCCCAGCGGCCCGAGGAACTCCAGCGTGACCGCCGCACCCAGCGGGATGCGGCTGACCGCCTCGTAGAACGCCCCGTTCATCCCGGCCAGTGCGCCGCCGAGCAGGACGACCGACACCCACTGGTGCCGCGTCCAGGATCGGACGCGCGGGCGCACCAGCACGACGAGGACCACCGCCGAGAGGGTGAGCCGGAGCGCCGAGGCACCGGCCGCACCGACGACCGGGAACAACCCGCTCGCCACGGCAGCGCCGAGTTGAAGGGAGGTCACGGAACCGAGAACCGCCAAGACAGGAACGAAACGCACGACGTCCACCCTGCCTCGGGATCCTACTTCAGAAAAGCTCAATTTTCTGGACGATATTCGTAAGCTCAGCTGATGCTCGACCTCCACCGCCTCCGGCTCCTCCGCGAGGTCCATCTCCGCGGCAGCCTCGCCGCAGCGGCCGGCGCCCTCCGATACAGCCCGTCGGCGGTGTCCCAGCAACTGGCCGTGCTCGAACGGGAGGTCGGGGTACCGCTCCTGGAGAAGGTCGGGCGGGGCGTCCGGCTCACCGCCCAGGCCCAGATCCTCGTCGGGCACGCGGGAGCCGTGCTGGAGCGGCTCGAGCAGGCCGAGGCGGAGGTTGCCGCGTCGCTGAGCGACGTCATCGGCACCGTCCGGGTCGCGTGCTTCCAGACGGTGGCCCTGAGCCTGATGCCGACGATGCTCGGCCACGTCCGCTCGGCCTACCCCCGGCTGCGCGTCGAGCTGAGCCAGGTGGATCCGGACGTCTCGATGCCGGCTCTCCAGGCCAGGGACTACGACCTGGCGGTGGCCGAGGAGTTCCCCGGCCGGCCAGAGCCGCTGCTGACCGGCCTCGACCGCGAGGAGGTCGGGCCCGACCCGCTCCGCCTCGCCCTCCCGCCTGCGCTCGCCGACCGGGAGATCACCGACCTCGCGCAACTGGCCGGCCAGCCGTGGATCGTCGAGCCGCCGACCAAGCCGGCCCGGCACTGGGTGACGACGCTGTGCCGCACCGCCGGGTTCGAGCCGGACGTCGTGCACGAGTCGGCCGACATGCTGCTCAACGCCCGGCTGGTGGAGACCGGGCACGGCGTCTCAATCCTGCCCGGCCTGGTGTGGCAGGGCGGCACGCCGCCGATGGCGGTGCGCGATCTGCCGGGCGGACGCGTGTACCGCCAGATCTACACCGCCGTCCGGGTCGGAACGCGCGACCACCCGGCGATCATCGCCATCCGCTCCGCGCTCCGTGCCGCTCATCGCAGCGCGACGGGAATTGGTGGGAATCCCGTTTCGGGCTGAACCTCTGTCCACTCCGGCTCGTGATTCCCATCGCGTAACGCTTTTCACCGGGGTCATGCGTTGCCGCAGCACAGAAGCACTTATTGCCATTGAGGAATGGCAATGAGCGGGCCGGACTCAGTCGACCGAGAAGGGGTGGAGCGGCATGTCCGGATCGGCCTTTACCACCGGAGAACACCGCGCTCGACCCGATCTTTACGCCGGTGCACGACGCCGATTCTCCGGGGTGGGCACGATAGCGACCGGATTCGTCGCGCTCGTCCTCGTGCTCGGCGCGCTGCTCACCAGCGAGCTCGACCACTACGCCGGGGAGGACTCCTCGGCACCGTTGAACTCGCAGGCGACCGGCTCGGCGCCGCGACCGGGGTCCGCCCCCGCGGCTCCCGTCGTGCCGGACACCCCGGAGCCGAGCGACACCGGAGCGTCGGCGGCTCCGGGCGGCATGCCCCCGCCTTCGGCGTCGCCGAAGCCGTCCGGATCGCCACGCGCAGCCGGCCCGGACGAGACGAACCGGGCGGTGCTCACCACCGTCAACCGGACGCTGGCCGCGCTGGACTGCGACCCGGTCGAGATAGCGCCGGCGCTGGTCGCGGCCGCCCGGTCCCACATGACGACGATGCTCGACACCGGCTACCTCACGCTGGAGGGGCCCGACGGCACCGGCCCGCGAGCGCGGGCGAAGGCGTCCGGGTTCACCGGGCCGGTCGTGGAGGTGATCGTCCTCGGGGCGGAGTCGGCTGCCCAGGTGGCGACGATCGGCCTCCCCGGGCCCGGCGCCGACGACGCCCTGCCGATCACCGTCCAAGCCGTGGCCCGGAAGCCGCTGAGCTGCGGCTACACCGCGATCGGCGCCGACTTCCGCCGCGACTCCCGCAACGTCCCCATCGGAGTAATCCTCCTGGGCCGCCCCTGAGCAGCCCGCAGCCCGGAAGCCGCGCCGCCGCCCGCAGCGTCGTGCTCAGCGGGCCGCTAGAGCGGCGGCCTCTTCGGCTTCGGCTTGGGCGTTGAACTCCCCCTTGGACGACTGCCAGCCGTCCTCGTCGCGGCCGCGGCGCCAGTAGCCGGAGATCGACAGCTGCTCTCGCTCGACCCC
>Ga0190269_10000251_pt1 | contig 28838 bp, 18 predicted proteins | sample Popmic249IS_FD_133749 | JGI IMG/M metagenome (GOLD analysis project Ga0190269, IMG submission 133749) | Populus adjacent soil microbial communities from riparian zone of Blue River, Arizona, USA - 249 IS | ecosystem: Environmental > Terrestrial > Soil > Riparian zone | place: USA: Arizona... | reverse complement strand
CCCCAAGCTCAGCGCGAACTTCGCCGCTCCCGCACCCGCCCAGCGGCCGCTCGAGATCGCCCAGGCCGCGTTCGGACCTCCGCCGCCGGTCGACGCCCCGGCGATCAGCTCGCGCGTCGCGGCGTCGCCCGCAGCGTACAGCCCGGGAATGGTCGCGCCGCAGTCATCGCTGACGATGCGCACGCCGCCTGCACCGCGCACGGTGCCTTCGAGCACCAGCGTCACCGGGAAGAGCTGCGAGTACGGATCGATGCCTGCTTTGCGCAGCGGCAGAAACGCGATGAAGTGGGACTTCTCGATGACCGCGCGCACGTCGGGCGTGGCTTTGTCGAGCTTCGCGTACACAGGCCCTTTCAACAGCGCCTTGGGCAGAAACCAATCCGTCCCGCGCTCACTCTCGAAGTTGCCGAGCACGCGCCCGTCCGCGTCGTAATAGGTCGCCCAACCGTATGGCACACCGCGTGTGGCCGTGGCGTTCAGCGCGGACGAGATGCCGTACTGGCTGCTGAACTCCATGCCGGAGAGCTCCGCGCCGGCTTCGACGGCCATCAGAAAGGCGTCTCCCGTGTTCACGTTGCTGCCGAGCGCCTTGCTGAGAAACGCGCAGCCTCCGGTCGCCAACACCACCGCGCCCGCGCGCACCTCATAGTAGCCGTGACCCTGACGGCGAAGGCCGCGCGCACCCGCGACACTGCCATCGTCGGCGAGCAGCAGCTCCAGCGCAGGGCTCTGATCCAAGATCCGCACGCCGCTCCGCAATAGCCGCTTGCGCAAGACCCGCATGTACTCGGGGCCGTAGTAGCTGTTGCGAACCGGCTTCCCGTCGAGCTTGGGGAACGCGTAACCCCACTGCTCGATCAGCGGCATGCTCTGCCAAGTGCACTCCAGCACACGCTCGAGCCAGATGCGGTCCGCAAGCCCGTGGCCGACCTGCCAGCGCCGCTCGATCACAGCGGCGCGCTCGTCCTCCGGCACGGCCAGCACCCCGTTGCCGCTGGCAGCGGCAGACCCACTGGTCCCGAGATAGCCCTTGTCGGCCACGATCACCTTGGCACCCGAAGCAGCAGCCGACCAAGCCGCCCAAGCCGCAGCAGGCCCGCCTCCGAGCACCAATACATCGGCGTGCAGCCTCAGCAGGTCATCCATTCCTGCCTTCTACAAGACATCCGTCCTTTAAACAAGACAGGGCCACGCTCCAGCAGGCAAACGCAAAGCCCAACCTGATCCGCTCGAGGTTCGGGTGAGGGTGAAGCAGCTGATGGCTGCAGGTCAGAGGCTCACCCCCAGCGAAACGATCGCTGAGCCACGGACAGCATGCCCACTGACACAGTCCTGCCAAGCTGTCTGTTTCCGAGCGCCACTGCGCCACAGACCGTTGCAGCTCAGCGGATATTTCCGCGTTCCAGGGCGGAAATGTCTCGCAGACGGCTGCTGCACGCGCAAACGGCCGCGCAGCAGGTGACCGCTGCGCGCGCGCCGCCAGCCTTCGAATCCATGGCCGGCTGTGCTATGCCGCTGGATATGGAGCCCTCGGACGTGTCCGGTGGACTGGAGTCGCAAGATGCGGGGCAGCGACGGCACGTTACCTTGCTGTTTTCGGATCTGTGTGACTACACGCGGTTGAATGAGCTGATCGATCCCGAATACATCGACCAGCTGCGCCGACTGATCGACGCGCAAGCTTCCAGCGTAATCGCTCGGCACGGTGGCGCGATTACGCAGTACTATGGCGACGGTATCTTGGCTGTTTTCGGCCTGCCCATCGCCAGTGAGCAGGACGCACGCGGTGCCGTGAATGCCGCGCTCGAGCTGCGCGCGCTCGCGAAGAGCTGGGCGAGCGCTGTGCCGCTGCCGAAAGACTTCGAGCTCGGTATGCACTTCGGCGTGCACTGCGGCCTGGTGTTCGCCCGGCGCGGCGACGTGTTGCATGGTCGCTACCAGCTCACGGGCGATGCGGTGAACACGGCGGCACGATTGTGTGCCGCGGCGGAGCGCGATCAGATCTTGGTGAGCGAGACCGCCCTGCGCGGGATCGAGCCGTTTTACCAGACCGATTCGGTGCGTGAGCTGACGCTGAAAGGCAAGCGCCTGTCCGTGCCGGCCTATCACATTCACTCACAGACCGGCATTCGCACGCGCTTCGAGGCCAGCACATATCGGGGCCTCACGACGTTGGTAGGTCGCGAGCGCGAGCTGTCGCAGCTGCAGGGCGCGATCGCGGCTGTCGCTGACGGCGGCATGGGACGCGTGCTCGCGCTGACTGGCAGCGCGGGCATGGGCAAGACGCGCGTGCTGGAAGAGCTCGCGCGGCGCGTGCCGTCTGACGTACACATCTACCGAGGCACGTGCGACAGCTACGGCAGCGTGGTGCCGCTCCAGCCGATGCTGGGCATCCTGCGCGAAATGTTGAACCTGGGCGAGGTCTCCGGCGAGCGCGCGCACGATCTCGTGCAGCGGCGCTGCCTGGAGCTCGGGTCGAAGCTGTCAGAGCACGCGGAGCTCATCGCAGGCGTGCTCGATCTGGAGAGCGGCAGTGACCGCGCGGTGCAGCCCGCGCTCGAGCGCAGGCTGATCGAAGCGCTCCGCGCGCTGGTGCCGGCGTTGCGCGCGCGGCTCGTGGTGCTCGCGATCGACGACTTCCAGTGGGTCGATGATCTGACGCGGCGTGTGCTCTCCGGGCTGCTGCGCGAGCACAGCTGCGGCTTGATGGCGATCCTGGCGAAGCGCGAGCTGGGCATCGATGACGGCGTGCTCTCGGCGGCGCAACACATCGAGCTCACGCCGCTCTCGCTCGACGACTGTGCGCGCGTGATTCGTTCGCTCGCGCCAGGCGCGCTCGACATCGGGCTCGCTGCCAGCATGTGTCAGCGCACTGGTGGCAATCCGCTGTTTTTGGAGGAGCTCTGTCGCTCGTTGCCGGCTTCGCGCGCGAGTGAGGCCTACGCGGGCGAGGAGCGCAGCGTGCCCACCACCGTGCACGGCGTGATTCAGGCGCGCCTGTCGCGTTTGCCGGCGCGCGAGCAGAGCTGTCTTCGCGTCGCTGCGGTGATCGGCAACGAGTTCTCGAAGGATCTGCTGGTCGAGGTTGCCGCCGCTGGCGACATCGATCAGGTGCTGCAGCGGCTGTGCGCGGCCAACATCGTGCGCCAGGTCGACGGGGAGGCCAGTTACCGCTTCAACCACGGCATCACGCGCGAGGTCGTGTACGAGTCGGTCCGCCTCCAGGAACGCCGCGCGCTGCATCGCGCTGTGGCCGAGAAGCTGCAGCAGCGTGCCGCTGACGGCGGCGTGCAGGCGCAGAACGAGGCGCTGGCTCATCACTTCGTCGGCAGCGGCGATCACGCCCGAGCCGCACACCACGCTGAGCTCGCGGGTGATCGCGCTGCGGCCGCGTCCGCGCTCGATCGCGCACGTGCGCAGTACGGCACGGCGCTCGCCGAGCTGGATCTGCTCGAGCAAACGCCCGAGCTGAGCCGGCGCTGGCTCGCGGTCAGTCTCAAATGGGCGCGCGCGAGCGTCTATTGCCAGGCGCCTGACCAGCTGAAAGTGCTCGAGCGCGCAGCGCGACTTGCGGAAGAGCTGTACGACCTCAACGAGCGCGCGGACGTGGCGCAGATGAGCGCGTGGATCTGCTACGCGCTCGGTGAACAGCAGGCGGCGATCGATCACTGTCAGCGCGGGCTCGCGCTGGCGGAGCAGATCGGCAATCACAAGCAGGTCGGTCAGCTCACGTCGAACCTCGGGCAGAGCTACGCGGCGGCGGGTCAATACGCGCTTGCGTTGCCGCTGCTCGAGCGCGCGGTGGAGCTCAAGCGCTCCGGCGCGCGCCAGGGCGAACGCTCAGTGCCTGTCGGGTTCGCGTATGCGCTGAGCGTGAGCGCTGCGATCTACGCCGATCAAGGCGACTTCGCGCGCGCGGACCAGATCAAAGAGCGTGCGCTCGCCGCCGTAAGCGGCCGCGGTCACCCGATCGAAGCCTCTATGCTCGGGGTGTGCGCGATGGGCGAGCTGTGGCAGGGCGACCTGGAAGCGTGCATCGCCACTTGTCAGCGCGCGATCGAAGCGGCAGAGCGCGTGTGGGGCCCGTACGTGTTCTGCATCTGCGAAGCGATGAGCGCGTACAGCAAGTTCATGCTGACGCGCGATCTGCAGCAGTACGAGCGCCTGTGCCGCGCAGTCGACTGGCTCGAGACGCGCAGCATGGGCTTGTACTTGTCGATGGCCTACGGCTGCGCTGCGGAAGCCAGCTTGCTCGCAGCGCAGCCGGAAAGAGCGCGTGTCGCAGCAGAACGCGCGCTCGGCCGTGCAGCCCACAGCGACCCTTTCGGCGAAGCGGTCGCATACCGCGTCTTCGCCGAGCTCGAAGCCGCTGAGCGCGGCACATACGACGAACAAGTCAGCACCTGGCTCAAGTGGGCCGACAACGCAGCCCGCACCCGCGGCACTGAGCGCGAGCACCTCCTCAACAAGCTCTGCCACGCCCGCATCTTGCAAAGCACAGGCAACGCAAGCGAAGCCGAGGCCGTGTTCGCAGAAACGCACCACGCGCTCGACCTGATGGGCATGAAGCTGCACGAACACCGGTAGCATTCACCCGTGCACCTTCTGCATCGCGAGCAAGCTAGGTCAGCTCGCTGAGATGTCGTAGCCGAGTCGCGGAAAGTGTACGTAGACGATGCCTGCTGAGGGGTCTTCGCGGCGCAGGACAACTTCGTCCGCCGCCGCCCAAACGAGTGTGCCTTGCACGGGATCGCGGCCCACGTCTGCTGCGCGTGCCGTGACGGTTTGGCCGGCCTGCAAGCCGCTCGCGTCTTCGAATGCCGCTGGTGGCTGCCAGGCCGGCGCGCTCTGTCGGCTCACCTCCAGCGCTTGTTCGCTGGTGAGTGTGTCCACTGCGGGATCAGGCAGCGCCGCGAGCGCCTCCACAAAGGCGATCACACGAGGGTGGCCGGCGAGCGCTTCGGGGCTCGAGTGCCACAGGCACCAGAGCGTGTGGTACGCGGCGAAGTCGGCGATGGAGAGCGTGTCGCCGGTGAGGTACCTGGTTTGTTCGAGTGTGCTCTCCAGCCAGCGCAAAAACACCGCGAAGTGTGCGCGACGCTGCTTGCCCGTGGTGGCCGGGCGCGTGGAGTCTTTGCCCATCTCTCGGCGATCGTCTGCGAAGCGCGTGAGCTCGTCTTGGGTGAACCAGCGCAGCATCGCGTCGAGCTTGCTCGGGCGCAGCACGTAGGGCAGCGCGGCGTTGAACAGCTGGTCGTCGGCCCAGGCGGCGAGCGCTGCAGCCAATGGCGGCTGATAGAGCGCGGGCTCCGGCGCGCGCTGCTCGATCACCCGCGCGATCAACGCCGTGTCGCAGTACACATGGTTGCCGAGCTGCAGCACCGGGACCTTGCGGTAGCCGCCCGTGAGGGCGACCAGATCAGGCTTGGGCAACACAGCAGGCGCCCGAACGGACGTCCAGGGCAAGCGCTTGTACGCGAGGATGCGGCGGATCTTCTCGGCAAACGGCGAACCAGGATAGTGATGGACGATCAGAGCAGGCGCGTTCATGTCTTGCTCTTACAGCGCTCTTTGGCTCGCGGGAAGACGCAGTTTCGGCGGGAGGGAAGTATCCTCTGCCCCGTACCCTACGTCTCACCTCGTATGAGCCCGCCCAACACCCTGAACCAGAATACCGCTGAGCTCTCCGGCGTCGTAGCAGAGACCTGGAAGCGTTTCCTCGAGACCTACGAGCCACATCGTCCGGTGCTGTACCGATACTGCCGCTATCTCACGCGCAGTCCATGGGATGCCGAGGACTTGGTGCAAGACACGCTCGCCCGAGCGTTCGCGACGCTCGGCGCCTTGCACGCGCCGCCTGACAATCCGCGCGCGTGGTTGTTCCACGTGGCATCGAACTTGTGGATCGATCAGCTGCGTCGCCGCTCTGCGCGGCCGAACGCGACGGAGCCGCTGTCAGAGATCACACCCGCGCCAGAACAAGATGCGCGCGACACACGCGAAGCTGCAGGCACGCTGCTCGCGCAGCTATCGCCGCAGGAGCGCGCAGCGGTCGTCTTGAAGGATGTGTTCGAGCTGAGCCTCGAAGAGATCGCGGCGGTCCTCACGACCAGCGTGGGCGCGGTCAAAGCCGCGCTGCATCGCGGTCGTGGGCGGCTGAAAGAGCCAGACCCGGAGCTGCAGCGTGCGCCGCTACCAGCGGCACTCGACGCGTTCTGCGCTGCGTTCAACGCGCGCGACCTCGACAGCTTGGCCGCTCTGCTGCTCGATCACGCGATCGTGGAGGTCGTCGGCGCGAGCACGATCTATGGCCGCGAGCGCGCGCGCGACACGGCGCTCTGGGGGATGGTGTTCGGCAGCCGGCACATGTCGTCTGAGGCGGACGGCGGCAGATGCGATGGCATCGATCCGCGCTTCGTTCAGGGAGCATTGCCTGTGCCCGCGCGCTTGGAGCTGCGCTACCACCGAGGCGAGCACCTGCTCTTGTCGTGGTACGATCACCACGACGGCGAGTTTGTGCGCGCGGTCTCGAGGGTCGCGCTCTCGTCCGATGGCGACCGCATCTCGCGGCTGTGGAACTACTTCTACACGCCCGAGATCATCGAGGAGTTGGGTCAGGAGCTCGGGGTGCCCTATCGGGTGAACGGGACCTTCCGGTCCCGCTGAGAGGCCTCTGGAAAAAAATAGAGGCTGCTGTCGATCCGCTCCGAGGAGCTTCGTCGTCCTAGCGAACCCCGGGAAAACAAGTCGCTACGCAAACCTTCGGCGACGCCTGTTTTCCTCAACATCTCAAGGAGCTAGCCATGACCACGATCACCGCAAACAGCGCCCTCGACAGCAACCTCAACCTCGCGATCACCCCGCGCGCGAAGTCCCGCGCCGCCCTCTGGACAGGTAGGGTTTTGTCTGGCCTCGGCGTCCTTTTCATGCTGTTCGACGGCGGCGCCAAGGTTTTCGACCTGCTTCCGCCCGAAGCCAAGCAGAACAACCTCGGCTGGTCCGACCAACACATGTTCACGATCGGCGCCATCTCGCTCATCTGCACGGCGCTCTACCTGATCCCGCGGACAGCTGTGATCGGCGCCATCCTGCTGACTGGTTACTTCGGCGGCGCCATCGCGACCCACGTACGCGTCGACAACCCTTTGTTCAGCCACACGCTCTTCCCGGTTTATATCGCGGCCTTCTTTTGGGTCGGCCTGTGGCTCCGCGACGAGCGCGTCCGCGCCATCTTCGCGCCTCGCAAGTCCGCCTGACGATCGCGAGCGCGTCGGACACAAGTCCGGCGCGCGCGGTCGGGCCAGCATGGATCCCTTGCAGCCCAGAGCAGCAACGCAGTGACACAAATCTTAGGACTGCTCGGTCGAGAGCGCCGATCCCAACACATTCCTTGAACCTCCTGGCAGCGCTCGATGCACGTACTTGCGCAAAGCAATGTTGTTGCGATCGCGCGGGGAGCGTCGGGAGGACGCGCGCGACCAGGGATGGCCTATGCCAAAAACTCGATGCTGGTTGCTCGCAGTCATCCTCGTTGGGAGCTGGGGATGTGGGGGCGGAGGGAGTAGTCCTGGCGATGCGCGCGATTCAGACGCTGCGCGTCCGGGCGGGGAAGGGAAGGCGGCCGAAGCTGATTCACAGCAGCCAACAGCTGCGACTGCGCCGACCAAGACCGACCCGTGTTTCACGCCCGAGCAGTCCTTCGCGTGGGAGCTGTATGGCAGCGTGTTCTCCCGCTGCATCGGTTGTCACAACTCGTTCGGGCTCGCGCGTCAGGCTGGCGTCGCGCTCAAGCTAACATTCCCGGGCGAGCCTGACTTCGCGGCCAAGAATGTCGCGCTGCTCGCGAGCTACGCGTCGCGCACGACTGATGTAAATGGCACGCAGCTGCCGTTGCTGCTCGCCAAGCCCACCGCCCAGACAGCACACATCGGTGGCGAGGTTCTGTCCCCTAACGGGCCTGAGGCGAAGCTGCTAGCGAGTTTTGTCCAGAAGCTCAACAGTCCACCTCAATGTAAGGAGTCACCACCTGACGCAGCCGAAGTGGCACTGTCAGGCCTGACGCTTGCGTCTCCGAAGCAGACCTTCGTGCGAGCGAAGTTCCTGCTCACCGGTGAGGTCGCGACACCCGAGGAGCTCGACAGCCTCGGTGACGACGAGGCGATGCTGGACGCGCAGCTCGACAAGCTGATGAGCGGCGACGCATTTCTCGCTCGCGCAGGGGAGATGTTCGGCGACTGGCTCCTGACCGACGCCTACAGCTCGCTGGTCCGCGGCGACGACTTGTTTCCGCAGCTGCGCGACTATCCGCAGCGCAGCTACTTTCAGCCGCTGTGCACGCCCGAGCGCGACTTTCGCTGCTGCGATGCGGCCACCCAGGTGTGCTGCGCGAGCATCGAGACCGATGCCACGAAGTGCGGCGACGCGGTGAACGACCGCGCGATCGATGCGGTCGCACGTGAGCCGCTCGAGCTGCTCAAGTACATCGTGAAGAATGATCTGCCGCTCACCGAGCTCGTGACCGCGAACTACACGATGGTGAACCCGTACTCGGCGATGGTGTACGGCGTGAGCGCCGCGCAGCGCGACGCCACCTTCGACGACGATCCCGCGAACGACCTGACAGAGTTTCATCCGATACAGATCGGCGCCACGGGACAGAACAACCTGCGCATCTCGGGCGGTGGCGGCTATCCGCACGCGGGCATCCTCTCGATGCCGGTCATGCTCGTGCGGTATCCATCTTCTACGAGCAACCAGCAGCGGACGCGCGGTGCGCGTGTGGTGCTCGAGCGCTTCCTGCAGGTGCCGGTGATGAAGCTGTCGGATTTCTCGACGGCCAAGCTCCCACCTGACGCAGACCTCGAGCTCGCGACGCAGCAATACGCGGCCTGCACCGTGTGTCACGCGGCGATCGATCCCATCGCGGGCCACTTCCGCAACTTCGGATCGAGCGGTCAGTACCGCACGAACGGGCGCACGCGGCTCGCCGATCACCTGCCGGAGCCGGAGTTTCTCGGTCAGAAGTTGCCGATGGGCGAAGAGCCGCTGCGCTGGCTGGCGACGCAGATCGCGCAGCATGAGCGCTTCAGCTTGGGCGTGCTGAGCCCTGTGCTCTCCGATCTGATCGGCACCGAGGTGCTGACCGCGCCGAGTGATCTCGCCGCACAGGACTACCAGGCGCGCTACCTCGCATTCCGCATGCAACAGATCGAGGTGCAGCGCCTGCGCCGCGAGCTCGCCGGTCCTGCTGCGCTTCGCCTGAAGCCGCTGGTCAAGGCGATCGTGAAGGGCCCGTTCTTCCGCGCGACTGGCGCCGCTGTGAGCGACGAGGTCGTGCGCGAAGGTCTCGCGCTCGCGGGCGTTGGGGTCGGCGCGCTGCTCACGCCAGAACAGCTCGCGCGCAAGGTCGAACAAGTGTCGGGCCTCACGTTCCGCACAGGCATGCAAGCGACGGGGCGCGACGCGCTGCGTAGCTTTCGCGACTATCGCTTGATGTTCGGCGGTACGGACTGGGACACCACGCCGGCGCGTTACCGGGAGCCGAACGCGATGTCTGTGCGCATCGCCATGCGAATGGGCAACGAGCTCGCGTGTGTGGCTGTGCCGCAGGACTTTGCGATCATCGATCCCGCGCAGCGCCGCTTGTTCAAGAACGTCGATCTGACCACCACGCCGGAAGCGGGCGGCTCGGCGCAGATTCGCGCAGAGATCAGGCGTCTGCACCGGCTCGTGCTCGGCGAAGACGTGAGTGAAGCTGACCCCGAGGTCGATGAGACGTATCAGATCTGGGTAAAGGCGCACGATGCGCTGCGTAGCGCGAGTGGCACAGGCACGCGCCAGCGCAACAGCGCAGCTCGCGGCAACAACCGCTGTCGCGCGGTCGCGAGCTTCGACGCAGCGGAGACGCCATACCCCACCGCGACGCATCGCGTCGTAGACCAAGACCCTGACGCCACTGTTCGTCCGTGGATCGCCGTGCTGGCGTATCTCCTGTCGGATGGTCGCTTCTTCCTGCAGTGAGAGAACGGATGGCCAACATGGAGCTCACGCGAAGACGCTTCTTGATCGCTTCTGGCTGCGCTGCAGCGACGTTTGTCGTGGATCTCAAGGCGAGTCGCGCGCAGCAAGCCTGCGGCGCAGCGCTGCCGCTCGTCATCACCGTGCAAGCGAGCGGCGCCTGGGACCCGACGTTTCTCGTCGATCCGGTGACTGACAATGCTGCGTATACGCCGTTCACAGCTGCACACATCAAGACGGTCGGACAGATCCGCTATGCGCCGTTCGACACGACGAGCGCAATCGTCGACTACAACGTCGGCGCTACGCCGACCGACTTCTTTCAGAAGCACGGGCAACGCCTGCTCGTGTTCAACGGCGTCGACAATGCCACGGTGAGCCACGACGTCGGTCCGCGCGTCGCGTTTACAGGCTCGACGCGCGATGGCTTGCCGACGTTGAGCGGTCTCGTCGCGGGTCTGCAGGGGCAAGACATGCCGCTCGCGATGTTCGTCTCGGGTGGCTTCGCCTCTACCGGCGGCATGGTTCCGATCACCCGCGGTGGCTCGCTGCAGCTCTTGCGTAACCTCGCGAGCCCGAACCGCGATGGCATTCACGCGGAAGCGGTCGACACGGTCTTGCGCGAAGCCACACGCGCGCGCGACGGGCGTCTGATCGCGTCGACCAGCTCGCCGCGCGCGAGCAAGGCCTACACGAAGCTCCTGGGTTTTCGCAGCGGCCCGGTCGAAGACAGGTTTCGCGAGATCGCAGACGTGCTGCAAGCGGCATCCGAGACACGTGCACCGGGCGGCTTCGCTGACGCGGCGTCCGGCATGCTCGCGCTCATGCGCTCGGGTGCGACGGCCGCAGGACATTTATCGACCGCGGGCTTCGACACGCACGATAACCACGACGATCTCAACAACGGCCACCGCCCTGCGCTGCAGCGGCTCCTCACTGGGCTCGACTACATCATCGACACGGCTGCTGCCGATCCGATGCTGAGCGCGCGCGGTGTGCTGATCATCGTCGCTTCCGACTTCGGCCGCACCACGTACAACGACGGCGGCGGCAAAGATCACTGGCCGATCACGAGCATGATGGCGATCGGCATCGGGCCGACACTGGAGCCGCTGATCGGCGGCGCGCGAGTGATCGGCGCGACGACACCGGAAGGCGGAACGAACGGAGTGACCGCGCGTCCCGTGAAGGTGGAAGCCGGGAAAACAGTGGTCGCAGAGGCGGGCGATCCGATGGCGTTCAAGCTCACGCCAGCACACGTCAACCTCGCGCTGCGGCGCGCGATCGGCCTGTGCGAGACGGATGCGCCGACCGATCCTCTCAAGCGCTTCCGGCTGAACGTGTCTCCTCAGGAGCCGATTCCGTTGGGGTAGGGTGCGGATGAGATCAGCAAAGTGGTATGTGATCGCGTTGGGGCTGCTGCTCGCGGCGTGCTCCGGTGAGATCGAAGAACGTGCGCGCGAATCGAGCGTGTCGCTCGCGCCTCCATCGCCTAGCTCTGCTGCGGGGGCAGCTGGTGGCGGCCGCGTCGTGGCTGGCGCAGGTGCAACAGGTGGTGGCAAGGCCGGTGCTGCGGACGCCATCGCTGCGGCTGGCAAGGCGGGCGCCACTGCCGCTGTGAGCGGCGGAACTACGCAGCAGACCGGTGCTTGCACCGCAGTGGAGACGCGCTGCGGCGGGTCATGCGTCTCGCTCGCAAGCGACGCGGCAAACTGCGGCGGATGCGGAAAGGCCTGTGCGGCCGGACTGTCCTGCCATGAAGGCTTGTGCCGCTGCGCCGCTGGCTTCGACATGTGCGAGGGCAGCTGCGTCGAGCTCAGCAAAGACCCGAAAAACTGCGGCGAGTGCGGCGCGAGCTGCCGCGCCGACGAGCAGTGCATCGCCGGCGCATGCGATTGTGCCGTAGGCCAGCTCGTGTGCGACGGCACCTGCAGAGACTTGCAGAGCGACCGCAGCAACTGCGGCGCGTGCGGCATGAGCTGCGAAGCCAGCGACAAGTGTGAGCGCGGCGAATGCACCCTCGACTGCGGCGAGCTCACCAACTGCTCGGAGACATGCGTAGACACCGCAACCGACCTCGCGAACTGCGGCGAATGCGGAAACGCCTGCGCGGAAGGCCAACGCTGCCAAAGAGGCCGCTGCCGAGGTACGCCCACGGCCGCAGCGGGCTCGCCAGCAGCTGGCAGCGGCGGCCGCAATGCAGGCGCTGCTGGCCGTGCTGGCTCCGCCTCCTCAGCCGGTGGTGGTGACTGACCGGGCGCGCAGCCTGCGCGAGTGCGAGCTGCTGCGGGGGATGCGCGCGCAGACACGCACGACCTGTTCGCGGGCCATGCAGCCCGCGTACCCACGCGCCACGTCGCGTCGTTCCGGGCATGCCGACCGGCGCCGCCGATAGCGGCTGTGAGCTACTGCTGCGCCTGACCGGTCATGGGGACGAAGCGAACGGGCAGCACGTTGCGTTTGTCGAGCCCGCTTTGGGTGCGCGTCCACACCCACAAATCTTGCGACCCGCGCCCCACCGGCACGACCAGCTTTCCGCCGACCGCCAGCTGCTGGACCAGCGGCGCGGGAACGTTCGGCGGCGCAGCCGTGATGATGATCGCATCGAACGGCGCGTGCTCCGGCCAGCCCGCGTAGCCGTCACCGTGCTTCACTTCCACCCCATACTTCAGCCGCTCTAGCCGCGCGCGAGCGCTAGCGGCGAGCCCGGGCATGATCTCGACCGAGAACACCCGTGCACCGAGCGCGGCCAGCACCGCAGCCTGATAACCGGAGCCCGTGCCGACCTCGAGCACCGTCTCTCCACGCTGCACATCGGCGAGCTCAGTCATGAGCGCCACGATGTACGGCTGACTGATCGTCTGCCCGTCCTCGATAGGCAAAGGCCGGTCGTCATACGCCGAAGCGCGATACGCATCACTGACAAACTCATGCCGCGGCACGCGCCGCATCGCGTCGATCACCGCTGGCGCTTCGACCCCGCGCGCGACGATCTGCGACTCCACCATACGGTCCGCCGCTGTTGGCTGCGCAACGACGACCGATGAAGGCGGCCGGGCACGCTCATTGCCAGCCGGCCGCGGCCCGCAACCGAGGAGCACACAACCCACGATCAAGCTCCGTGATAGTGGACCCATCGACAGAGCATAGCGCGCGAATCCAGCGCAGCGCGGAGGGCGTGTGCCTGTCTTCCGCGCAACCCCATCACCTCAGCTGCGATTTTGACACAGCCATCGCCGGCCTGACTTCAGCGCGTCGGCCGCTCAAGGGATCGGCTCGCACATCCCATATCCGCTCGCACAGCGCATACCGGCGGGGCAGCTAGCGTCCGCATCCTCGTCCGGGACGCCATCACAATCGTCGTCGATGCCGTTACACACCTCCGCCGTCGGTGAGCTGCCGTTTGCCGTACAGAACAGCTCATTGCCAGGCCGAGTCCGGCACTGGATCGTGCCCGTGGCGAAGCAAGCCCCCATGCCAACTTGGCAATATGAATCGATCTCCGTGCCCGTTGCCGCTGCGGTTCCCGTGTAGCGCAGGGTGCCGCACCCTCTACAAGCGTTCTGCACTCCCGTCTCGATGATCTCCTCTACGCACTCGATCATGCAGGGCATGCCTTGCGGAACATTGCGCGTACACTCGTTGCCGTCATCGGGACACGTGGTTGGACAGTTGCCATCGCAGATCTCGTTGCCTTCGATGATGCCGTTGCCGCAGCGGGGCGGGCAGACCGCGTCGCACGTTCCACCGCAGCCATCAGCGGCGCCGCCGCACTTGTTCCTGCAGTTCGGTGTGCAGCACTCTCCATCCTGACAGCTCGACGAGCCGCCGCAGGCTTTACCATTGCGAGCCGCCATCGTGGTGCATGCGTTGCGCTGACAGCGTGCCTCCTGACAACCATTCGCTTCGTCGGAACATTGATCGTGGCGCTCGCACTCGACGCAGTTGCCTGCGCCCACGCAGTGCATCCCGCTGCGGCACGGCATGGGCTCGAAGCTCTGCCCGGTCGCGTCACAGACCACGGGGACATCGTCCATGCACGTCCTCATGCCGGGCTCGCACATATTGCAGTCCTTGCCCGTCGCATCGCAGGTGCCGGAGCCGCAGGGCATGGAGCGTGACTCATCGAAACCGGTCCCGTCCGCATTGCAGACCTTCAACGTATTGCCGGCGCAGCTGAATGCGCCGGGATCACAGGCTGCCGCGGTACACTTGCCGACGCTCGGGTTGCACAATGCTGCGGTTTCGCACTCTTCCTGCATCGCGAAGCTCATCCCATCACTTCCGCAGAGCTCGAGGGCCTTGTCAGTGCAGCGATATTCTTCGTTGGCAATGCAGGTCGCGCACACACCGGCGGCAATCCCGGCTTGGCAGAGCTTCGATGAGGTGCACATCTCTTGTGACCGCACCGTGCCATCCTCGTTGCAGAGCAGCATCGTTCCTTGCTGATCGCACACGGGCTGACCGTTGCTGCCGACGCAAAGCTTCTCCACTGCAGCGCACTCGGCGCTGCCTCCCTGCATCACACAAGTCTCGGCCTCGGCGCACGGCGCGCTCGCCACCCAGACCATGCCCATACATGTTTCGCGTGTTCCCTGCGCTCCATCGGGCGCGCAGCGCGTCGCTCCTTCGGTGTCGCACGGGACCTGTTGTGCTGCGGCTGCGTCGGCCGATCCCCCTGCGGAGCCACCCGCGCCGCCGTTAGCGGCTTCTTGCCCAGCAGAGCCCGCGCTTCCTGATGCCCCTGCAGGGGTGCCTGTGACCGACGTTGCGGCTGCGCCAGCGCTGCCATCGGATGCGGTCTGTGCGGATGTCGCTGTCGCCGTTGCAGCGTCGTCGGCTCCGGCGTCGGCGATGGCTGCATCGGACTCCCTGCCGCCAGCATCTTCAGCGCTGATCCTCACGCAAGACTTGCCGACGAGCTTGTGACCGGGCAGGCACTTCGCTTTGCACCCTGTGAGAGCAAGGGCGTGCGCGGCCAGCACAAGGACGAGAAACGGCCTGATAACTACGAAACATCGATCCATCGGTCCCCCAGTCGACTGCGGAGATGCACTGCGTCAGCGTGCAAGTCGGCACACAGCGTGGTCACAGGATCAACGGACGAACAAGCTCGACTTGCTCGTAGCGGCCAGAACAACCCGTCAACAGCGACGGCAGGTTCGTCGGCTCAGCGCAAGGCTTGTCTGACTGTTACATGGCCAGGTTGTGTCAGGGGGCTCGTCGATGAACGCGCATGCTCGTACCGCACGCACTCAATGGGCCATATGCATCGCGCAGAGAGTGCGTGCTGTCGCTCGGCGCCGCGCTCAGCGGCGGATGCCTTCTTTTTCCATCAGCGCGATGATGCCGGTTGCAATCTTGTCGCAGCCAGCCCCGGTCGGGTGGATACCGTCCGCGCTCAGCATCTTCATAAGAAAGTCGTCGGCGTCGACCCAGTGGCAGCGCGTGGCTTCCGCGCCATCGCAGAGCGGTTTGATCTTTTCGGTCGCGTAGTTGACTGCAGCTTCGCTGCCGCCGCCGCGGCTGTACTCGATGTAGACCACGTCCTTTACGCCATCCGCGCCCATCTCGTCCCACAGCATCACGAGCCGGTCGGCGATCATATCGATCTGGCCTCGCGTAGCCGGACCAGCGGTCGAGCGATCTGCGCCGGCGCCCGTGAGCAGGATGTCGTTGCCACCACCGGTCATGACCACCGTCTTGATGTCAGGATTCTCGCGCTTCGCTGTGGCGTACTGGTTTGGAATGACCTCGTCGAGCAAACGCACACCGGGGAAGCCGTACGTGCGGTAGTCCTGCATGCTCAGGCGAACGAGGCTCTGCTGGATGCCTGTGGTGCCGAGGTTCATCCAGCTGTCCCCGATAGCGATCACATCGCTGCCGTCGCCCTTACCCAAGTCTTCGCGCGGCACCTCAGCGGCCGCACCTGCAGCGCTCGCGGTTCCACCGCTTGCGCCTGCTGTTGAGGCTGTCGCTGCGCCGCCTGCACCAGCTGCAGCGGGCGTCGCGTCTGGGCTCGCGCTCGCGCCTGCGGCAGCTGCGGCCGTGGCCGCGCCGGCCGCGCCCGTTGCGCCTGCTGCTGCGCTCGAAGGGCCCGTGGTGGGGGCGGCGGCACCCGCGCTGCCTGCCGCGGCCCGCGGCGTCGTGGCCGTAGCAGTCCCGGTTTGCGGGTTGGCTGGGGGCGTCGCGCCAGTGGCCGGTCGACCTGCCGCGCCCGCGCTTGGTGCAGCTGCGCCCGTGCTCGGGCTCGTGACTGCGGGCGCGCCGGTCTGGGCCGCACCGTCATCTGCCGGTGCAGGCTCGTTGCCGCAGCCGAAGGACGTGCCCAGTGACAACAACAACAGCGCGATCAGCCGCTGTGACTCTCGCGACTTAGTACCGTTCTTTAACATGTGACGACCGTTCCCCTTCATGCGCGGGCCAAAACTATCTCCCAGCGATCAGGAAAGAAAGAGTGACGAACGGATCACACAGCCCGAGCCGAGGGCACAGTCTACTTGTAGGCACCGGGCGATGCTTACGTAAGTCGAAAAGCATACATGCGTAACACATGAGCCGATATGCAGCTGTTGGCTGCACCGCGCGAGCCGCCGGTGCGTGAGCGGCCAATCACTGGCCGCTTGTGGCACTTGCTCGAAAAGCGGGCTCCAACGAAGGATCTGATCTCGCCGTTTCCGCCACGGACTGAGCCGATCTAGATCGGCCCGACCACTACCAGATCGAACGACGCTTGCCGCTGCTGTTCGGCGTCGTTTCCACAGAACCTGTCATGTTGTCGCGATCTTCATTGCGCTCGCTGTCGTTTGTCGTGGCGTGGTGCGCCGCTGCCGCCGTGGGCTGCTCGAGCGAGCCCTCCGGGCCGCCCGGCAGCAGCCGCGTTGCAGCGGGATCTTCCGCTGCTGCGAGCGGCATGCCGGCGAGCGCAGGCTCACAGATCAACCCAGCGATGGGCGGGCTCCTGCCAGGCTCCGGCGTGCTGCCGTCAGCACCGAAGCCGCCTTCTGGCGATGAGATCTGCGCGAGCGCGGTGGTGCAAACCACCAAGAACATGCCGACGATCGTCTTCGTCGTCGATGGATCGGGCAGCATGTGCGCGCCCTTCGGCGAGACCACCACGCGCTGGCAGTCCCTCAGGACGGCGCTGCTCGACCCGATGAAGGGGCTCATCTACAAGCTGCAAAATGCTGTGCGGTTCGGCATCACGCTCTACGACGGCACGATCGATCCGATGTTATCGCTCGACGCCAACAGCCTGATTCAGAACCCACCGTGTGCGCTCATCTACGGGACGCTCGGCGGCAAGAACGTGGGGATGTGTCCGCAGCTCTTGGAGGCGATGCCCGCGAAGCTCGACAATGCCGCTGCCATCGACATGGTCTACCCGCAAGTCGAGCTGGGCGGCTCGACACCCACGGATCGCGTGCTCAGCCACGTGATGGATGGGTTGATCGCGACCCAAGTGCCGGCGCGGCCAGACGAGCCTGCGCCTGCCAAGACATACGTGATCCTCGCGACCGACGGCGCACCCAACGATATCTGTGTGAACGGCACCGGCGGCGACGGCAGCAAGCAACGACAAGGCGTGCTCGCTGCGGTGGATCGCGGCGCTGCCGCTGGCATCACGACTTGGGTCATCAGCTTGGCGTCCGGCGATCCCGTGCTGCAGACGCACCTCGATGAAGTCGCAAAGCACGGCGATCCAGGCAACGCACAAGCCGTGACTTTCAGCCCCACCAACCCCGATGAGCTGATCAAGACGCTCGCAGGGCTGCTCGGCGGCGCGGTCGGTTGTCACATTGCGCTCAACGGTACCGTGACGGCGGGCCAAGAGTGCCTAGGCACCGTGGAACAAAACGGCGCTCCCCTCGCGTGCTGTCAGGCGACGACGCCGGGAAGTTGTGGTGCAGCTCCGAGCGGCTGGCAGCTCACCGACCCGCACTCGATCGAGCTCGTGGGCGACGCTTGCACTTCATTCCTCGTGGGTTCCGGCTCCGTCCTCTCCGCGCGCTTTCCTTGCAAAGTCTTCCAGCCCGACTGAGCTGCGGGCTCGCAGGACATGCTCTGTAGACACAGCAGCATGCCCTGCGAGGCGAGCGCATCAGAGCTTCACGGACGGCGGCAGGAGCACGGCCGAGATCGAGTGGATGACGCCATTGGTCGTGTCGATGTTCGCCCGACGCACCCACGCGCTCTCGTTGAGCTGGATGAAGCCCCAGCCGCTGACCTCGACGGAGATGCTCTCGCCTTGCAGCGTGGGCACACTGCCGCCGTCTGCTTCACGCACGGCGCTCGCGCGCACCTCACCCTGGATCACGTGGTAGAGCAGGATCTGCTTCACGAGCTCCTTGTTCTCTTCGGACAGCAGTTGCTCCGCGGTGAGACCGAGCTGTGAGAGCGCACGCTCGAACGCGCGATTGGTCGGCGCCAAAACAGTTAGATCGGCCTTTGCATCTGACAGTGCGCCTTCCAGCTCTGCAAACTTGACTGCTGCAACCAGCGTCGAATAGTCAGCGTTCTGCTCGAGCTTCGCCAGAAGCGACGCGTTACTAGCAAACGCGCTCGGCGGCAGGAGCACGCGGTTTACGCCATGCACGACGCCGTTGCTTCCCACGTTGTCAGCGTCGACGACATAACCGTCGCCGTTCAGCTGGATGTAACGACGACCCACGATGTTGATGTCGATATCGTCACCTTGCAGCGACGTCACTGAGCCACCATCCAAGCCGAGCACATCCGCGCGCTGCGCTGCACCTTCCGCGACATGGTAGAGCAGGATGTCAGTGAGCACCTCGCGCTTGTCTTCGCTGAGGAGCTCCTCCGCGCTGATCCCGAGCGCTTCGAGCGCTTCTTCGAATGCAGCGTTGGTGGGCGCAAAAACGGTGTACTTGGCTTCTGCATCGGCCAGCGCATCGACCAGTCCGGCCGCCTGCACTGCAGCGACGAGCGTGCTGTAGTTGGGATCCGCCGCCACGATATCGACGACACTGCCTTCGTTACTGCGAAGCGCCTGAATGTCAGCCGCGACGCTCGGGCCCTCGTTCGCGCATGCGCTACCGAGCACCGCACCGCACAACAAACCCGCACAAATGTTTCGCCATGACAAGCTCATACATTCCTCCCTCGCTCGTTGATGATCGATGCCGAGCACCCAAGCTCGGACTGTTTCGACATCTCGTGCGCAGCGCGGGCGCGGGTAGTGCGACGCAAAAGTTCGTGCGGAGTTAGCGTATACGGCGGAATACGCTTTCACGCGCGCGACTCCCGGCTAGCCGAAAAGAGGGATCTAACAGTAAGGTGATGTCGGTCGAACCCGGCGCGCGCATGGATCAGGCTGTCCTGCACGCGGTGGGACTTGTTACGCTGATGTCATGGATCCGTCGCTCGAGGTCGTGGTCTCGGACGGGTTCGCATTCGCGCACGGCGGCGACACGGTCGTGCTCGTGTACAAGTCGCCAGCACGCTTGCAGCGCATCCGCTGGACCTTCGACCGCATCGAAGAGGTCGCAGCCCGCGTCTCACCGCTCAACGGCTTACTGATCGTATTGGAGAGCTCTGACTTACCAGACGGTCCGTCGCGCGCCGAAAACACCCGCCGCATGGTCGAGCTGCGCGGCCGGTTACGCCGCGTCGTTACAGTTGTGCTCGGCGACTCGATGCGCGTCAGCCTCGTCCGCACCATCATGCGCGCCATGTTCCTCCTGCAAAGCATGTCGCGCGTCCAACACATCGTCAGCTCAGTCGACGAAGGCCTTGACACATTGCTCCAGGATCCCACTCCGAGGATGCCCACCCGAGCACAACTCGAAGCGACGCTCGCTGAGATCGGCCGCCGCTTGGAGTGCCCGATCGGCTGACGGAGCCGCGGCGAGGTCCCCGTTCGACAGTCAGCTAGTCAGCGTACGCCTGCCCGCGGTACACTTGCAGCGAAGGAGCGTGACTTGGTCGACTTGTCTCCAGCGGATGTTTTGCTCGAGCCGGACAGTCCGTTTCTGGCGCTCGCGCGCTCGTTGGATGAGCTCGTGTTTGTCTGGCGTGCGAGTGGTGAGATGTTGTGGGTCAATGAGTCGTTTGTCCGCGTCACGGGCATGACCTGCGAGGACTTCGCGTTTCGCAACGCGGACAATCCATTCATTCATCCCGATGATCTGCCGCACGTGCTGAAGCACATCGGCGCATTTTTGGACTCGGACGCACGTCAGTCGCAGCCCGTCGAAAATCGCTTCTGCGACGCATGGGGGCGCTTTCACGCGCTGTCTTCTGTGTTGCACAAGGTCTCCTGGATGGGCCAGCCCGCGCTGCTCTTGGTGTCGCGTCGGCAGGGCGTGTCTCCGCGCGAAGCGAATGCCGCACAGGAAGCGCAGCGCCGCTTGATGGAGTCGCTTGGAGACGGCGTGCTGTGGCTGAGCGCAGATGGCCGCATCGTGTTCTCGAACCGCGTGTTTCAAGCCTGGCTCGGGGTACGCGCGGTCGAGCTGGCCAAGCAGCCACTGGTCGAGCTGCTGCAGCCCGCGGATCAGCCGAGAGCGGCGCTTGCGTTTCAGTCGATCGCGCGCGGCGAAGCGAACGCGCGCTTTTCCGCCGCGCTGCACGCGCTCGAACGCGAGCTGGACATAACCCTCTGCCGGATCGATGGCGAGGAGCACACGCCGGTGCTCGCGATCGCACGCGACACGACGGACCTCAAACAGCTGGAACGCTCGCTGCAGCGCGCGCAACGTCTCGAGTCCATCGGCCGACTCGCGGGCGGCGTGGCGCACGACTTCAACAACTCGCTCACCACGATCGCGGGAAACCTCTCGCTCGCGCTGTTGGATGTCGGGCAGGACCCCCACGTGCGCGAGCTCTTGTCCGATGCACAGCGCGCAGCACACGCGGCCAGCACGCTCACGAAACAGCTGCTCGCGTTCTCGCGCAAGCAGGTGATCGCGCCGCAAGTGCTGTCGCTCAACGACGCCGTCCAGCAACTGCAGCGCATGCTGCAGCGGCTCCTGGGCGAGGACATCGAGCTCGACGTACGCCTCGCGCCGGAGCTGCTCCCGATCTGCATCGACTTCGGCCAGCTCGAGCAGATGCTCGTCAACTTATGCGCAAACGCGCGCGATGCGATGCCTCGCGGCGGCAAGCTGATCGTCGCGACAGACTACGCGAGCGAAGAAGATGGATTGCGCGCGAGGCATCCCGAGCTCGCCACCGGTCGGCTCGTGCGTCTGACAGTCAGCGACATTGGCCATGGCATTGCAGACGACGTGCGCGAGCACATCTTCGAGCCGTTCTTCACGACCAAGGATGCGACGCGCGGCACTGGACTCGGCTTGGCCATGGTCTACGGTGCGGTGCAGCAGAACGGCGGCTGCATCGAAGTGGAGTCAGCACCGGGACACGGCACGACCTTCACGCTGTGCTTTCCCGCGGTGCACACCCGGGCGCAGCCGCTCACAGCGGCGCCGATGTTGGAAGCTCCTGGCGGCAGCGAGTCAGTCGTGCTTGTCGAAGACGAAGAGATGGTCCGCACGTTCGCGGTGCGTCTCCTGCAGCGCCTCGGCTACGACGTCGTTGCGTTTGCGAGCGGCGCCGAAGCCCTGCGAGCGCTCGCCACGCGCACGGAGCCGATCCATCTCTTGATCACGGACATCGTCATGCCGGGGATGAACGGCCGCGCGCTCGCCGAGCGCGCCCGAGAGCACTGGCCCAACCTCGAAGTCCTGTTCACGTCGGGCTATTCGGAACAACTCATCGAACGCCACGGCGTCCTCGACGCGGGCATCGACTTCTTGCCCAAGCCGTACACGATTCGCTCACTCGCAGAGCACGTCCGCAAGCTGCTCGACCGGGCCCGCTGAGCGCGGGCCCGGGAGCACGAACACTATGCGCTACTGCGGCAGGCGCCAGCTCTTATCGATGTAGCGTTGGTGGCCGACCTCGGTGACCTGAATGGTCGCGCGATAGTCGCCGCTCTCGGTGAAGTAGGTCTTGGTCTCGAGCGGCAGCTTCTCGTAGTCGGGACCGCCGTTGAGCGCTTCGACCAACACGCGGCCGTCGAGCTCGCTCGTGTCGATGCCGTGCAGCGCGAGGATGGTCGGAGCAATGTCGACGTTGCTGGCCGGCACGCGGTCGGTGATCGCGTCCTTGAAGTCCGCACCCCATCCAAACCAGCTGTTACGCACGTTCCACGGGCTCATGCTACCGTGACCGCTCGCATTGCCAGTTGTCGGGCCCGTCTCGTCGGCGATCTCTGTGTCGGTGCCTGCCACGCCAAACACGTTCTTGCTCGAGCTCCAGTCGAAAGTGACGATGATGTCCGCGCCGCGCTCGGGATTGTCGAGGTGGATGAGATCGGTCGAGAATGTGCCTGGCAGAGCGCCTTCCGCGCGACCATCGCTGTTCGCGCGCGTGAACACTACGCCCGTCCACGGTTGCGCCTGCAGATGCAGCACGATCGCTTCGATGCGCTCAGGTGCATGGTCTTTGACATGGATCGCTGCGGCTTGGCCGCTGCTCGCGATCACCACATCGTCTGAGCCTTCGGCGCTCTTCAGCTGCGCTTCGATCAGCGAGCGCTCGAGATTGACAGACGCGGTATGCCAGCCGAAGCCGTGATCTGACACTACGATAATATTCGTCTCGCGTTCGAGTCCGAGCTGGCGCAGCTTGTCGAGCACCAAGCCGACGTTGCGATCATCGTTCCGGATCGCGGCCGTTCCCTCCGGCGAGCCCGCACCGTAGTCATGGTGCGACCCGTCAGGTTCCGTGAACCAGTTCAAGATCACGTCCGGCTTGACCTCTGGCAGCACGTACTCCGTGAGCGCACGCTGCGTCCAATCGACTGATGCGCTGCCGCCTCCTTCGCCGTCCTTCGCAGGCGGCGCACCGACTCGCTCGAGGATTCCGCTGTTGACCTCGTCCGGAAACGCGACGCGCCCCTCGCCCTCTTCCATGTACCCGTTCACCAGCACGCCCACGCCCTGCGCTGCACGGTGGTTGAGCAGGTAAGCGCTGCCCGATGAGCCGGAGCTGATGGCCGCGAGCTTCTTGCCTGCCGCGTGCAGGCGCTCGGCCAAGCTCTGCACGAGCAGCAGCTTGCCCTCGCTCACGCTGTCGAGCTTCGTCAGCACGCGCCAATCGCCGGTGTTGAGCTGTGTGGTGGGATCGATCTGCGGGATGAAGATGCTGTTGCCGATCACGCCCGCGCGTTGTGGGTACATGCCAGTCGCGATGGAAGGCGAGTTGACACGCGTCACGGTCGGAAAGACCGAGTGGCCGTTTGCAAACGTAACGCCTTCTTGCCGGAGCTTGAACAGGTTCGGCGTGTCCGTCTCGTTGAACAGATCGGGCCGCATGCCGTCGAGCACGATCACCCAGGTCAAGCGCGCCTTGCTCGTGACCGCCTGCTGCAAGATCGATTCTGTGTACGCTGCGACAGGTGATAGCTCGTTGCGCGCAGCCAGTAGCGGCGTGCTCGCAGCCCGCGGCGCTGTCGGCGCAGCGGACGGCTCGGCACAAGCCGCCAGCAGGCACAACGAGCTGCCGAACAGAAGAGACCAGTGTATCGACATAGAAGTCCTCACGAAGATCGAGCCCGTACCAACGCGCACAGACAAGCCGCGCGCTCACGCACCGCGCGCGAGCCGGCCTGTGCTATCGAACCCGTGTGACTGTGCAGCGGCGATTCCGCTCCGTGTTTGCGCCTAAAAGCACTACTGCGCGCGCACGCACGCTGCGCCATCGCCGCATGGTATGAGGCGAACGCGCTGGATGCCTGGTCTGGGGGCGTTACAGCGGAGGTAGCGCTGGCCGTCTTCATAGGCGCATTGCAGCTCGCCGCTGCTCTGGATGCTCAGCTGGCCTTGGAACAGTGCAGCCACAGGCGCGAACAAGCGCGTCTCGCCTGCAGCAGGCGCGTGACGCCACTCGAGCTCGACGCTGTCTTCGCCTGCAGTGAACGAGATCGCCTCGCCTGCGACCCGCGCGGGGTAGGGCCGGACACGATACGTCGCGCGCAACGTACCGGTGTCGTCGACGATCGAGAAATCCTCCAGGTTCCAGCCGTCTTTCTTTTCTCTCGTCCAGTGCGGTGTGAAGTTCCATTGCGCTGCCGAGATCAGGCGCGCGTCGAGCTGCCGGTAGAACTCGTCGATGTACTCGGTCGTGCGCTCGCCCTCGGCCGGTGCACCGAATTCGCCGACGAACAACGGCGCGTTGAACGCGGCCGCTTGCTCATCCATCTGACGCACGGGATCGGCGAGGCTCGTGCCGAGCCAACGCTGGAGCTGAGAAACGGCAGCGTCGTAGTAGTGGGGAGCGTACACGAAGTTGTCGAAGGTCGGCCGCGGCAGCTCGGTGCGGGCGCCCGCGCTGGTGAGCGCACCCGGCGACACGAACAAGACTGCGTTTGCATCGTGTGCGCGCACGCGCCGCGCAGCGTCTTCATAAAGCGGTGCGATCTCATCCGCCTCATCGCCGCCTGGCTCGTTCATCATGTCGTAGCCGAGCACGGCAGGGTTGTCCGCGAGCTGCTCCGCGACGCGCTCGAGCAGCGCGAGGTAACGGTCCCGTACACCGTTCACATTCGTGTAGAAGTCTCTCCAGAGCTGCTGCGTTTGCGGGTCGAGCACCATCTGAATGCCCCAGCTGACGCAGCGCCGACCGTTGTCCGGCTGCTCGCGGTCATCTTCGTCGCCGACCGTCCAAGCGGGAAACCCGTCACCGCAACCTTGCGTCGCGTAGCGCGAGAACGCGTCCTGATGAATGTCTACGATCACGTGCATGCCGCGTGCGCCGAGGGCATCGACGAGATTCGTGTAGTACGCGAGATAGCTCTCGTCGTACTTGTCGCGCTCGGGCTCGAACGCTTCCCAGATGAACAGCAGCCGCACCACGTTCACGCCGAGATCGGGCAAGACATCCAACTGACGCATGTCGTTGATGCCACGAAACGGTGGCACTTTCGCGTCACCCGTCACATTCAATCCCCGCAGCAACACATTGCCACCGCGCGCATCGCGCAACAAACGGCCATCGGTGTGCAGCGGCTCGACCTCGGCACGCGACACCGCCGGTAAAACCAGCGCAAGACAGAGCACAACGCCAAAGCACGCCAAAGATCGCGACATGCCTCGCACTATGCTTCAGGCGCGCAAGGGAGCAAGCACTACGTAACGCAAACGGAAGTAGTGCAATCGTATGCACGCGTCCGCGCATCACGGTCACAGGGGCGCGACCAGGCGGTACTTGGTCGGCTTGGTGCGCGAGTCGAGCTGCCGCTGGGCGCGGCGTGGGCGCGGCGCGGATGTGCTCGACACAGGCAGCCTTCCAGGCAGCTGCGCACGCGACGGCCACTAGATGAGAAGGCCGCAACCACCGGCGAGAACTTACTCGAGCACGTGAGCAAGCCCCGGTCCGCAGCCATTGGCTGCCGCACGCAACGCTGCCCGAATCTCATCGAACATCAAGCGGCCGCACACATCGGTCCCCACCTGGTCGCGCTGCACCTGGAAGGTCCAGCCAAAGAAGCGACCGGCACTGGAGAGCCGTTGCCCGATGCAGTCATGCCGCGAACACCAGCGTGATGCGTGCGCATCCGCACTGCGCGAGCCACGCCAGGGCTCGCAGGCTGGTTGCGGTCACAAGCTCAACGTGAGCCCACGGAGCTCGGGGGCTGTTGCGATTTCGACGATGATGTCGCGCAGTGGCTTTTCAGCTGCGAAGCTGGCCGCTACTTGCTCGATGAGTGCGGCGTTGCGGGTTGCTGGTTGGCCTAGTAGACGTGCGATCCAGTGGCTGGCCCAGCAGTGTGTCAGCTCAGGCGTCGCCAAGAGCGCTTCCACCAGACCTTGTAGATCAGCGAACTCCGCAGGGTGTGTGACGCCCTCGAGCGTTCCGTCCGTGGCGATCTCTTGGCTGTTTTTCCGCAGCCGACCGATGCCGTCGTAGATCTCGAAGGGAAAGCCCAGCGGGTCCATCAGGCGATGACAGCTCGCACACGTGGGATCCGTGGTGTGTTCTTGCAAGCGCTCGCGGAATGTCGTGCCTGTGCTCGCTGGTGGCGGCAGCGCAGCGACACCAGGTGGCGGATCGGGCATCGGCTGACACAACATCGCATCGCGGATGAGCAAGCCGCGTTGCACAGGTGAGCTGTCGTCTGCACGCGCACGCGAGCTCAGCACGCCCGGCAGCGTCAGTAGGCCGAACCGCGGCTCAGCCAGAGTGACAACGGACCAACCTGCTTCTTCGCTTCGAGCCTCGAGCAGCTTGGCCAAACCCTTGTCGACGGGTGCCTGGCGTGTGGTCAGCAGATCTCGGAGCGTGAAGCTTTGCGCGAGCGCTAGGGCCGCAAAGTGCTCGAACTGTTCGGTCATGGAGGCGCGCAGCACTTCGTCGAGCTGCGGATAGACTGAATACGCTTTGGCTGCGACGGCCAAGTCGGGCGCGACCCAGCGCGCGAGGGTTGTGCCTACGTTCCGAGCGGCGCGCGGGTCGTCCAACATGCGCCTTACGTGGCTCTCCAATACCACAGGATCAATCAGCTCGCCGCTCCGAGCTGCGGCGCGCAGCGCTTCGTCCGGCGGCTCGGACCAGAGCACGTAGGCGATGCGCGCAGCTAGCTCCCAAGGTCCGATCCAAGCGCCACGTCGCGTCTCGACGACATATAGAAACTGTGGCGCCTGAAATACCACATCTAACAATCTGCGAACGCCATCCTCGTCATGCGCTGTTAGATAGCTCAAATAGCTCGCCCGCTCGTCGGGAGGCAGCGCGCGCCGCTGCGCCGTCTCGATCCAAGCAGCTGCCTCACGCTCCACGCATGCGCGGTCGTCGTCGCAAGCCCACTGGCGCAACAATGTCGGCGCGGCCAAGCGCGCCGCTTCATCTGCGATCTCGCGGTACACCTCGACCTCGAACAGCGACACCGGAGGCTCGGCCGCGCCAGTCTCGCTCGAATCAGCAGGCAGCCGCGAGAGGTTCTCAGGCACTACACCGAGCAGAGAGCGGAACGTGCCACTGAGCTCCTCGCGCGTCAGTCGGCGCGAGACTGCGGCTGTTGGCGGCGGTTCATCAGTCGCTACCCACGGCGCTGTGTCGACCTCCTCGGAGCGAGTGCACGCCGTCTCTGCGCCCGCTACGAAGAGCACCGCGCCCACCAGAGCTCTGAAGCGTACGATGAGGTTAGGCATAGCTCGTCACTCAGCGCAGAAGGGCATGGAGAGGCGCGCGTGCAAAGTCCGGGTGACCGAACGGTTCGTCAGGCAGCCCGAAGGCCAGGCCCAGCGTTGCGAGCAACGCGGTGTGCTGCTCGCCTGCGTAGTCGTGGTAGCGACCGGTCTGAAGAAACTGCGAGCCGCCCGCGATCACGAACGGCATGCGGTCGAACGTGTGAACGTTGGGCGACGCCAGCTCCGTGCCCCAGAGCACGAGCGTGTTGTCGAGCAGTGTAGAGCCATCCGGTTCGACCACTGCCTGCATGCGGCGCAAGAGGCCCGCGACCGCATCGGCATACCAGCGGTAGATCGAGAGCAGCTTGTTCCTCGTCTCTGCTTGCCGTGCGTGACTCGGATCGACATACGGCTCGTGCGTGTGCGCATGGAAGTCCGTGCTCATCGGCGATCCGAACGGGAACTCGGCGTAGCTCTGTCCGTGCAGCCACACCGGGAGCACTTTGGCCGTGGCGCCTGACCACATGAGTGAGGCTACGCGCGTGGAGTCGGTGCGCAGCGCGGCAACAAGCATGTCGAGCTGGAGCTGCGTGAGCTCTGCGTAGTTTGCTGCGGCATCCTTGTCTAGCTTCTTTGGCTCGCTGATCGAGGCGGAAGCCCGCCGGTCTGCCGCGCCGTGGTGCAAGCGCCGCTCGATGCTCTCCACGCCTTCGAGATGAGCTTGGAGCCGTGCTCGATCGGGTGTGCTCACATGCTGCTGGAGCTTCTTGTACTCGTCTGACAGAAACTGCGTGGCCGAGATCTGACTGTCGAGCTTGTCAGCTGACAGTCCAAACAATCGCTTGTACACGCTGTTTGGGTCAGGATCGGGTGCGATCGGCTGCGCGCTACTACGGTACGACATACGATGTCGATTGTTCGTGCCTTCGAGGCGCACCGCGAGCTCGAGCGAGGAGATCGGTGTGGTGCCGACGTGGCGCTGGGCCACGAGCTGGTCGATCGACGGTCCTGTCGCCCAGCCGGACCGCCCGGACGTGCAGGCATCACCACCGCAAAAGTCGCCTTCGCCGTTCGGCTGGCCTGTGAGCCACGAAGCCATGCCGCGCTGGTGCTCGTTGCCAGGCGCGATGGCTGTGACGCCCATCGTCAAGCCATCGAGCAGCAGCAGGTGCTCGCGAAAAGGCGCGAGCGGCTGGAGGATGCGGCCGAGCTGCACGCTGCCGTCGTTCGTAGGCGCGAAGAACTCATCGAGGATCGTTCCGTTCGGCGTGAACAGCACGACGAGACGTCGCGGCGGGCGAGAGGCTCGCGCGCCCACGGCTGACGCGTCCAAGAGCGGCGCGCCCGCGATCAGGCCCGCCGCGCTCCACCCACAACGCCGCAGGAAGCTGCGCCGCGTCAGGCCTCGACTATTCATCTGACACCGCGCGCATCGGCACTCTCGTGAGTCTAACGGTCCCGGGCGTGTGGATACCAGGAGTCTGCGAGCTGTGATCTGCCGCTGATAGCTGCCGCGATGGCTATGAGATCACTGAGAATCTCCCGCAGCGCAGTGTGGAAACGGAAGCTGGTGTGCCCTGCGCGCGCAGAGCTGGAGCTGGGTTCCAGGTGCCACCCTGTCGACCACATTGGCCTAGCCGCCCACGCGCATATTGGCATATTTGGCCT
>Ga0190269_10000250_pt1 | contig 28842 bp, 20 predicted proteins | sample Popmic249IS_FD_133749 | JGI IMG/M metagenome (GOLD analysis project Ga0190269, IMG submission 133749) | Populus adjacent soil microbial communities from riparian zone of Blue River, Arizona, USA - 249 IS | ecosystem: Environmental > Terrestrial > Soil > Riparian zone | place: USA: Arizona... | reverse complement strand
GCGGGTGCGCGCGTGGTGGGCACCTCGCGCACGGAAGATAAGCTCGCGCGCTGTCGCGCGCTTGGCTTGCAGCACGCGCTGCTCGTGAAAGACAAGACGTTTGCAAAGGAGCTTCCGCAGCCTGCGGATGTGATCTTAGATAGCGTCGGCGCGGCTTATTTGGGCGAGAACATCAACGCGCTCGCGAGTGGTGGTCGGATCGTTGTCGTCGGCCTGCTCGGCGGTGCGACGGGAGAGCTGCCGCTCGGCGCGCTGCTCGCGAAGCGCGGGCGGGTGATGGGCACGGTGCTACGGAGTCGCGCGCTGGAGGAGAAAGCCAGCTTGGCGCGCGCGTTCTCGCGTGAGGTGCTGCCGCTGTTCGAGCAAGGCAAGCTCAAGCCGATCGTCGACAGTGTGCTGCCCATGAGCGAAATCAAGACAGCGCATCAGCGCATGGAGAAGAACGACAGCTTCGGCAAGATCGTGCTGCGCTGGTAGCCTGTTCTAGAGCGTGTAGCGGTGCGTCACCTCGGCGCGCGTGGCACCGGATGCTCCGTGCAGCGCGATGCTTCCGCCGGGGTGCAGCACATGCAGCCGCTCAGGGCTGAGGCCGCGCTGCTCGGCTTCGCTGAACACGAGAGCTGGACCTGCTTCGGGCGCTTCGTCGCTCAAGTCGTAGGCGCCCCAATGCATGCCTATGAAGTGCCGCGCGGACAGCGCTTCGAGCGCGTCCAGCGACTGCTCTGGGCTCATGTGCTGCAGCTGCATGAACCAACGCGGCTCGTACGCTCCGAGCGGCAGGCAAGCTGCGTCGATGCCGCCAAACACCTTGCCGATCAGCTCGAAGCCAGCGAAGTGCCCGGTATCGCCCGCGTGATAGACGCGGTGCGTACCGTCCAGCACGAAGCCGCCCCACAGCGCCTTGTTCAAGTCGAACGCGCCGCGCCGATGCCAGTGCTGTGCTGGCACCAGATGCACGCGCACGCCGTCGAGCTCGACATACTGCCACCAACCGAGCTCGACGACGGGCCTACATTCGCGCGGCAGCATGCTCGCCATCCCGGTGGGAACTACAAACGTAACACGCCCAGCATTCACACGGGCGAGCTGCGCGAGGGCGCTCGGGTCCAAGTGATCATGATGGCCATGCGTCACCAACACCGCCGTCAGCTGTGTCAGATCCCCGGGTGTTAGTGCTGCGGGCGTAACCCGCGGAACCAGCCCGCCCGCACGACCAAAGATCGGATCGATGACGAACCGCCGACCGTCGAGCTCCGCGAGAAACGAAGCATGTCCGATCCAACATAAACGCGTAGGCGCGCCAGCGAGCGCCATATAATCTCGGAGTGCATTCGCAGGCACACTCAGCGGCCGCACCTTGTAGCCAGGCGGCCGCTGCACATTGGCCTGCAACTTCCACCGCAGCACATCGCCGAGCCGCGGCAGCGACCCAGTCTGCCAGCCATTTCGAAACTGCTCCCCAGCCCGCTCCGCAGCAAAATAAGTCGCAAACGTTTCACGAAGCGCGGCAGGAATAGGAGTCTCATGGATCTGCACGCCTGGGAGCGTAGCCTCGCCGGTGTGTTCCTGCAGCTGGTGTCCGGCGGGTTATGCTGTCGGGCATGACCGTCACACGAATGTTTGGGGCGACTGGTGTAGCCGTGCCTGTGTTTGGGCAGGGCACTTGGCAGATGGAGAGTGATGACCGCGAGGGGGCGATCGCTGCCTTGCGCGCGGGCATGGATCTTGGGTTGACGCACATCGACACCGCGGAGCTTTACGGGTCGGGACGCGTAGAGGAGCTGGTTGCAGAGGCCATCTCAGGCCGGCGCGACGAGCTCTTTCTCGTGAGCAAGGTGATGCCGAGCCACGCCTCGCGCGCGGGGACCATCAAGGCCTGTGAGCAGAGCCTGCGACGGCTGCGCACCGATCACTTGGATTGTTATCTGCTGCACTGGCCTGGCAGTCATCCGTTGGAAGAAACCATCGCCGCCTTTGAGCAGCTGGTGGCGGCGGGCAAGATCCGCGCTTGGGGCGTCAGCAACTTCGATGCGAGTGAGCTGCAGGAGGCGCTCGACATCGCCGGACCGGGAAAGATCGCGTGCAACCAAGTGCTGTACCACCTCGCGCAGCGAGACATCGAGCACGAGGTCGTCCCGTGGTGCGCTGCGAACGACGTCGCGGTCGTCGGCTACACCCCGTTCGGTCAGGTGAAGTTCCCGCCGAGCGGCGCCGGCGGAAAGCGGCTCGAACAGATCGCGAAGAAACACGGCGCCACAGCGCGCCAAGTCGCGCTCGCGTTCCTCACCAGACTGCCCGGCACCTTCGCGATCCCCAAGTCATCACAAGCCGCGCACGTCCGCGACAACGCCGCGGTTCAAAAGCTCGAGCTCGACAAGAGCGACATCGCCGAGCTCGATGCCGCATTTCCACGCCCAGCCCGTCGCGCGGGCGTACCGATGCTGTAGAGCTCAGCTCGTCGCGGTAGCGCGCGCTTCGGGTTTTACGCGCAAGAGGAGCAGCGCCCCGGCGACGAACAGTACCAACAGCGACAGGATGGCTTTGCGGGGGCTGCCGGTGAGGACGCCTACGTAGCCCATCAGCAATGGGCCGAGCACGGCCGCGAACTTGCCGAGCATGTTGTAGAAGCCGAAGAACTCGCCTGCTTCTTCGGCCGGGATCAAGCGGCTGTACATGGAGCGGCTGAGCGCCTGTACGCCGCCTTGCACGAGGCCGATGACGATCGCGAGTATGTAGAACTCCGACGCGGTCGTCATGAAGTAACCGAACACCGTGACGCCGCAGTACACGGCAATCCCAATCAGGATGCCCGCACGCGTGCCTATCTTTCCAGCCAGCTTGGCGAACACGATCGCCGCAGGAAAGCCGACGAATTGCGTGATCAGAAGGGCGATGATCAGGCTCTGGCTGGGCAGTCCGAGCGACAAGCCGTAATCGACCGCCATACGGATCACTGTGTCGACCGCGTCGATGTACAACCAATAAGCCAACAAAAAGCGCCAAACATTCGGCAGCGCGCGCACGCGCCTGAACGTGTGTCCGATCTGCGTGATCCCGCGCAGCAGCGCACCGCGCGTCGACTTGTCAGTTCCGTACTTGCGCTCGTGCACGCGCAAGAGGAGCGGAACCGTGAACGCAGCCCACCACAGCGCGACGGTGAGAAACGATGCGCGTACGCCCGCCGCGGCATCGCTCAACCCGAACAGCCCGGGCTTCTGCGTCATCGCGACGTTGATCGCGAACAGCACGCCGCCGCCGAGGTAGCCCATCGAATATCCCAGCGCCGACACACGATCGCTGTCTTGTTCAGTCGACACGCTCACGATCAGCGCATCGTAAAAGATCAGGCTCGCAGCAAAGCCGATCGTACCGAGCGCATACCACAGCGTCGCCAAGCCGTAGTCGCCCTTACCGACGAGGGCGAGCGCAGCCGTAGCGATGCAGCCGAGAGCGGCGAAGCCCGCCAGCCAGATCTTCTTGCCGCGTCCCGCATCCGCGATCGCGCCGAGCACTGGCGCGAGCAGCGCGACAGCCACGCTCGCGAGTGAGTTCGCCAAGCCGAGCTTGGACGTGCTCTCGGTCGCGCTGACGCCCGCGCTCCAGTACTGCTTGAAAAACAGAGGGAAGAACCCGGCCATCACCGTGGTGGCGAACGCCGAGTTTCCGCAGTCGTAGAGCGCCCATGCGAGCGCCGAGCGTCGTTCGGTGGTCTGTGACATGCGACGACGCTCGGCTTTACAAGGTTGGTTCAGTGACTCGCATCAGCGAGGTTGGGCGAGGGCAGCGACGAGGTGGACGGCGTGCTCGAAGGCGGTGCGGGAGCAGGCCGGCTCGGAACCTTCTCTGGATCCTGCGCGCTGAAGCGTTTCCCGAACGCGGAGTGCGCTGTGACCGCGACCACCACGATCACACTCGCCAAGCTCATCGCAGCGAAGTGATCGTCGTTCCACGCAAGGAGGGCGTAGATGAAGCAGGTGAACGAAGCCAGCGCGGCCGCAAGTATCCCAGGTATCTTACGTCTGTCCCAAAGCAGACCGTAAGTCATTAGGAACCCGTAGTAATAACATGTCAGCTCGGCCGCCATGACTATCAGACCGGCGCCGAGACATGCCGCCACCCAGTCATCACCCTCGCGATCACCGGCACGTGCGAGCAGCACACAGAACGCGATGATCAAGAGGTAATAGAGCGGCGCGCGCTTCGCGTAGAAATACTCTTTCGCGTCTTTCCACTCCTGGAACGGATCTTCCAGCGAGTCGTTGCGCATCTTGATCGCGCGCGTCGCGAAGTCGTAACCCATGACGGTCTTCAGACCCATGTTGTTCGTGAGCGCGGTCTTGAGGTGTTTCTGACTGTTGACCGCGAACTCCGGCCAAGCATCGAGACCATTCGTCGCCCAGCCCGAGAGCGGCATCAGCAGCGCGAGCGCTGCGACGCAACCTGCGGCGAAGCGCTGATGCTCCGGCGTGAGGAAGAAGCGTCGCTCGCGCACCATGCCTGCGATTGCCTTGAGCACGAGCGCAGCCACGACGAACCCCGGGAACACGCGCAGCAGCGCGCCGTACGTCAGCGCGGCGCCGCCGAAGAAATGCTTGCGCTTGCGCAGCAAGCAGATCCCGACGATCAGCCAGAGCTGCCAGTCGTAGCGCAGGAACGATCCGCCGTTCCAGTAGAAGCGGGCGGGGAAGTTGCAGCCCCAGTACACCGCGGCGACCGCCGCAGCGCGCCATCCAAACGCCCAGAGGACCGTCAGCCACATCGCGATCAAGTAGAGCGAGTCGATGATGCCCAGGTTGACGATGTTGTCCCAGGTCAGCTCGACGTGCTCGCTGATGTAGCGACCCATGATCGCCCAGACCGGGGTCGCGTTGTAGCCGTGGTCGTTCTGCGACTCATCCCAGCGGTCGAGCGAGAAGCGCCCGCGGAAGAAGCGAATGTCGGCGCGGAACTGCTCCCAGCGCTTGGGATCGGGGAACAAGCTCTTGCATATCTCCGGATGCGCGATGATCTCGTCGGACGTGCCGAGCTTATTGTCGCTCTCGATCCGGCGCATCTTGCGATCTTGCACGCGCTTCTTGAGCCCGTCCTCGACGTCTGCGACCGCAGTGCACTGGTACAAGCGCCGGTAGCGCAGCTCCGGATACTTCGCGCCGGTGATGTAGTGGTAGTGCTCCCAGATGTGTACGTAGTGATCGAAGTGGTAGTGCCCGATGTTCCACCACGCGTAGAAGCAGAAGATGCCGATCACAGCGAGCGCGGTGTCGAAGAGGCGCGGCCCTTCGCGGCGCAGGCACAGGGCCAACACACCGATCGAGAGCGAGAACAGCAGCACAGCCGTGTAGTAGAAGCCCGGCGCGCTGCCGTGGTCCTTGGCCCACTTCACCACGCTCACGAGCTGATCGGGCTTCACGTTGAGCCCCGCGAGCCAGAGCGCGAGCGCTGCGACGAACGTCAGCAGCGTCGCACCCGTCGCGCCGAGCGCGGGTGCTTGGCGCCTCGCGAACAGCACGATCGACAGCGCCAGCGCGGCGACCAGGGCCACACCGGCTGCAGCGTAGAACAGGGTGCCGCCTTGCTCGCGCGCCCACTTCGAGACCGCGACTGGCGTGGTGGCTGTGTCTGCGAGCCCACCGAGCCACACAGCGATCAGGCTGGCCACGCCGAACAAGCTGATCAGCACTGCGCGCCAGGCATAGGTCTGCACGCGCACGTCGAAGAACCGCCGCCAGTAGGCCGCCGCCAGCAGCAGCACGGCCGCGATGGCTGCGACCACGCCTTTGACGTTGACCATGCCGTCGTTGTCGATCGCATCCCAGCCGTACTTCTTCGGCGGCAGCTTCAGCTTGGGCGGAAACACCGCGGGCTTTTTGCAGAACGCCTGCACCTCGGAGACCGAGTAGTAGTTGTCCCCGCCCTTGCCGACGACGCGCAGGTAACGCGCTGTGCCCGGCTCTTTCAGCACGGCCCACCGCGTACGAAGGCCCATGCCTACGTACGTCGGAGGCGCCGTCCACAGCGGCTTATAAGTCACGCCGTCGACCGAGCCTTCGAACACATATTCGTCGTTGTTGTCGCCTTGGACCAGCACCGCGCTGATCTGCTTGACGCTGCGCATGTCGTATTCGAAGCGCGAGTTGGCAGGCAGCACGACGGCATCAGCGGCCGACCAGAACGTGCCTTCCTCTGCCAGCGTGTCGTCGGTCGCGCGCGACAGGCGACCGGTCGTCCCGCGCGAGAGCGAGCGCGCGCCGTGCAGCAGGTTCGCTTCGCTGGTGCAGGGATCAGGCGTGGTCGAGACGGCTGGAGCGGCTGGGCTCGCAGCAGCAGCTGGCGCTGCAGGGCTCGGCGCCGCAGTGGCGGGCGCCAGCTTGGAAGGCGCGGGCGTCACCGTGGTAGGCGCGGCCGGCTTCGCCGAGGGCGCTGCTTTCGGAGCCGCTGGCGCCTGCTGCGTCGGCTGCGCTTGCGCGCGTACCGTTTGAGAAGATGCGAGAACGCCGAGCAAACACAGCGAAAAGCCCAGGGCGAAACCCGCGTGGAGATGAATAATCGATGACTGTCGCACGGCGTGAATCACAGTTCCGAGGTTTGGGGCCGCATACTAAGCGGCCCTGCTGCGAGCGCACCACCCCAACGCAACACCTATGCCACCCTGCACATGGTTTTTCGCGAAGGCGCCACGCGCGCGTGCCAATCTGTGCCAAAAGACCGCGTCTTTCAAGTCGCCTGGCTGTATGAGCAGATCCCGCTGAAGCCGTCGAATTTTCAGACAACCCGCGGTGACGGCGAACGATTTCGCGCAAGGCTCACGCGACGCGGGAAAAGCGGCACGATCTTCAAGCAAACCGGCTCACGGAGAGCGGCCTCTGTATACTCCGCGCCCGAATGAGTCAGGACCCGCTCGGATCATCAGTTTCAGGCCCGCGGGCGTCGCTGTCGCCTCGCTTACACCTGCTCGCAAGCCGGGTCCGATCTGCGCTCGGCATCGCTGTGTACGTGGCGCTGTGGGGTTGGGCGATCGACGTGTACGGCATCTTGCGCGAGGGCGATGCTCTCGCGCGTGTGCCTGCTGGTGAGCTCGCACGCGGTCTCGGCGCAGCGCTGTTTCGTGCGCTGCTCCTGACCTTGTTGCCAGCGCTCGCGATCGGTGTGCTGCGCTGGCTCGCGGAGCTGCAACGACAGTGGGCGAAGAAGCCGCGGCTGACGCAGCGGATCGCGGCGTACCTGCGCGAAGGCACGCCGGTCGAGCAGCTCGCACGAGCGGGGCTGGTGGTCGCGATCGGCCCCCTCACAGCAGCCAGCTTGGGCGTCTGCGTTCTTCTGTGCGAGCGCCTCATCACGGGCATGGCGCGGCCGCTGTTCGCTGCGATGGCGTGCGTCGCGAGCTGCAGCGTCGTGCTGCTGACAGCTGCGCTCGTGCTGCCGTCGCTTGCCGCTGTGGGCAGCATGCTGTGCGCCGGGCTCGCCCGGCTGCCCGTTGTGGGCACGAGGATTTTCTTGCGCGCTCGGCCAGTGGCGCTGCTGGTCGCGATCATCGGGGGGACGACGCTCCTGTACGTGTTGTTTCGCTTTCGCGAGCCGCTCGGATTTTTGCCGTGGGCCATCCTATTGCAGCTCATGGCGGCGGTTGCGGCCGGCCTGCTGAGCGCGTGGCTCGCGACGCGCTTACCGCGCAAGACGCACAAGGCGCGGCTCCTCGTCGGGATCGCGATCGTCAGCGCTGCGTTCAGCGTGGCGCTCTCGCAGCGCGCAACCGCGGTGCAGTCGCGCCAGATCGCAGAGCGCGACAGCGTGGTGGGTCGCCTCGGCCAAGCGCTCTTGCTCTGGGCCTGGGATCGCGACAAAGACGGCTATCTACCGACGTTCGGCGGCGGTGACTGTGCGCCGCGCGAAGCCGCACGCAACCCCGGTGCAACGGAGCTTCCCGGCAACCAAATCGATGAAGATTGCGACGGGGAAGACCTCGATCCCAAAGCCACAGCCTTGCGCGGAAAGTACGATTATCCCGTGCCGCAAGCCGTCGCCTCGCGGCCACCGCTCGTGTTGATCACGGTGGACGCGTTTGCCGCGAGCCATATGCACGCGCTCGGCTATCCGCGCGAGCTCACACCCAACATCGATGGTCTCGCAGCGCGCTCGGTGTTCTTCCGGCAATGTTACGCGCAGGGACCTTCGACCCGCCTGTCGTTTCCCTCGCTGTTTGCCTCGCGTTGGGACACGCAGATCGAGCAAGAGCTGACCGGGCATCACCCGTTTCCGATCGGCAAGCACGAGAAGCTGCTCGCCGACGTGCTGCAAGGCGCCGGCTACGACACGGCTGCGATCTTGTCCGATGGCTACTTCAGCCCGCGCTTCTGGCGCGGCATCACGCGCGGCTTTCGCCAGATCATCGAGACGCCGTTCGCCGGCCAGCACGTGCCGCACAACGGCGAGCGCGTCACTGAAGCTGCGCTGAAAGTGCTGGATGAAGCGCGCGACAAGCCGCTGTTCCTCTGGGTGCATTACTACGACGCACACTCGCCCCACCAGCAACCCGAGGGCGTGCCGGTCTTCGGAACGACGCGCAAAGATGTCTACGACGCCGAGCTCAACTTGGTCGATCGCGAGGTGGGTAAGCTGCTCGCGGCCATCGAACAGAAGTGGCAAGGCCAAGCTGTAGTTGTGCTTACAGGCGATCATGGCATCGCGTTCGATGAACCGCGTCACGCCAAGTTCAACTACGGCTACGACCTGTACAGCTCGGTGCTGCACGTCCCGCTGATCGTGCACGCGCCGTTCCTGCCTGCGCGCGCGCTGGATTCGCCCGTATCGACCATGGACATCGCGCCCACGCTCGCAAACTTGCTGCGCCTGCGTGGACCTTTGCCGTATGAAGGTGTCAGCCTCGTGCCCGAGCTGTTCAAAGGGCAGATCTCCCGTCCGCCTGAGCTGATGCATCAGATGTTCATCGAAGAACGCAAGTGGAAGCAAGAAGAGCCGCTGGAGCGTGTGTCGCTGCGCACGGATCGCTGGAACCTGCTGCATGATCGCAAGACCGGGTTTTTCGAGCTCTACGACTACCGGCACGACTATTGGGAGACAGAGGACCTCGCGCTCGATCCTCGCTACAGCGAGACACTGGCGCAGCTGCGCAAGCAACTGACGATCCTGCTCTTCAACGCGCAGCCGACCGCGAAGCCGCAGGCAAAGAAATGAGCAAGCTCGCTTCGATCGTGCGTTCGCAGCTGTCGGCGGTGCTCGCGGCGCTCGGCTTGATCGTGCTGGGCGCGATCTTGATCGCATGCGGCACACCGCTGTGGTGGTTCGGCGCGTCGTCGCTCGTGGGCGCTGCGATCTGTTTGTACATCGCCTTTTTGCCGCAGTGGCGCGAGCTGTTCGGCTGGCTCGGGCAGGAACGCAAGGTGCGCGGCCGCAGCCTCGTCCTGTCCACGCTGCTGCTCGATGTGCTCTACGGCGGGATCCTGGTGTGGGTCGCCACCGTGATGATGCGCGACTTGATCTTCGGCGTGCGCCCGATCAGTCATGACCACACGGTGCACTACTTCAAAGCCTGGCAGCTGCGCGAGTACTTCTTGCCGCGCTTTCAGCTGCACGGCTTCAGCCACCGCTGGTTTGCAGGTTATCCCGTCAACTACCTCTATCCGGTTGGCACCGATCTGTTCGTGAACGCGGTCGACTTGCTCGGCTTCGGCGCGTTCAGCTTCGCGCGCTCCTACGGCATTGCTTTTTGGTTGTTCCATGCGTTCACCGGGCTCGCGGGCTATCGGCTCGGGCGCATGCTCGCCGGGCCGCACGTCGGCCTGTTGTGCGGCTTTCTCTTGATGACCGATCTGTCCGCGTTTCGCTTCGGCGGCTGGGCGTACACGATCGAATACGGTGTGTGGCCGCAGGCGCTTTCACTCGTGTTCGCGCTGCTCGCGACGGTGCGCGTGCCGGAGATCTACCAGGAGCGCGCGCTGCGCCCGATCGGTTTGTTCGCGCTGTGGATGGGGCTCTCGATCGTGACGCATCCGATCGAGCTCATTTACCTCGGGCTCCTCTTGGTCGCTTCGGTGCTTGCCGGGTTGTTCTCGCCCGACGTGCGCACTGCGCGCGGGACGGTGCGGCTGTTGGCGGCGTACGCGCTGTCGGCGCTGGTCGCAGCGGTCTGGCTGTTTCCGTTCGTGAAGTCCGGCAGTCACACCACGCCGATGGGCGTCTGGTGGGACTCGACGTACGAGCTCGGCAAAGGTCTGATCACCCTCGAGGCGTTTCCTGGGACGATTGGTTACGTGCTCGCATTCGGTGTGCTCGCGTGCTTGCTGCTCCTGCAGTCGCGGCAGTTCAGCCTGCTCTTGTGCGCGTTCATGGCGCTGCTCGTGCCAGCGCTCTCGAACAGCAGCTTGATCGACGAGCTGCACTTGCCGGAGCTCAGCGCGTCATTCGCCAAGATCCAGTGGCTGCGCATGGCGACCATGGCCAAGCCGTTCTGGTTCGCCATGGCAGGCTACTTCGCGATCATGTTCGTGCGCCGTGCGAAGGGCCTCTTGCCAGATGAGTCGCGCGGACTGGTTCGCAAGCGGTCGCTGGCCCGTGACGTGGTGTTCGGCATGGTGGTGGCGCAGCTGACGCTGCCGTTCGTGGTGCAAGCAGGCCAATCGTTTTTTACGTCCAATATCGCGAAGTCGCTCAACACGGAGACGGATCGCGCGCTCGATCTCGATCGCGCAGCGCTGGTGGAGTGGCTGCAGACGAACCTGCCGAACGACCGCTTTTACCGCGTATGTGTGAGCACCGGTCACAATCACGATCTGCTCGACATCGGAACGCAGATCGACAAGCCGATCTACAAGCGTGGATTCACGCCGGCAGAGAACTTCATCTACAAGATGAACACCGAAGACGACGCGGTGCTGCAGGCCGTGAACGTCCGCTACATGATCGTGAAGAAGTGGCTCCCGCCGGACAAGTTCACGCACAAGGCGCAGTTCGGGATCTACCAGGTCTACGAGTACAAGCTGTGGCAACCGGAGCCGTTCGTGATCACGCAAGGCAGCGGCTCGGTCACGCTCGAGCGCTTCGAGGCGGAGCAGATCGAGCTGCGCGCGGCGCCCGGGTCGAAAGGCAAGCTGCGCTTGAACGTCTCGTATTTTCCGCGCTGGCATGCGTACCGGGATGGCAAGCCGGTCTCGCTCTGGCCGAGCGCGCTGCGCGAGGCCCCGAATAACACGGGCTTCATGACTGTGTGGCTCGAGCCAGGGGTGTACAGCTTTCGCTTCGAGCCGAGCGTGCTCGACCGTGTGTCGGCGTGGCTGTCTGTGCTCGGCATCGGCTTTGCGTTCGCGCTGGTGCTCGGCGGGCGCGTGCGCACAGGGTTCCCGCGGCTGACGGCTGCGTTTGCGCGCGTGGGAGATGCGCTGGAGCAGCTATCCCAGCCGCGCTTCGTGCGCTGGCGTCGCGGCCTCGTCGGGCTCGCCGCGGTGGCGGCGCTCGCAGTGCTGATGGCGCTCGCCCAGTGGCGTCCGCCGCTCGTGCTGGAAAACCTGAACAACCTCGTGGTCGATCGCGTCGCGTTCGACTTCTTGGAGCAGCTCAACACCGCGCGCGCATGGATCGACTACCCGTCGCGGACTCGCCGCTGTCGGCGGCTGTGGGATCGCCACGCGTGCCGCAACGAAGATGGCAACATCGACAACGAGAAGTACGTCGCGTCGACGCCGGCCGAGATCGAGGAGTACCGCATGGTGCGCTGCATCCGTGCCCGTCCGGAAGATGGGGCGCGGCTCTCGATCGAGTACCCCGAGGTGACAACCGGCGAGGCCATCGTGGGTTATTACGGCATCGAGCGCGCAGGCCGGATGCTGCGGCTGACGCGACCTGTCGACTTCAAGATCGAGGTCGATGGTGAGCCCGTGTACGCGGGCGCGACCACCGCCGACAACAAAATGCATTGGTTCAAAGCGGACGTGACAGGTCCGAAGCGCACCGCGCGCGTGCGCTTCGAGGTGAGCGCCGTCAACGTGTATCGACGTTTCTTCTGCTTCTACGCCCAGATGGCGGACCTGCGCGAGGCCACGCCTGCCGACAAGACCGAGCGCAGGCGCAGCATCTCCACCGAAGACGACGAGCCGCGCTGAGCGTGCTGTGAAAACTCGGCCTAGCCAGACCGGACATTTCGAGGATAATCACTCGAGGTTGTCACGGATCGTCATACCAGTCGTTCGGGGGTAGTGCGTCGTAATGCCAGCTCTCTCTAGCCAAACTGAGTCACTTCTCGGCGAGCGCCTAAGCACGCCGATGCGGCCCGTGGCGCTCGATCAAGCGCGGGTGTTTATCATCGTCGCGGCCTTCAATGAGGCTGCCAGCATCGGCGACCTTGTGCGTGACTTGATGGAACAGTACGCGCATGTGGTCGTCGTCGATGACGGAAGCACCGATGAAACGGCCGAGCTCGCGACTGAAGCTGGGGCGCTCGTCCTGTCGCACCTGATCAACCGCGGGCAGGGCGCTGCGCTGCAGACCGGCATCACCTACGCGCTCGCGCACTCCGCCGACTACATCGTGACCTTGGATGTCGACGGCCAATATGACGTCAAAGACATCGCGCTCCTGCTCGGGCCGATCTCGGATGGCACCGTGCATGCGACGCTCGGCGTGCGGGCCTCGGACCACAAGCCGAGTGTGCGCATGCGACTCGCGAGCACGCTGCGCGCCATCGGGAAGCTCGCCGGGCGTCTCGGCTTGCGTCCGCCGGTGCCCGCTGCACACAACGGTCTGTGTGCGTTCTCGCGCCACGCCGCACAGATGATCGACCTCAAGCTCGACCGCATGACGCACGGCAGCGAGATCGTGCAGCAGATCGTCGCGGGTGGCTTGAACCTGCAAGAGATACCGGTGCGCGTGCGCGTCAGCGACTACGCGCTCCGCAAGGGCCAGCGCAGCAGCCATGCGCTGCGGGTCGCATTTCAATACATCATGGCGCGGTTTACTCGATGAGCGCGTTACAAACTTTCATCGTCCTTCTGTTCGTGACCCTCGCGGTGCTCACGCTCGCCGCCGGCCTGCGAGGCACGGCGCCGAAGCGCGTGGTCGCGGCCGGGCTCTTGCTCTGGACGTTCGGTGCGATCGCTACGATCTGGCCGCACACCGTCGCTGATCTCGCGCATGCGTTGGGCGTCGGCCGCGGTGCGGATCTGCTCTTGTACATGACCACGCTCAGCCTCGCGGTCGTGTGCTTCTACATGTATGCGCGCTTCCGCCGCGTAGAGCGGCAGCTGACCTTGCTCGTTCGCCGCCTCGCGATGGACGCAGCGATCGAGAAGTCGCCGCCGCAGCTGATGCGCTCGAGCATCCCTTCGTCCGAACCTGTTCGCCGCTCCGAATCCGGGGCTTCGCCGCGTTTGCTGACCTGAAACCATGAAAAACTTCGCGCTGATCGGCGCTGCGGGGTACATCGCTCCGCGCCACCTTCAAGCCATTCACGAGACCGGCAATCGCTTGGTGGCTGCCGTCGATCCGCACGACTCGGTCGGCATCCTCGACCGCTACTTTCCCGACGCGCGCTTCTTCACCGAGATCGAGCGCTTCGATCGCCACTTGGAGCGCTTGCGGCGCGAGCGTCGCAACGAGCGCGTCGATTACGTTAGCGTGTGCTCGCCGAACTACCTGCACGACGCCCATTGCCGGCTCGGCATGCGCATCCACGCCGACGTGGTGTGCGAGAAGCCGCTGACCATCAATCCCTGGAACATCGACGCGCTCGCCGAGCTAGAGCAGGAGTTCGGACAGCGCGTGTACACGATCCTGCAGCTGCGCCTTTTGCCCGTGCTGCAAGAGTTGAAGCAACGAGTGGAGGCCGAGCGTCCGCGTCAGCGCGCACGCTTGTGCCTGTCGTACATCACGCGGCGCGGCGCCTGGTACCAGACCTCATGGAAGGGTGACCAGACCAAATCGGGCGGCGTGTTGATGAACATTGGAGTGCACTTCTTCGATCTGCTGTTGTGGCTGTTTGGTGCGTGCCGCCACGCGGAAGTGCACCACGCTTCCGCCGAGAAGATGGCGGGTTACCTAGAGCTGGAATGGGCGGACGTGACGTGGTTTCTCTCAGTCGACCGCGCGGATCTCCCGCCCGGTTACGCCGCGAGCGGCCGCCCAGCATATCGCTCGCTGACATTGAACGGGCGAGAGATCGAGTTCTCGGAAGGCTTCACGGAGCTGCACACTGTGTCATATCGCGAGATCTTGGCCGGCCGCGGCTTCGGGCTGAGTGATGCAAAGCCATCGGTGGAGTTGGTCTATGCGTTGCGGTCGGCTCCAACCATCCTCGCAACGCCGGAAAGAGCCCACCCCCAGCTCCGACAAACGCAACAGGCCGCAGCACCTTCATACGAAACGCTACCGCCGCCCCCCCGCTGACAACCCACGGTCAGGAGCTCCAGCGCTACGTAATCGGCATGGTCACGGTGGGCGTGACTCACATCCCGGGCATAAACATTGTGTCACGCCGGGCCGAGACAGCTGTGATGATAAATCCAGCCATAAAATCCAGCAGCGTCATCGACATAAACAAAAAGAACGTCGAGTTGCCAAAGCCCGGTCGCGTACAGAACAGCAGCAGCGCGACGATAAACACCACTGCGGACAACGCGTGATTGATGATCGAGTCGCCGCCGGAGTGCGTCGCGCGGATCAGCTCGACGAACAGTAAGATCATCGAGAAGCCGAGGAAGGCATCTCCACCTGTGATCTGCCAAGCGTCACCTGACATCAGCTGGATAGTAAACCAGTTGCTCTTGTACCAGGCGCCACCTGCGGTCAGGTCGACAAAGGCAAAGATACCGAGGCTCAACGCCAGCAAGGGAAAGCTCTCGGCGCTATGCATCAGCCGCCGCGAGCGGCCCAACCCGCCGCCTAACAGCTGCGCACCGCTTTCGTCGTCTACGAGCATTACACGCTGTGTCATGGTCATCGCTTCCTGTTGGTGGTGGACAGCGCTCACCTGTTTTCCATTCACTGCAAGAAGTCGGCCGTTGCGTATCGGCCCCAGCGAGCTGCATCCCTTTGTTTTGCCTCGGTAGGGTTTTGCCGGCTGAGCGGGGCACTCGTGCCAAGCCTGCGGCGAAGCGCTACAGTGCCGAAATGGACCACCTTTTCGGGCTCGTCGCGCTGTTTGCGATCCTGTCGGAGTTCGTCGTCGCCACGACTGTTTCCGTGCTGAATCTGCGCGCGCAGGGGGAAACTCCGCCACCCGAATTGGCTGATGTCTACGATCGCGAGCGCTACCGCAAGGCGCAGCGCTACGCGCGTGTGCGTGCACGTTTTGGACTTCTGACACGCTGCTTCGACCTCGCGTTGCTGCTGAGCTTCTGGTTTATCGGCGGCTTCGAGCAGCTGGACCGTGCGCTGCGCGGGCTAGGCCTCTCCAGCATCCTCACCGGCTTGCTGTTCATCTTTGCGCTCGGCATCGGCCGCAGCGCGCTGCTCTTGCCGTTCCGGATCTACGACACGTTCGTGCTGGAGGCGCGCTTCGGCTTCAACCGAACGACGCCGCGTACCTTCGTAACCGATCTGCTCAAGGGCTTCGCGCTGACCGCCGCCCTGGGCGCTCCGGCGCTCGCGCTCGCGCTGTGGTTGTTCGAGCGCGCGGGGAACCTGGCGTTCTTGTACGCGTGGATCGCAGCCGCGGTGCTGATCTTGGTGCTGCAGTTCATCGCACCTGCCTGGTTGATGCCGCTGTTCATGCGCTTTACGCCGCTGCCAGACGGCGCGCTGCGCGAGCGGATCATGAGCTACGCGCGCTCGGTCTCGTTTCCGCTCGAAAACCTGTTCATCGTGGATGGCTCACGGCGCTCCACCAAAGCGAACGCGTTCTTCACGGGCTTCGGTCGACATCGCCGCATCGGCTTGTTCGACACACTGATCGAGCGCTGCACCGAGGACGAGCTGATCTCGATCGTCGCGCACGAGGTGGGCCATTACAAAAAGCGCCACGTCACGAACGGGATGCTGCTCAGCATCGCGCAGCTCGGTCTGATGCTGTTCGTGTTCGGGCAGCTCATGCAATATCCGCCGCTGTACAGCGCGTTTTCCCTCAGCGAGCCGAGCGTGTACGCAGGCCTGACGTTCTGCGCTTTCTTGTACGAGCCGGTGTCTCTCGTGCTCCAGCTGGTTTTGCTCTCGCGCTCACGCCGCAACGAATACGAAGCTGATCGTTTCGCTGTGGAAACAACCGGGCTGAGCGAGGCGCTCGTCTCGGGCCTCAAGCGCTTGGCAGGCGATAGCTTGAGCAATCTCAGCCCACATCCCAGCTACGTGTTCGTGAATCACTCGCATCCACCGCTGCGCGAGCGCGTGGTGGCGATCCGCGGCGCGACGCCTCAGTCGTAAACATCAGGCAACACAGTCGGAGCGGCACTGACACTGCGCACAGCGCCGCTGCGGCAAAATCGGCTGCATCGCTCGATTCCGTTGAGTTTGCAGGTATGCCCGAGCACGCTAGATCTCGAGTGTGCGTGCGTTGATGAGGAGCAAAGGACTGATCTCGGTAGCGGGTCCGCTGCTGGCCGCACTGCTAGCGAGCGGTGCCGTTGCATTGCGAGCGCGGGTCATCGCGCCAGGCGGCGACGAGAGCATCGTGCAAGCGATCCCGGACGACGCTTTTTACTACCTCGTGCTCGCGAAACACTTCGCCGCGTCGGGCGCTTGGACGTTCGACGGTGTGCATCCTGCCACAGGTTTTCACGTGCTCTGGGCGTACCTCTTGGCGGCGTTCTACCGCGTGTGGCCGGATGCGACGCTGCTGCGTGCCTTCGTATTCGGCAGCGCTGTAGCAGGCTTTTGTCACGGCGTTGCGGCGTTCACTGTCGCGCGCAAGCTCAGCCAAGTCGTGCCGAGCCTCGCCGCTGTATCCGCGACGATCCTGGTGTTCTGCGTGGGCAACATCCCCGCGACCGGGGCGTTCTGCATGGAGACGCCGCTCTTGCTGCTCGTAGCTTCACTCACTTGTGCGGCGCTGATCAGCGACGCGCCCGTGACGCGCAGCTCGGCAGCGCTGCTGCTCGCGCTCGGCGCCATCGGAAGCTTCTGTCGCACGGACTATGTCGTGCTGCCTGCCGCTTTTGCGGTCGCCCAAGCACTGCTGGTGAGACCGCGCTCTTGGCGCGGCATGATGTCGACGCGCGGCGCGATCTGCTTGGAAGGTGCGCTCGTCGGGCTGATGCTGCTCGCGGCGCACACTTACACGATCTCAGGCGCCATCGTGCAAGCGAGCGCCTCGACGAAGATGCGTTGGTCGAGCATCTTGGGGCACGACATCCGGCCCGCGCTGTCTGCGCTCGGGCGCGTGCTCGACGCCAAGCTGTTTCCGCGCTCAGTGATGACCGGAATCGTGCTGGCCGGTGTGTGCGCCGGTCTCGCGTTTTGGCTGGCGCGCAAGGATCGAACGAGAATGCAGCTCGCGATCGCAGGCACGCTCGCTGGCGTCGTGTACTTGTTTGCGTACGCGCACAACTCCGCGGCCACACAGCCCTGGTACGCGAGCAGCTTCGCTGTGCCGGTCTTGATGGTGCTCGCGGTCGTGCTCGCAAGTGTGCCGCGCGGGTCCAGCGTGGTGTTCGTCGCAGCCATCGGCGTCGCAGGCACGAGCCAGCTCACGCGCCAAGATCATGCGCTCTGGCCGCATCAACGCGCGCCGATGCTGGGGGGCCAGGTGCTCGGGCAGGCGCAGTTTCCCGAGCGCACGGGCGCGTGGAACGCGGGTGTTCTCAGCTACTTCTCCGGCGGCCGAATCATCAACCTCGATGGCTTGGTCAACGACACCGTGCTCGAATACGCGCGCAAGAACGAGCTGCTCGCGTACATCGCGCGCGAGAACATCGAACGCATCGCGGATTTCGGCGTCATGATCGACGACCGCATGGCGCGTAGGCTCGGTGGCTACGACTCGCCCATGGCCGACGACTGCATCGCGAAGGTGGGTCAGCTCGACCGCAAGTACGAGCTGCGTTGGAGCGACAGCGAATACGGCATCTACGACGTCAACCTCGAATGTCTGAAAGCCGCGCTCGATGCCACTGCGCTGTCGAGCACGAAGTGAATAGCCCTACGCTCGACTCAGCACTTCTTCGACAAAGTCGGCGAAGCGGCGGGCGGGATCCGGGGCCCACAGCTGATCGCTGCGATTCGGCGCAGACAAGCGCGGTGCCTGCAGCATGTTCGCGAGGCTTTCGGCGTCGTCGGCGAGCCGCGCGAGGTTCTGTTCGACGAGGAACGCGAGCTGTTCGTGTCCCGGAAGGCTGACGAGCACGGTGTCGAGGCCAAAGGCGATGCCTTCCATCAGCGCCGTCGAGTACACGCCCACTTGCACGTCGGCGTCGGCTTGCGCTGCGTACAGGCCGCGCGCCGCGGCTTCTTCGACGCGGATGCCTGCGCTCGCGAGGCCCGGATAACGCTCGCGCCAGCCCTGCGTTTCGCTCGGATGCAGGCGATAGATGATCTCCACCGAGCCGCGCGGCAGGCGTGCTTGCACATCCACGGCCAGCTGCGCGAGCAGCGCGCCGATGTCGCGCTGCGAGATGAACAGGACTTTGCGCGGACTCTGTGCGCGTGTGTGCCCGGGATGAGCGCCCTGCTGCAGCGCCAAGTACCCGTAGCCGATCGCGCGTACGTTCGCAGCTGGTAGCGGCAACCCCGGCGTGATCGTACGAAACACCTCACCGAAGGTCAGGAGATAGTCCGGGAAGCTGGGGGGCCGCCGCCCCGGGCTGAAGTTATACGCTGCATGCCCGGCGCCGATCGTGCCGTGCTGCAGCTCTGCGACCGGAATGCCGCGCGCACGCGCGCTCAGCGTGAGCAGCTGGTGCACGAGCCGATAACCCACGACGTTGACGACCAAGCGCGGCTGCACCTGATCGAGCATGCGCTCGAGCAGCGGCATGAGGCCGAGCTGCGACAGCACCGCAGTCCGCACACGCCGCCGGATGGCTGCGAGCGTGGGGGCCGCTCCCAGCTGCGCCGCGAGGCGACGCGCGAGCTCATTCAGCTCGCGCTCCTCGTGCGCGCCGAGCCCGCGCCCCAGCAGCTCGCGCAGCCGAAACTGCCCGTGCGACAGCGCCAACAGCAGGTCCACGTAGCGCGTGGGCTCACCGGCATCCGGGCTGAAGTAGCGACCTTGAAAGTGTCCAGTCAGCAGGAGCCGGCTGCGCGACGTGCCCCAGAGCAGCGGTTGCGAGTAGGGGCAAATGTAACGGCCTTGATGGGGCAGCCAGCGCGGATGGGTAGCGACCAGCAGATCCGCGCGCGAAAAGCTCCAGAGCTGCGAGCGCAAGAGCGTCGTCGGCAGCTGCCGCAGCTGCCCGGTGACCCAGCTCCGCAGCGGCAGTTGATCCAGGCGCAGGTGTGCCTGCGCGCTCTGCCCGAGCGCCTCCAAGGTCTCGCGGAACACGTCGTGGCGAATCAGCTGCCAGTAGGCGACCCCGAGCGCGGTGCGCTCGAACAGGTGCTCGCGCTCTTCCAGCTCGAGGAACGCAGCGAGCGCCGCCGTGGGATTTTGCCAAGCGGGAGGCATGATCGGATCGCCTGTGTGTGCTTGCACGCTAAGAGGTGTCTCATATTCGACCGAGCAGCCAAGGTCGATAATTCGTCGTGTTGTTCCGGCGAAGCGCGCCGCTCGGGCTAGTTGTGGCGCTTCTGTGCCAGGGGGAATATCCTATCCGTCTACCGTACATGCAGCATGAAACTCCCATCGCTTGCTGCGCCGTGATCCCTGCGCGCGGCGGATCCAAGGGCATCCCCGGCAAGAACCTCAAGCGCATCGCTGGCCAGCCGCTCGTCGCATGGACGATCCAGGCCGCCAAGCGGGCGCGCCATGTCCAGCGCGTGATCGTGAGCACGGATGATCCTGCGATCGCACAGGTCGCACGCGAGCACGGCGCCGAGGTGGTCGAGCGACCGGCTGAGCTGTCGAACGACACGGCGTCCTCGGAATCTGCGCTGCTGCATGCGCTCGAGCACCTCGAGCAAGCGCAAGACTACCGGCCCGAGCTGCTGGTCTTTCTCCAGTGCACCTCGCCGTTGACCGAACCCGGCGACATCGATGGCACGATCGAGCTGCTGCAAGAGCAGAAAGCAGACAGCGCCTGCAGCGTCGCGCGCTTCCACTACTTTCTTTGGCGTCCTGTCGCGGACGGTGGTGCCGAAGGGATTAATCACGACAAGCGCGTGCGCTTGCGGCGACAGGATCGCGAGCCTGAGTTTCTCGAGACAGGCGCGGTGTACGTGATGCGCGCCGCGGGCTTTCGCGCGTCGCGCCACCGCTTCTTCGGCAAGACAGTGCTGTACGAGACGCCAGCCGAGCGCGTGTGCGAGATCGACGAGCCGATCGATCTGCAGCTCGCAGAGCTACGTCTGCGTCAGCGAACACCTACCGGCTTGCCTGGCAAGATCGCAGCGCTGGTGATGGACTTCGACGGCGTGCTCACCGACAACCGGGTGAGCGTGGATCAAGACGGGCGGGAGAGCGTCACGTGCAGCCGCGCCGACGGCATGGGCCTCGAGCTGTTGCGCAAAGCCGGCCTGCCGTTGCTCGTGCTGTCCAAAGAACAGAACCCGGTCGTCGCCGCGCGCTGCAAGAAGCTGCGCGTGCGCTGCGAGCAAGGCATCGAAGCGAAGCTGCCGGCGCTCCTCGCATACTGCGCCGAGCTGGGCATCGCGCCGGAGCACGTGGTCTACGTGGGTAACGACATCAATGACTTAGAGTGCCTGCGGGCGGTAGGTTGCGGCGTGGCCGTGGCCGACGCACACCCGGAGGCGCTGCGAGCAGCCAAGCTCGTGCTTGCAGCCAAAGGCGGCGAAGGTGCGGTGCGTGAGCTGTGTGAGATGATCCTGGAGCAATTCAGGCAGCAGGAGCGAGCATCATGACTGACTTTGTAGAGATCGGCGGCATCAAGGTCGGCAACGGTTTGCCGGTGTATGTCATCGGTGAGATCGGCATCAACCACAACGGCGATATCGATGTCTGTAAGAAGCTGATGGATGTCGCAGCCGCTGCTGGCTGCAACGCTGTGAAGTTTCAGAAGCGCACGCCAGAGCTGTGCGTGCCGGATGCGCAGAAGTCGGTGGTGCGCGAAACCCCTTGGGGCTTCATGACGTACCTGGAGTACCGCCATCGCATCGAGCTCAAAGAAGAGCAGTACGCCGAGATCGATCGCTACGCGAAAGAGAAGGGCTTGCACTGGTTCGCATCCTGCTGGGACCAGCCCTCGGTCGACTTCATCGAGCGCTTCAACCCGGTCTGTTACAAGGTCGCGTCGGCTTCGCTGACCGACGAAGAGTTGCTGCGCTACACGGCATCTAAAGGCCGGCCAGTGATCCTGTCGACCGGCATGTCGACACAGGAGGAGATCGACAAAGCAGTGGCTGTGCTGGATCGCAAGCAGCTGCTATTGACCCACGCCACGAGCACCTATCCGTGCTCGCCCGATGAGCTGAACTTGCGGATGATCAATACGCTGCGCCACAAGTACAACGTGCCCGTCGGCTACTCCGGTCACGAGACCGGCCTGCAGACCACGCTCGCCGCGGTGGCGCTCGGCGCATGCGTGATCGAGCGTCACATCACCCTCGATCGCGCGATGTGGGGAACAGACCAAGCGGCGTCCGTCGAGCCCGCTGGCCTGCACCGCTTGGTCCGCGACATCCGCGTGATCGAGCGCGCGTTCGGCGACGGCGTGAAGCACGTCTATCCGAGCGAGCTGCCGATCCGGCAGAAGCTACGTCTGCGCTAGCTCAACTCTCAAACTGGAGCCGCGCCATGCTGCGCGTGTTGCATGTCAGCCAGCAGTTTCCGTGCGAAGCCTATCCCGCCCTCGGGGTGATGGTGCAGAGCTCGGTGCGTTCGCTCGCGCCGCTGTGCGAGCAGAGCGTGCTCGCGCCGCGGCCTTATACGTTGCCGCTGCCGGGCTTCCCGTACGGGGGGCTCGCGCTCTTGCCTGAGCGGCGCATCGAGAGCGGCTATTGGGTGCACCGTCCGCGTTACCTGTACCCGGTGCCCAAGAGCCTGCTGTATCCGCAGGCTGGGCCGGCGATGGCGCTGTCGGTCAATCGCTACGCGGCGCGGCTCGAACGCCCCGATGTGATCCACGCACATTGGTCGTATCCGGACGGCGAAGCAGCGCTGGTGCTGCGCGAGCGCTTCGGCTCCGCGCTGATCGTGCACGCGCGCGGTACGCTCGAGCGCGTGATCGCCGAGCAGAGCCCGCGTTTTCGCGCCATGATCGGTCGGCCGCTGCAAGCGGCAGACGCAGTGGTCGCGAACAGCGAAGCACTCTACGAAGACTGCTTACGTTTGGGCGTCAACCCCGCGCGGCTGAGCGTGATCCCGAACGGCGTGGACACAGCGTGCTTCAAGCCGCGCGACAAAGCCGAGAGTAAGCGGGCGCTGGGACTTTCCACCGAGCGCATGTTGTTCCTGTATTGCGGCAACCTGCGCGAAGTGAAGGGCGTGGACCTGCTCGGGCAAGCCATCCCGCCGCTGTGCGCGGCGCGGCCGCAGCTCGATATCGCGTTGGTCGGCAGTGGTGAGCTGGAAGGGCGCCTACACCGCGAGCTCGGGCCGTTGCTCAAGGCCCGGCGCGTGCTCATGCCGGGCGCGCTGCCGCAGGCGCAAGTCGCTGGCTACATGCAAGCTGCGGACTTGCTGGTATTGCCCTCGCGCTCGGAAGCGCGTGGCAACGTGATCTTGGAGGCGCTCGCGTGTGGCACGCCGGTGGCTGCGGCGGATGTAGGCGGCATACCCGAGCTGATGCGGCCTTCGCACGGGCGCTTGTTCGCGCCCGGCTGCGTGCAGACCCTCTTGCGAACGTTGCTCGCGCTGAGTGACGACCCTGCGGGTCTCGCGCAGCTCGGAGCCGCGGCCTCTCAGTACGTGGAGCAGAGCGGGCTCAGCTGGCAGGCGCATGGGACTGCGCTGCACGCGCTGTATCAGCGGCTCGTGTGAGCGCCCGGCCTGCCAAGCCCTACAGGTACCCGCACGCCCCGGCCGCTGTCAGCTGCAGCGGCGCGCAACGGGTGCATGATAGGCTTGATCGCGTGAGGGTCGAGGATCACGCGGCGGCGCGCGCGGTCGCCGAGTCGCCCGGCGCTGCAGCCGGCCGCTATCAGCTGCGTCGCGAGCTCGGTGGCGGCGGTATGGCGCTGGTGTTCGAGGTCTACGACTCCGTCACTGGCCAGAACGTCGCGCTGAAGCAGCTACGTGCGATGCGCGAGGAGTCGCACGCGCGCAGCGCCGCAGAGCTCTTGGCGCGCGAGTACCACACACTCGCGCAGCTCGCGCACCCGGGCATCGTCGCGGTCTACGACTATGGCGCGGAAGGACCGCTGCCCTACTACACCATGGAGCTCCTGGACGGCGGTGACCTCGAAGCGCTCGCGCCCTGCGATGCACTGCGTGTGTGCGCGATCGCGCGCGAGGTCTGCTCCGCGCTGTCGTTTCTGCATGCGAGACAGCTGCTGCACCGTGATGTCAGCCCCGCGAACATTCGCTGCACGGCGCAAGGTACCGCCAAGCTGATCGACTTCGGGACGGTCATGCACATGGGCCCGAGCAAGCTCTTGATCGGAACGCCCGTGTTTTGCCCACCCGAAGCGCTGTACTTGCAGCCGCTCGACGCGCGCGCCGATCTGTTCGCGCTCGGCGCGACCATGTACTTCGCGCTGACGGGTCAGCACGCCTATCCCGCATGGGATTTTCCGAGCTTGCCGGCTGCCTGGCAGCGCCGCCCACAGCGGCCGTCCACGATCGTGCCCACCATCCCGGCTGCGCTCGACGAGCTGGTGATGCGGCTGATCGAGCCCGAGCGTGAGCTTCGGCCGCACACGGCGGCGGAGATCATGGAGCGCCTCAGCGCGATCGAGGAGCGCACGCTGCCGGAGCGCACCGAGGTGCCCAATGCTTATCTCACGATGCCGCCGTTCGTCGGGCGAGAGTTCGAGCTGGCGCGCGTCAAGCGCCAAGCGGCGCGTGCAAGCAACGGCCGCGGGGGATCGCTCCTCGTGCGCAGTCCGGCGGGTGGCGGGATTTCGCGCTTTCTCGACGCCAGCATCCTCGCCGCGAAGCTCAGCGGCTTTCTGGTGCTGCGCGCCGATGCCAGCGATGCCGCCAGTGGCGACTGCGGTGTTCTGCGCCGCTTGCTGCGTCAGCTGACGCGGCTCATGCCCGAGCTGCTGGACACGCTGAGCGAAGAGGAACGCCATGCGCTCGCACCGCTCCTGCCGGCAAAGGCGGACGCTGCGCCAGCGCCGCGGCTGGTGATCGGTCGGGCGGTCGAGCTGGTGCAGCGCTTGATCTTGGAGGCAGCGGGGCGCCACGCGCTCTTGATCGCGATCGATGAGCTCGACGCGGCCGATGAACCGTCGCTGTCGCTCCTTGTCATGCTCACACAAGCGTCCGCCACCACGCGCTTGTTGATCTTGGCCGGTGCCGCCTACGAAGCGCAGCTGCGCGCGCCGCTGCCGTTTGGGATGTTTGCGCGCACAGCCAGTGAGATCGCGCTACCTCAGCTCAGTCAGATCGAGAGCGAGCAGCTGTTGGCGGCGGTGTTCGGCGTACAAGGCAAGGTGAACCTGAGCTTGCTGGCCGAGCGCATGCATCGGCTCGCCGCCGGCAATCCACGCAACTTGATGCTGCTCGCGCAGCACCTCGCAGATGCTGGCGTGGCGCGTTACGAGCAAGGCGCCTGGACCTTGCCCGCCGACGCCGCCCACGCCGAGCTGCCCGCCGGTGTGATGGAGCTCATCGCGGGGAGGTTGTTCGCGCTGCCCGCGAGCGCGCGCCTTTTGGCGTGTGCGCTCGCACTGTCACCGGAGCTCAGCTTCTCGCTCGACGAGTGTCTGCGCTTGTCTGGACACGAGGGACGTGCACAGCTCTTGAGCGAGCTCGACGAGCTGGTGCGCCAGCAGATCGTGCGCGGTGAGGAGGGCTTGTACACCCTGTGCGATCGCGCGTTCGTGCCAGCGCTGCTGCGCGAGCTTCCTCCGGGCGACGAAGCGCTGCTCCTGACTCGGCTCGCCGATGTGTTCGCCGGGCGACCCAACGGTTATTTCCGCCAGGGCAGCGCGCTCTGGCGCGCGGGCAAGCGCGTCGAAGCGATCGAAGTGTTTCTGGCGGCGAATCGCTCGGTGCGTCCGGACATCGACGACGCCGAAGCGCTGACAGCCGTGGTGCGCAGCTTGCCCGCCGATTGGTCGGCCGTGTGCAGAGAAGTCAGCATGGGCTGTCGCGCGCTCGGCTTCTCGCGCCTGGACGAGTACACGCTGCGCTACGGCTGGGCGTTGCTCCTCTCGATCGCAGGCAACGACGACGTCGGTGACCCGCAGCTCGGCGTGCTGGTGGCGATGGCGGTCGAGGCTACGTTCTTGCCCGAGCACGCGCAGCTACCAGCGGCGACGCCGAGCATGGAGCGCTTTCAGCTCGCGCTCGAGCGCGCGCAAGCACGCTACGCGGCGACGCCCGAGCCCCTGCGGCTGATGGATCCCGTGGCTGCGATCTCGGGCCTCAAGGACTGTGTGCGCTACGCGCTCGCCGCAGCCGCACCAGCCTACGATGTAGCGACGGTGCGCGCGCTGCCTTCTTTAGAGCCGTTTTATGTGCTCGCACCGGCGCTCAGCCTGATCGACGACTTGCGACGCGGTCTGCATGCGCGGCTCACCGGTCGCACGGACGAAGCGCGCGCTGTCTACCACGCGCTGCTCAACACACTGGAGCGCGAGAAGCTCGGCGGCTTGGACGAAGCGGGCGTCGAGTACACGCGCATGTTCGTGATGTCTTCGCTGATCGCGTACGAGGCGTCGCTCGGCATTCGCTGGAGTGAGAGCCAGCTCATGCAGCTGGAGAAGCACGTGGTGTTCAGCGTGCTCGCGCGCTCGACCCGCGGCCTCGTGCAGCTCTGGATGGGTGACGTCGCCGAGGCCGAGGAGACCCTGCAAGAGGCGGAGCTGATGCGCTTGCGCAGCGGCACGGCCCAGGTGTTCGAGCGCGTGTCGCTGCTTTGGCAGCTGCAAGCGTACGTAGCGCTGGAAGATGCTGCGCGCACCAAGCGAACGCTGGCTGAGCTCGCACCGCTCGCATACAAGTTTCCCGGCTGGGAGCCATTTCTGGTCTACGGGCAAGCGGAGCTGCAGCGCATGCAAGGCAATCCAGCGCCTGTGCTGCTGCGCGACGCGCTCGCACGGGTGCAACCCGGTGACCATTACGCGTGGGCGCTGCTCGCAGCCGCGCAGCTCCGCGCGCTCGAGGCGCTTGGCTACTACGACGAAGCCATTCAGAACGGGTTCTCGCAGCTGGAAGCGGCAGCACGCCTCGGACCGTCCGCGAGCCAGCCTGTGCTCCTCGCGCTTTCGACCGTGCTCGTACGCGCTGGGGACGAACGCGCGGCCCAGATCGCAGAGCGGGCGATCGCCAACGTAGACCGGCTCGGCGCGGTGGGTCTCAACCGCGCGCTCGCCCACGAGGCGCGCGCTTGGGTCGCCTTGTTCGAGCACAACCGCGATCGGTGCGAGGATGAGATCAAACGCGTGCAGGCGGCGGTGAACACCCAGCCAGGCTCCGCATTCTCAGCCAAGCTGCAGCGATTGAAGCAAGCTGCTAGCACTAGCTCTGCGTCTGATAGGTCACGCGCTTGAACAGCGCGAGCACGAGCGGCTCCGGCATCAGCAGGAGCGCGTGCTCCGCGGCGACATACGCGATGTTGAACGGGTTCCGAAAGCGTGGGTGCCAGAGCCACTTGCGCTGCAGCTCGATCGTGAGCGCGAGCGTCTTGCGCAGTGCAGTGCGCTTGCCCTGCGTTTGGCTGACCCGATAGCGCAGCACAGCGCGATCCAAGTTCGCGATCGGATGTGCTGCTGCGAGCTGCAACCACAGCGCGTAGTCCTGACAGCGTGGATACGCGGCATCGTACGGCTCCGTGCTCGGCAGCAAGCTGCGTCGCAGCATCACGGCTGGCTGCGCGATCGGGTTGTAGCGGGTGATCGTCTTGCAGATGCTCGCGTAGTCGGTCGGGTAGCGGCGGATGCCAACGACGCGCGACGTTTCATCGATGATCAGCGTGTGCCCGCCGACGAGCGCGTGCTCGGGATGTGCTTGCAAGAACTCCACCTGCAGCGCGAGCCGGTCCGGCTCGCACACATCGTCGGCATCCAGGATGGCGAAGAAGTCCGCCTGACGGCTGGCCTCGCGAAACGCACGATTGCGCGCTGCGACGATCCCTTGATTGTGCGTTTGCCGGAACACACGCACACGCGGATCCTGCGCGGCGAGCTCTTGCAGCAGCTCGTACGAGCCATCCGTCGACGCGTCGTCGATCGCGATCAGCTCGAGCGCGCTGTGGCTCTGTGTGAGCACGCTCTCCACCGCCTCGCGCACGAAGCGCGCCGCGTTGTAGACCGGCATGAGAACAGACACGAACGAAGCGCTCATCGATAAGCTCAAGAACGAAAACGATCGAACGGCTCGAGCACGAGCCCGGATTTTTGGAAGGTCTCCGACACGCGCTGAACAAACGCCTGAGGATCGCCGGGCGTGCTCATCAGCTCGAGCAGCGGATCAGCGCGGCTCGCCAAGGTCTCGACGTCCTCGATACCGAACCGATCCGGCGGCGTGCTCGCGAGCTCTTCCCAGCGCAGCGGCGTCGCCACGCGCGCGTTTGGCTTGGCGCGCAGCGAGTACGGCGCGATCGCCGTCGCTTGGGTGTTGTTGCGCAACCAGTCGAAGAACACACGCTCGCCCCGCCCCGCGACGCGGTAGGTGATGGTGAGGACGTCACTGTGCTGCGCGCTCAGCAGGGTCGCGAGCTCGTAAGCAGTCCATGCGAGCTGTTCGGCTTCGACAGTCGGCGCGATCGCCGCGATCACGTGGTAACCCTTCGAGCCAGTTGCCATCGGCACGCTCGGCAGGCCGAAGTCCGCGAGCGCGTCGCGCACGACGAGCGCTGCGCGCTGAACCAGCGCAGTCGCGCCGCGCGGCGGATCCAGATCCACGATGAAGCGATCGGGACGATCGATGTTGGATACGCGCGCGGTAGGGATGTGCAGCTCGATCGCGCCCTGATTCGCGAGGTATGGCAGGTGCTCCAGCGCCGACAGCACGGGGTAGAGCGTCTCGTCACGCGCACGATTTTTCGGATCTTTGTGCTTCTTCGTGGCCTCGCGACTGCGCGCCCGGCCGAACCGCGCGATCGACTTCGGATAGTGCGGCGGCACATTCTTCTGGAAAAAGCCGCGCTCTGCCAGGCCTTTCGGGTAGCGCATGATCGACAGCGGGCGCTCATGCACGTGCGGCAGCGCGCGGGCAGCGATGCGATCGTAGTACGCGACCACATCGCCTTTGGTCTTGGCGATCTCGGGAAATACGACGCGGTCTGCGTTGGAGACTTCGATCATGGTCCCTTCTTTGCGGTCGCCAAGGTTTGTAGCATCGTTCGCCGCGACCTTCGCAGTCGTCCAACACGAATGGGTGTACGTGCTTCTGACCGCGCTTTTCTGGGTAGTTTTCTTTTTGCCGGGCTTTGCCTGCCTGCGCGGCGCGCTGCCCGGATTTCGGCGCATGTCCCGGCTGGTCTCTCCGCTTCCTACGGGCGGCCTCTTGCACCACGTCGCCTACGGCTACGCCTTGAGCTTCGGGCTGCTCTCGCCCGTGTCGCTGCTGTGCTACGCGTGCAATGCGCCGCTGTGGGTATTCAGCGCGGCGCTGTGCGCTCTCTGCCTGCTCGCAGCGGTCGGCCTCGTGCGGGCCCGTAGCCGGCTCCAGCGGCGGCGGGCATGAGGAACGTGGCCGGGTCGTCGGTGGCCGGCAGCGCCTTCATGGTGAACGTGCCG
>Ga0190269_10000249_pt1 | contig 28976 bp, 23 predicted proteins | sample Popmic249IS_FD_133749 | JGI IMG/M metagenome (GOLD analysis project Ga0190269, IMG submission 133749) | Populus adjacent soil microbial communities from riparian zone of Blue River, Arizona, USA - 249 IS | ecosystem: Environmental > Terrestrial > Soil > Riparian zone | place: USA: Arizona... | reverse complement strand
GTTGCTGATCTCGTGTTTGTAGTGGACATCAGCGGGAGCATGGCTCCTTGCATCGATGCGCTGCGTAAGAACATCGAGGCGTTCATCGATTCGCTGAGCCGCGGCGATGGGAACAATGTCGCGCCGGTGCGTGACTGGCGTAGCAAGGTGGTGGGTTATCGCGACATCGAGTCGGCGGAGTCGGAAGGCTTGCCGTGGATCGTGGAGAATCCGTTTGTGCGTGATGTCAGCGCGCTCAAGGCGCAGCTCGCCGCTTTGGAAGCCAATGGCGGCGGCGACGAGCCTGAGTCGCTGTTGGATACGCTGTTCAAGGTTGCGTCGATGCAGGCGAGTCCGAAGGGCTCGCAGAGCGAAGAGCCAGATAAGTGGCGCTATCGTAGCGACGCAGCACGCGTTGTGATCGTGTTCACGGACGCGTCGTTCAAGGAGACCATGAGCATCCCCGAGGCCAAGGGCGGCTCGCTGCAGGATGTTGCAAATGTCATCATGGCGAATCGCGTGATCCTGAGCTTGTTCGCGCCAAACTTCGAAGGTTATGACCGGTTGAGTCAGATCGATAAGTCTGAGTGGGAGGTGGTGGAGTTCGAAGGTTTGAGCCCTCAGCAGGCCTTGCAGAAGTTTACTGCCGACCCGGTGAATTTCCGAACGACGCTGAAGCAGCTCGCTGCGAGCGTGTCGCGTTCGGCAGAGACTGTGGCGCTTTGAGCGCGCACTGCACGAGCCCAAAACCTTATGGCCAAAAAGCTCAAAGTCGGCGACAGCATTCGCGGATACCGCATCACTAAGGTGTTCGGGCCAGGCATGATGGCGATCTCCTATGGCGCTAGGGCGCCATCAGGCGGCAAGGTGTTCTTCAAACAGTACAAGTCTCCCGCGCCCACAGTGGTTTGGTACACGGCGTTCGTCGAGTACCAGCGCGAGCTTTCGAAGCGCGTGCGGAGCGGCAAGGCAGCGCACTTCGCGGTCCGACAGGTGGATGCGTTCGAAGAGCGTTGGGGTGGGCCGTGTTACTTCCAGGCCTACGAGTTCGTGGAGAACGGCGCGGACTTGCAGCAAGTGTTGGACAAAGAGCGCGAGCAGCACCGACTCACAAAATCTGTTCCCGCGCGCGACCCAGCTGTTTGGGCGCGGCATGTCACGTGGGCGAAGGTGCTCTGCGCGGCGGTCGCGGCATTGCACGAGTCGAAGGTCGTGCACGCTGATCTGAAGCCGGCAAACGCCTATCTCGTCGAGGACCCGACCATTGGCTCCGGCTATCAGCTGAAGCTGATCGATATGGATTTCTCGCTGTTGGCCGATCACAAGGCGCCCTGGCATGGCTTTCAGGGTTATGTAGGTACTGACAACTATCGATCACCCGAGCATCTCACGCGCAGATCAGTGCCGACGCTCAGCTCAGACGTATTCACTTGCGGGCTGATGCTGTACGAGCTGCTCGCAGGCGTGCATCCATACTGGAGCGAAGATCAAGCTGAGTACGCAGCGCGCGTGCAGGCGTATGCTGCGCGGCCGGCGGCGCTGATCGGCGTGATGCCTGCTCCTGCGGACAATGCCGCAGTGAGCGCTGCACTGCATCGCTGCCTGTCCCCCGACCCCGCGGCGCGACCGACCGCAGCGGCGCTACGTGACGTTCTGAGCGGACGCGGCGCGAAGGCAAAGCCCGAAGCTCATCCTGCGACTTCGGCCGCTCCAGCGGCGGTACGGGCGCGCGTTGCGGCGCCTGCTCGGAGCGGTGGCAAATCACTCATGTCGGATGGGATCGAGCTGCTCGGACCCGAAGGCCGCACGGTGCAGATCGGGGTGCGCACTGAGCTTGGCAAAGCACTGGTTCGGCAGTTCGGCAAAGATGGAGAGTACTGGGACAACCGTCAGTGTGTGTTGGAGCGCGCTCGGGGAGGGCAATGGATGGTGACGCCAGTCACAGGGACAACGAACGAGACCCTCGTCAACGGCAAGACGCTGCGAGCACCGCATGCTCTGCGGGACGGCGATCTGATCGCGGTCGGCCGCCAAGACAAAGGCGTGATCAAGCTGCCGCTCACCGCGCGAGGTCGTTAGATGGCTGCGGATCAAAGCATCGAGCCGGCTTTGCCCTCGTGCAGCGAGCTTGCCGAGCCGACACCGCTTTTGGCCGATGCCAATGATCCAGCGCCCGCTTCCAGCACGTCGGAGCATCCTGTTCCGGCGATCCTTCCAGTCGTGGAAGTGCGGGAGCTCGACTGGCAAGCGATTCGCAAAGCGGTGGACGCGCAGGCCATACGCGCTCGCATGCGTGGTGCCGTCGAACAATTGGAAGCGCTGCTCGATCGCGCTGGTGGCCCCGGCATGATGTTCGATAGCGATCGAGCGAACGACGCCGATCGCGTGATTCGAGTTTCGTCGCTGGACGACACAAGCCCGCTGTGGATCATCGGGGACCTGCATGGAGATCTTTTGGCACTGGAGTCTGCACTCGCTCAGATCCGCAGTTGTGCGCCTGCGGACAGCGCGCCGCCGCGCATTATTTTCCTCGGCGACTTCATCGACGATGAGGGCTATGCCATCGAGCTCTTGGTGCGCGTGTTCGAGCTGATCGTCGAAGCGCCTCAGCGCATCTGTGTGATCGCAGGCAACCACGACGAAGCACTCTCGTACGATGGCCAGCGCTTTGCCACGACTGTACAGCCGTCGGACTTCGCGGACTTTCTAAATGCTAACATCGCGCACGAGTGGATCGAGCGCGCTGGCAAGCTCGCGCTGCGCCTCACTGCACATGCAGCCCGTGCGCTGTTTTTTCCCGATGGACTGTTAGTTGCTCACGGTGGCTTCCCTCTCGGGGATCTGCATCCCGCTTTGATCGAGACCGGTGATTGGAATGATCCTAAGTGTCTAACGGATTTCGTCTGGAGCCGTGCACACCCCAAAGCTCGCAAGAAGATGCCAAACCGCTTTTCGCGTGGTAGTCAGTTCGGCTACCAGGACTTCGCGGACTTCTGCGCACTGAGCGCGCAGCTGGGACGACCCGTCACGCATATGGCGCGGGGACACGATCATGTGGATGAGCGCTACGCGATCTATCCCGCCTATCACAAGCATCCGGTGCTGACGACAGTCGCCCTTTCGCGTCGTCTGCCCCGCGAGGGTTACGGGCCTTATGAACGGACTCCGACCTTGGCGCGCGTGGTCTCAGCCTCGTTGCCGCAGGTTTATCAGCTGTTTCCTCCTGCGGAGCTCGTCGCAGAGATCTATCCGCAGCCAGAGCAGCTTGCTGCAGACGAAAGCGCTGCCGAAGAGGAGCCGCAGCCATGAGCGTCGTCCTGCGGTGCCCGCATTGTGGCACTACGAAACCGACAACGGGAGAGTGCGAAGCGTGCCACGACGCGCAGGTGCGTTACTTCTGTACGAACCACAAACCTGGCATGTGGCTCGAGGCGAATTCCTGTGCGAGCTGCGGAGCGCGTTTCGGCGAGCCGGCGCGCAGGAGCTCGGGTTCTGGAGCTCCCAGTGAGCGGCGAAAGCGTTCCGCTAGGCCGGCGCCGAGAGAGCCCGTGCGGAAGCGTCCGCGCGCACCCGCTGCGGATTCCCCAGTGGAACCGCGCGAGATCGATGAGAGTGGCTGGAGTCGCAGGCGACCCGCAGCATATGAAGACGCGCGTTCGCCGCGCGTCTCCGGAATGGCGCTGATGCAGCAAGTCCTGCGCGCTGCTCTTCGCGCGCGCTACATGCCTTCCAGAGCGTCACGTGAGCACTACGCGCCACGGATCAGGAGCGGCGCTGGGGGCTGCTTGAAGAGCTTACTGCTCAGCGGTTTGCTCCTGCTGCTCGCGCTCGGCAGTGCCGTGTTTGTGTTCGGACGTGCGCTGCTCGGTCTCTAGCAACGCAGTGGTCGATTCACCCGAGGGCACCGCAGTCGGGGGGCCCGAGCTATTCAGCGCGCCCGCCAACGGCGGCCGAGAAGATCGGCTCATAGGGCGCGTTGTGTTGCAGCTAGGGCACGGCCTGGCTAGGGCGACTGCCCTACCATAGACGCGCCTCGATGGAACCCGTTGCGCCGTATGCTCGTGCAGGGGTAGATGTGTGCGTTCGCTTGCCGCTGATGGCTGCATCCGGTGTTGCGCGACCACGGGCGGCGCCTAGGTAGACAGCGATGTTGGGGAAAGCGCGGCGCTGGTTGTGGTTCGCAGCTTGCTGCGCCTGCATTTGGTATGTGGTGCCGGCGCGGGCACAGGTTGCCGAGCCTCCGGCCGCTAGGCTGACGGGTCTGGCTGTGGCGCAGGGTCGGCTCGTTCCAGACTTCCGTAGTGATTTGACTCGCTACGCGGTGGATCTTCCGATGGGAGTCAGCGCTGTCGAGCTCGAAATCGCAGTCGCTGAGGGCAGCTCGGTCCGCGTCGATGGTCGTGCCATCGATGCGAGGGTGCCGTGGCGCTCGGAAAAGCTGCTGCGCGATGAAACCGCCGTCGTCTTAGAAGTGAGCCGGTTGGGGTCTGCTCCGCGGAGCTACGAGCTCACTCTCCGCCGTGATCGCTTGCCGATCGAGCTTCAGGCGCAATCCTCTAGCACAACCGAGTTTGGCGCACGCGTGGCGTTGTCTCACAAGACTTTGGTGGTCGCTGGGGTGTCGAGTGGGGGTGGGCGGCAGGTCGAGGTCTGGACGCTCAACGGGTCCCGATGGCGGCATGGTCAGACTTTGTTCGTGCGTGAATGTGGAGTGCGGACTGGACATGTGAGTCTGTCGATCGATAATGATGTGATCGTGGTGGGCTGTAGCAGTGACCCCGCGGATGACCCGGACCATGTGGGCGGTGCCTTTGTGTTCATGCGCATCGCCGGCTCGTGGGTCGGTCCGACGCAGCTGCACGCTGCGGACGGTAAGAACGGCGAGTTCTTCGGCGAGAGCGTCGCAGTGTCAGATGACACCGTTGTCGTCGGAGCGCCCCTCGCCAACACGCGAGACGAGCGCGGTGAGTGGCGCCGCGCTGCCGGAGCGGTCTACGTCTTCAAGCGTGTCGGCCGCAGCTGGCAGCAGCAAGCGCGTCTTTCTGCGCGCAACGGCAGCGAGGACGATGGGTTTGGCGCGGCGGTTGCGATTCACGGTGACACGCTCGCTACGAGCGCGCCGTTCGAAGACAGCGCGGAGACCGGAGTCAATCAGCGCGGTCGAGACGATGCCGCTCCCGATAGCGGCGCAGTCTACGTATTCGCGCGTCGCGCTGGTCGTTGGACGGAACAGGCTTATATCAAGGCACCACGAACTGATCCCGCGGTTACGCCACAATGGGGTGGCAACCAGTTTGGCGGAGGTGACTCATCCGCTGGACCAAGCTTAGCTCTCTGGGGCGATACGCTAGCAGTCGGCGCGCCAGGCGAGGACTGGCTGCGCGATGCAAAGGCCAATGATCCGCAGCTGCGTTACATCATCGATGCAGGTGCCGTGTACATCTTCAAGCGTCGCGACGACAGTTGGAGCCAAGACGCACGCATCGTGCCCGCCGGATTGGACTCCGGTGGGAACTTCGGAATGAGCCTCGCACTGCAAGGCAATCGCATGCTCGTCGGTGCATGGCAGCATCTTGGCGTGGGCTCAGGACTGAACGATCCGCAAACTCCCGCTGCTATGGCCCCGCCGCCGGGAGCGGCATTCAGCTTCGAGCGCAGGCCCACAGGCTTCGTAGAAGTCGCTCGGATGGGAGCAGCCGTACCTGCGCCTGCCGCGAGGTTCGGTTGGAGCGTGGCGGTCTCGGAGCACGCAACTGCAGTAAGTGCACCTTCGAGTGCACCAGCGACGGTTTCGATATTCCGCTAGGTTCTCGACCATGGCGCCGCACGGTAGATGGTGGGCGATCCGGCGCGCTGGACGCGGGCAAAATGCTGTTCAGAAACCAAGCTCGAACTGGCAATGATCGGCGCCCTCGCGCGCGCACGTGGTGTGCGCGACTCGTAGCGGCGTGTCGAAGCGGGTAGCCAGGCCCTCGAGCAAACCGATCACGAATGGGCATAGGCCGTTGCGCGTGCTCAGATAGTGCATGCGTAGTGTGCTCGCTCCTGTGTTTTCGAAGCGAAACGAGGGCGGGCGTAAGTTGAGGAAGCTGCGGCCCACGCGTACATGCAGCTCGTCCAGGCTGAAGAGAAAGTCGCGCAAGGACGGCCCGGCGACCTCGAACAGGTGACCGTAGCCCTGCTGCGCGGTGAACGACACCCAGTATGTTCCTAACGCGCGCAGAAAGTCGTCAGGCGTCATGTTGAGCTCAGCGCTCGCAAACCCAACCAAGTCGTAGGTGAGTGAGTCGGGATATGACTGCATCTTGTTGAAGGTGCCGTCATGGAACTGCGCTGCGTGCGCGATGCGATCCCAAACAGATTGGCCGTGCTGTTCCACGACGAGCTGCATCAGAGATGCGTTTACCAGGCCGTACATGGTTGCTCGCTCAGGTGCGCTGATCGCGCTCGAAATCCCGCGACCACGCTACCATGACTGATTCCCGTCGGGGCTCGAATGCGAGGCAGAATCCGACAGATTCGCAATCCCGTCGCAGTCGCGTCGAAACTATGTGATCTTGGTGGGGTGTCTACCGCCGAATCAGCGCGGCCTGTTGTGTGGCCGTTCGCGCCGCTCTCTGCGGCCCTTGTGCTCCTCGACGAGCGCGATGTAGTCGCAGCTGGTAGCGACGGGTTCTTTGCGCTGACCGGCGTCACTAGGAACACTCTCGGCCTGCCCGTACACGAGCTGTTGAACGAGTGCGAGGCTCAGAGCGAGCCGAAAGGTTGGTCACGCTCGGTGTTGGGCGCGTTGAGCGAGCTGCGAGGATCGAGCAGTTCTTGGCTCGGTCCGCCATTCGAGCTGTCGGTCGGTGATCGAGCACGCAAGTGTCGGGTGGTGCTGAGCGCGCTCCGCGCAGCCGGAGAGTTGAACGGCTGCGTATGTATGTGCTTTGAAGATCTTACAGACGTGTCTGCCGCCGAGCAGACGCTCGTGCAGCAGCGCACGACCCTCGCCGAGCAACTAGACGAGTTGCAGCGGGACTGGCACAAACGCGTACGCGAACGTACAGCGGAGCTGGAGCACGCAAATGATCGCTTGCTCCGCGAGATCGCCGAGCACATGCGGACGGAGAAGCAGCTCGCGCAGGCGCAGGAGCAGCTGAACCAAGCGCAGCGTATGGAAGCCGTGGGACGGCTGGCGGGCGGCATCGCACACGACTTCAACAACATGCTGTCGGTCGTGCTGGGCTACAGCATCTCGCTTCTGGAGAGCTTGCCACACGACTCGCTCGTGCGCGCGGACCTCGACGAGATTCGGCGCGCTGGCGAACGAGCATCGCAGCTTACGGGCCAGCTGCTGGCGTTCGGGCGGCAACAAGTGCTGAATCCCAGGGTGCTCGACTTGAACGAAGTCGTCGAGGATGTTCAGCGCATGCTGCGGCGCGTATTGAGCGAGGATATCGAGATCGTCACGCGCTTGACCTCGCCGCTGTGGAAAGTAAAGGTCGACCAGGGTCAGATCGAGCAGGTGTTGACTAACCTGATGGTCAACGCGCGCGATGCGATGCCGCACGGCGGCACCATCACGATCGAGAGCGCGCACGCTGTGTTCGATGAAGACTATGTGCGGGAGCATCCTGGCGCTGCGCTCGGCCCGCACGTGATCCTGGCTGTGAGTGACACGGGCGTTGGAATGGACAAGGTGACGCAAGCGCGCGTGTTTGAGCCGTTCTTTACGACCAAAGAAAAAGGCAGAGGCTCTGGTCTCGGCTTGGCGATGGTGTTCGGGACAGTCAAGCAGAGTGGCGGGCACATCTGGCTCTACAGCGAGCCCGATCGAGGCTCGACGTTCAAGCTGTGCTTTCCGCGCTGTGAGAGCCTAGTCGATGGTCCCGAACTGCTGAGTCAGCCATCCACGCGGCTACCTCTACCGCGTGGCGACGAGACCATCCTGCTCGTCGAGGATGACTCGCAATTGCGTACGCTCGCTCGCACGATCTTACTGCGTCAGGGCTATCGCGTGCTCGACGCGGGCGACCCCAGCGAAGCTATCAAGGTCAGCGCGAGCTTCGATGGGCGAATCGATCTCCTGCTGAGTGATGTCGTGATGCCGCGCATGAGCGGACGTGATTTGGCTGCGCGGGTATTGGAAGCAAGGCCTGACATGTGTGTGCTCTACATGTCAGGCTATACGGACAATGCGATTGTCCATCACGGGATACTCGATCCGGACGTCGAGTTCCTCCAGAAGCCGATCACTCCTGACACTCTCACGCGCCGCGTGCGCGAGGTCCTCGACCGTGACGAGCAGCGCAAGCGTTTCGAGCGGTAGCAGCTTCTACAGCTATCTGAAAAAACCTTGCCGCTGGGCGCGAGAAGATGACGCGCTCGGCTGCGCCGGTCAGGTTCGCATACAGCATCTCTTCGCGCGCGCTCGAGCATCCCGGCACGATGGTCGATCATCGGGCCGACCCAGTCTCTTAGCCAGCGCGCTGGAGGCATCGGCCCAATACAAGTGACGGCAGTCATGGACGCGAACGCCGCGGCAAACGCAAGGGCATGGACTGCCTCGGCGTGTGCGAGCCGCGACCGAAGCTCTGGCTGATGGAGCTTCGTGCATCGGCCGCACGCAGGCGCGCGCTATGTTCAAGGTGCAGCGCTCGAGAGACCAGCGGTTACTTGTCCCAAAGTGTCGAGAATTTTTGCTGCGCGCGCCGGATCGTTCGGGCCGGACCCAGCAGCAACCGAAAGAGAACAGACACATGGATGGAACCACTGGCAATCTGACCTCACTGCTCGACCGCGAAGCCATTCGCGATTGCGTAGCGCGCGTAGCACGGGGCGAGGACCGTCGAGATGCCGAGCTTCTTCGCGGGGCGTATTGGCCGGACGCGACTGACGATCACGGAATCTTTGTCGGAACGTTCATAGAATATCTGGCGTGGGTCGTCCCAGGTGCCCCTGCAGTGCTACTGACACAACATACCCTAGGGCAGAGCTTGATCGACTTGCGCGGGCAGCGTGCGCTGGTGGAAACCCACGTTACCGCTTACCACCGCATCGACATGGGCGCCGACCACCGCGACGTCGTCATCGGCGGGAGATACCTTGATGTGATGGAGAAGCGCGAGGGCGAATGGAGGATCGCAAACCGCACGATGCTCTATGACTGGCAGCAGGACTATGGGCGTTCAGTCGACTGGTCGAATGGCCTACTCGGAATGCCATTCATCAACGCCCATGCCATGGGCTCGACGACAAGTGATCACAGCACTGCGCTGTTCAACCGGTTCGCTAGCCAGAAGATCTAACAACGCTGCCTCGACCCTATGGACGGCCGCAACCGCATAGCCTGATGGGCGACTCGCTTTGTGTTTCGGCCTTCCAGCTGCTGTCAACACACGCGCGTTCTCTGCTACTGATGGAGAGCAGTGGGAACGTTGCGTACGCAGTCCGCCTCCTCCGTCGACGCGTGTGCACGCGGCGCTCTCGACACCGTTCATGCTGACACGTTGCGCTTCTTCCCTGAGTTGGTTCGAGCGATGGGAGGCGACCCGGCCAGTCTGTACGCTGAGCTCGACCTAACGCCGAGTGCGTTCGCGAACGGCCTTCCGTCTGGCTATCGAGAGATCGCAATGCTGATGGAGCATGCTGCTCAGAGACTCGAGTGCCCCGACTTCGGTTTGCGTCTCGCATCGCTCCAAGGAGGAGGAGCGGTCTTCGGAGCCTTCCGCGGGGTTTTGGCCCACGCTCCGACGCTGGGCGATGGACTCCGCTGCGTTGCCGAAAATAGCCACGCCCATAGCGCATCCGCGCGAGTTCGCATGCAAACCGACCGGCACACGGGCGCGACGCTCATCTGTCACGACGTTCTGGTCGACGGATTGCCGGTTAAGCGTCAACTGGTGGAGCAGTTTCTGCTGCTCGCACACTTGAATGCGCTCGAGGTCACGGGCGCAAAGGCAGGCGTGCGACAGGTGCAGTTCCGCTTTCAACCCCTTTCGTCCTCCAGTACCTATCGCAGGTATTTTGGCTGTGAGGTTCTCTTCGATCGGTCCGTCGACGGTGTTGTGTTCGATGAGTCCGATCTCGCGTGCGTGACTGTGGCATCCGACCCGCGGCTCTTCCGTGAAGCCAAGGCCCGCGTCACATCGCAGCATTGTGCCAAGCCGCCGTTGCAGGTCCAAGTGCGCGCGCTGGTTGTGCAGCAGATCGAGCGCGAAAGCTGCACGAAGGAACAAATCGCCGCTGAGCTGCACATGCATCCCAGAACACTTCACCGACGACTGCTCGAGGAAGGTACATGTTTCGAGGACATCAAAGACGGTGTTCGCCGCGATGCTGTGTTTGGCTATCTCCGTGCGACCAGCCTGCCCATTCAACGAATCGCCGAAAAGGTTGGGTATGCCGAACAGTCAGTTCTCGCGCGTAGCTGTGCTCGCTGGTTTCATGCTTCGCCGCGAGCGATACGCAAAATGCTGTGATCTGCTCACGGCCCGTTCAGTTTTGGAATGAAGCTCATCCGACGGTTAGAGAGCGGCCTCTGGTAGCTGGGGTCGCTCTTGCTTCGTGACGGTCTGCCGTTCTCATAAAGATCGGGAACATCTGCAAACGGAAGAGGCAGCGTCGGAACGAGCCCAGACCATTCTATGACGTTCGTTCGCAATGCGATCTTCCAAGCCTGTTCACGGCGTTCGAGGCGGTCGATGTAGCGACCGCCCGCCATCCAGTTCGACTGGTCCCGGTTTCGTCCCACGAACAAATAGTAAAGCTCGCTATGCGCAACGTCGCCGCTGATCTCGACAGTGTGGTTGAGCAGGTTGTGGTGCGTGGCCGATTGGCCAAGCTCATGCAACGCTGCTGCCCAATCGTATAAGGCTTCGGGACCGCCTACGAATGGACCCGCTGCGATCACGGCATCAGCGTGAAATGCAGATAGGAACAACTCGCGGTCGAAGCGATCCATTCCCCTGCTGAAGCTCGTCAGGCAGTCGAGGATGTCTCGGCGGTGGAGCAAAGCTTCGATCTTCTCGTTCATGTTGCCTACCTTGGTTTCGACGGTTGCTGGTTTCCAGTTGCTGCTAGGAGCGGCGACCAGATGGGAGCCCCACGTTGCGCGCGCAGAGACTCTATGACCCTTCCGTCGACATCGGTTACGCCGTAACGTTGCGCGAGCTCTGCCGTGATGAAGGTGCCGCCCGTGAGATCCATCAGGTTCGGGTCTTGCAGCAACGCGACGAGCACCCGTCCTGGGTATTCGGGAGAGCAGCCCATGTTCGGGTTTGTCACGAGCTGTGCTCTCATGTCCGGGTTGAGCTCGAGATTGCGCTTCGCTCTCTCGGTGAGCGTCAAACCTTGCCACAGGGAGATGGACGCGACGCCATAAGGTTGAAGCTCAACAGCCATGTCATGCGCCAGACGATCGACGGCGGCCTTACACATCCCGAAGACTGCAGAGTACGTGTAGGTTGCGCCGGTGTACCCCGAGATGGCAGCGATCAGTCCGGAGCCGCGCTCCGACATGAGCCTGGCTGCATGCCAGGCCGCGACGAAGCTAGACCTCACACCTACATCGACCATCTCCCAGTTCGAGAGTGGCTTCTTCCAAAAGGGTCGTGGATCTGTCAGATCGTCCGGCAGCGCGAATGCATTGTTGACCAGGAGATCGAGGCGACCCTGCTCTTGCGCGATCTGTTCAAACAGTTGAGCGACATCCAGGTCGTTGGCGTGGTCGACGGCCACTGGGATTCCTCTGCCGCCACGCCGAGTACATTCCGCGGCTGTGTCATGGATCGACCCGGGAAGTGCATGGGTGCCGGCGCGCACAGTACGTCCCGTCACATAAACAGTTGCGCCCTCCTCGGCGAGCGCCAGCGCGATTCCCTTGCCGATGCCTCGGCTGGAGCCGGTAACCAAAACCACCTTGTTCGAGAGAGAACTCATCGGAGCTTGCCTTGCACGCAGTGAAGCTCGTGACATAGGCAGCGCGCGCGAACTTGACCGTACGTGACAAATCATCGATCTGCCCGGTCGTTGCTTCTTGTAACATCTGCGCTTGCATGCGCCTTTCGCGCTGTAGAACATTCGCGCGACTGACCAGTGGCTTAGGAGGTTGTGTTCGACGCCGGTGGCGCGTGCAACACAAGTCCAACTGTGGCCACGGCGGCTTCGAGTGGAGAAGATTTTGCGCCGGCCGGTGTCCTGGCAAGCTTGCGTGGCGTCGTTCAGCGCACGCTCGTCGCGAGCCACTGCAGGATCTGACTCTGGGACATCGCGCCGCTCTGCCTTGCGATTTCGCTGCCGCGCCGGAATGCGATCAACGTGGGAATCGATCGGATCCCGTACTGTGCAGCGACGCTCTGAGCAGCATCGGTGTCGACCTTTGCGAACAAGGCGCGTGAACCCGCTGCTTTGGCAGCCGCTTCGAACTGAGGCGCCATCATCTTGCACGGGCCGCACCAAGCGGCCCAGAAATCCACGATCACCGGCAGGTCCGAGCTGCCTACGAACGTATTGAACGTCGCGTCGTCGAGCGCTACAGGTTGGCCAGGCAGCAGTGCCGACTTACATTGCCCGCACCTGCCGGCTTGCGCGAGGCGGGTTGCGATGACGCGGTTGAGGCGGAAGCAGTTGCTGCAGGGGACGATCAGCGATTCGGCGGCCATGACAGATCATAGTGTAAGCACGCAAAGCCCGTAGTAAATGCCGACGAACATCCATTTTGTCGTCAGCACTTACGATGCGCGTGCAGCTACTGCCTCGCTCACCGGGAGCGCTTGACGATGAAGGCCCGGCACCACGCGAAACGCACGATGGCTCGGACACTGACCCGAGCAACGGGTGCCGTAGCCACGTGCGGCCGTGCGTGCCCATGATCGGCAAAGCCCGCTGAGAGTGCGCCGAGAAAGAGAGGGACCGAGATCTTACTGATAGAGAACGAGAGAGCATGCGCGGCGCGCGCAACTGCTACGACAACGCGGTCGAAGAAAATGTCTGCATCACATGGGCTCTGCGCGCATTGAGGTACGATGCCGTCGAACGTTGCATCGATGACTTCTACGATCCCTCCCGCGTACCCGAGTGTCACGAGGATGAGGATTGCCGCGGGCACGCGTTCGCGCTGTGCAGCTGCAACATGCGGCTCCCTCCTCAGCACTGTGTCCCACGATCGATCGAGGCTCAGCGGCAACCCGACACGCATTCCTGAGGCGTCGACAGCGCGCAGACAGTGCCGTCCGAGCTCGCCGAGGTAGCGCCGCGCGGGGAGCCTCGACGATCCTGCGGCGCACAAGAAGCTGAGAGCGTGGCCGCGATCCATGTCCGCTTTCTCGGGCGTTTCGGTCCGCAGCAGGAGTGCTCAAACGGACATGCGGCTGACGGCTGCGGCTCCGCACACCTGACCCCGCGTTTCTTTCAACCTCCGGCCGCCTCTCACCACTGTGACTTCTGACGTGTCGCTCGGAGCGGCGCGCAAGGATGGTGAGGACGATGTTCGGACTGAAGCAGGGTTCTTTTTTGCGAGGAGTCGTGTTGGTTGCAGCGATCGGCTGCGGCGCGGCGGGTTGCTCGGATGAGGCGGACGCCGATTTGGGGCAAAATGCGAATGAATTGAAGGGCGGAGTGCCGAACTCGCCGAAGGGTAAGGGCAAGGCGGGCGCTCGGGCTGCCGCTGGGGCTGCTGCGCCGACCACCGATGCCGCGGGTGCCGAAGCCAAGGGGAATGGCAAGCGGCCCGACAAGGGCGCTGCTGGCGCTGCTGCGGATGAAGACGCCGACAAGGGTCAGGGCAAGGCGAAGGGTCCGAAGGGGGACGCTGGTGCCGACGAGGACTCGGAGAAGGGTCAGGGCAAGGCGAAGGGTCCGAAGGGGGACGCCGGCACTGACGAGGACTCGGAGAAGGGTCAGGGGAAAGCGAAAGGTCCGAAGGGGGACGCTGGCCCAGACGCCGAAGATGAAGACGACGCGAACGAGGAGTCAGCGCAGCCCTGAGCTGCACGCGGCACGCTGCAACGATCACTCGTGGGGGTGTCGTTGCAGCGGCTCTCCTGGTGTGACGATGCCCGCTGCGGTCTTCTCTAGCTCGGCTCGAGCTTGGCTCTCGCCTCGATGTTTGTAGAGGCTGTAGCCTCGGTACAGCAGCGCGATCGAGATCCAGCCCAGCAGCGCCGCCAGCGGGTAGGCCAGTACGCGCGGGAACAGCGCGAACAGTATGCCGAGCGCGAGTAGTACTGCGCCGGCTGTGACTGTTAGGCGTGCTTCTACGGGCTCTAACACGCGATGGCTCGTGAACGCTGCGCCTACCGCGTTGCCGAGCCGAATCGCGCCTGCGGCTGCCCGCGTCATGCTGCCGCGCCTGGCTTCGCGTCTCGCGCGGCGATCGCGGCGTGGTGGTCGTCTGCGCTCGGGTTGGTTCGGCGCTCGCATTTTCTTGCGGGCGTCTAGAACGAGCTCAGTGGATGTGTCGAGGTCGCTGAGGTAGCGCTCCTCCATTTCCTGGGCGAAGCCTTCGTGCTCTACGACTACGTCCATCTCGCAGTTGCCGAGCCAGCTTGCGATGTTGAGGTTGGTCGACCCGACGCGCGCCCAGCGGCCATCCGTAACTGCTGTTTTGGCGTGCATCATGGAGCCATTCCACTCGAACACTTTGACGCCCGCCTCTAGAAGCGGCCGGAAGCCGCTGCGCGAGAGCGGCTTGAGCAATGGGATGTCGGTTGCGTTTGGTACGAGCAAGCGAACGTCGACGCCGTCGCGAGCGGCAGCACATAAGGCTTGGGCGTAGCCGCTTGTGCCTGCGTAGTACGCATCTGCGAGCCAGAGCCTCGAAGTTGCGAGTGCAGCTACCAGCTGATCGAGTCGCAACATGCCTGCGGTGGCTGGTACGCTTGCGACTACGCGTAGCCGTACGTCTCCTTGTTCCGGCAGTTTGTCGCGCGGGGTGAGCTCGTGGAGCGGAATAGGCTCGCCCATGGTCGCCCACAGCTGCGCGAACGCGAGCTCGATCTCCGCGACTGCAGGGCCGCGCACGGCGACGCCGGTGTCACGCCATGGCTCTAGGTTTTTCTCGGGATCACCCTCCCAGGGTTTGCCGATGCACAGTCCTGTGACGAAGCCGACTTCGCTGTCGACGCAGAGTGTCTTGCGGTGGTCGCGTCCGAGCCATCCGAAAGGTGATTCGAGCTTCGGTGGATTGTAGGCGCGCACTTCGACGCCTGCCGCGCGCAGCCGCGCCCAGTAGCTGCTCGAAGCTTTTCCGAGGCAGCCGAGCACGTCGTAGATCACGCGAACTTTCACGCCCTCGTGCGCTTTCACGATCAGTGCATCAGCGAAGCGCTGACCGACGTTGTCTTCGTAGATGATGTAGTTTTCGAGCAGGATGTGCCGGCGCGCCGCAGCGATCGCGCTGAGCCAAGCCGGATAGTTTTCTCGCGCATCGATCAGCAGCTGCACTGCGTTGCCTTCGATCAGCGGCGCGCCCGCTGCACGTGAAAAAGCCTGATTGGCGAGTGCGCGTACTTGCGACATGGGTGGGCGCTCAGGACCGAAGGTACTCGAGCATAGCTACGCGCTGCTGGACACTTGTCAAGCATCTAGGCGCGATCAAGCGCTGTATGCTGGCTGGCAGGCAGTAGCCCAGCGTCTATGCTGCTTCGAGGAGGATCCGTTATGACAAGCCAAGCGAAAGATGTGGCCGTGGTCGTCGGCAGTCTGCGAAAAGGTTCGTTCAGCCGAAAGGTCGCGCTTGCGCTGGCTGAGCTGGCGCCACCGTCACTCAAGCTCAACATCGTAGAGATCCGTGATCTCGGCTTTTACGATCAGGACCTGGATGACAACCCGCCCGCCCTGTGGGTCGAGTTCCGCAAGCGCATCAAAGCCGCTGACGGCGTCTTGTTCGTCACCCCCGAGTACAACCGCTCGGTTCCCGGCGTGCTGAAAAACGCGATCGATGTGGGCTCGCGTCCGTACGGTCACAGCGCCTGGGATGCGAAGCCTGCGGGCGTCGTGAGCGTAACACCTGGCGCCCTCGGCGCGTTCGGTGCGAATCATCATCTGCGGCAGTCGCTGGTGTTCTTGAACATGCCTACGTTGCAGCAGCCTGAAGCGTACCTCAGCGGAGCAAGCAAGTTTTTCGACGACGCCGGCAAGCTCACGAGCGACAGCACGCGCCAGTTCCTACAGCAGTTCATCCAGGCGTTCGCGAGCTGGGTGGAGACGCACGCGCGGCGCTGAAGTAACATGGGCGAAGAGCCCGCCCATGTCACAGCCGAACCCACCGTCTGAGCGCCGCGCTGTTCTAGCCGCGCATCACGAACCGCCGCACGATCTTCCGGTCGTCACGCATGCCTCCACGGGCTGCGTGATGGCCCATTGGCGGGGCGTCGGCATCGTCGTGTGGGCGACGCAAGCGACCGAGCCGCACGTCCACGAAATGGCCAAGCTGGCCGAGCAGATCGCGATGACTCACACACGCGGCGCGAACGTGACGTTGGTGGTCAATCGTGCACCGCTGCCCGCATACGAAGCGCGCCGCGCGATTCACGAGCTCACACGTCGATTCGAGGAGAGCATCTCCTGCTCCGCCACGCTGATCGAGGGTAGCGGCTTCTGGACAAGCGCGATCCGCAGCTTGGTGACGAGTCTGCACTTGGTCGGGCGCTGGAGCTTCGAGCTCAGGACCTTCTCCGACATCGACACATTGTCGCAATGGGTCGCGCCCATCCATGGCCGCGCGACCGGGACGAGCATCGAAGCGAACGAGCTCGCAGGTGCGCTGGCGTGGGTGCTCGGCCAGCCAGCGATCCGCGAGCTCTGTGCGCGCCGATAAGTCTAGACCAGGCCGAGCGCCACCATCGCTTTGGCGACGTGCAAGAGTCCAGCGATGTTCGCTCCCACCACGTAGTTGCCCGGCGCGCCGAACTCTTCGGCTGTGTCGCGCACATCCTCGTGGATGCGCGTCATGATGTCATCCAGGTGCGCCTCGGTTTGAGCGAAGGTCCAGGCTTGACGACTCGCGTTTTGCTGCATTTCGAGCGCGGAGGTCGCTACGCCTCCTGCGTTCGCGGCTTTCGACGGGCCGTAAGCGACCTTGCTCTCTAACAGCAGGCGCACGCCGTCTGGTGTCGTCGGCATGTTGGAGCCTTCGGCGATGGCCATGCAACCGCTCTTGAGGAGCGCGCGCACGCCGTCTGCGTCGAGCTCGTTTTGCGTCGCGCAGGGCAGCGCGAGCTGACAGGGGATCTTCCAGATCGAGCCGTCTTTTTCGTAGTGCGCCGAGCGCTTGCGCTTCGCGTACTGCTCGATGCGTGCGCGCTCATCGAGCTTGATCTCTTTGAGTAACTCTAGGTCGATGCCCGATGCATCGTGCACCACCCCGTTGGAGTCCGAACAGGCGACGACCTTCGCGCCGAGCTCGTGCAGCTTCTCGATTGCGTGGATCGCGACGTTTCCCGAGCCGGACACAATGCAGCGCTTGCCCTCGAGCGATTCTCCGCGCTCCTTGAGCAGCTCGCGCAAGAAGAAGGTCACGCCGTAGCCCGTCGCTTCCGTGCGGACCAGTGCACCACCCCAGCCGATGCCTTTGCCGGTGAGCGCACCCGATTCATAGCGATTCGTAATGCGTTTGTATTGTCCGAACAGGTAGCCTATCTCGCGCGTGCCGACGCCGATGTCTCCTGCCGGAACATCGGTATACTCGCCGATGTGGCGATAGAGCTCGGTCATAAAGCTCTGGCAAAAGCGCATGATCTCGTCGTCTGAGCGGTCTTTCGGATCGAAGTCGGAGCCACCTTTGCCGCCTCCTATCGGCATGCCAGTGAGCGCGTTCTTGAAGACTTGTTCGAAGCCGAGAAACTTGACTGTGCCGAGCTTGACTGACGGATGGAAGCGCAGACCACCCTTGTAAGGTCCGAGCGCGCTGTTGAACTCCACGCGGAAACCACGGTGGATCTGTACTTCGCCGCGATCGTCTTGCCAGGGCACTCGAAAGATGATCTGGCGTTCCGGCTCGCAGATGCGCTCGATGATCTTCTTCTCCCCGAGCTCAGGATGCTTCGGCAGCACGGGCGAGAGTGACTCCAGCACTTCTTTCACGGCTTGATGAAACTCTGACTCGCCTGGGTTGCGTTCGACGACCGTGTCGAAGATCTTCGCGAGCCGCTCAGTCATCTTAAACATCGCTTGTCTCCTGTGAGCCTTGAAGCATGGCGTATTTGAAGCTGCATGCACGTCTTGTGCGACGGCGCTAAGCTCATGAGCGTGTCGGACATCGATGACTCGAACAGTGCGCCCGGTGCAATCTTGCCTCGCACGAGCAGCGTCGACAGTTTTCGTGGGCGCCGTTTATATACTGTGGGTCACTCGACACGCAGTCTCGATGAGTTGACGGAAATGCTGCGCGCGTTCGGCGTGACGATCTTGATCGACATACGCACTGTGCCGCGCTCTCGGACGAATCCGCAGTTCAACCGCGAGACGCTCCCGCGTTCGCTCGAACGAAGTGGGCTTCGCTACATGCATGTCGCGGAGCTTGGTGGCCTGCGACGCCCTCGGCCGGACTCGTCGAACCAGGGTTGGAGGAACCTGAGCTTCCGCGGTTATGCCGATCACATGCAGAGCGAGGAGTTCGAGGCGGGTCTCTCGCAGCTATGGGCTGCGGGTGTAAATCAGACGCTTGCGCTGATGTGTGCGGAGGCGGTGCCGTGGCGATGTCATCGATCGCTGGTCGCGGATGCGCTGATGGCGCGCGGCGCAGAGGTGCTCGAGATCGCGAGCGCTAAACGGGCAACGCCGCATCGCCTGACCAAGTTCGCCACGATCTCGGGCGCCCAAGTCACCTACGGCGTCGACGCACGGCTTGGAGAGCCGTTGGCGGTGCGGGGGCCCATGCATCTGGAGGCGACCGTACGCGTGCTACAGCGGCGCCCGGTGAACCGAGTGGATTTGTGGGAAGACGCTCGCTACCTGCGCGTGCTGGAGCATGATGGCGCGCTGCGGCTCGTGGAGGTACGTAACCACGGAACGGTTGTGTCACCTGACGTTAGGATGCGGGTTCTCGCTGGCGCGCCTGCCGCAGATGACGTCAGTCTGTTGCGCGCGATGCTCGGCTTGGACAGCGAGGCCCGGCGACTGCAGCGCGTGAGTCATGTGCTGCCGGTGCTACGGGACACCACGCGCGCGCTGCGGGGGATGCGGCCGCCGCGCTTTGCGAGCCTGTTCGAGACGTTTGCGAGTGTCATTCCTTTTCAGCAGGTGAGTTTGGATGCTGGGATCGCAGTGGTGAGTCGCCTTGTCGAGCGGTTTGGGCGGACGCTCGAGCACGAGGGCAGACACTACCACGCGTTTCCGAGCGCGGAGCGCGTGGCGGAGACCCGGCTGCCGTCGCTTCGTGCTTGCGGGCTGAGCACGAAAAAGGCTGAGTCCCTGCGCGCGATCGCGCGCCTTGTGGCCGCGGGCGAGCTGAGCGATTCGGTGCTGCAGGCGCAGAGCACCGCGGATGCGTTGCGCACGCTTACTGAGCTGCCTGGCATAGGCCCATGGAGCGCGAACCTGATCTTACTGCGTGGGCTAGGGCGACTCGATGTGTTTCCGCCGGGCGATCGTGGTGCGGCTGTCGCGTTGCAGGGGATGCTGCAGCTGAAGGCTGCGGGCGATTTGGACGCGGCAGTGGAGAAGCTCGGCGCCGAGCGTGGTCTGCTTTATTTCTGCGTGCTCGGAAGTAAACTGCTGGAGCGCGGTCTCATTCAGCGTGCGTAGGCACCCACAGCTCGGCTGTGAGAATCAGTAGAAGAGAGCGGCAAATTCGCTCGGCCGAGCGCTAGTCAGTCGATTCTTTGGCTGCGCCTGTGTGTCGCTGGCTGTAGCGCTCTGAGTTGTTTTGTTTGCTGGTGCGCTCTTTGGCTTTTTTCGCGCGAGCGCGTGCGGATTGATCGCCCGTGTTGGTGAGTCTGGCTCGGCTGAGCGCGCGCTTTTCACGCTTGGCTCGAGCGCGTTCTTCAGCTGCAGCCTTGCGTGCGGCTGCACGTTCCTGCCTGGCTTCTGCTTTTTCGGCGCGTGCTTGGGCCAGCGCTTCGCGCCGCGCTTCTTTCGCTTCACGTGCACGTTCGGCTTTGCGGGCCTGTGCCTCGCGCCGCTCTTCTTTGGCTTCACGCGCGCGTTCGGCCCTGCGTGCGAGAGCTTCTTGGCGTTGCTCGCGTTTCTCCTCGGCCTTGCGCGCGATCTCTTCTCTGCGGGCCTCAGCCGCTTCGCGCTTTTCCTCGGCCTTGCGCGCGATCGCTGCTCTCTTCGCCTCGGCGGCTTCGCGCTTTTCCTCGGCCTTGCGCGCGATCGCCTCGCGCTTTTCTTCGGCTATCTGCGCGAGCTCGGCCTTGCGCTCTGCCTCTGCGCGGCGTTTTTCCTCGCGCTTCTCCTCCGCCTTGCGGGCGATCTCGGCCTTGCGCTCTTCCTCGGCCTCGCGCTTTTCCTGCGCTTTGCGCGCGATCTCTGCTTTGCGGGCTTCCTCGGCCTGGCGCTTCTCCTCAGCCTTGCGAGCGATCTCTGCCTTGCGCGCCTCTTCCGCGCGACGCTTTGCTTCGCGTTTCTCCTCGGCTTTGCGGGCGATCTCTGCCTTGCGGGCTTCCTCGGCTTGGCGCTTTTCCTCGGCCTTGCGAGCGATCTCTGCCTTGCGAGCTTCTTGGGCGAGGCGCTTCTCCTCGGCCTTGCGAGCGATCTCTGCCTTGCGCGCCTCTTCGGCGAGACGCTTCTCCTCGGCGATGCGTGCAGCTTCCAGGCGTGCGAGCTCGGCTTTGCGCGCTTCTTCGGCCTGCCGTGCGAGCTCTGCTTGGCGGGCCGCTTCAGCCTCTCGCGCGAGCTCTTGATGGCCGAGCTCGGTCTGACGCGATAGCTCGGCAGTCATCGCCGATTGTTTGCGTTTGGCGAGTGAGAACTGCGCACGCAGGACGAATGCGCGGTGTTGGCGCGCGAGGTGTGCGAGCTTGATCTGTCGTTCGAGCTCGGTGGAGCGGGCGCCTTGCTTTCGTTTCGCGCGTTCGTTCAGGGTCATGAGCGCGCGTCGGTAGGCTTCTTTCGCGCTCAGCTTCGGTCCTAGAGCGTGCCACATCCGCTCTGCGGTTTTTTCATCGAGCCGCTTAGGATCATCAGAGGTGACATCGAGCTCTTGCAGCACTTGGCCGTCCGCACCTGTGAGTGTCAGATGCGCTGTGTCAGACTCCACGTTGCCGTCCAGCCAAGCGTCGATGTTCAGCTCGCGTGAGAGCTTGACGCGACCTTCGGTCGTCGCAGGATCCGCCTGCAGGCGCTTGGCTGCGAATGTGACGTCGTCGATCGCGACGACCTCGACCTCGGGGTGATCTGCCAAGGTCCGCAGCACGAGTGCGCGTGCGCGCGAGTTGGGCTGTGCGAACTGCGGAACGACCAGGTTACGCACGGGGTGCGAGCCGCTCGCCTTGGCTTGCAGCGCGAGCGCAATCTTCATGCGTGGATCCGGCGGTGGCGGCGGCGCAGCCGGGATGGGTGCAGCTGGTGGCTGCTTGGCTGGCGCCTTGACGTTTGCAGCTTGCTCCGCGGTGGGGGTCGTGGGTGTCTGACCGTTCTTACCGGTCACCTGCTCGGGTTTCGTTGCACTCGCCGGCGCTTTGTCGGCCGGCTGCCCGATCACCGGTTTGGCAGGCGGGCGCGCTGCTTCGGCGGACATCGCCGCCGGGGCTGGTTTGTCCGCGGGACGTGCGGGTGCTGGGGCCGGCTTCTCTGCGACCACTGCTGCCACGGCTGCGGCTGCGACGTCGCCTTTGTCAGGCTTCGTTGCAGCGGGTTTGGTGCCCGACTTCGACTCGCGGTCCACTGCGTCTGACATCAAGTCGTCGATCGAGCGGGGCGGTCCGGGTGGTGCCTTGGGTGGTGCCGGCTTCGGAGCAGGGTCTGGCGCTGCAGCTGTTGGCTGCGAAGCGGCGGGCTTGGTTGCTGCGCCTTGTGCCACGGCGTTTGGGGCGGAGGTAGTCGCCTTCGCTGCTTCCGGCTGCGCTGCGCCGGGCTTCGCTGCGGCTTGTGCGGCATTCGGCGGGCTTGCTGCCGGTTTTGCTGCTGTGGGCTGCGCCGCACCGGGTTTGGCAGCTGTCTGCGTGCCGGCGCTCACCGCTGGTGCTTCTGGCTTGGCGGCCGTGGGCTGTGCTGCACCGGGCTTCGCTGCGGCTTGGGCAGCGTTCGGCTGGCTTGCTGCCGGTTTTGCTGCTGTGGGCTGCGCTGCGCCGGGTTTGGCAGTTGTCTGCGTGCCGGCGCTCGCCGCTGGTGCTTCTTGCTTGGCGGCCGTGGGCTGTGCTGCACCGGGCTTCGCTGCGGCTTGGGCAGCGTTCGGCTGGCTCGGCGCGGCTGCTTCGGGCTTTGCCGCCGTGGGCTGCGCTGCCCCGGGTTTGGTTGCGGCTTGCGGGCTGGCGTTTGGCGCCGGTGTTTCCGGTTTGGCGGGCGTAGGCTGCGCTGCCCCGGGTTTGGTTGCGGCTTGCGGGCTGGCGTTTGGCGCCGGTGTTTCCGGTTTGGCGGGCGTGGGCTGTGCTGCACCGGGCTTCGCTGCGGCTTGGGCAGCGTTCGGCTGGCTCGGCGCGGCTGCTTCGGGCTTTGCCGCCGTCGGCTGCGCTACACCGGGTTTGGTTGCGGCTTGCGGGCTGGCGTTTGGCGCCGGTGTTTCCAGTTTTGCCGCCGTGGGCTGCGCTGCGCCGGGCTTCGCTGCGGCTCGCGCAGCGTTCGGTTGGCTCGGCGCAACTGCTTCGGGCTTTGACGCCGTGGGCTGCGTTGCACCGGGTTTGGTTGCGGCTTGCGCGCCGGTGCTCGATGCTGGCGCTTCGGGTTTCGCCGCTGTTGGCTGCGTCCCGCCCGGTTTGGTCGTGGTTTGCGCCGCTGCGCTGGCGTCCGGCTTCGCTGGTCCGGGTGGTGCTGCGGTTGCGGCCGAGATGCTCGTCTCGGTCGTTGCCGCCGTGGGCTGCGCTGCCCCGGCGGGCTTGGTCGGCTTGCCAACGACCTGCGCGACAGGGTTAGCCGAGGTCGCTGCAGGCGTCGTCGGCTGCTCGGGTTTGTCTGCTGGCTTGGGCGCGCTCTGGATGCCTGCGCCGGTCCCGGTATTCTGCGCTGGCGACTGCCTGTCCGCCGGCTTCGATGTGCCTTGGGCCACGGGGGCTGCGGGGGCGGGTTTTGCGGTGGCGGCTGGTTGCGCTCCGTCTGCTGCTTTCGGCACCGCTGCTGGCTGCGGCTTGTCGGCTGGCTTCGTTACGCCTTGGGCGAACGTCGCAGTGGGCGCTGCACTGCTGGGAGCGGGGCCGGGTTTCGCCGCTGCGCTCGGTTGTGTGCTCTCGGAAGGCTTCGCTGCGCCTTGTGCGACGGTGGCGGCTGGCTTCGCGCTACTCGCCTGCGCGCCATCAGCCGGCTTCGCGGCCTCGGATGATTGCGCATTTTCTGCAGGCTTCGATGAGCCTTGCGCGACCGTCGCAGCTGCTGCGCCGCTCGCAGCGGTTGCGGGTTTGGCCGGCGCAGGCGGCGTGTTGTCAGCAGACTTCGGTGTGGATGCGCTGGCTGGCGCGCTGTCGGCCTTTGCCGCCGCTGCTGGCTGCGGCTTGTCGGAGGGCTTCGGTGCGTTCTGCGCAGCTGTCGCGGCGGGCGCTGCACCGGCCGGAGCGGCGCTGGGCTTTGCGGCCGCGGGTGCAGCGCTGTCGGTCGGCTTCGCCGCTGGCGGCTGCGGCTTGTCGGCAGGCTTCTGCGTGCTTTGCGCAGTAGGCGCGGGCGGCGGGCTTGCCGGAGCAGCAGCGGGTTTCGCCGCAGCGGCTGGCTTGGCCTCGCTCGCGACCGCAGCGGGCTGTGGGCTTGGCGCTGGTGTCGCCGGCTTTGGTTGTGGCGCAGGGGCTTTGTCAGCCGGCTTTGGCGCGGCTGTTGGCTGCGACTCGTCGGCTGGCTTGGCGGTGCCGTCGGCCACGGGGGCGCTGGCTGCGTTGGGCTTGACCGGCGGTTTTGCGTCCGCTGCGGACATGGCGGCCGGAGGTTTCGCCGGCGTGGCGGGCTTCTCGGACGGCAAGCCGTCGCTGTCTTGAGCGGCAACGCTGCCGCTAGTAGCTGCACCCAACAGGAAGGTCAGTAAGCCTGCGAGTTGCTGCGCGCTGCGCGCAACTTTGCGGCTCATAGCATGCCCTCCCAACTCTTTGGGTCCTGCCAGCCTGCGACGCCCGGGTCGAAGTAGTAGACGAAATGATCGAGCTTCTGCGCTTTGAATACGAGCGCTACCTGGCCATGGGTGGTGTTGAAGAATGCCGTGCCGGAGCCACCGGCAAAGTCGTCACTGGTCAAATGGAACGCTCCTAAGAAGTTCTCGACCACAGTCGGCTCTTTCAAGATCTCTTCGGCTTTCGCGCCCGCCGCGACCGTTCCGAGCACCGGACGATTCGCTCCACCGAGCGCGCTCGGCGCGGGTAGCTCGCATGTCAGCGATACCGGCATGAACTTCGTCTTTGTTTCGCGGATCCCTTCGAAGCGGCAGCCGATCGCAGGCAGCTCTTCGACGATGTGCACGACGCCGTCTTTGTCTGAGCTCTTCGAGCGCTTGGCGCCGTCAGCTGCAGCCTTGCGCAGCTCTGCGATGCCGCGCGCGGCGTCTCCTTCAGGGTAGAGCGGATAGCCGTAGACGTACGGGTAGACCACTTCGTCGATCGTCACGACGCTCAGGATCGGCGCGCTGGCGTTCTTGCGAACCTCCGCAGCTTCAGCGGGCATTTCCACAGCCACGTGCTTGCTGGCGCCGAGGTCGAAGGTCTGCGGATCGACGCTGGCGTTGTTGCTCGGAGCCGGCGTGGCGGTGCTGGTGGTGGCGCATCCCAGAGCAACCGCGGGCAGCAGAACGATCCCCAACTTCTGGACGCGAGCTAAGCGATTCAACATGTACCAAGCCTCCCAGTACGGTAGTTCGACAAACCTACCCCTGTCGGGTCAACAATCACATCCGTCTGTGCTTCGCGACAGGCGATTTTTAGCTGTCGCAGGTGACCACGTTTGCGAGTTCCAAGATGCGGCAATGCAGCCTTCCCTGAAGCAGTAGCGCTATGTCGCGCCAATCGCGCGCAACGATGCACGAAAAACGATCGATCGGCGAGGCCGTGCTCGCGATGCGGCTGTGGGCGGCGCTACAGCACGAGCTGGCCCAAACTACTGATGAAAACGCGCGGTATTTAACTCGGCAGATCGCCAAGAAGGACAAATGTCACATTCTGGCAGCGCCGCGCATACCAGTCAGATGGAACTATCCCTCAGCGACCTGACGCTTGCCGCACCAGCTCAGTGGCTCTCGCGAGATGTTCCGGGCTTTGTGTCAGAAACAATAAGTAGTCGACATTGAAGATCAGCGGGGTTCCGGACTGCAAGGTGTAGACGACCTCTTCCTCGAGCAGCTGCACGTCGTGAGCTCCGCTCTCCGAGATGCCGAGTGCTTCCAACGGGATGTCGAGCGCACGCCCATCGCTCAGCTGCACGACCAAGCGCGCCGCGTGAATCTCGGCCGCGACCAGTCGAGGCAGGCGTGCAAGGCTCGGATTACGTTCAGGAAGGTTCCAGCCTCTACGGCGGATATGACGCTCGAGCTGCCGCAAGCGCAGCGCGAAACCTTCGAAGGATCCCCCATCGCTCCAGCCTTTGTGTGCTTGCTCCTGCCAGAGCTTGTCGCTGCGGATGATCGGCCAGCGTAGCAGCGCGAGCTGCACGGCCGCTGTTTGTTCCAGCGGCTGTTTCAGCTGTTTGTCTGCGGTCTTCCTCAGGGACCACTCGAGCTGCTGATCGAGGTTGCGCGCGACCGCCGCGACTCGCCCTCGCACTTTGAAGCGAGCTTCGTCGCCTGCAACTTCGATCTGCCAGCGGGCTTGGTCTTTTGCAAAGTAGAGCTCGATCGCGTTCTTCCAGCCGGCTACCCACATGCCTTGTGCACAATAAAACCGCAGCGCGTCTTGGTTGTTCCACTCGACCTGCAGCGCTGCGCGCCGAAAGCCGACCTCGAACGCTGCGTCTTTCAGCGTCCGCAAGATCCGGCTCGCCCAGCCGTTGCGGCGATAGCGTGGGCGCACGTACACGCTCGAGATCTCGATCGTCGGGACCGTCGCTGCGATCTCCGCATATGCGATCGTCCCGATGCGCTCATCATGATCGACGATCCAATATGGAGCGCGACCAGCGATGAACGGCTCGCTCAGCGTCTCGCCTTGCAGCGCGCGCACGGTCCAATGCGCGCGTACATCCTCGTCTCGGAGCTCATCGGGATCGATGCTCGCGGCGCAGCGAACGGCGACAGCGTCAGCGAGCTCGAAGAGGCCATAGTCATCCACATCGGCTGCAGCGAGTGGCTGCAGACACGGCTCGCGCGCTAAAAGCTCAGTGAGGGACGTCACGGGTGCTCAGGGGCGAGGCTCGTTGGAGGCGGCGCGAAGCTCATGGTCTTGCCGAGCAGCTCGCTGACCTCCTGCGCAGGCTGTGGTTTCGCGACGATGTAACCTTGGATCTGGTCGCACTTCAGCAGGCGCAAGAGCTGAGCCTGTTGAACCGTCTCCGACCCCTCTGCGATCACCTTGAGATCCAGCGCGTGGGCGAGCGAAATGATCATCATGACGATGGTCATATCTTGAGGATCTTCGGTCATGCGCGTGACGAAAGATCGGTCGACCTTCAAGGCGTCGATCGGCAGACGGCTCAGATAGCCGAGTGATGAATACCCAGTGCCGAAGTCGTCGATCGCGACACGCAAGCCCCGTTCTCGTACGGCTCGAAGCTTGTCGATGTTCCCTTGCAGGTCGTCCATGAGAACGCTCTCGGTGATCTCCAGCTCCACGCCGTCTTGAGCGCGCGGATGTTCGCTGCGGGCTTGTTCGAGCGCGGGCACGAAGTCGCTCTGGCCGAGCTCGAGCGAGGAGACGTTGACTGCGATCGGCGGCGGCTTGCGGCCCTGGTCGCGCCAGCGGATGAACTGCCGCGCTGCTTCACGAAACACCCAGCGGCCGACATCCACGATCAGGCCGGTCTCTTCGAGCACAGGGATGAACTGCGCCGGCGAGATCATGCCATTCTTCGGGTCGTTCCAGCGGATGAGCGCCTCCAAGCCGACGATCTGGCCGCTCTTGAGCTCGAGCTTCGGCTGATAGAACAGGACGAACTCATCCTGATCGATCGCGCGGCGCAAGCGATTTTCGAGCGCGAGTCGCTCGGCCACGCGATCGTTCATGATCGGCGCGTAGAATACGTAAGGTTGATTCGCGACTTGCGCCTTGTTGAGCGCGGCTTCGGCGTGACGGATCAAGAGCTCCGCGCTCTCGCCGTCATTCGGGCCTACCGCGACGCCGATGCGGCAGGAGACGCGCAGCTCGGCTTCTTCGAGGCGGAAGGGCGCACGCAAGCGCGGCAGCACGTCGCGCTCGAGGCGTGCGACGACTTGGCTCGGCTCGCGTGCTTCGGCGATCAGCCAGGCGAACGTGTTGCCGTCGAGGCGGGCGAGCGTATCGTCTGATCCCAAGAGCGGTCGGAGGCGGGCGACGATCGCGAAGATCAACATGTCGCCTGCGTCACGGCCCAAGCTGACGTTGATACGCCGGAAACGGTCGATATCGATCAGCACGAGCGCGAGCTGCCTGCCGCTGGTGGCGGCGGCCAAACGCTCTGTGATGCGATCGGTGAGGATGCCGCGCTTCGGCAGGTGGGTGAGCTCGTCGTAGTGCAATACGGTGGCGAGATCGTTCACCTGACGGCTGAGCTCGTCTTCCCGACGCTTGCTGGCTGTGACGTCGCGGGCGATCCCGATGAGGCCTGTGACTTTGCCGGACGCGTCGCCGACGGGCGCGTGCGTGGCTGACAGAAAGCGCATTTCCCCGTCACGCAGGTAGCGGCTGACTTGATCGGTGACTGTCTCACGGCGCAGCAGTGTCTCGCGCTGGAGCGGTTCTAGATTGGGCGAGCACTGGCCGCCGCGGGTCAGCTCCGATTCGCGCTTGCCCTCCAAGCTGCGCGGCGAATCGAGTCCGTGCAGCGCTGCGCAAGCCGCGTTGGCTTGCACGTAGCGAAGCTCGGCGTCCTTTAAGTAGATCGCATCCGGCATGTTTTGCATCAGCTCGCGGACAAGCTGGTGTTCGCGGTGTCTCGCGCGCTCTGCCACTGCAGCCGTTAGCGTCTCGCGCAGCTCGGTGGCGTCGAAGGGCTTTCGTGCAAACGCGAACACGCGGCTACGGTTGAGGGCCGCGGCGAGAAGCGCCGGGTCGCGGTAGTCGCTGATCAACACGCGCGTGACTTCGCTCGTGTCGCGCAGCTGGTCGAGTAGGCTCTGCCCGTTGCTCGTGGTCATGTGCGCGCTGGCGAGCACGACTGCCAGATCGGGCTCAGACAACACCAGCTCTAGTCCACGCTGGCCATCCGTCGCGCACAGCAGGTCGAAGTGGTCGCCGAGCGTACGCTGAATATGCAGCACTGCCTCGGGCTCATCGTCCACGACGAGGATGCGCGCACGATTTGCGACTGCCGCCATCAGCTTCAAGGGTAGCAGTGTCGCGCTGTCCGGGAATCACTCCATTTCGTCAGCAAGATCTCGGGCCATGTGCGCGGGGCGATGCTCTGGTGCGAGGCGCTATCTCGTCGCGCCATCCTGCAGCCATTGGCGGCGGGCGAGCCGGAGCAAGCGGGTCGTACCGCGGCCCACTTGCGCGCAAGGGTCGGGTCCCGAGCTGCCACGGACGCGTGCGGGAGCCACTCGAAAAAGCAGTTACAGGGGCGGATCGATGTGCTGCTGAGTAAGCCGGTCACGCTAGGACGTCGACGTGCGAACCGCGGGTGCGTCGCCCAGCTGAATGGCTCGCAGCGGGGGGCGCGATTTGTCCGCAATCTCAGCGGTACTTCGACTGAACACTTGATCAGGTGCCCCGGTCCGTGGCACAAGCAGCTCATGTCTCACAGCAAACCAATCCTGCAAGTTTACGGGCAGTTGCATGCGTTGTCGTCGCGTGGGTTGCACGTTCGCGAGAGCGCGCGCAGCT
>Ga0190269_10000248_pt1 | contig 29041 bp, 22 predicted proteins | sample Popmic249IS_FD_133749 | JGI IMG/M metagenome (GOLD analysis project Ga0190269, IMG submission 133749) | Populus adjacent soil microbial communities from riparian zone of Blue River, Arizona, USA - 249 IS | ecosystem: Environmental > Terrestrial > Soil > Riparian zone | place: USA: Arizona... | reverse complement strand
TGCCTCGATCCGCGTCGTCGTGCGTGAGGTAACTGGCACCAGTGCCGAACGCGACGATGCCGTTGGCGATCGAAGCCACGCCGGCGGCTGTCGGGCCATCGGTCGAGATCGTGGTGATCACATCACCAGTGTCAGTATCGAAGACCATGACCTCTGAGCCATACCCGACGAAGCCGACGCCATTGGCCACAGTGATCCGGCCGAGGACGTCCGCGCCCTCGAGCTTGCGGCTCCACACCTGATCTCCAGTCGCGCCATCGAGGGCGTACAACGTCGCGGCGTTCTGCCGGCCTGTGCCTTCGTTCATAGCGAACAGCAGGTATTTACCTGACCACGCGCCGTTGGCGAGGATGCCGCTGTCGCCATCGTCAGAGCCGCGGCCGAGCTCCCTGAGCCAGACGAGCTCGCCTGTGCTGGCGTCGACGACGTGCACCTTGCCGGTGCGCGTACCCGCAGCCACCAGCGCTCGAGTCACGCCTTGTCTTTCGACCGTGAACACAATCGGACTCGCGCCGAACTCGAAGCCGCTGCCGCCGTTGGCTGCAGGCTCGCTCGCGGATCCGAGCGGCAGCCAGAAGCGCTGAGCTCCATGGATCAGCTCGACTGCCAAAAGGCTGTTGGCTGTGACCACATTGGACCAAGGTGGACGCGGTCCCGTCGGGACGTACACGAGACCTAGGTCGAGGCTGACACTCGGGGCAGCCCAGATACCTCCGCCGCTGACTGTGCTCCAACGAGCCATGCCATCGCGCTTGTCATGCGCGATCAGCATTCCGCTAGAGCGCTCGCTGTCAGCCGCTGGGGCGCGGCCGACCAGCACGAAGTCGCCTGCGACGATGGGTGAGCTGTACCCGCGATCGAAGCGATCGGCCGCGTCGCGCATGCTGTGCCAGATCACCTTGCCGTCCAGCGCGTCGAGCGCGATCACCGCCGCGCCGCGGGTGTGTAGATAGAGCTTACCGTCGTCATACGAAAGGCTGTTGGAAGCGAGCGCTCCCGTCGCATCGAGGTCGGGCCGCGCTTCCCAAATGGCCGTCCCATCGCTGAGATCGACCGCGTGCACCTGAGCCGCGTCGACGTAGTACAACCTGTCGTCCACCAGGAGCGGCGCACCGTAGACGGCTTGGCCGACTTCCCAGGTAAATCGCAAGCGCAGCGCGCCCGCGGTTTGTTTGCTGAGAATGGTCTCGGCAGTGTTGTTGAAAGTCGCGCCGAGGTCATAACCCAGCCTGAGCCATGCGGACTTGGGCCGCGGGGTGGTCGTGGTCGACGAGGCATCAGGGGTCTTGCCAGCATCGGAGGGCGTGTCGCTCATGGCGGCGGCTGCGTCTCGCGCTGCTACGCTTGCATCCGGTGCTTCAGCAGGCGCAGACGGCTGCTGCGTGTGACGTCCGGACCAGAGCGGGAACGTGCCGAGGTCGCCAGCATCCGGGCCGCCGACGTGACACGCCGCGCTGAGTGTCAGGACCATGAAGCTCGCTGATCGATGTGCGTGGGGCATACTCGGGATGCCAGCCGATCGCGCGATCCGTCACTTGCCTTCGGGGCAACTCGTTCGCACGCGCGCCGCGAATGGAGAGTGCGGCCGAGCTGCGAGGAAGCTCTTGGCCCGTGTGCGCGCCTGCGCGCCGTGACCTGCCTGGCACAAGGCGAGAATGCGCGCCACATCGCGCGCCTCTGCGAGGTGCCCGGTCGGAAACTGCCAAGTGTGCTCGGCGAGCAGGTGCAATGCGCGCTCCGCATCCCCTCGCTTGAGCGCGGCCTGCGCCTGCTCCATGAGCGCAGTCTCCTGCTCGAGGCTCGCCGCCAAGAGCTGCTGTGCGCCGCGCTCGGGCACCCTCCCGTCCAGCGGGGCGCGCGCTGCTGGTCGGCCCGCCGGCGGAAGCTCAGAGGCTGGCTGCTCACCAGTACTTTCTGGAACGGCGGGAGCACGCACGGCGGTCTCGACCTGCGCGACTCGGCTCTTCGCTGCACTGCTCTTGCGCGCGCGCTCTGGGATAATGGCCGGAACGCGGCTCTCCTGCCGGCTCGTAGCCGACTGCGTCGGCGGCCGGGGCGAAACTTCCGCTGTTGCAGCCATTGGCTGCTGCGGAGATTCGACCACGCGGCTCGCGACGCGGGCGGGCGGCTCATTCGCATCGGTGCCGAGCCACGTGAGCAGCCCCGCGCCGAAAATGACCTTGCTGATGGTCGCGACGCGCCGCCAGCGCGCACGCAGCTGCAGCCATGCAGCCGGTGGCGGCGGTGGTAGCTCGGGCAAAGCCACGTCCGGATGAACCCGTGGCGTGGGATCTGCGGCCAAACGGGCTTGCAGCTTGCGCAGCGCGCGCTCGCGTTGATCGGCGCGCATGCTGGTCGCTGCCCGATAGCGGCTGATCAGCCTGGCCCCGGGCTCGCTGGCTCGACTCATGATTCACTCTCCCCGAGCCGAGCCAACCATTTCTCGAAGTGGCCGCGCGCGAGGCGCAACCTGCTGTAGACCGTGTTGAGCTTGACGCCGATAGCGGCAGCGATCTCCGGCACGCTCAGCTGTTCGATCTCTGCGAGGTAGAAGACCTGCGCGATGCGCTCGTCGAGCTGGGCCAGGAACGCATCGACGAGCGCGATGGCTTGTCTGCGCTGAAAGCTCTCGTGGGGATCCTGTGGCTCGGGCAGGATGCTGAGCTCGCGCGCATTCCTCGCGCGACGGTGGTTGGCGCGCAGCGCGTGCAGCGCGACGCCGCGTGCGATCACGTACAGCCACGCGCGCATCGCTCCGCGCTCGACGTAGCTGTCCAAGCGATGCGCCACCACCACAAACACTTCCTGCAATGCGTCTTCGACATCGGCGTCCGGCACACCAAAGCGAGAGAGCGCGCGCTGCACGAAGTCCGCGTGCTGCTCGAACAAGCGCGTGATTTCCTGCACGCTCGCCGCGGCGGCGGGCGTGTCGCGCGGCGTCGCAGTCGAGCGACACCCCACGCTCGCCACAGCCGGCCACTCGCCACGTCGCACGCCCCCGCTCAAACCCCACCCCCCAATCGAAACTCTGGGACCTCTCGAGATTCCCGTCAGAGGCTCGTTCTGTCACTGCCATCGCAGCTCGGCACCCAAAAACCCGCGCGCCCCAAGGCTCGGGACACGGTGTGCGGTTCCTAGGTTGCGGACGAAGAAGCTTGGGCGCAGCAGTCCAAGCAGCAGATCGATGTCTGCGCGCAGGGCGAACATCGGGCTGAGCGGTATCGTGATGCTGAGACTCGCGCTGGCCATCGAGAATGGGCGGTCCGTCACCTTTGCAGGGCTCACGCCGAAGCCGCTTCCGCGCACGAGACCGGCTTCGATGCCCCCGCATCCGGCGAGCTCGAATAGCAACTCGGCGCGCGGCCACGGTGAGACAAAGCAAGCGCGTGCAGCGGCGCTCCAGGCTTGAAAGGTGCCGCCTGCGCGCGGTTGCTGTTCAAAGGAGCGTGTTCTCGGAAAGACGTAACTGCCGAGCAGCTCCAGCCGCAAGAGGCGAGTACGGTACGCGCCGCCGAGCGCGAGGCCAAACGCGGGCGGGGGCACCGGCAGCATGGTGACGATACCCTGGACGCGCACTGACCATGCGCTGCCGCCGTAAGCTGCGGGTCGTGTGGGCTCTGCCTCCGTGACGAGCAGTGAAACCTTCACAGCGATCAAGCGCACGAACAGAGAGCAATCGCTCGCGAGGATGCGTTCTCGGCTCTCACCGGTGGACGTCCGCACCACCAATGTCAGCGCATAGCCGGTCGCGATTCGTTCCACTTCCGCCTCGACGTCGAGTGGGCTTTGCCATGCGCTCTCGCCGCTGGCGTGCTTGACCGCGTGCTCCACGGTGGCAGCGTCGGGGCAGCCGGATGGCGCGGTCCAGTCGAGCGTGGGTTCGGCTTGCGCCCTGCTGGGAAGGAGAAGTAGCAGCAGCAAGATCGCGCAGTGCGGAGGGAGGGTCACGGCGCCGAGTTTCTACTCTATGCGCGCAGTGGAAGTCCCGCGGCCGCTGCAGAGAGGCTGGTCCAAGAGCCTTCTGCAGCGGCTCGCGGGTCTCGCACGCACCCTAGAATCCCCGCCCTCAGAAAACCTGTCGCAGTGTTTTCCGATTACCCAACTTGCGCGTGAACGCTCGCGAGGTGCGGTGATTTCACAGCTATACAAACCACGTATCGTAGCTATCTGCGTTGCAGAAAATCGTTCCTACACCCACTCGGACCGCAGGCACAAGACTGTTCGAGCAGATTCAGCGACAGAACTGACCGACACGGACACCCAGTGCTCTCCCAAATCTAGGGAATCCTCAGAAGGAACACGCGCCGCGCTCGCCTCGCCGCTATCAGCTGCACGGTCCTCCGATTCTCGCAGCAGGGGGCGCACACGCAGCGCAGAAAGCTCGAGCATCACCAGCGGAGCGTCCTCGCGCATCGCTGCTGGCTGGATGAAAGCGCGGGCATCTATCACTCACCGACGTGGCGCTGGTGTCAGGGCAACCTGCAGACCTGCGCGTGGCCCTCTCGCCCGCGAGCTGGCTCACGAGAATGTGCAGGAAGCGCGCCTGGCTTTGCATTTGACAACGCTGAGAGCGCGTGTGGATAGTGGCCCCCCGTACTTGTTGGAAATGTGTTCCGCTCTGCGGAACGCTGCGGGAGTTGGGCTGCATGCGCTTTGGGAGTGTGAAGTGTTTCGACGCCGAGCTGATCTCGATGAGTGTGCTTGTGCTCAGTGCGCTGAGTTGCTCGGACCGAGGTGTGCGGCTCGATGACGTTTCAGGGGGCGCCGGCTCTGCGGGGACGGCTTCTGTGCAGGCGCCGTCTGTGACTTCCGGTACGAGCGCGAGTGCGGGACGGTCGGGTGTCGCGGGTGCGGCGGGTACTGTCGCTTCGACGGGTAGCGCCGGCAGGATCAGCGCTGGTGGCGCCGCGGCAGCGGGCAAGCCCGCGGAAGCTGGCGAAGATGACTCGGATGCAGGCGCGCTCGATGGCGGAGCGGTGCCGTCTGACAGTGGCGTCGAGCGTACCGACAGCGCGACCGAGCTGCCCGTAACCGCATGTCCTGCGGTGGCGCTGAGCGGCGGCGAGACGCGCGAGACTTTGATGCACGACGGTCGCGCGCGTGAGTATCTGGTCTACGTTCCGCGCGGCTACGACAACACGCGTCCCGTGCCGTTGGTCTTGAACTTTCATGGCGCGACGATGACCGCGGAGCAGCAGCGCGATTTTTCGGGCATGAACGCGAGCGCGGACGCCCATGGTTTCGTGGTGGTCTACCCACAGGGCGTCGGCAACTCGTGGAACGCGGGCGCGTGCTGCGGTGAAGCGCAAAGCTCGAATGTCGATGACGTAGGGTTCGCACGCGCGCTCGTGGAGTCGCTGCAGAAGAGCCTGTGCATCGACACGCGGCGCGTGTATTCGGCGGGTTTCTCGAATGGCGGGCGCATGAGCTATCGATTGGGTTGCGAGCTGGCAGAGATGTTCGCAGCGATCGCGCCCGTCGCAGGCACGAAGTCGTTCCCTGACGACATGAACACGCCGGGATGTCAGCCAGCGCGGCCGATCTCGTTGATCGACATCATGGGCAGCGCGGATCCTCGCAGCGCCGCACAGCCCGGTCAGGTCGCCGAGTGGGTTGCATTCAACGGCTGCAGCGACGCGAGCCCGACCGAGACCTATCGTCGAGGGCAGCACTATTGCTCGACCTATTCGCAGTGCAAGGACGCAACGAGCGTGACCTTTTGTATGGTCGAGGGCGGCGATCATTGTTGGCCCGGAAGTTACCCGTGCATCCTCGGCAACGCTTCTCGCCCAGAGGAATTCTCTGCGAACGATCTGATTTGGCAGCTGTTCGAGCGGGCCATGCGCTGACACGAGCAAGGAGCTTAGTGATGCAACAAAAAGGTTGGTTTGGCTTACTTTGGTTGATGGTCTCGGCATGCAGCGCTGAGCCGCCTGCGCAGACCAGCTCGCCTGCCACGGCGGGTGCGCCAGCGGCTGCAGCCAATGGCGTCAGCGCCACGATCGAGCAAGGCGAAGTGCTCGGCACGAACGAGGGCGGCATCCACAGGTTTCTCGGCATTCCGTACGCGAAGCCGCCGCTCGGCGAGCTGCGCTGGAGGCGTCCACAACCGCCGGACGCCTGGACGACGCCGCTGCAAGCAACCGCGTACGGAAAGCGTTGTGCGCAGACGAACTCGGCCGTGCTCATGAACCCCGCGAGCGAAGACGAAGATTGCTTGTATCTGAATGTATGGGCACCGAGCGCCGCCAAGGACTTGCCCGTGATGGTATGGATCCACGGTGGTGGCAACGTGAACGGCTCGGCCTCGGAGCTCGTCCCCTACTCCGACCCAGCTGCGCTCGAGTACTTCTATGATGGCGAAGCGCTCGCGCGGAAACAGGTCGTCCTCGTGTCGATCAACTATCGGCTCGGCGTGTTCGGATTTCTCTCGCATCCCGAGCTGGACGAGCCCGGTGCACCGTCCGGCAACCAAGGCCTCTGGGACCAACTCGCGGCATTGCAGTGGGTGCAGAAGAACGCGGCGAAGTTCGGAGGTGATCCGACGAACGTCACGATCTTCGGCGAATCCGCGGGCTCGCACGACGTGTGTCTGCACGTGGCGTCTGCGAAGGGCGCGGGGCTCTTCCACCGAGCGATCAGCCAGAGCGGCGGTTGCACGACGGTCGCAAGCACGAAGCAACAGGCCGAAGCCGCCGCGACCACGCTGGCAAGCTCCCTCGGCTGTGCGGCCAGTGGCGTCGCTGCCTGCCTGCGCACCAAAGATGTCCCCTCGCTGCTGATGGCGGCAAGCACGTTACCCCCGACACCCACGGGCCGCATCGTTGGACCGACGGTCGACGGCGACTTCCTGACTGCTCAGCCACGCACGCTGTACAAGACTGGACAGATCAACAAGGTGCCGTACTTGCTCGGCAGCAACACCGACGAAGGCACGCTGTATACCGCGACAGCTACGCCGCTCGCGAGCGAAGCTGAATACGACGCCGCGCTGCAAGCGCAATTCATGGATCGCAGCGCTGCAGTCAAGGCGCTGTATCCGCTCGAAAAGTTTGCAGACGGTAAGCCCACGCCCGCGCAGGCCGCCCTGACACGCATCATCGGAGACTCGCGCCTCGTTTGCTCCACGACCGACTCTGCGCTCCTGGCGGCGGCGCACGTTCCGACCGTCTACACCTACAACTTCGACATCGCGGTCGACCCCTCGCTCTCGCCCCTGTTCCTCGGCGCAGCACACGGTTCGGAGCTCGCGTATGTGTTCCAGACCTCGAGCCGCTTCAACGCCAACCAAATCGCGACGAGCGACTTGATGCAGCGCTACTGGACCAACTTCGCTCGCTCCGGCAATCCCAATGCCGCACCCGATGCGGACTGGCCGCCGTACTCCAGCGCGAGCGACAAGCGCATGAACTTCGCGGTCAATGCGTCGGCGGTGGTCGACAACTTCCGCAAGCCAGAATGCGATCACTGGATCAGCGTATACGAGCAGACATTCGCGGCTGCCAGCGCTCCAGCGCCTTAGGCCCTGCACATAACAACAGCCAAGCTCTGGTCCGTGTGGCTCGGACACGTCAGGAGGCGCACGAACATGCGGACTCGCGAGGCGGCTCGCGCGTTGATAGTGTGCGCGTGTTCCGCCTGCTGACAGCAGGCAATGATACTAACCCGGTGCTGTTGGCCATGAAGTTATAGAGGGGTCCTTTCATGTTCGCCACGCTACGCTTAGTTGCCGTACTGACGCTCGCGCTCGCCGCTTGCTCGAAAGAGCAGCCGAAAGAAGCGGAGCCCGCGCAAGAGGCCAAAGAAAAAACGGAGACGACCGTGTCACCGGCTGCGAAGCCGCCCGAAACAAAGACGATCAAGCTCGGGCAAACGATGCCTTACAGCGGACCGGCATCCGCGTATGGCGCGATAGGCAGGCTGCACACCGCTTACTTCAAGATGATCAACGAGCAAGGCGGGATCAACGGTCGCAAGATCGAGCTCACCACGCTCGATGACACGTACAGCCCACCGAAGACGGTCGAGCAAACGCGGCGGTTGATCGAGCAAGACCATGTGATTGCGGTGGTGCAGTCGGTCGGGACAGCAGCGAACAGCGCGGTGCACAAGTACCTCAACGCCAAGAAGGTGCCGCAGCTGTTCGTCGCGACCGGCGCATCGAAGTGGAACGACCCCGAGCACTTCCCTTACACGATCGGCTTCAATCCGAGCTACCGACTCGAGGGTCGCACATACGCGGCGCATATCCTGAAGCACACGCCGAAAGCGAAGATCGCGGTGCTCTACCAGAACGATGACTACGGCAAGGATCTGCTCGAAGGCCTGAAAGAAGGCCTCGGCAAGAACGTGAAGCAGATCGTCGCGGAAGCATCGTACGAACCGTCTGATCCCACTATCGACTCGCAGATCTCCACGCTCAAAGGTTCCAAAGCGGACGTGTTCGTGAACATCACCACACCGAAGTTTGCCGCGCAGGCGGTGCGCCGGGTGTCGGACCTAGGCTGGAAAGTGACGCACTACCTGAACAACGTAGGCGCTTCCGTCGGCGCCGTGTTGGTGCCAGCCGGGCTCGACAAGGCCAAGGGCCTGCACACGACCCAGTACATCAAGGATCCCAACGATCCGCAGTGGGCGAACGATCCTGAGATGGAGCGCTACAAAGCGTTCATGAAGACGCACTTCCCCGAAGGCGACACGATCGACTCGAATCACTCCTACGCGTACGTCTCGGCGCAAACGCTCGTGCAGGTGCTGAAGCAATGCGGCGACGATCTGAGTAGCGAGAACATTTTGAAGCAAGCCACGAACCTCAAGAACTACACGCCCGAGCTGCTCCTGCCCGGCATCACGATCAACACCGCGCCCAACGACTACGAGACCTTCGATCAGCTTCGCCTCGCGACGTTCGACGGCAAGACTTGGGTCGCTGACAAGACCGAGAACAAATAAGGAGACGCGCGCCGCCCGCCCAGATGGAAGAGGGCGAGCGGCGCGCCTGGTGAAGGACAGTACAGACACACAACCGATCAGAAAGCTTCGACGACCTCGCCTGACTGCAGCTTGCAGCTGCGATCTTGAGGATCACCGCTGGCGCGGATGACATCGTCTTTGGAAGGCTCCGTATACACGCCGCTGATCTCGATGTTCACCATGCGCAGGATGGCTTTATCCAGCTTCGTGACGAAGTAACATGGGATCGTCGGCTCTTTGTGCTCGCCGCCGACGCCCGAGTCGTCAGTCAAGAACAGATAGCGCCCGCCCGTGAGCTGCGCCGCGGAGCGCAGGCTGACCTCGGTGAGCTCATCGATGCCGCTCGAAGCGACAGGATACAGATGCACACCGACCTCACGCGCGCCGCGGATGGCTGCGAGCATATCCTTGGCCTTGTGGTCGTGGTGCGGCGCATCTGCGACCAAGAACGCGAGCCGCGCGACGTTGTCCTCCTTGCGCCAGGACAGCTTCGCCATCTCAGCGAGCGCGGCGTCCGGGGCCTCTGGGAAGTCTCCGCCGCCGCCCGCTGATTGCTGCGAGAGCTTGGCGCGGAACTCCATCACGTTATCGCTGAAGTCGAACACGCGCGTGAGATAGTCGTCGCCCATGTCGCGGTACGCGACGAGTGACCAACGCTGCTCGGCATTGGGATACTTGTCTTCGATCGCAGCGCTGAGCGCGAGGAACTCGGTCTGCAAGTATTGGATCTCATCGCCCATGCTGCCAGTCGTGTCGATCACCAGCGCGACGTCGAGCTTCTCGCGCGGCGCGGGCTGCGCGAACGCCTTTTGCGCGTCGGCGTGCTCTTCGTCTGTGCTGGGCAACATGCCATGCAGCTGCTGATCCTTGAGCTTCTTGCGGTACTTCTCGAAGCGCTCGAAGTTGCGATTGTCGTCCCAAGTGCCTGCTGTAAGCGTCGACGCTTCTGTGGGTACAGTTGTAATCGGTGGCACGGGCTCAGCTGTCCCAGCGTCGCTGTCCGGGCTTGCACCTGCAGTTTCAGCGGCACCAGACGAGGCAGACGCAGCGCTGCTGCTAGGAGCGGAGGCGCCGGTGGCAGTCGGCCCCGCGCCTGGAGTCGTCGGAGCTGCGCTACTTCCGCTTGCGCCTATCGTGCTCGTTCCTGAGCTGTCTGGTTTCGGCGCTGCAGTGGACGGAACGGTGGTCGCGGAGCTCGAGTCCTTGCTTCCCACAGAGCCCGTCGGAGCCGCGGGCGCGCCACCTCCCGCAGAGGCCGCTCCAGTAACACCCTCCTCGGCGAGATCGTCATCCGCGGCCTCGCCGCAGCCCAGCCACAACAAGAGCGCGAGCCAAGATAACCGTCGCATGCCTCTGCCTCTACCCATGATGAATCCCCTTGTATGCAAGGGACGTAGAGCAACGGACATGCCAGGCTCCAACAGCGGATTCGCTGAGGATTTCCGCCGAGGAGCTTGTGTCACACTGTGCCGGAGCAGCTCTGCGAACAGGCGCGCGCCGCCGCCACAAGCGGCAGAGCTCAGCGCGGCGTACGCAGCCAGCTGTCGTTCAGCACGGTCCAGAGCGGCGCGCTCGAGGGCTGCATGTCAGTGCGGAAGTACCACCAAAACCCGCCACCGACGAAGCCCGGGACGTCCACGTCGAGGCCGTAGAAGTGCTGCACCAGCTCGGCCTTTTGCGCAGGATCAGACGTACCGCAGCCACCGATGCCGAGCTTGGCATGCGGGAAAAGCGCGTGCAGACGGGTGAATACTTGGTTCCAGTCCGGCTCTGCGCGATGGCAGCGCTGCTCGTAGTAGCTGACCCACACATAGTCGAGCCCATTTCGCAGCTCGACAGGAATGTTGTGCTCTGCCCAGGTGAACAGCTCGTGTTCGGGCTTCTGCACGCAGCCCTCATTGTAGTAGAGCGTTAGCGCCGTGCGCTTGTCGCGCTCTTTCACCTGCCAATAGGCCGTGCTGATCTTCGCCTGCACTTTGTCGCTCGGCCCAGCCCACTCGCCGTTCACCTCGTTGCCGATCTCCCAGATGTCGACGAACTCCGCCAGCTCGTCGAGATAGTCTGTGGTGCGCGCAGCGTACGCATCGATGCTGGTGCTCGCGATCGACACCGAGTCGACGAGCTCGCCCATCACATAGCTCACAGCATGGATGTCGCGCGCCGCGGGCAGGTACGTGATGGCCTGCCGCCGGATGTCGAACACGATGCGCGCCGTCGGCTTCTGCGACAGGCTCGCGAGCGCATCGATGATGCCGTCGATCGGCGAGACCGAGGTGAGCGTCACGCCGAATACCTGCTCCGGCAGCGCCTGTGGGGATTGCCCGAGTGTGCCGCCCTGCCCTTCTCGCCTGCGCATCAAGAGCGGCTCGCCGCTGCCGCCGTCCGCTGCAGGCGGCAGCAGCGGCTCGCGGTCGGCCGGCGCACCTGCAGCCATCGGCGGCGCGACCTCCGACATGGCTGCACGCGGGCCACTCGCGCCCTGCACCTGTCCGGACGTGCACGCGCACAGCGAAAAGAGCGCAAGCATGCGCGCGCTTTCGAGGCTGGAGCGAGTCATCGTTCCCCTTGCCAGAGTAAGCAAGGTAACTGCAGCGCGTATCGTTTGCACGAGAACAAACTATGCGCTGTGTAAAGAGTACAAAATTTTAGGAACGCCGCGATTACACGCGCGCACAACAGGGTGCACCCGGTGCTTTCGGCGAGAAAAGCAGCGCGGTACTCGCCGTCAGGCCTGCGAAGCACTACACATCACACATGCCCGATATCAAACACGACGTGCTCGACATGCTGCGCGAGCTGGCCGAGCTCACCATGCTCGATGAGGGAGATCCCCAGTCCTTCAGAGTGCGCGCGTACGAGAGCGCATTGCACGGTGTGGAAGCCCACGCAGGCGACCTCAAAGACCTCGACCTCAAGCAGCTGCAGAAGATCGAGGGCGTCGGCAAGAGCACGGCCGAGAAGATCCGCGAGCTGGCCACGAGTGGGCGCGTGGAGAAGCTGGAAGGCTTGCGGCAGAAGTATCCGCCGAGCATCGTGGCGCTGCTGCGCGTGCCAGGGCTCGGGCCCAAAGCGATCAAGCGTCTGCGCGCGGAGCTCGGCGTCGAGTCGCTCACGGATCTGCAGCGCGTCATCAGCGAGCAGAAGCTGCGCGCGCTCAAGGGATTCGGCAGCAAGTCGGAAGAGAAGCTCGCGCAGACGCTCGAGCGCATGCGCGCGCAGGACTCAGGCGATCGCACGCCGATCTCGGTGGCACTGCCGCTCGCGCAGCGCGTAGTCGCGCAGCTCGCTGAGCTCTCCTCGGTCTCGCATGCGTCGTACTGCGGTTCTCTGCGGCGCTTCTCGGAGACCGTCGGCGACATCGACATCCTGGTGGTGTCGAGCGATCCCGCACAAGTCATGGACACTGTCACGAGCTTGCGCGTGGTGGACCATGTGCTCGGCCGCGGCGAGACGAAGACCAGCGTGGTGACGCGGCGCGGCACGCAGATCGATGTGCGCGTGGTCACGGCTTCGCAGCTAGGAGCGGCGCAGCTGTACTTCACGGGCAGCAAGGGTCACAACATCAAGCTGCGCCAGCGCGCGCTCGCCCGCGGCATGACGCTCAACGAATACGCCCTCGCGCGCGTCGACGACGGCACGGTGGTCGCATCGCAGACCGAGCAGGAGATCTACGCCGCGCTCGATCTGCCGTTCATTCCGCCTGTGCTGCGTGAGGACGCGGGTGAGCTCGAGGCCGCGGAGCGCGGCGCATTACCGCAGGCGCTCGGTCCGGTGCTCGGCGATTTCCACGTGCACAGCGAGCTCTCCCGCGACGCCCGGCCGAGCTTGGATGCGCTGATCACAGCCGCAAAACAGCGTGGGTACGCGGTGCTAGCGATCACCGAACATGCCGAAGGTGTGCTCGCGGGCGTGGGGCGCGAGCCGCTGCTCGAGCAGAAGGAAAAGATCCGTGCGCTGCGCGCTCAGCTCGGATCGAGCTTGCGGCTCTTGCACGGCGTCGAGCTCAACATCGGACCCGCGGGCGAGCTCGACTACGACCTGGAGTTTCGGCGCAGCTTCGACTTCTGCTTGGCCTCGGTGCACGACAACTTTCATCTCGACCGCGAGACCCAAACGCGGCGCATCATCGCGGCCATGCGCGATCCGAGCGTGCGCATGATCGGCCACTTGTCCGCGCGTCAAATCGGCGCCCGGCCGCCGATCGATCTCGACCTGGACGCTGTATTTGCCGCCGCGGCAGAGACCGGCACGGCCTTTGAGATCAACGGCTCCCTGCCGCGCCTGGATCTCTCGCTCGAAGCGCTGCGCCGCGCGCGCAAGTACCCGCTGACTTTAGTCGTCACGAGCGACGCGCACGAGGTGCCCGAGCTCGATCGCATCGACTACGCAGTGCTGCAAGCGCAGCGCGCATGGGTCCCGCCGGAGTCCGTGATCAACACGGGCTCGGCGGAACGGCTGATCGCTTGGACCGAACAACAAAAGCAGGTCTAGCGCAGCTCCACTGCGAACAGCTCGGTCAGCTTCGCAAACGCGCGTTCCGCTGCTTCTCGGTTGTAGACAGCGCCGTCGGGATGCGTCCAACCGTGGGCTGCGCCTTCGTACAGCTCGCTCTCGAAGCGGCCGCCCCAGCTCGCGAGCGCCGCATCGAGCTTCTGGATCGCTGCCTCGGGCATCGAGTTGTCTTTGTCAGCGTGGCCGAAGTACAGGCGCGCTTTGACATTCGGCAGTACGCGGTGCGGGCTGGTCTCCGCATCGGTGTACAAGCGCCCGCCGTGAAACGATGCAGCCGCTGCGTCTTGTCGGGCCGTGCAGCCGCGTAGCGCAGCGCCACTGCTCCGGTGAAACAATACCCCACCACCCCGAGCTTGCCGGCTTCCACGCTCTCGTGCGCGCTCAGAAAGTCGACGTACGCGTTTGCGTCGCGCGCGATGGCCTCCGGTGTCAGTGGACCTGCGAGCTCACCGAGCCGCTTCATCGTGCGTTCCTCGCCGAACACCACCTTGAACGAAAACAGCGGCGTGCGACTCGTGCGGTAGAACGGGTTGACCAGGAACACGCTGTAGCCAGCGTCAGCGACGCGCTGCGCCATCTGGCGAATGCTGTCGCGAATGCCCGCGATGTCCGGCAGGCAGATCACACCCGGCTTCGGAGCACCAGGCGTGGAGTACAAGTACCCGTCGCTGATTCCGTCGGGCGTAGTGATTTCGATCGCTTGTTCGGTCGTCATGCGCGGCTCCTCCAAGGGGAGCCACACAATTACCACGAGCTTGGCCTACGCGTGTGCGCGGGGCCGCTCGCTCAGCGCGGGCACCGAGCTGCGCTCGAGCGCGCGCTCCAGCCACTCATAGATTTCTTTCGCCGGCGTTTCCCAGCCCGGCTCCGCGTACAGCCAGTGACCGTGGTCGCTGTACTCCAAAAAGTCGCCACCGACGCTCTCGTACTTCTTGGCGGTGAGGCGCACGAGCGCTGCAGCGATTAGGCGGTCGCGGGTTCCTGCCACAGTCAGCACAGGGATCTTCACTTTGGTCTCGTCGATCGGGTAGTTCGCGAATTCTTCGAACACGCGACCGGATTCCCACACCATCGCTTCGAACGCAGCGAGCCGCTCGGCCTTGGGCAGCGCGTTCAGCACCATCGCTAGCACGGTGCGGCTGTTGGGCCGGATCATCGGCTGACGAAAGCCGAAGCGATTGGCCAAGAGCACTGCGTTCCAGAACACGCGCGTCAGTGGCGTGTGGATGCCGCCCGGTGCAGCCGGCGAGATGAACACCGCCGCACGTACGCGGTTGCGCTCAGCGAGCGCTTGCGCGAGCAGCCCGCCCATCGAGTGGCCGATGACTGCAGGCACGCGGCCCGTCTCCTGCTCGATGCGCTCGACCTCGTCTTCGAGGTGGCGCACGTAGTCGCTCAGGCTGAGATCACGCAGCGCGCGCGGGGGTCTTGCGCTGATGCTGACGCGCTCCGAGGGGCACAACGTGGGCGTGTACACCTTGGCGCCGCGCGTCTCGAAGAACTTGCGGAAATGCGCCCAGACGTCGCCGGTGCAGCACATGCCGTGGATCATCAGGATGGGGGTCTGCATGGTTTTCGAGCCCCCAGGTTAGTGTGACAGTGACAGATACGCAAAGGTATGTTGCCGCCCTCCGCTGCACATTTCAGGACCAACGACTGCCTCGAACGGACAATGTGTGACCAGCAGCCGTTGCTGGCAATTGTGTCAATTGCTAAAACCTCGGCCCATGAAACTCTACACACATCCGCTCTCTTCCAATGCGCGCCGCGTTCGCTTGGTGGTGCATCACCTCGGCTTGCAGCTCGAGGAGCACGTTGTCGATCTCGCGAACGGCGCCCAACGCGCGCCGGAGTATTTGGCGATCAACCCCATGGGCAAGGTGCCGACGCTCGTGGACGGCGATGTGCATCTCACCGAGAGCTACGCGATCATGATCTACCTGTCGGAAAAGACAGGTCGGCGTGAGCTCTATCCCGATGAGCTCGCGACGCGCACCGAGATCAATCGTTGGTTGTTTTGGGGCGCAAACGAATGGAGCCCGATCATCGCGCGGCTCAACTTCGAAAATATGCTGAAGCCGATGCTGGGCATCGGCCAGCCCGATCCGGTGCGCGTGCAAGAAGCAGAGAACGCGTTCAAGCAGCTCGCGACAGTGCTCGACACCAAGCTGAAGGATCGACAGTACGTTGCGGGCAATCAGCTCTCGCTCGCGGACTTCGCGCTCTGTGCGAGCCTCGCGACCGCAGTGCCGGCGAAGATCCCGCTCGCAGGATTCAGTCAGCTGCAATCGTGGCAAGGACGGATCGAGCAGCTGCCGGCGTGGAAAGCCACTGCTGCCGCTCCGCCGAAGGGCTGATAAGCGCCACTGACCGAGCGGATTTGATGTCGGATCGCGCAGGGCCCGGCGCGCAGGGTCGGGAACAAGCGAGGCGGCGTCGAATCCGTTCGGTCAGAGCACTAGAACTGTCCATGGCAGGCGAGCCCTAGCGGGCCGCCGCCGCACATCATGCGGACCTGCGAGTCGTTCTTCGTGCTCGAGTTGGCGTCCAAGACGAACAATGTGACTGTCAGCGCGGTGAGCGCGCCGCCGAGTGACAAGCCGATGATCGAGCCGTACCAGAGCGTCTCACGCAGCCGGGTGTGACGCTCGTCACAGTCTGGCGAAGGCACAGCAGCCTGGTTGCACTCACGCTCGTAGGCCGGCGCTTGCGCCTTTTGCATCGCGAGCAACGTTCCGCCGGTGCCGAGCGCCAACACGGCGCCTGCACCGGCCACCCACTTCCATGGGGTGAGCGCGCTGCTCTCGGACGTGCTGCGCGCAGGCGCTGCGGAAATCATGGGCGTCGGCTCGGGCAGCAAGGTCGGCGCGGGGCGCTCGACGTGTGCTTCGGGAGGCGGGCTGGCCGAGACCAAGCGCAGCGAGATCCGCTGCTGCTCGCCTCCAGCGATGCGCACACGCTTCGAAGCAGACACGTAGCCCGGTGCGCTCGCCTCCATGTCGATAAAGCCGCTGTCGACCATGTACGAGCCCTCGGGCTCGGGCTCGGTGACACGGCCGTTGATCAAGAGCTGCGCGTCCTTCGGGCTCAGATCGATGAACAAATGGCCCACGAACAAGCGCGCGCGCTCGAGCGTGTGCTCCACTTCTTCGCGTTGCTTGTCGGTCAGCGGCCGGCGTTTGTCGGTCAGCGCGGCGCGCAGGTGGCGTACGCTCTCTGCATAGCGCCGCGCCTCGTAGGTCGCGAGACCGAGGCCGCGTAACGTGCGTGCGCTCGGCGCGAGCTCGTGCGCGCGATGGAACAGCGCTGCGGATTCCTCCCAACTGCCGCGGTCGTACTCCTCGAGCGCGTAGTTGATGAGCTCTTGGTACTCCGCCTCGCGCTTCGCGTCGTTCAGATCTTGTGCGTGCGCTGTCGCGGCGATGCACGTGCTCACGCAAAAGCCAAAGCAGAAGAGCCGCGCGAGGGCCGCAACGCCCAGGTGGCGACGCAGTTTAAGCGCAGGCTGACTCACGAAACCCTCCCGCTGCATTTCAAGCAAATCCGCGTTCTGCAGCCCATATACCGCGAGTGCTCCCCAGCATGAAACCGCAATCAACCTTGGACCGGGAGCATGAACCACCATCGGCCAGCGCGCCCTCTAAAACGGAGCAAAGCAGGAAACCCGCTAAGCTTGGAAAGTCACAGGGCGCTCGACTCCGACATACGACACGAGCAGTCGCGTGCGCGTCCCAGGTCGCTGAGGCTGCTGCCAACAGCGGCCGAGCGTCGTGTAACAACGGGAGCAGCGCATGGCCGGCGGCGCGACATGATTTGTTGGCGGCACCGACGCTCGTCACGAAGCATGCGGCGCTTCTAGCTTGGTGCCTCCAACGAGGCAAGGTGAGCGCAGGTCTTGTTTTCGTGAGGAACCACCTTCGGGCGGCCCACCCCACAGGTTTCGCATCGCCATCAAAAGCTGTACTACAAGCCACGGACATGAAGGTTCATCTGATCGACGGCACCTACGAGTTGTTTCGCGCGTTCTTCGGCGTTCCGGCGAGAGAAATGCCTGATGCAGTGGAGGTCGCCGCAACGCGCGCGCTTGGCCGATCGCTCCTGTACCTCTTGTCAGATCCGTCGGTCACGCACTTGGCCGTCGCGTACGATCACGTGATCGAGTCGTTCCGCAACGATCTGTTTGCTGGTTACAAAACTGGCGAAGGCATAGACCCCACGTTGTACGCGCAGTTTCCGCTGGCTGAAGAGCTCACGCGTGCGCTCGGGATCGTGACTTGGCCGATGGTCGAGTTCGAGGCCGACGATGCGATCGCCGCGTTTGCTGCGCGCGCGGCGGCGTTGCCCGAAGTTACGCAGGTCGTGATCTGTTCGCCCGACAAGGACCTTGCTCAGTGTGTGGAAGGCTCGCGCGTTGTCCTCTTCGATCGCATGCGCCAGAAGTTCACCGACGAGCCGGGCGTGCACGAGAAGTTCGGAGTCGGGCCGGCCTCGATTCCGGACTGGCTGGCACTGGTCGGCGATACCGCGGACGGTATCCCTGGGATCCCGCGCTGGGGCGCCAAGTCAGCAGCAGCGGTGCTCGCCGAATACAAACACTTGCAGCACATCCCGGACGATCCCAACGCTTGGCGCGTGAAGGTTCGTGGCGCGCAAGCGCTCGCGAGCAGCTTGGCGGAGGCGCGCCCCGCGGCCGAGCTGTACCGCAAGCTCGCGACGTTGCGCGTGGATGTGCCGCTCACAGAGCAGCTGGAGGACCTGCGCTGGGGCGGCCCGAACCTCGACCTGCTCGGTGCATTTGCCGAGCGCATCGGCGATAAGCGACTGCTCGAATCGGCGCGCGCGACCTTCGCGGCACGTACGCGCGGCACCTGAACGGATGCGTTGACCCATCGGCGCAGCTCTTAGCTTCAGTGAGGCGGCTCGTGTCAGCGGCGTGGCCAGGGGTGCTTGGTGCGCGCGGCGCATACAAAACTTGGACGCTGGTGCGTCGAGTATGCGACAACGGCCTGCGGGTGACGCCCAGAGGCTTATGACAAATCGCCTACAGCTGGCAACGGTCATAGCGTTTGACAGATCGCACACCGCATACATCGATCCAACAGGTGTGTGCTGCGACACCGGCTCACACTCCGCGCTTCGATACGCTTGTCTGCTCGAGACTTGGAGGAACTTGCCATGAAGAGTCGGCCACCGGCCCGCGCGCTGATCGCATGCGGCGTTTTGGTTTCGGCACTGCTGCTCAGCGCTCGCGCACACGCGCAAGCACCCGCGGATGCACCGCACAGCGGCAAGGTATCGCTCGACGATTTCCAGAAAGAAATGACCAGCTTCAGCGCGAGCTTCGGCGGCGCGCTCAGCAGCGGCAACACGCAATCGCTGCAAGCGACGGTAGGTACGATCTTCGGCATGGTGCGCGACCGGCACGCACTCGATCTGACCATGGACTTCGTGTACGGCCGCGCGCGGCCGAGCGCTTCGGAAGGCCTCGTCGACACGGCGCGCAACCTACGTTCGCGGGGACGCTACGCGATCTTCTTGTCCACGATGGACGCACTGTTCGTCGCAGGGCTGTACCGTTGGGACACGTTCGCGGGCCTGGATGCGCGGCTGCAAGGTCAGGTGGGTTACATGCGTAACCTGTACACCGAAGACAAGCTGCGGCTCTGGGGCGAGGTTGGCTACGATCTCACCTACGAGAACTACGATCCCGATCCGCTGCCCGATCCTGCGAATCCCGATCGCTTCGTGAGGGGCTATCAGTATCTGCACTCAGCGCGCTTGTTCCTCGGCTACGACAACCAAATCAACGCGATGATGGTCGTGCTCTTGGGCGTGGAAGGCCTGCTCAACGTCGAAGAGCCAAGCGATTCGCGCGTGAACGCTGATCTCGCGCTGCGCTCGGTGGTGGTCGATCGCCTGCAGCTCGAGTTCAAGGCCAGCATTCAAGTGGACACCAAGCCGCCGGTCCGCCCTGCCGGTCAAGAGCTCTACAAGTACGACGGCATCCTCAAGTTGAACCTTATCTACACGCTGATCTGAGCTTGGAAGGACCGCTTCACATGTGCCAACGCCAACCGATCATCGCGAGCGCCCTAGCCTTCGGGCTCGCCTGGACATGCACCGTATGCAGCGCGCGCGCGCAAGAAGCACAAGGCGGATTGTCGCTGCAGGCCGGCACGGATACAGGCGTGACTGCAGCTGCGAGCGGCGATGCCGATCCAGGGCGCGAGCCTGACGCAGCGTACGGGCCCCCTTGGGGCACTGCACCGATGAGCTTCGAGCTAGGCGTGTATTGGGGTGCATTCATTCCGAGCGGTAAGCATGAGCTGTACAACGCGAGCAACCGCGACATCATCTACCAGAAGCTCGAGTACGTGACGCCCGAGCTCGGCTTGCGGCTCGCGTGGTTTCCGCACCCGGTGTTCGGCATCGAGGCTGAAGGCGCGCTCCTTCCATCGCAGACGCGTCAGACAGATCAAGCGCTCAATCTCTGGACAGCGCGAGGTCATGTGATCTTGCAGGCGCCAACCAAGACGATCGTGCCGTTCATCCTGGGCGGTGGCGGTGTGATCGGGCTGTCGTCGGAGTCCGATGTTCTCGGCAACGACATCGACGGTGCGCTGCACTTCGGCGCCGGCGTAAAGGCGTATGTCACGAAGAATCTGGCGCTGCGGCTCGACGGTCGCGGCAGCGTGATGTCGGGCTACGGCGCGGACACGCGCTCGCTCCACTGGGAAGGTTTGCTCGGTGCGTCTGTTGTGCTCGGCCGCCCGGAGCCGCCTGCGCCACCGCCCGATGCGGATGGTGATGGCGTGCATGATCAAAACGATCATTGCCCGCAGCTCGCGGGCGTTCCGCCGCTCGGTTGTCCGCCTCCGCCGCCCGATGAAGACGGTGACGGTGTGCCCGATGCAGACGATCGCTGCCCCGGCGTCGCGGGCGTGGCGAGTGAGAACGCCGAAAAGAATGGCTGCCCACTGCCACCCCCTGATGCGGACGGCGACGGTGTGCCCGATGCGGATGACAAATGTCCGGGCGTGATCGGCGATGGACCGGATGGTTGTTTGCAAGATACCGACAACGATCACATCCCGAATCGCGATGACAAGTGCGCGGACCAACCTGAGACGCGCAACGGCTACGACGACGAAGACGGTTGTCCGGATGAGCTGCCCGAACAGGTCAGGAAGTTCACTGGTGCGATCAAGGGCATCGTCTTCGAGAGTGGCAAGGCGGTGATTCGGCCAGAGTCGTTCGCGACGCTCAACGATGCGGCGAAGGTGCTCGCGGAATACCAGGCGCTGCGCGTCGAGATCAGCGGACACACAGATTCCACAGGCACCGTGGAAAAGAACCTGCAGCTCTCGAAAGACCGTGCGGAAGCGGTCAAAACGTATCTCACTGGCCGCGGTATCGCGTCGGAGCGCATCGAAACGCGTGGTGCGGGACCCAACGAGCCAGTCGCAGACAACGCGACCAAGACGGGCCGCACGCTGAACCGTCGCATCGAGTTCAAGCTCATTCAAAAGCCTGAAACCACAGGTGCGGCGTTGCCTGCACCTGCACCTGGTGCAGCTGCCGAGCCTGCGCCTGCAACACCGGATACGCCTGCGCCGGGCGCAAGCGCTGCGCCTGCACCTGCTGCACCGCGCGAAGCGCCTGCGCCCACGCCGGGTGCGGTTCCGCCTGCACCGTAACGTCGGTCCAACAAAAACTGAGAGGTCATTCGGAGCTTGTTTTGGCGCGCATCGGCCGAGGCAAGCTCCGTTGCTCATGCGCCACAGTTCGACCACCGACTGCGACGCAGCCGTCCGTATGGCGGCGCGCGTTTTCGTGCAGGGGCTGCGAGACGCCGCTCTGAGCTGCTGGCACAGCTCGTGAATATTGGGCGCCCGACCGCTTGACTTGGCTTCATCATTTTCACCGCAGGAGCAGCTCGATGCATACATCCATCGCAACACTCGGACGCATCGCTGCGCTGAGCGTGGGTTTGATCTGTACCAGCCATGCCACGGCCCGCGCAGATATCGGCGCGTGCGGTGAAGTCGATGTGCGTCCGCGCGCGAGGTGCGAGGTGATCCCGCCGAGCGCGCAGTGCAAGACCATGTGCACACCGCTCAACGTGCGCGCGACTTGCAGCGCGAAGTTGGCCGTGGAGTGCCGCGCTGGCTGCGATGAGCTGCCGAGCATCGATTGTCAGGCGAGCTGCGAAGCGGGCTGTCGCGGCGGATGCCAGGTAGATCCCGGTAAGTTCGAATGCGCTGTGGACTGTCGCGCGACTTGCGACGGTCACTGCGAGGCGTCGTGTGCCGCCAACAGCGACAAGGCTGGTTGCATGGCGAGCTGCAGCGGCGCCTGTAGCGTCGGTTGCGACAGCGAGTGCGATGTCGACTTGCCGAGCGCGAGCTGCGACGTGCAGTGCAAAGCGAGCTGCCAAGGCTCGTGTGATGTGCAAACTAACATCGATTGTCAGGTCGACTGTCAAGCAGATGGTCGTCTCGATTGCGAAGCCGACGTGACCGGTGGTTGCATGACGCAATGCGAAGCGATGGAAGGGGCATTGTTCTGCGATGGCCAATTCATCGACACGGACAAGCTCCAAGAGTGCGCGGATGCGCTCGTCGCGCTGCTCGATGTCGAGGTCGATTGGTCAGCCAGCGGACGCTCCGGTTGCGAGGGCGGAACCTGCAGCGCCGAAGGCATGGCGAGCGTCAGCAGTGACTGCACTGTCGCGCATGTTGGCAGCGGAACCACGCGCGCAGGGCTGCTCGGCCTAGTCGGTCTGCTCGGGCTCGGCATCGTGGTGCGGCGTCGCAAGAAGCACTGAAGACTTCGCGCGGGCAACTGCGCTCCTTAGCCACTTAGCTTGTGGTGTGTGAATCCTTCTACGAGACGCGTTCGGTGAAGGCGGTCGGCACGAGAGCTCGCCAGGTTCTCGCGCCGACCGCCAGCGTGTTTCACTCCGCGGGCTGCGAACTAAAAAAGGGCACATCAGGTTAGCCCGATGTGCCCTTCGCTCTTGCAGCCAGGAGCTGCAACCAAATCACGCCGCAGTGCTGGTCACCCCATACTCGGGACCGAAGTAGCGCGTGAACGTGCGAACATCCTTGGGTGCGCGATGCGACAACCCGCGAACCAGGCCTTCTGCTGTGAGCCCCGTACCACGGCGGCCACGCAGCAGTACCAGCGCGCCCAGGGTTTGGGTCAGTCGCGACAGGCGCTGCTGGATGCGTGCGCGAAATGCCGCGGTGGTCTCATCGACCTGCTGAACCAGAACCAACATGGCGTGCCCGACCAAGTGAGAGGTCGCGTCCCAGTGCCTCCAGTCCGCTCCTCGCTCGACGACCAACACGTTCATGGGATCCATTGTTCTTGATGCTCCTGCTATCAAAGTCGCACGGCGCTTCTTAGCAGGCAGCGTGCCAATTGTAGCCCGCGTAGGCTGGGGGAGAGCCGCGTAAGCTGTGTCACGCTGTCGCGTTGGCACAGATTCCTGTGGCCATGTTGTGCAGTTGGCCCCCGAAGTGCTCTGAGGCCCGACCTACGGGCATTTGGAGGACAGCATTTTCGGCACCGCGCCGAAGAATCGTCAGCTGCCGAACCGCCATCCGCGCGTATTCGGGCCGCGCTCGACAGCATTGGACCCGTCCCAACGCCCACGGCTGGTGCGCTCGACCACTGAATGCTCGATGCGGTCATGTGCCGTGGACAGTCGGCCAGTCACCGTTTGACGGGTAAACCGTGCCAGATTGTCCACGTTGTCCCTTGTCGGGTGGTAGGCGCGTCACTGAAGCAGCTGTTGAAGCGCTTCACTGTAGCGGTCGAACGCTTCGACCTGCGGGATGTGACCTGCGCCTTCGATTTCGATCAGCTGAGCACCGGGGATGGCATCCCGCGCTCGCTTGCCCAGCTGTGTGTAGTCGCCGAGCGTGCTCACGACCTCCGGCTTCGCGAGCGCCTTTCCGACCGCGGTCCGGTCGCGGGTGCCGATGATCAACCCGGTGGGCACCTTGAGCAGCGGGAACTGATAGAGCACCGGCTGCGTCACGATCATGTCGTAGATCAAGGCCGAGCTCCACGCGAGGCGTGCGTACTCGGGATGCTTCGTCATCCGCATCTGCATGCTAGCGAGCGCTTCGTACTCGGGCTTCCACTCGCCGGCGTAATAGGCATTGCGCTGGTAGGCGATGATCGTGTCGGGCGTCTGCTTGAGCTCGTCGTTGTACCAGGCCTCGACCGAGCGGTACGGGACGAGCACGCCGTAGTCCTCCAGGCCGATCGGGTTCACGAGCACGAGCTTGTCGACGTGCTGCGGATACTGGAGCGCGTAGCGAGTCGCGAGCATGCCGCCCATCGAGTGACCCACGACCGCCGTTCGTTCGACGCCGAGCTTGGCGAGGAGCGCTCGCGTGTTCTGGGCCAACGCCGCGAAGCTGAACTGATAGCTCGTTGGCTTCGTCGATTTGCCGAACCCGACTTGATCCGGCGCGATCACGCGAAAGCCGCGCTCACTCAGCAACTTGATCGTGCTGGCCCATGCAGCCGCCGAGAAGTTCTTGCCGTGGAGCAACAGCACTGTGCGGCCGTTGGGCTGCGCCGGGGCGACGTCCAGGTACGCCATGCGCAGCGTCGGCATCTTGTTCTCCAGCGCGAAGAACTGGACCGGGTACGGATATTCGAACTGCGTACCGTCGGGATCCACCGCATCGGAGGCGACCGCCAGCTCTTTCGCAGGCGGAAAGTTGGGCGACGCAGGCGGCCGCTGCGGCCTGCACGCGCTGACGAGAACCAATGCGAGAAGAGCGGTCGAGGCGCGCGAGTGAAGCATGCCATCACGTTATCGCCCCCGCGCCGCGCGGACAAACCGCAGGCGCTGCTTTCGAAGCCGCTCACGCACGTGAGGCAAGGAAGCACGGCCATCAGCGGCAACTTTGCAGGCCGGTGGCCACTCGCTTAGCGCGACCGGCGCGCTGCTGCCAGTGCTCTGACCAGGCGGATTCGATGCTGGATCGCGCAGGGCGCGCGGAAACCGCAGGCATAGCTGAGGATGTTGGCGGGCGACATGCGGAGCGGGAACAAGCGAGGCGGCGTCGAATCCGCTCGGTCCGAGCACTCTAGTAGCGCCCGCCCGGTTCGCTGTCGAACGGCGCGTCGGTTGCGACTTCGAACACCTCGACCATGCTGTCCATGCCGCGCAGCGAGACCTGCGCGACGTGGCGCGTCGCCGCTTTCAGCTGCTGCAGCTCGGAGCGGACCTCGTGGGAGATCAAGATCTCGCGGTCGAGTTGATCGGGCTTGGTGAGCGCCGCCAAGCGCTGCGCCGCGCTCACGCTGGGCCCGAACACGCCGTACTTGAACATCACCGATGAGCCGACCGGCCCGACCAGCACCTCCCCGGTCGCGATGCCGATGCCGCACAGCTGCGCGCCCGGACGCATCATTAGAAACGCTTCGTCTCGCAAGCGCTGCACCACCTTGAGCGCGCAGCTCACCGCGCGCTCGGCTTGCTCTGGCTGCGCGAGCGGCACGCCCCACACCGCGAACACGGCATCGCCTGCGTAATCGATGATCGTACCGCCGTTCTCGAACACCGCCTCGGTCACGATGGACAGCACGCGGCGCAGGTCGCGGTACAGCGCCGAACGCTCCTCGGGCGAAGCTTCGAGCCGCAGCGAGGAGCCGCGCACATCGAAGAAGAAGCTCGTCGCCTTTGCGACCCGTGGCTCGCGCTCGAGGTCAGTCTGCGGATCGCCCCGCAAGATCAGCTGCACAACGTTCGGCGAAAAGTACTTCGTCAGGTGCGCTTGCCGGCGCGCGAGCAGATGTTGGCGTACCAAGGTGCTGACCAAGCGCAGGTACTGCGCGACCAGCTTGTCGCCGTGCGTGAGCACGACATCGCCGATCACGTACAGCACGACCAAGCTGCCCGAAGCGCCGCGATCGAGGAGCGCGGCACCGATCGCTTGCGATGTTCCACTCACTGTGACGCTCAGCGCCGGATCATCGATGTTGCGCTGAATGAACACGACCGACTCGGGCGAGCTCGCGAGCTGCGCGATCACGCGGCGGCTGATCACCGGTCGGAACAAGTCGCGCGTTGCGGTCGAGTGGCTGCCGCGCTCGGCTCGACCGAGCAGCGTCACCGGCTCTCTGGGATCGATGTTCGCGACGAACGCCGTCGCGATCACAGGCGACAATGCGCGCACCAAGTAGTCGCAGGCGAACGAGTAGATCGCGTGCTCGTCCGTCGCCGTCGCGAGCAGCTCAGGCAGCTCAAAGGCAGCTTGCAACACCTTTGCGGTGTCGATCGTCCCGAGTTGCACGAGGTGCGAAGACAGCGTGTAAGAAGACTCGGGCTCGCGCAGCTCCTCGTCGGGTCGGGTGAGCGCGATGAACTCACAATCGCCGAAGCGCAGGCTGGCGCCGTGCGGGATGCTGCGCGGCTCGCCGGGCTCGAGCTTCTCCCCTTGCAAATACGTGCCGCGGCGGCTCGCGTCGGTGATGAACCACGCGCCAGCGTTCCAGGACAGCGTCGCGTGCAGCCGCGACACCATGCGCGAATCACTCGGCAAGCGCACCTGACAGCGACTGGAGCGGCCGACGTGGATCGCGTCTGCGCGCTTCAGAACGACTCGTTCCAAGCCGTGTCCGTCTTGCGGAACAAGAATCAGGACCTGAGCGGGATCCAAGGAGCGGCGCCTCCGTCGACCGAACCGAGGTTATAGCGAACGCTAACGCTCGATCCCATTACAGGGCCTAACAGCGCTTGCGATCCTAAACATCGGCGCAGGCCTTTAGGATTCCTGCATTCCGCCACGGTGCAGCTCGCGCCAGCCAGTGCGCAGGCCTGCGACCGCTGCCACGACGACCAGCAGTAAACCCCAGCCCGCGGAGCTGAGGCTGCTCAGCTCGCTCGCCAGAACGCCGATGAAGACTCGGATCAACAACGTGCCCGCGGCGTACGTCACAAGACCAGCAAACAGCACTCTGCGCATGCGCCGAATCATTTCGACCACGCGCGGCGTGCTCGCCCAGATGCGCGTCGAGACATAGTGTCCGAACAGCCAGGTCGGCATCACCAACAACGCGAGTGAGCCGAGCGTGGACATCACGATCTCCGTGCCAGTGAGCGGTGCACCGCCGCGGCTCAGGCGGATCCCGCTCGTGGTCGCGTCGATCAAGCCGAGCAGCGCCGTCACGCCCATGCCCCATGCCAGCCAGACCAGCTTCGCGCGCGCATCGTCGAGCGATGCAGCGCCAACAAGCCGCGAAAACAAGCGCTTCGGCTGCGGCACTGCCACTTCTTCGCTCGGGACCAGATCGAGCTCGCTCAGCTCGGCGCCGAGATCGAGGTCCACGTGCAGAGACCCGTTGCCGCTGTCAGCTGCTACGTTGTGCACGCCCGCCGCGTGAGTGTCGAAGACTGCGAGCGCGGCGTCGAGCTCGCGCATCGAGCGGTAGCGCTGGTTGGGCGACTTCGCCATCGCCTTTACGATCACCGCCTCGAGCTCGGGAGGAATCGCCTCGTTCAAGCTCCGCGGGCGCAGCGGCTCGCGCGTGAGCACACCGGCGAGGGTGGTGATCGGATCCGCGCCAACAAAGGCTTTGCAGCCTGTAAGGGCTTCGTACATCACGGTCGCGAGCGCGTAGATGTCCGCGCGGTGGTCGACGCGCGTGCCGCTCGCTTGCTCGGGTGGCATGTACGCGGGAGTCCCCATGATCATGCCGGTCTTGGTCAGCGAGGCGTCGCCGATCAACGAGATGCCGAAGTCGAGCACCTTGACCGTAGTCGCCCCGGGCTCGCCCACGAGGAACAAATTGCCGGGCTTGATATCCCGGTGAACGATCCCCTTGTCGTGCGCGGCGATCAGCGCCTGGCAGGCTTGCCGCACGATGCGCACGGCTTCGGGCACGGGCAGCTGGCCTTGCCGCGCCAGGTACTCGCCGAGCTGCACGCCGTGCAATAGCTCCGACACAATGAACGGCCGGCCGTCCTCTGTCTGGCCGATGTCCAACGCCGAGACGATGTTCGGGTGCGTGAGCACGCTCGTGGCTTCGGCCTCGCGAATGAAGCGCTCGACCACCGCGGGCTGACGCGTGAGATCCCCGTACATCACCTTGATCGCGTACTTCTTGGCGCGCAGCCGCGTATGCACCGCCTCGTACACACGGCCGGTCGCGCCCTCCCCGATCACCCCCAGCACGTCGTACGTCTCTGCGAGCACCACGCCGACCAGCGGATCGCTGTCGCCGAGCACCGTCGCGAGCGCTGTGGCATCGCGCGGGCACACGCGAAAGTCCGCGGGGTAGCGCTCGCCACAAACCGGGCAATGCTTGCGCGCGCCGAGCTGGCCGGGCCTTTCGAATGCCTGCGAATGCGCCTCGGCGCTGCCCCGACGCACGACCGGGGCGACGCCCGATCCAGATGCTTGAGATGCGTGGACCGACTGCGACTCGTTCAGCCGCGCGCGGTGCTGACTCGTCATGCGCGCATCCTACTGCCACGCACCTGCGATGCGAAGTCATACCTTCGCGGTCGCAGAACATAAGAGCGTTGGCTCTCGCGCTTACAGCAACTTGTTTGTGGGCCGCGCTACCGGACCGAGCTCCGCGACCACGCTCGGCCGCAGACCGTCGAGTCGCCGACCCTCGAGCCAGAGGCTCGCGCGCGCACTGTCCGCTGTGCCCTCGGTCACGATCGCGCTGAGCTTGCCCCAGCCCGGCACGACCCGCATATCCAGCTCGCGCAGCTCGATCCCGGCATCGAGCGGGCACTCGACCCGCTCTGCCTGGCTGCGATTCCAAGTGCCATCGAGCGAGGTTCGAAACGAGTGCATGACAAACTGGGCACGGCTGGCGCGCGTGGCTGTCAGTGTCTTGACGCTGATGCGGGGGGCATCCAAGGAGTACATCTCACTGGCATCGAGCATCAGTGAGAGCAGCTTTTGACGCAGCCTTCGGTCTGCAGCGGCGCGGCCCGGCTCGAGCTCACTGGCCCGCACGTGCGAGACATCACGCTCGCGGTAGTCGATCGTCGCGGACTCGAGCTCTGCTGAGCGCACGCGCAAGCGCCGCAACCGTAAGTGCGTGACGCCAGTTTCAAAGGCGCGCACGGGACCTTCGCTCATCTGGCAGTGCAGCGGCGACAGGCGCACCGAGTTCAGCGATGCGGCGACGGACACTTCGGGCTGGCTGCAGGTGAGGCCGCGACGCTGGCTGAGCGCGCGCGCAAAAACGAACGCGCCGACGCGATCGCGACAGACATAGCCCAACGCGGAAAACCCCAAAGCCAAGGTTAATAGCCATCGAAACAGAGCGGTGACTGCACGCTCCATGACCCACTCCCAGACCAGACTGAAGACCGCATGCCGCGCGGCGAAACGTCGCTAAGCAAGCTGTACGCCACGCCATCGGACGGTCCCGCGACAACCTGAAGCGGAGGCGATGAAAATTTCTGCCTTCTGCACTCGCACGCTGTGGGCGCATGTGCTGCTAACATGACCTCACAACATGGCACTGCAGATCCAGCTCGAACCGCACGACAGCCTGCTCGCTG
>Ga0190269_10000247_pt1 | contig 29252 bp, 23 predicted proteins | sample Popmic249IS_FD_133749 | JGI IMG/M metagenome (GOLD analysis project Ga0190269, IMG submission 133749) | Populus adjacent soil microbial communities from riparian zone of Blue River, Arizona, USA - 249 IS | ecosystem: Environmental > Terrestrial > Soil > Riparian zone | place: USA: Arizona... | reverse complement strand
GTCGAACACGATCTCGACCGGGCTCTGTCCGCCGTCGAAGCGGTAGCCCAGGCCGAGGCCCGCGCGCAGCTCACTCGCCGCGGTGACGTTGCGGTAGTGCGTGGCCTCGCGCAGCAGCACACCGAGATTGAGGCCCAGGCGAAAGCCGCTCAGGCCGAAGCGATGATCGAGCAAGAACGAGAGCGCACCCGCGACGTTGCGCGCGCCGCCGCTGAACGCGCTCGTGTGCGTGGGCAACCGCAGCTCGGTCAAGAGGCCGATGCCGATGCCGTCGCGGTCATCACGCAGGAAGCTGAGCTTCGGCAGCACGCGCACGTCGCCGAGCGCGGCGGTGGAGAGATCGTCGCCAGACAGGTAAGCGAGCGGCACGTGCAAGCCGAGCTCGAGCCAGTTCGTGAACGCGTAGGCACCGGTCACGTCCAGCCCGAGCTGCGCGCCGACGATCTTCTCTACGACATCGCCATCCGGATCCACGGCGATCAGGGGGTGGTGTGCGTAGTTCAGCCAGACGCCGAGGCTGAAGGGATCGATCGGGAAGCGCGTCTGCGTGGTCTCCGTCTGCAAGAAGCCGCCGCTCGTCGCGTGCGGGGTGAAGCGCTGCGTGTCTACGTCCTCGGCGTGCACGTGCAGGCTGAGAAGCGACAAGAGCGCGGCGAGGGCGAGCGTCTGCCTCATGACTCACCTCCGCGCGTCTCTCGGGCCCGGGCTCTGCGCCGTCTGCGCCACAGCTCGGCGAGGCACGCTGCCAGCAGTACGGCGCTCCCTGCGATGGGCTCGCCGCGCACGGCGGCGAGGCTGCAGCTGAACGCGCCACCGCGCACCTGGATGCCGCTGGCAGAGGCACCGCCGGTGCCACTGCCGCTGCTCGCACCCGGACGCAGACAGCGGCCGTCCGGTGCGCACAGCGTGCCGCTGGGACACGCGCGCGCGCCGCTCTCGCTGCAGGCGAGGCATTGCCTGGCGTCGCACACGAGCCCATCGCAATCCGCGGCGCCCGCGCAGCTGCCTTCCACCACCAGCACGCACACGCTGTTCACGCAGCGCTGGTCGGTCTTGCAGCTCACGTCGGCGCTGCACTCGTAGCGGATCAAGCAGATACCATCGCGACAGCGGCCGCCGCCGGCGCAGCTGGCATCCGAGGTGCAGACGTCGCCCCGCAGGATCTCCGGGTCGCCGTAGCGGTTGAGCTTCGGCCGGCACGTCATCGCGAAGCTGTCCACGTCGTCGCCGAACGCGCGCGCGCCGGTTGCGTCGTTGGCCGTGCGTACGAAGATGTTGGCGAGGCAGCGGTCGTCCAGGTCCACCTCGGACAGCGGCAGGGACACCTGCGTGTAGCCATGGTCGTCTTCGATCAGGCGCAGCGGATCGCGGGCCAGTCCACTCTCCAGATTCAGCTGCTGCGACTGATTCGCGGGCTGCTCCTCCCACTGCGCCTTCTGGGTGTTCCAGCTGTAGAACGCGACCAGGGTGCCGTCGCCGCGCATGCTCACCGCGTGCTCGTAGCCCCCGAGCGAGCGGTCCGTGCCGAGGCGGGGCCATAGCTTGTCGTCCGCCGCCTTGCCGCCCGTCTGGGTCCGCACGTCCGCGTCGATGAAGTAGTAGCTCAGCGCGCTGGCGGGCGGCGCTTGCCTGGCGCTCACGTACGCGCGCAGCCACAGGCGGCCGCCGCGCGCGTCTGCGTACACGCTGCGCAGGTCGACCGCGGCTTCGTCGGCCTCCACGGTCGTGAGCCCGTCGCCCGCGGGATCCTCCGCTCCGAACGGCCAGCGGCTCTCGGAGCTCGGGTCCACTGCGATGATCTCGTGGAGCGAGGGTCGCGCGCGGGACGCGGACCAGCTCTGCGCGTTCGCCGCGGTGGTGAGCGCGAGCGTGCACGCGAGACAGGCAGAGAAGGACAGGACGCGACGCATGTCTGCTCTCCTTGGATCGAGATCGCGATCGCGATCGCGCGACCACGCGGCGGGCGCAGAGCGATCGGACCTCATCCTAAAGAGCGATGGCCTGCGTACGAAGCACGATCGTACGACGCCCGCATTTCACGGGGCGCACGCGGCACTTCGACCTACACGGCCACCGTGGTCGCTGTGCCTTGCGCGCGCCGCGGCGTGGCCGGGCTCACAGAGCTGGGACATGCGAAAACGCCGGGCAGCCTGAGTGGCGTGCCCGGCGTGGGGTGTTGGGGAAGCTTACGCAGCTGATGGCGGCGGTCGGCGGCTACGTTCGCGCGTGTGGCACGTGCTTCTCGCGCAGCGAGCTCGGGGCGTTCAAGTGGGCACCGTCGTCGACGCCGACGCCGAGGCGATCCACGAGCTCTCCGCCAAGCCACGCGGTCACACCCAGGAGCAGCATGCTGAACACTTCGAGAGCGAGCGCCGCGGGCGTCGCGTGGTACGCCGTTTCCTCAGCGCGCATGAGGAAGGCGGTTCCGAACAGCACCACTGCGATGCCGTTGCCGATGCCGTGCATCAAGCCGATGCGCTTGGCGCGGGTGTGTTCGGGGATTTTCGACCAGTCGGCCCAGCCGAACAGCGCCGCGACCAAGCCAGACACGACGCCGAGGGCGATGTTCCAATAGCTAACCGTCGGGATCCACGTGGCATCTGCGAAGACGTCCACGATGTCCAGAACGGCAGCCACGATGAAGAGCCCGGCTGGAATCGGGATCAGCATCTGGTGCACGGGGTGTCCAAGGAGCTTCACTCGACTTTCCATGGGTATTCTCCTGTGCCCGGGGCTAAAGCCAGTTGCGTGCCATGACCGGCGACCGCGTGTGACGCCCGTGGCCACACGAGTGAGCGGAGGGTTGCCTCGCTGCGTCGTGTCTGCTGCAGCGAAAGTGCCACGGCGCGCGCGCTTGACCCGTACGGGTAATGTCACCTGTTAGCTGGCCGGCGGTGCAACCGCGTCGCGCTTGTAAACAGTCACACCTGCATTCATCAATGTCGTGTGAAGCAGACAGATGATGCTGCCCGCGGGGCGAGCGCTGGACAGGTATTGCCGCGACACATCCTCGGCGAGGTCGGCTGGAACACGCGGCGCGTCGGGGACGAGATGCACGGCGAGGCGGTGGCGTTCCCACAGCTGCTCGTGCCGGGCCAGCCTCACCTGCGGGTCTCCATGTTGGCTGCCTGGGCGGATCAGCTGATGGGCCTGCTCGCCGTCCAGATCATGGCGCCGCGCGTGCCGACCACCCTGGAGCTCGACGTGCACCTGTACCGGCCCGCTCCGGGCAGCGGGGTCATCCGGGGCAGGGCGCGGCTGCAGAAGGCCGGGCGCTCGGTGCTGGCCGCGGTGGTGGAGTTCGTGAGCGATGCGGGTGAGACGTTTGCGGAGGGCGCCGGCTCGTTCATGCTGGCTGGCGACCCACACGTCCGGCTGCCGTCGACCATCAGCCTCGACCTGCCCCCGCGCCTCGCCACCTTGACCGAGCCCATCGCGGAGCGCGCACGCTGTGAGCGCCGCGCGCCCGGACACGCCGTACTGCCGCTGCGAGATGACGCGCTCAACTCGTCCAATACGCTCAACGGAGGACTGCTCGCGGTCGCCGCGGAGGAGGCGCTGCTGTCGCTCGCGCCGCACACCAGTTTGAGCTCGCTCGGGCTCCGCTACCTGCGCCCGGTCCGCACCGGTCCAGCCGTGGCGAGGGCGCGGCTGCAGAGCGGTCTCGGTCACGTGGAGCTGTTCGACGGAGGTCAAGACAGCCGGCTCGCCGTGACGGCGACCGCGCGCGGATTTTAGGAGCCTGCGGCCGCAGGTGCACGGCTGCGGCGCCAGAACCCGCGCTCGGGTTTCGCGATCTCCAGCAGCTTGCAGCGCTTGGCGACGGTCGCTTCCGAGACGCCGAAGTCGCGGGCGACCTCTCGCTGCGGCTTGCTCCAGATCAACGTGGCGAGCTCCTCACGCGTCAGCTCGCTCCAGCGCGGGTCGCGGCGGCGCGCCGGATCGCGAGGTGCGCGAAGGCTCTGCGCGGGGGCGGGCAGCGACAGCGCCAGCAAGTCGCGCTCGGGCTCCACGTGCGTGACGCGCACGATGCTCACGAGATTGTCGCGCGGGCGAGCGATCAGCTGCACCGGCGCGTAGCGGTGCAGCACGCGCGCGTGCTCCACGGCCAAAAAGCGCAAGAGCTGGGGGACGCCCCCGAGGACCAGGCCCTCCTCGCTGATGTGCTCCGGCAAGCTGGCGGGACAATCCGTGGGCCAGCGATAGTCGTGTTGCGCACGCGTCCAGGCGAGCAAGGTCTGTGCAGCTGCGAACGGCGGCCATGCCTCGCGCGGGTAGCGCGAGCGCGCGCGCTCCACGCGCGCGAACAGCGAGGCGCAGAGCAGTACGGCTGCAGTGGCGTGCGCGTCGCCTCGCGTCTGCAGCAGATATTCGAGCGTCTGCCGTGGACCGTCGCTGTCGGCGGCGCCCTGGGGTACGCCCTCGGCAGAGGACCGCTCGAGCTCGTCGAGGTCGGCCCGCGGCCACCACTCGCAGCCGTGGGCTGCAGCGGCCACGCTCTGGACCAGCGCGGCCGGCGTGATCCCCAGCGCGGTGACCTCGTCGATCCACGTTTGCAGCAGACGCTCGCGGCTCCAGCCATCGAGATAGCTTGTCGGTGTGCGCTCTCGATCGGCCATGCTGCGCTGCGCTCCGGATTGCTCCAGCCTAACATGCCGCGGGCCAGGTTTGTGCGCCCTGCAGCTGTCGGCGGCGAGCGTCGCGCTGACTTGGTCAGGTGCGGTGTACGCGGGGCTGCGCGCGCACCACGAGGCGTGTCCACGCGAGCGCCAGCAGGCGACACGCTGCGTCCCGTCGCGAGCCAGCTGCTCGGGCTGCAAGCAGCTCCGGCTTGACGTGGCTGCGCTCCTTCAGTAGCTCCTGCGGCGCGGCCGGGCCTTGTTCATCGCCGATGCGCTCTCTGCGAGCAGCGCTACCGCGATTGCCATAAAACTATCAAACGCGTGCCGTGCACTGCGCCTAGGCTCCTCGCTGCGCACACTCAGGAGGCGCAGGCATGCACGACAGGTTCGATGCTGGTCGAAGGCGCTTCTCGTTGAGCTCGGGGGGGCTGCAGTCGGCGGCAAGCCTGCCGACTGCGCCGATCACGGCCCGCGCTCGCTGCGCCGGCCGTGATCGGCTCCGATGCCGAGCGTGCGGTGTTGTCGCACGGCCTGCAGATCGACGACGTGCGCGGTGATCGCGCGCTGATCTGGGCGCGCACCAACCGCGAGGCGCGCCTGCGCGTGGAGTGGGACTCGTGCTCGGCTCGGCCGCGCTGCAGGACAGCGACTACACCGCGCGCGTGGAGCTGCGCGGCCTCCGGCGCGATCGACAGCTGTTCGTCCGCGTCGCGTTCGATGACCTAGCCGCGGCCGCGTGCTGAGCGCGCCGGTGCAAGGCCAGCTCCGCACGGCCCGGGCGCGCGCCGCTCGCTGCGCTTCAGTGGTCCGGCGACACGGCGGATCAAGGCTTCGGCATCAACCCGGAGGCGGGTGGCATGCGCATCTCCGAGACGATGCGCAAGCGCCAGCCGGACTTCTTCATCCACGGCGGCCACACCACGTGAGCGCGTCGGAATTTGAACCGTGCGCCCGCCACTCTTGCCGGCCCGCTGACGCGCATTGCTGTCTGGGAGCTCCGAATGTAGCGTTCGCGTCGAATAGCACGCGGGTTTACAACGCGGAGATTCGCAAAACGACGCATCGGGACATTGACGAGCGGACCAAGAAGGCAGTCGTACTGCAGATCACTACGTTTCTGCGTGCGAAAGGAAGCGGACGGTCGTGGACTCCGTTGCCGGTTGCGACCGCAGGATTATAGGCCAACGCAATGACTCATAGCGCCGACACGAAGTTGGCCCGACTCTGGCTGTCGGCCGTGGCGCTGGCGCTGCTAGCGCTCGCGGTCTACTTCGCTGCGAGTATCTACTTGATCATGTATGAAGACCGCTACACGGAGGCCCTGGGCCCGTTTTGGTCTTTGAGGTCCATGACGTTTGATCAAAAGCTCGCGTATCTCGGTGCGGTGTTGGTGGCTCCACTGCTTCTGATCGCGTCCGCAGGGTCGATCGCGATCGCTATCAAGCGGACGTTTCTTCGCCGGCAGTAGCCTGCCGTGGCGCGCGGAGAACGCACGCGCAGGCGTCGTTTCAAGAAGCGAGCGGCGCTCGCGTGGGCCGGCGCCTCCACCGCCGCCGCGAACAGCACACGGCAGAGCCGCGTAGCCACGGCACGCGACACGCGCGCGGGCACGGTGTGTATGCTGGAGCGGTGGACAACCTCACGCACAGCTTGGTCGGCATGGCGTTCGCAGATGCGGCTTGTGTGTGGAGTGGCGACAAGGCGCGGACCTGGCCGGGGCTGCGCACATCGGCGTTTGCGAGCTCCGTGATCGCCAACAACTTCCCCGATCTCGATGCCGTGTACACGTGGATCACTCGCCCGCAGCCGCTCGGGTCCTTGCTCCATCACCGCGGCCACACGCACACGCTCATCCTCGCGCTGCCGCTGGGCCTCCTCGTGGCGCTTGCCGTCCTGCGCCGCGCCGAGCGCCGTCATGGCCTGGCGAACCCGCAAGCGCGTGCCTGGGTCTGCGCGCTGGGCCTGCTCGGTGGCGCGCTGCACCTCCTGCTCGACTACGGCAACAACTACGGCGTGCATCCGTTCTGGCCGCTCAGCTCGCGCTGGTTCTACGGCGATGCGATCTTCATCGTCGAGCCGCTGTGGCTGGTCGTGCTCTTGCCTGGGCTCGCCCGTGCCGTGCATGCGCGTTGGTTGCGGGGTGTGTTGTACGGGCTGCTCGCGCTACTCTTGGGGCTCGCGCTGCTGCTGCCGTTCGTGACGCCCGCCGGCGTGCTGACGCTGGTCGCGCTAGCCGCCATCAGCGGCAGTGTCGCTCGGCTGAGCTCGGCGCGCGTGCGCAGCGCCACGCTGCTCGGCGGCTGCACCGCGATCGCGCTCGTGTTCCTGGCTGGCTCCGCGGCCGCTGCAAGCAAGCTCCGCAGCGCGGCCTCCCGGGAGTTCCCGGCGCTGCAGCTGACGGATGCAGTCTTGAGCCCGATGCCGGGAAATCCACTGTGCTGGAACGCGCTGGTAGTCGGCGCACAAGCCGCGCAGTACCAGGTGCTGATCGCGCAGGTCGCGCCGCTGCCGGGCTGGATCACGGCAGCCAGCTGCCCGTACGATACGAGCGCGCGTCCGACCGCAACGCTCGCGCCGCTCGCGGCCGGATCGCGCCCGGAGCTGCAATGGCGGGCGAGATACAGCGCACCGCTCGCCGAGCTGCGCAGTCTGGCCCGCGAGGATTGCCGCTTCCGGACGCTGCTGCGCTTCGCGCGCGTACCCTATCTCGCACAGGCTATATCCGGCCCGGTGGCAGGGGACCTGCGCTTCGATCGTGCACCGGGCCTCGACTTCGCAGACCTGTCGCTATCGCCACCACGCGTGTGTCCCGAGCTCGTTCCGCCGTGGTCACCGCCGCGCGCGGAGCTGCTGCCGGACCTCGACTGAGCCCAACTCGGCTCGTACCGCACCCGACCGAAGCTCGGTTCGGAGCGGCTATGAGCGCCGCGTCGAGCTCAGGCGCGCGCATCATCTAACAGTGCGAGCGCGCGCGGGGCTCGAGCGGTTGAGCTCCTGTGACTTCGTGGTTTATGACCGCCCCGTCGAGTCCGATCTCGATCCCACCTTCTTGTCCCTCCTGCTCGGCTTGCCTTCACGAGCACTCACCATCGAAATGTGGTTCCATCGAACATGATTGAGACCGCTTCCCGGTGACGCCATGAACGACGCAAGGTTGATTGTCGATCCATCCACGATATTGCTGCGTACCTCGGCGCCCGCTAGAGGCGACATCGCGCTCGAAGTGCGAGGCGTCGTCTTTCCAGCGGCGGGCTGGAACGACTTCGTAGTCGTGATTCTCGAGGCATGGCTCACTGCGCTCGTCAGGCTGATGCGGCACGCGAGCGACGCGGAGCGCGTGCACTTCATGGATGGTCCGTATGCTGTCGACATGACTCGTCTCGCCACAGGCGCTATTCAGGTGCGCGCACTGGATCGGCCCGACTGCGTGAGGTCCGTCGCGGACGTCATGCCTGTGGCTTTGGCGGAGAACGCGGTAGCCGCGGCAGAAGGCGTTGCGGCGTATTGTCGGGCGCAGGGTCATCGATCGACGGACTTCGATCGGCTAGAGACCGCATTGGTAGCATTGCGCGGGGAGCTGGTAAATCTGACTCACTGATGCCTCCAGGGCGGAGTGAAGACCGTCGGGGCGGTGCCTGTGGCTGGCCGTTCGGTCAAGACACGCCATGCAGGCTCACTCCGGGATCGGGGCTGCCTTCGCTTGCTCCACGATGAGCTTCTCTTCCGGCTCCAGCAGGAAACCGGCTTCGCGGCTCTTGCGTGCTGCGGCCTCCACCTTCTTCACGTAGTCGTCGTGGGTGGGGTAGAGCGCCTTGAGCTTGTCGGCGCTGAATGGCGTGGTGCTACCGAACAGGAAGCACCAGAAGTCGCCCGAGCCTGCCGCGGGTGCACCGCTCAAGGTCGAGATCGGCACATCCACCGCGGGCGAGCGCACGCCGCCCTGCGTGTTGCCGTGCTCATCCGTCTTCGGCGTGTTGTTGTCGTTCGTCGCGAGGACTTCGCCGTGCGCGGGCGCGGTGCCATCGACCAGCCATTGATTGAGCGCGTGCAGCGCGGCGCGGATCACGAACGGCTGTGGCCCGTTGTTTGCGCCCGGGCAATTCACTGCGCCCTCGCTCGCGAGCTTGGCGTTGAAGTCCGTGAGGTACTGATCGGCGTGAGCGGTGCCCGCGACCTCCCACGTGCGCAGCTTGTCCGTGTCCGGCTGGCGCGCGGCCAAAAAGCCGAGCATGCCCGTGACATCGGTCTCGGTCTGGAACTGAAACACCTTGGCGTCGATGTCATCGCGGATCTTCGCGACGCCTCCGCCGAAGCCACCGAGCGACAAGCCGCCACTCGCCCCGAACGGCACGCCTCCCGCACTGCGGCTGTGGATGAAGTAACCATCGTAGACCTTGCCGAGCGGATGCACTCCGTTCACGTACGAGACCATGCGCATGGCGGATTGCGACTCTCCATAGGCGATGAGCCGCTCGGGCTTCAGACCTTCGAGCACATTCTGGGGCGCACCGTCCCGCAGGATCTTGCCGGCCTGCCCGTAGATGTCGAAGGAGTAGCCATCTCCCGGATGATTGAGCGTGCCGTAGCGCTCGGGGTCGGCTTGCTTGAGTGGCTTGGCCCCGCCTGCAGCTCCGAGCGACAGGCCCCCACCCACCACACCGACGGCCTGCGCGGACACGCCCACGTACGCGTAGCCCTCGCGCAAGATCTCGTCCGCGTTGTACATGAAGCCCGGATCACCGTCGGCACCGCCGCTCACGTTGAGCCATTCGACCACCACCGTGCCGTTGAACTTCGACGCATCTTTGGGCCGGCGCACGAGCAGGCGCGACTTGAACGCCGCCTTGGGTCCTTCCTTCAAGCTCCACTTGCCATCCGGCGACATCTCACCTTGCAGCTCGTACGAGGTCGCGGCGCCCTCGAAGAAGAACTCCTTCTCGGAGTAGCCGCTCGCCGCGAGATCGGCCGCCGTCGCGGTGAATGGCTTGCCGAGTCCGCCCTCCACGGGGCCGCTGACAGTCAGGCGCGCAGGCACCGCGCCCGGCGCTGCGCTGCCGGTCGTCGTGGACGACGCGGAGGCCGTCGGCGTCGTGGTGCTGCTGCTCGACGTTACGGCCGGGCTGCCAGAGGTCCCGCTCGAGGCTGGTTTGTTAGCGCTAGTCTCAGCTTTCGTGTCGCTGGTTGCGGCGCTCTCGGGCTCGTCTCCGTCTTCACTCGAGCAGCTGCTGATGGCCAGTAGCAGGAGTGCCGGCCAGGTCAGCATGGCGTTCTGTGCTCGTCTCATGTTCAGCCTCTCGTCAGCATGGGGTACACGCGTGCGCGATCGATCGAGAGCACGCTGTCCGGCAGAGCAAATGCTGACCGAGGCGCTGCTGCTCACGGCTGCAGCACGGGCGCATCTGACCTGCCGTGACCCTCGTCTACGGGGCCATGACCGCGGCAGGACAGAATTATGGCAGACGCAGTCCTACGTCACTGCGGGGTGATGTCGCAGAGCACGTCGTTCGGAGCTGCATCGCGATTGTTGGCTTCGTCGCACTCGCTCACGGCCTTGGCCGGATCGACGACTGCGAAGATGCGGATGGCGCCGCGATCGGGCAGCGCTGCGAGGCTCACGACGAGGCTGACCTCGGCGTTCGGCTCGAGCGCGCCGGGCAACGTCTCGTCCTTCAGCATGCTGCCGCCCTGCGCCGGATCTCCCGCGTAGAAGCGCACGACCACCGGCTCCGCCGTCGCGGTGCCTGCGTTGCGCACCTTGATGCTGACCTTCGCGTTCGGGCACTCCAAGCTCACGCTCTGAATGTCGACGCTGAGATCCGCGCGCAGCGCGCCGCCGTCCACCGTCGCCTTCTTGTCGTTGTTGTTCTCGCGGCACTCGCGCTCGGCGCCGTTCGGCTGCGATCCGTTCGCCGGATCGACGACGACGCGCACATGGCTCGGCAAGGCGTCCTTGCCGTTCCAGCTCTTCATGAAGCTGGCCTTCAAGATCGTGCTCTTGCCGGGCTCGAGGCTCTGCGTCAGCGTGACCTTCAGCGGCATACCGTCGCCGCCCTTGAGCGGCTCCTCGCTGCCGTTCCACGTGCCGTGGAACGACACGATGACGCCCGGGCCCACGCGCAGATCACCCGCGTTCAGGATCTCGAACGCGATGTCGAGGTTGTCGCTGAGCGAGCCGCACTTCGCGTCCGGCGACGAGATGCCCACGCCCACGACAGTGAGATCCGGCGCGACACCGTAGCTGCGCGGCTGCGAGCGATAGGTGTTGTACGTGCGGCCGTTCCACGTCTTCCAGCTCTCCGGCTCGTGCGACATGAGCTCGGCGCCTTCGGTCACGTTGGTCACGTGGTAGCTCTGCTGGTTCCAGATGCGGCGCGCCGACACCCACGTGTCCGTGGGATCGCCCCACACGCGCAGGCCGTTCGGACCGGTGGGCACGCCGCCCGGGTCGTCATCACAGCGGCCGTTCACCGCCGTGTTCATGCCGGTGACCACCTCTGCGTTGCCGTCGTTGTCCACGTCGGCGACCACCGGGTTCTCGATGCCCGTGCGGCTGCGCGACGGCTGCGAGAACAGCACCTCGCCGCTCGCGCCATCGTAGACGCGGAAGTCGCACTCGTCGTTGTAGATGGCCTCGGCGCTGCCGTCGCCGTTGAAGTCGAACACGCTCGACGACGTGACCTTGCTCGAGTCGTCATCGCTGTCGCGCTTCCAGCCGTTGTGCAGGCACACGCACTGACCGCTCGTCACGTTGCATACGGCCGCAGCGTCGCAGTCGCTGTCCTTCTTGCAGCTCGCGCCGGGCGCGCGCGCGGGGTTCGGGTTGTGGGCGCCGTTCGCCTGATCCTTGCGCGCGATGAGGCCCGGCCAGTCCGGGCAGCTGCCAGCGGCACCGGTGGACGCCTGCAGGTCCGCGACGATGTAGAAGTCACTGAGCGCGGACGCGACCTCCATGAATCCGTCGCCATCGAAGTCGTCGACGTTCGGCGCACCGCCCCGCGTGCCTCCACCCAGGTTGCGATCGAGGATGATCTTGCCCGTGGCCGCATCGAGGATGATCAGATCGCCATTGTCGATCAGGATGACCTCGGGCTTACCGTCGGGGCGATTGCTCGGGCCGGGCTTCTGCGCCGGGTCCGCGCCCCAGACGTCCGCGATCGCGCAGTATCCCTCGCCGGAGAGGCCCGTGTTGCCGGCGACGCTCGGGCCGTTCCACACGGTGTCGAGCGCGCCCGTGCAGGGGGGCGTGCCGCAGCTCGGCAAGCTCGCGGGCAGCTTGTACAAGGTCGCACCGGCGACGATCTCGAGGCCGGGCTGATCCGGCAGCACGTCCGCGACGCACGCCATCGTGCCCACCTGCGAGTCCACCGGACCGTTCGTGCCCTTGGCGCCGCTGCCCGTCAGGATGTGCGTGACCGTGATGCCGCCGCCAGCTGCGCTGCCTAGCACGTACACGACGCGGCCGAGGATGATCTCCGCGTAGCCGCTGCCGTCGAGGTTCGCGATCGAAGGCGAGTCACCGTCGCCGTTGAGTGCGTAGGCCGTGGTGTGCGAGTACAGCAGCGCGCCCGTGTGATCGAGGATGCGGAAGAGATTGTTCTCCGTGGTGTACACGATCTCCGGCAAGCCATCGCCGTCGAGATCACCCACCGCGAGCGGGGCGCCCGAGTCCGCGTCCGGCGTGGCGTCGGCGCACGCGCCCGGCGCCGCCATGCCCTCGGTCCACAGCTGCGTACCGCAGCGCGCGAAGTAGTCGGCGCCCTTCTTCGGCCCGCCGCCGTGGATCGCGCGCACGATGCCGTTGCTCCACGGGTTGTCGCCCTTGTGCGAGACGAACAGAATCTCCGGAAAATCCAGCTCGTTGACGAGGCCGTCGCCGTTGTCATCGTCGAGGTTAGCGACGATCGGCGTGTCGAGCACCTGGCCGAAATCCGACCAGGGCGCGAGCGGCGCGGCCGCGGTGCCGTCGTGCGCCGCATTGCTGCTCGGGCTCGTGCCGCCCCAGAACAGCTCGACGTTCGGAGGCGTGGCCGAGAACGGCACGGGCGGCAGGTTGCAGCTGGGAGCGGCACCGGTGCCCTGACAGGTGCCGGTCTCACAGACGGTGTGCGCGGGGCAGTTCCAGTCGTCCTGACAGCTGCAGGCGGCGCTGCCGGCGCCTGCGGCCGCCGAGCAGCTGCTCGTGAAGTGGCTATCACTCGGGCAGCTGAAGCGCAGGATGTCCTCGCCGCCATTGGCGGCGCACTCGTAGAGCTTCTGGCCGTCGCAGCGGCGCGTGCCGGCGCTGCACACGTCGCTCGCACAGGCGCCCGCCTTACAATACTCGGCTGCGCCGCATTGCACGTCCCCGCTGCAGCTGTTGTCCTCGCAGACGTGTCCGCCTTGCGCATGCTCGACGCATTTCTCGGTGGCAGAGCACATCAGCGCATCGCAAGCGACATCCATGCACTGCGCGGAGCCCGCCTCTTTCACGCAGCGCTGGCCATCTCCGCAGCTGAGAGCCTCGCACGGGTCGCTTGGCACGGCGGCGTCCTGGCCGGAGTACGGTCCGGACCCGCCGCTCGGCAGTGGCTCGAACGGATTCGACGCATCCGCGCCCGGGCCCGCATCGAGCGCAGGCGAACCGGCGCTTCCCCCTGGGCCACCGGCGTCCTTGCGCCCGCTGCTGCAGGCAGACAACACACACACGCCCAGCCAGAACGCCCCGGAAAACTTCGAGATTTTGCGCACGACTCGTTACTCCACCCGCGTCCTCGCGGACGCTGCTCGTCGCACGCCAAGGATCGAAGAATCTGCGCGCGCGTGCAAGTGGAGGAACTGTGGTCTGCCGCTGATGGCGGCGAAGCATGGACCGCTTACACCTGCTTACCGTCCGAGTGTCGTCGCATCAAACCTGTGGCTCCGGCAGCGCCGCACCACGCGCAAACACGCCCGCCCCTCGGGTCTCCACGAGCAGGCCCAAGCCGATCAACACGGCAGCCACCGTCGCCAGCCACCCGATCACCGGCAGCGAGCTCGTCAACAGATACACCGCACATCCGAACCCCAGATGCACGTACGGGCTCGGCGTGCGCTCGTGCAAGATCGCCGCACCGAGCGCAGTGAACGCCGCGCACATGCCGGCGTACACCCCCAACAAGCCAAGCAGCGCAGCGACGATCGCGAGCGGTATCCCGATGATCGTCACACACAGCGCGATCAGCCCCAACGCACCGGCGAGAAGCCCCACGACTCCCAGCGCGAACGCGCGCACGGGCCTCGCCGCGAGCTCCTGCTGCATCAGCTCCATGCGGGCTCCGGCGAGCGAAAGCAGCACGCATCCAAACGCAAACAGGAGCGCCGTCCGCGCGATCGCAGAGCCCACGTCGCCCACCGCAAACGTGCTCTCGTCATCGTCCTCTTCGTTCTTGCGTTCCTTCTCGGGCGCGGTCGCGCGTTGCTCATCGGCCTCATCGTCTGCATCCCGGTGGTCATTGCCCGGCACCGCGCCCGTCAGGTCGCCGCCGATCAGCGCGCCCGCAGCACGCTCCACGCGGCCGCCCGCCGTGCTGATGTCCCCGTCCACGCGCGCGCCGTCTTCGAGATGAACCATGCCACCGAGCACGGCAACGTCACCGTGGACGTGGCCGCCGGAGCGTACCTGGAGCGTGCCGCCGAACACGGCCGCGTCTCCGCTCACGGTTCCGAAGATCTCCGCCGAGCCGCCGAGCACCAGCAGGTCGCCGACCGTCTCGCCCTGCGCGACCACAGCGCGCCCGCCGAGGACCGTGCGATCGTCTCCGCGGCCGCGCTGCTTGCCTGCAGCTGGCGGCGGCGGAATGGGATCCGGCTTGGGCCAGCTCGGCGCGGCTGACGGGTCCGCCGTCTCCTGCTTCCCGTGTGGGGCGGCGCTGATCGAAAGCAGCTTGCCATCGCGCTTCACCACGTAGTCGCCGTCACCGAGCAGCAGCGCGAGCACCTTGCCCGCGGGTTGATCGATGACGTGCACGCTGACAGGCTCGTCCTTCAGCGCGGAGCCGACGACGCTCCAGCCAGCGGCCTGGGCCAGCCTGCGAATGGCTTCGGAGCGCGTGCCATCGAAGGCGAGGCTCACGGGCTCGCCGCTGTCATTCGGCCAGTCGCCCTCGCGACGCACGTCTGCGTGCGCGAGCTGAGCGAGCAGTGCGAGCAAGACCACGAGCAGCAGCAGGGCGCGTGTCATGACTTACCTCCCGGTTCGCGGATGGCGCGTTCGAACCAGCCGGAGCGCGTGAGCAGCGCGCTGCCTGCGATCAGGAACAAGGCGGAGCACAGCACCAGCGCACTGCCGACGGCCGTATGTGTCAGTTGCACGATGAGCTTCAGCAGCACCGTCACGAGCATGTGCGTGAGGCTCGCGGCCGAGCGTCCGAGGTTGTGCACGTCGAGCTGACGCAGGAGCGGCAGCTTGCAGGTGAGCGCGATCAACAGCGCAAGCGCGACCGGCACGATCGGCAACCTGCGGCGCACGGCGGCAGTCACAGTCTGCGTCGCCTGCTCCCGTGCCAGCGCCTCCTCGATCTCGAGTGAGAGAACCGCGATGCGTCCGATGTGCTCCGCGCACCAGGCGCAGCTCACCGCGTGCTCGCGCGCTTCTTCCGGCAGCAGCTCGAGCTCGGCGTCCGCCACGGCGTGCATCGCCGGCTCGGCCAGACAGCCGTCCTCTCTCCAGACCAGGTGCTCTTCCAACTTCACGTCTGTCATGGTCGGGTTGCCTCGCGTCACGGCGCCTCGTCTCGAGTGGGGGTCGCGTCGAGCGCGCGCGCCAGGGCCTGGCGACTGCGCGCGATCCAGGTGCAGACGGTGCCGAGCGGGACCGAGAGCTCGGCAGCGATCTCCTTGTACGATAGCCCGTCCGCGTGCAGCGTGAGGGCGCGCTTGTGCTCCGCTGGCAGCTGGCCGAGCGCGCGCTGCAGCCGCACGCTGCGCTCGCTGTGCTCGGCATGGTCGTGTGGGCTCGGCTGCTTGGCCTCCACGAGCTCGAGCGGCTCGTGGCCAGCCGCGTCGCGCGGAGCGCTGCGGCGCAGCTCCCGTGTGCGAGCGCGGCGCGCGTCGAGCGCGACGTGCCGCGCGATGCCGAGCAGCCAGGGTCGCAGCGGTGAACCGGGCAGAAGCCGCGTGTGTCCCTCGAGCGCGCGTCGAAACGCCTCGCTCGTGCAGTCCTCCACGTCGGCTTCGCCGAGCCGCACGCCCAGCACGTGGGCGACGACGGCGCGCACGGCCGGGCGGTAGGACACGAGCGCCTCCATGTGAAGCCCGCTGGACATGCGTTCGATCCCCCCGGGGGAGTCACGTCAGCTCCCTGGAGCCGAGAGCAGGCCACGGCGATACCTCGGGATCCCGGCGTTGGACAGATTCCATGCGGGGTGTTCGGCCGAGGGGGGTGCTTTATTTCAGCGGGTGGTGCTTTTCGCGGGGCTGAGCGGGTGAGCCAGGGCCATCGCATCGAAAGGACTTCGATCGGTTCGTGCGGGTCCGCCCTGGCGGGTTGACGTCGAGTGGACATAGTCGCGGACCTTGACGGCGACGGCAACGTGGAGGTAGCCGGAAACCGTGGCCGGCGCCTGCACGATACGGCTCACGGCGATGTTGCGAACGACCGACTCTGCAGAGCGAGTCAGCTGGCGGCTCATCAACGATGCGCGCTAAGCACGTGGCATCCAGCTCCTCGAGGGCGTGGTCGCGATGCTCCGCCATTGGAAGAGCGGCTATGTCCAGGTTGCCGTCGCCGTCAAGGTCCGCGACTAAGTCCACGCCCAAGTCAATGCATCGTCTACGCGGCCTTTTGATGGTCCGGGGATGCGCGGCGCATCCGCTCCAATTCAATGAGGTTTTGATGCGATGGCCTCAGCGGGTGAGCAGGCATGCGTCGCGGTGCTCGGTCTCAGCGGCACGCGCGCCGCCGTGCTCCATCTCCTGCGGCGCGCTGTGGGGCGCTCGACGCGAGGCTGGCTGCTTGAGTTTCAATGAGAATACGTTTGTAATCCGTAGCCCGAGCCTCGCCACGGGAGACCCTCACTTGAACCTGACCTCAAGTTCACATTACGCTCTGGCCCTCGTGCCCACCCTGCGTGAACCGGTTCAGTCTCGAGCACACAAGACGCGCGCCGCGCTGCTGCGCGCCGCCGCCAGCGACTTCAACGCGCGCGGTTACACGCAGACGACCACGAAGACCATCGCAGAGCGCGCCGCGGTGGCCGCTGGCAGCTTCTACCAATACTTCGCAGACAAGGACGCCATCCTTCGCGAGCTGGCCCTGACCCGCATGCTCGGTTTGCGGGACCGCATCGATGCCATCGGCATCCCCGAGCTGAGTGGCCCGCCCACGCGGGCCAGCGTGGAGCGTGCCAGCCGCGCTCCGCTGCGGGCCGTCCTGGCAGAGCTCATGGCATACCACCGCGTCGAGCCAGGTCTGCACGCGGTACTAAGCGAACGGCGCAGCGCCGATCCGGAGCTGGACGCGATGACGAGCCTGTCCGAGCAGGGCTTCGTGGACAGACTCGAGATCACGCTCACACGCTTTGGTTTTTCGGGCGATCGAAGGGCGACAGCGTTCGTGCTTTTCGCCATGATCGAAGGGGCCGTGCACAGCCATGTGCTCGGCACGCGGGTGGTCTCGGACAAGCGCTTCGGGGATGCTTTGTCCGCTGCAGTCATGGCTGTCGTCACGAGTGGCCTTCCAGCTTGAACCGACGAGGAGAGTGGGGCATGGACAGCGTCAGCTTGTACAACGCGCTCGCGCGCATCGTCTCGCAGGAGCACGTGCTCACCGGGTCGGCCATCGCCGACGACTACACGCATGACGAGGCGCTGACGTTGAAGCCGGCGCGGCCCGACGTGTTGGTGAAGCCCGAGTCCGCGCAGCAAATCGCGGAGATCGTGCGGCTCGCGAACAGCGAGCGCGTGCCAGTCACCGCGCGCGGCAGCGGCACGGGTCTGTCCGGTGCGTGTGTAGCCAAACGAGGCGGCATCCTGCTGAGCTTCGAGCGCATGCGCCGCATCCTGGAGATCGACACGATCAATCAGGTCGCCGTCGTGCAGCCCGGCGTGACCCTGGCGCAGCTGGAAGAGGCGAGCCTCGCCCACGGTTTGATGTATCCCATCCTGCCTGGAGAGATCAGCGGAAGCCTCGGCGGCAACGTGGCCACCAACGCAGGTGGCATGCAGGCCATCAAGTACGGTGTCACGCGCAGCAACGTGCTGGGGCTCGAGCTGGTGCTCGCGAGCGGCGAGATCGTGCGCACGGGCGGCAAGCTGCTCAAGATCTCCACGGGCTTCGACCTGACACAACTCGTGATAGGCTCGGAAGGCACGCTCGCCATCACCACCGAGGTCACCGTGCGGCTGCGCCCGCGCTGCGTGCATCGCACCACGTTGCTCTTGCCGTTCAAGACGCTCGATCAAGTCATGGGTGCCATTCCGCCCATCGTCGTGTCGGGCGTGGACCCGATCGTGCTCGAGTACATCGACGCGTTGACCATGATCGCGATCACGCAGCACGCGGGCATCGAGCTCGGCGTGCCGCAGGCGATCCGCGAGACGGCGCTCGCCTACCTGGTCGTGGTGCTGGAGGGCCGCAACCCCGAGCGCGTGGCGGCAGACGTCGAGGAGACCGGCGCGCGCGCGATGGAGCTCGGCGCGCTGGACGCGTTCGTGCTCTCGCCACAGTCCGGCACGGACATCCTGCGCGCACGCGAGCAGGCGTTCTGGACGGCGAAGAAGGCCGGCGCGAACGACATCGTGGATGTGGTCGTGCCGCGCGCAGCGATGCCCGAGTACCTGCGCCGCGTCGGTGCGATCGGGCAGGAGAACGGAACCTTCATCGCAGGCTGCGGTCACGCGGGCGACGGCAACGTGCACCTGTCCATCTTCCAGACCGATGCAGCCATCCGCGGCAAGGTGATGAAAGCGATCTTCGCCGCCGGCCTCGAGCTCGGCGGCGCAATCTCTGCCGAGCACGGCATCGGCTGCGAGAAGATGAGCTACTTTCTCGAGTTGGAGAGCCCGCAGAAGCTCGCACTCATGCGCCAGATCAAGGCCGCGTTCGATCCGAACGGCATCCTGAATCCCGGCACCATGCTCGGCTGAGCTCGGGCATGAACGCCGGCGGGGAGAGGGGAGGCACCGGCGTTCATGCCCTCAGCATCAGGGCTGAGCATGTTTCTGACAATCAACTGACATGCTCGCACCCTGAAATACGGTCGATGCGCCGATCGGGTTCGAGCCAGCGCAGCGAAAAGCGCATGGCCTGCAGCTGTCAGGGACTAGGCTGCTGGGGTCAAGTCTGCGAAAGCGTGTGCGTTGCGCCGTCCCTCGAGGTGATCCGAGTGCGAGCGCGATCCGTACCTATCGCATGGCCCCGTTGCCCAGGCTCCGCAGTGATCCAGATCACAGTGCGACGACGCGCGCGAGCGACGTCCTCAGCGTGCGCCACGCTGCCAATGGCGATCGAGAAGCGCTCGGCGCGCTTTACGACCGCCACGCCGCCGTGATGCTCGCGCTGGGCCTTCGCATCCTCGGCGTGCGCCGCGAGGCGGAGGACGTGTTGCACGACGTGTTCCTCGAGGTCTGGCAGCGCGCCGGCGACTACGATCCCGAGCGCAGCAGTGTGCGGAGCTGGCTCTTGCTACGCATGCGCTCGCGCAGTCTGGACCGTGCGCGCTCGCACGGCTTCGCGCGCGTCGAGGGTCTGACCCAGGAGCCGCCGCAAGCTGCGCTCGACGCGGAGCAGGGCGTGGACGCGGAGCGCACGCGCGGGCTTCTGCAGCGCTTGCCGCTGCGACAGCGCGAGGTGCTCGAGCTCGGCTATTACCACGGCCTGTCGGTCTCCGAGATCGCGGCCCGGCTCGGTGTGCCGGCCGGCACGGTCAAGTCGCGCGTGGCCGCAGCGCTCCGGCAGCTGCGCGCGAGCCTCAACCCGCAACAGGAGAGCTGAGATGAAACGCTTCCTGTCCGCGAATGCGCCGCTCTACGATGCCTTTCTGCGCGAGGCGATCGCCGAGGAGGCCGAGCTGCTCGATGCTCTGTGCGAAGGCTTGCAGCCGACAGCGGCAGACCCGGAGCTGCGGCAGCGTATCCTCGGCGGACTGACGAACGATGGCCGCCTCGCGTGTTACGTCAAGCCCGTGGCCGAGCTGCTCGACGTGCAGCTGGCGACGGCGGCGCAGCTGCTCGATCGCGCGCTCGATCCGCAGCAGTTCAGCACGCCGTTGCCGGGCATCGGCTTTCTGTGGGTCGACGGGGGCCCGCGCACCGCGGAGGCCTTGCGCGGCTTCGTGCGCGTCGCAGCCGGGCAGAGCTTCCCCTCGCACGAGCACCTGGGGCGCGAGTCGCTCTTGGTTCTGCAAGGAACCCTGTTCGATGACTCGCGTCAGGTGCAGCTCGGCCCCGGGGATCTCGACGTCCTGCCCGCCGGCAGCACACACGCCTTTCGCGTGCCGGCGGACAGTCCGGACTTGCTGGGCCTCGCCGTGAACGAGGTCGGCTTGCGCATGCTCGGGAAGACCGTGCGCAGCCGACCCAAGATCACTTGAACTGCGGACCGCGCGGCATGATGAGATCCGGCGCGTAGTTGCCGGCGCCGTATTCTTTGCAGAACGCGGCCTCGTCGCCCATGAACTTGGGATCCATCGCGATCACCGCCGGGCGCACGTTCTTCCACAGACCCATCGGACCGCCCTGGTTCGAGAAGTTGTGGGACGTGATGACCAGGTCCAGGCCGGGATGAACCACCACGAACTGACCGTTCAGACCCTGCGCGCTGAACACGCCGACGTCGTACTTCTGCACGCAGCTCTTGTCGCCGAACTCCGCGCGGCAATCCGGGGCCTCCGAGCCCTCGTGCGGATACTTCGGCCAGAACGCTGCGGGCGCGCACGGATCGCCTTCCTTGGAGTTCGAGCCGCTCGCGATGTCACCACCGATGCCGGCCGCGTTGCCGCGGTGATTGAGCCACGCCAGCTGACCGTAGGACGTGTTGGCGTCCTCGTGGGCCGGATGCGACATGCGGTACACCCAGTAACGGCTCATGAAGCGCTCGCCGCCATACCAACCGTCGTGCGCCAGCATCACGCCGATGCGGCCCATGTCCGTGAGCGTGCTGCTCCAACCGGTGCCGATGGTGCCGCCGCCCCAGCTCGACTTGCTCATGCCGAGCTTCATGAACACCTGCTCGCGCATGAACGCTGCGTCGGTGCTCGGGATGTTCGGCACCTGTTTGACGGCCTTCATCGCCACGCTGATGATCGAGCTGATCTCGCGCGTACCGAGCGTGTCGTAGGAGAAGCTCTTCTTGCCGTACGATAGGTCGTTGTTGAACGCCGTCATCGACATCACGTGGCTCAACAGCGCCTCGCGGTTGTACGACACGCTGCCCAGCCAATCGATCGCCTTGTCCTCGTGCAAGAAGGTGCCGGTGCCCGGACCGGTCCGCGGTACGTCGCGCGTGAGGTACTGCGCGCGGCCTGCTGCGACGCCACCGAGCGTCTTCGTGGCGGAGTAGTTCATGCCGCTGCTGTCGCCTCCCTTGACGAAGCACAGCTTGCCGTAACGGAACACCGCGTAGTTGCCGGAGCCGGTGATCTTGCTTGTGTCCATCTTACAGTCAGCAGGCGTGCCCATCTCCCACTCGCCCGTTCCAGGGTCGTGGAAGTTGGCCTCGGTGCCGGTCGGCTGATCCGGACCGACCACCGGCGCAGCTGCGCCCGCGGTCGCAGGAGCGCCGCTCCCCGCGGCAGGCGGAGCGCCGGCACCGGCCGCGGCCGGGTTAGGTGTGGTGGGCGCGGTCGGAGCCGCTGCACCGGCGACTGTACCTGCCGGCGTGGTCCCTGCCGTGCCGGGTCGCGCGGGCGTCGTGGGCCCGGTCGTCGTGGTCGGCGCAGCACCGGTCGTGCTCGGAGTGCCCGCTGCGGGCTGCGTTGGCAGCACCGCGGGTCCACCGCTGGTGGCTGCACCCTGGCCGGGTATCACCTCGCCGGTGCCCGATGTATCGGAGCCGCACGCGACCCCCAAGCTCGCCACGGTCAGCAGCGTGACCCGCGCGAGCACCCCCGGAATGCTGTAACCCCGCCCGATTGTCGCTTTCAACGTCATAATGTTCCTCGCCACTCGCGAGCCAACATACACCGGGATACCTCTGTAGAATTCTGCCTCATCCCTAACAATATCTCGTGCTACACGCCGTGCTCGTGGCGTGTTTGGCCAGCAGACGTCGCGTTGGGCACGTATCACCCCCAAGCTGAGCTGTTGCGCATGGTCCTCGCTCCCCGACCTGGGACGGCATCTCAGAGCTGCGTCGCTGCTGCTGTTGGCGGCGGGCGTCGCTCGATCTCACGAGCGGCGCGCTCAACTGGGCGCACTCGCTCGTGCCGTTCGACGTGTGGAGCACCTCGTGCATCTTCGCCATCGCGGGCAACGAGGGCAACTGCACGAGCCCACACGGCGAGGACTTCGACTTCGGGCAAGGCGCGATCGCGTACCGCGCGCAGGTTGACGGGCGGAGTCGGCAGCTGCTAGCTGCGGGCCAGAAGAGCGGCGTGTTCTGGGCCGTCGATCCTGCGGACGGCTCGGTCGTGTGGCGCACCGAGGTGGGTCCGGGCGGACCGCTCGGGCATGGAGTGGGGCTCGGCGTACGATGGCAAGCGCATCTACGCGGCCGTCGCCAACAGCGGCGCGAAGCCGTGGACCCTGCGCTCCGGCGAGGAGGTCCAGAACGGTTTCTGGGCTGCGCTCGACCCCGCCAGCGGTGAGATCCTGTGGCAGACCGCGGGTCAGCCGGCAGTCACGTCTGCGAACCAGGGCTCGGTCAGCACGGCGAACGGCGTGGTCTACGCGGGCACCATCAACGTGGCCGGCACGATGTACGCGCTCGACGCCGAGAGCGGCGAGACGCTGTGGACGTTCGACAGCGGCGGCTCCGTCGATGCGGCGCGGGCGATCGTGGATGGCACGTTGTACTGGGGCTCCGGCTACGGCACGGTCGGCCTCGGTCTCAAATCCAACAATGTGCTCTACGCATTTGCGGTGGACGCGCAGGGTGAGGCGCCGGCGTTGGATGCAGGCACCACGCCGCAGCCAGCACTGGTCGACGCGGGCATGTCGAGCGGACCGAGCTGGACTGACATCTACACGCGCTACTTCGCCGCGCAGACCGTGGGTCATTGCGGCAACTGTCACATCGAGATGACGACGCGCGATGGAGCTTACAGTTGGCTCGTGGAGAAGGGACAGATCTCGGGCAGCACGTCGCGCCTGGCCGTGCGCGGCGAATCGAAGCTGACATTCTTCGGTGGTGGCATGCCGCCCGAGGGCCCCACGAGTCTGCCCGAAGCCGAAGCGCGCATCCGGGCGTGGATCGAGGCCGGCGCACCGAAGGACTGAGCGCGCTTGGCAGGCGCGTCTTGCGCGGTATCTTCGACGCATGACATGGGCACCAAATCCACAGGCGCTACGGGGGAAAGTGGCTGTCGTCGCGGGCGCGACGCGTGGCGCGGGTCGCGGCATCGCCGCGGCGCTGGCTGAAGCCGGCGCCACGGTCGTGTGCACGGGTCGCACGACGCGCGGCGCACGCTCGGAGTACGATCGACCGGAGACGATCGAGGAGACTGCGGAGCTCGTCAGCGCGCTCGGCGGTCGGGGCGTCGCGGTCCCGACCAATCACCTCGACGTCTCGCAGGTGCGCGTGCTGGCCGAGCGCATCCGGCGCGACTTCGGCCACATCGACGTGCTGGTGAACGACATCTGGGGCGCGGAGAAGCTCAAGGGCGGACCTGCCGAGTGGAACACGCCCGTGTGGGAGCACGACCTCGAGAAGGGGCTGCGCATCCTGCGCCTCGGGATCGAGACGCACCTCGTGACGTCGCACTGCCTGGCGTCGCTGCTGATCGCGCGCCCGGGCGGGCTGCTCGTCGAGGTCACCGATGGGACCTTGGAATACAACGCGAATCACTACCGCATCTCCGTCTATTACGACCTCGTCAAGTTCGCGGTCAACCGCCTCGCATATTCTCAGGGTCACGAGCTCGCGCAGCACGGCGCGACGGCTGTGGCGATCACCCCGGGTTTTCTGCGCTCCGAGATGATGCTGGACGCCTTTGGTGTGCAGGAAGAGCGCTGGCGCGACGCGCTCGCCGAGCGCCCCGGCAAGCCGACCGCCCCACCGGACTTCGCGCTCTCGGAGTCGCCGCGCTACGTGGGCCGCGCGGTCGCTGCGCTCGCCGCAGATCCGGAGCGCGCGCGCTGGAACCAGCACAGCGTGAGCTCCGGGGAGCTTGCGCGCACATACCACTTCACCGATCTCGACGGGTCGCGCCCCGACATCTGGCGCTACATCGCGGACGCACACGACGCCGGGCGCAAGGTCGACCCCGCGGCGTATCGCTGATGTGCGGATGGCGACCTCGATCGGTTACTCTGCCAGGATGAACGATGCACCGCTCGACACCACGCTCGAGCCGCTGGTTTGGGTGTCCGATCTCGGAAAGCGCTACGGCACGCACGTGGCGCTCGATGGCCTGTGCTTCGAGCTGCATGCGGGTGAGGTGGTGGGCCTGCTCGGGCCGAACGGCGCCGGCAAAACCACCACGCTCAAGCTGCTCCTGGGGCTGCTTTGCCCCACCCACGGGCACGCGCGCATCCTCGGGCTCGACTGCACGCGCGACAGTCAACAGGTGAAGGAGCGCATCGGCTTCACGCCGGACGAGCCGCAGTTCTACGACTTCCTGACCGGCCGCGAGACGGTCGACTTCGTGATCAGCGCGCGCGGGCTGGACGCGCAGGCGGCGTGGAAAACGGCGGACGAGTGCGTGGCGCTGCTCGAGCTCGGCCCGCAGCTGTCGGCGTTGACGAGCTCGTATTCGCTAGGCATGAAGAAGAAGCTCGCGCTCCTATGCGCGCTCGTGCACCGTCCGCGCGTGCTGCTGCTCGATGAGCCCACGAACGGCCTCGATCCCCCCACGGCGCACCGCGTGCGCGAGCTGCTGCGGGCGCAGGCCGCGCAAGGCGCCACGGTGCTGCTATCCACGCACTTACTCGACATGGCCGATCGCATGTGCGATCGCATGTTGGTGATCGATCACGGGCGCAGCATCGGCTCGGGCACCGCGGCCGCGCTGCGCGTGCAGGCGGGCGTGCCGCCGAGCGCCAGCCTCGAAGAGGCGTTCCTGCGGCTGGTGGGCGCGTGAGCCGCGAGCCCGGTCACGCCGACGGCGCACGCCCAACCGCGCAGCTCGGGCTCATGCTCGAGCTGTGGTGGCGACAGATGCGCCGCAGCTCGGTGCGCGTGGGCGCGTCGCCGAAGCTCGGCGGCGTGCCGACCGCGCTCCTCATCAACGCCTTCGGCTCCGCGTACGTGGGCCTTCTGGTCTGGCGCAGCGTGAGCACGGGCGTGGACCACGACATCGGCGTGTACACCTGGCAGCTCGCGGGCATGTTGTTCCTGGCGCTCGGCGTCGGCGTGAGCAAGGGCGCGACCAAGCTCTCGCTGCGCGGCACCCGCAACGACAGCTTCCTCGAGCCGCTGCCGCTCACGAGCCTCGCGCGGCTCGGCCTGCAGTTCATGGACGCGCTCGGCTTTCTGCCGCTGTCCGTCGTCGTGCCGCTCGCAGCGGCGAGCCCCGGCGCACGCTTCTGGCCCGTGCTGTTCGGCGTCACGGGCTTCGTCGCGTGTTTCGTGTGGGGCAGGGCGCTCATCGCATGGGCGCGCGCGCTCGGCCCGCTCGCCATGGGCCGCTGGGGCAGCTACGCGGGCGTGGTCGCGAACCTCGCCGGGATCTTGCTCCTGGTCTCGCCACTCGAGAAGGTGATCGGCTCGCGCAATCCGCGCTGGGCCGAGCGCGCGGCCGAGCTGCTCTTGCACTCGCTCGGCCTGCAGATCGCGCTCGCGCTCGGCGCCGCCCTCGCCGTGTTCGCGGGCTTCGCGGCGCTCCGCAGCGCAGAGCGGCGGGGCATCGATCAGCTGGATTCTCCGCCGCGACCCCCGCGCGCGCAGCGCGGCGTGCGCGACCGCAACGCGCTCGAGTGGCAGATGATGCTGCGCCAGGGCGGACGGGCGCTCCTCATCGTGTTCAGCCTGGCGCTCGTCAGCGGTCTGTGGGGGCTCGTGAGCACGCCGCGCGCGATCCTGTCGCCCACGGTGGTGCGCATGGGCACGGGCTTCATCCTGTACCTCGGCGCGCTGCAGACCATCGCGCACGCGGGGCGCGCGGCGCGCAGCGACTTCCAGGCGCGTGCGTTTCTGGCCGCGCTGCCGCTCTCGCCGCACCAGGTGCTCGAGGGCAAGGCGCGCGCGCTGCGTAAGCTGCTCATCCCCATGCTGCTCGCGCTGTGTGCGCTGTCGATCGCGCTCTTCGCGCGCGGCAAACCGTCCGAGGCCTACCGCGTGCTCGTGACGTTGGCCGCGCTGTACGTCGTGGTCGATGGCGCGGTGAGCGTCTCGTTTCTGTCCGCGGGCATCGGGGTGTGGACGCTCGGCGGAGGCGGTCAGGCGAGCGCGGGCTTCTCCACGCAGCTCCTGATGCTGCCGCTCCTCGCGACGGCCCTCGCCGGCAACGCCTGGACGGCGACCACGGCGCTGCTCGCGGTGCTCGCGGTCACGTGGGAGGCGCGCCGCGCCGCGCGCCTGTCCGTGCGCTGGCTCGATGACCCTGCCGACGACAACGCGCGCGAGACCACGGTCTGGCGCGCGCTCCTGGCAGCGACGGCGTTCTTCGCGTTGCAGGCCATGTCGTTCCAGCTGTTTGCGCTGTTCGAGCTGCCGTACGGCTATCTGCTCGCGCTCGTGTTCGGCTCGGGTGCGGTGCTGCTCGCGCTGCTCACCTATCGCAACAACGAGCGCTTCGAGCCGCCCGCCTTCGTGCCGAAGCACGCGGCCGCGTGGCTGATCGGTCCGCTGCTGGGAGCCGCATCCGGCAAGCTGGCGCTGCTGCTCGTGCCGCTTCTGCCGGAGCTCGAGACCACGCCCGAGCCCGAATTCAGCGGCGGCGAGCAAGTGGCCGTGGTGTTCACGATGGCCGTGCTCGCGCCGCTCGTCGAGGAGTACTTCTTCCGCGGCTGGCTACAGCGCGCGATCGAGGCGGACCTGCCGGAAGGGCGCAAGCACTGGGGCTTCGTGCTGGGCGCCACCGCGTTTGCGCTCTCGCATCTCGGCACCTACGGCTTGCCGCAGCTCGTCATGGGTCTCATCGCGGGCGCGCTGTTTCGCTACGGCGGTGGGCTGTGGCCCAGCATCCTCGCGCACGCCGCGCACAACGGGACGGTGCTGCTGCTGCAGCCGTGAGCGTCAGCGCGGCTGGTAGATCATGTACACATCCGAGCGCACGTACTCCGAGCCAGGCCGGCGGCCAGGCTGGTGCACGAAGCCGAGCTGCTCGTACAGGCGCAGGGCCGGGGGCAGCTTGGTGCTGGACTCGAGCCACAAGCTGCGCCCGCCTAGCGTTTTGAAGTGAGCGATCGCGGCCTCGAGTAGCTTGCGCCCGATGCCCCGGCCGCGCCGCTCCTCCGCGACGGCCATCTTGGTCAGCTCGTAATCCTGGTCGCCATGGTGCTTGAGCGCGCACGTGCCGACGACGTCCGGCCCGTGCAGCGCGAACAACACCGCGCCGCCGTGATCGATGATCTCTCGCTGCGGGTCGGACAGCACGCGCTCATCGATCGGCTCGATGCTGAAGTCCGCCTGCAGCCAGGCGACGTTCAGACGATAGAAGTGCTCGCGCCAGGCTGGCTGAAACAGCTCGATGCGCACCGATTCCCCCGTGGTCATGCCGACTACGTAGGGAATCCCCGTGGGACCTGCAAGCCCCGAGCTACTTCAGCGGAGGCGGGGCCGCGGGCGGCACATCGTCCGGGATCACGCAGGCCGAGAGATCGAACAGCATGAACTCCAGCGCCTTCTCCTGCGGTGACAGATCCACGTCAGAGCAGCTGCTCGGCACGGCGGCCTGCGGCCGATCGTTCGACGCGGCGCCCACGTGCAAATCGCTGTACACCACGCGCCCGCACACGCGCCCATCCGGCAGCTTGGCTTCGCTCGTCGGCGTGTTGAACGAGAAGTACTGGGTCGCGCCGGGCGCCATGGACGTGGGAGAGGCCAGGATCCAGGGCTGCGAGGCCGTGTGCATCGGGGTCACGTCCGCGTTGTGGCGCGCCTCTTCGATCGGCAGCTCTCCGTTCACGAGCGCCTGCGTGTTGCCGAGCCACTGCTTGAGCGCCTCGCCCTTCGGAAAGCTCGTCACGATGCTGCCGGTGATGTTGCCGATGTCCTGCGACTCGGGGATCCAGGTGGCGAGCTCTTCCGTGGCGTACGGGCCCGTGTTGAACCAGGCGTAGTGGAAGTGCGACGCGAACACGCGGCCGCCGGCAGCGGCATAGTCGTGCAGCGCCTGCTGGTTCATGGCCTCCGTCTCCTTGCCTTCGCAGGAGAGCAGCACCACGTCGTATTTCATCAGCTCTTCCTTGGAGCTCCACAATCCCATCGACGCCGTGGGTCCGGCGGGCACCGTGTTCGGTGCACCGCTGCGCGCGCCGCCGCCGCGGCTCGTGCCGCCCTGGAAGATGTGCACGGCGCCCGGGCCATTCGGCCCGCCGACGTATTCACTCGCGTCCACGCCGATGCGCCGCAGCAGGCACTCGAGCGTGTCCGCGCCGCCCGTGGCGATGGCGATGTTCGGGATGTCGCCTTCCATGCGGTTCTTCGGCAAGGTCAGCGAGCGGTCCGGCAATACGGTCTCCTGACACATCGGCACGTTGGGAATCGTGAGCTGACGGCGCCACTTGCCGATCTGCACCACGAGCGGGATGTTTGCGCCGTCCGGCGCCTTCTCCAGCCGGAACATGCCGTTCGAGTCCGTCAGCGCGGAGACCACGGCTTTGCCGGTGTACATCGCATCGCACTTGTCGCACGACGCGCCGGGCTTGAACGGCTGCACCGGCTCGTTCGGCACGAACACGACCACGTTGTAGAGCGGGTTCTTGCCCGCGGGATCGTAGACGCGGCCGCTGATGGTCGTGGTGACGCCACCGGCGCACGCGCGCTGCTGACACTGAAGGCCCTTGCAGCCCGACTCCGTGCCGCCGATCACCGTGGTGTTCGTGCCCGGCCTGATCAGCGTGGTGGAGGGGTTGCCGTTGCTGGAGCCCGTGGTCGATGCGCCCGCGCTGCCGCTGGTGGTATTCGCGTTGTTGGTGTTGCCCGTGGTGCTGGGCGCATTGCCGCCACCAGCGGCAGTGCCAGCTTGGGGGCGGCCGGGACGACCCGGACCGCTGCCGCTGTCGGCGGCACACGCCAGCCCGGCCAGCGCGCAGAGCGCGAGCAACGCGAGGCGCGCGCTTTCACGGGACACGAGTAACTTCGTATGGACCATGGGCTGCCTCCGCGCGGTCGTGCGGTGTTCGGGTCGGCGAGCCGCGCTGCATGGGCGCAGGAGCTCGCAGGGCGAAGCAGCCAGCTCTCAGTGCCTCGACCGTGATGCGAGCATAGCGCACCGCTGACCGCTCGCGTCAACCTCACGGGCCGAGTTGGCTCCAATAGCGAGCAGTTGTGCGAGGGACGGCACGCTCATGAACGAGGTCACGTCCGCAGCGTGTGTCAGTCGCTCGTCACACTCGCGTAAGCCTTAGCCC
>Ga0190269_10000246_pt1 | contig 29270 bp, 51 predicted proteins | sample Popmic249IS_FD_133749 | JGI IMG/M metagenome (GOLD analysis project Ga0190269, IMG submission 133749) | Populus adjacent soil microbial communities from riparian zone of Blue River, Arizona, USA - 249 IS | ecosystem: Environmental > Terrestrial > Soil > Riparian zone | place: USA: Arizona... | reverse complement strand
TGGATGTCTGAGCCGAACTGCTCAAACGCTTTCTTCATCTGATCGCCAGCCGTCAGGGCCTTCAGCCCCAACGAGGCAATCGCGATGCCCGCCCCGGCGACGCCCGCCCCGACCAGACCGAGTGTGCTGGTTGCCGCGACACCAAGGGTGGCGACCGCCCCCGTGGCGACCGCCGTCCCCTTGGTGAAGCCCCCGGAGAACGCCCGACCCGCGTCGTCGCCAGCCTTGCCTACGGTTGCCTCGATCTCGTCCCGACCGAGCCCCTCAAACTGGGCGCGGATCCGTACATAGGCATCGGCCAGGAGACCCATTCCGCTTACCTCGCTCCCAGTACCCCCAAGTACTCGCGTAGATCAAGCTCTGATGCCGTCAGCCCGGCTGTTGCGTCATGCTCCAGTGCCTTGTCCAGAGCCTCCACCGCGTCCGACAGCGTCGGCATGGTGGCCTTCTGATCGCCGCTCATCGCCCAGGCCAGACGGACCGCCTGGACCTGGGCCACGATGTCCTCCCGCATGAGGACGTAAGCCAGGTCGCAGACCTGGCTTACGGTCATCCCGCGTGTTGCTCCCCTGATCGAACTTCGGCTCGACGGAGGAGCACCTGGCCGATGTCCGGACGCCCCGTGGCGTTCTCCGCCATGAGTCGAGCGAAGCGCTGATCCCGAAGGGAAATCAGGTCCTGTTCCGCTTCCGGTGGCAGGCCCACCGGCAAGGAGGATTCGGCCCTCAATGAGCTGACGGTTGCGGGCGGCCCAGCAGAGGAGGCGCTGGGCTGCCCGGTAGGGCGTCCAGTCACCACCGTGATGATCTGAGCGGAGGCCTCCATCATGACCCTGAGCTGTTGCCCCGCCGGGACCTTTCGCTTCGTGGTCTGCCAGAACCGCTCGAAGTCCTCCGGGTGGATCTGGCAACGAAGCAGGTGCTTGGTGAGAGTGACGGCGCGAGGGTTGCGCTCATCGACGGTGGACGCCTCCTCCATGTAATCCAGGTAGTCCAACTCGGAGAACTCGGGGTTGAGTCGGATCTCCTCGCCGTACCACTCGAAGGTGTCCACCTCCACTTCGGGTGTCGGTTCGTCGTTGCCGAACGTCGCGATGCGTGCCATCGGGCCTCAGCCCTCCTTGTCGTTGGTGAGGACTTAACCCCGAGCGGTACCGGCGGTGTACATCTTGAACGGTGAGCCGGCAGCGGGAACCTCGAAGTTGAACGTGCAAGGGATCACCGCATAGCCCGGTGCCTTCTTGAACGCTGAGGCGACCGTGCCAGAGTTGATGGTCTGGTACATGATGATGCGCACCGTTCCGTCCAGCGCCTCCCACCCGATCATCGATCGGACTTCGGCCCCGGGAGAGGGCGGAGTGTAGGAGTTCAGCGTGGTGGCGCCCGTACCCGAGACCACGGTGAGCGTTCCACCGTTCATGGCCCGCTTGAAGTTGGTCAGGGTCCAGTCCGCCAGGTTGAACGCGATCGAGCCAGACCGGTCGGTGGTGGACCACTTGATCGGGTCGAAGAACTCGGCGACGCGAACGGCCTCGACGGAGGTCTCGAAGCTGAACTCCGACCCGTCCTCGGTGGCGCCGAGCGACAACCACGCCACTGGCCAGGAGTCGGTGAACTTCGAGCCCACGACGGTGTTGGTCGGCTCGGACGAACCGAGCGGAGCCCAGAACAGGTAGCCCGGATCCTGAAGGATGTTCGGGACGGCGGTGGTGGGCATGCCTAGCTCCTCTTCGTCCGGGAGGTGGCGCTACCCGTGTTGGGACGGGAGGCGTCGTCTTCCGGCGTCGGGGGAGCTTCCTCGGCCGTGGTCTCTTGGGCGCCCGATCGGGCCTTCGACTTGCTGGCGACACGGCGCACGAGACCGTTCTTCTCGTACCCGTAGAGTTCGACGTTGCTGACCGGAACGGGGTGCCCCGTGTCGTATGCCATGGCGGTGCCGTGGTAGATCGGGGTCACTGCCTCGAACTGGCCGTACTCCTCCAACTGTTCGGCTCTGCGCTCCAGGGCTGCGCGCTCAGCCGAAATGGGATCCGTCATCGCGGGTTACCCTCCGACGCTCTTGAGCCCCCGCTGTAGGTACCGACCGCGCTGATTCTGGATGCGGCCGTAGTAACTCCGGGTTGATCCCTTGGCCCTGGCCCGAGTTACCACGTCAGCGTAAAGCCCAGAGGTGTCTTCCCCCAGGTACGCGACGATGTTTGACCGAAGATAGCCCGGCTTGCGCCCGTGACTGCCTTTGGTGGATACGGGCGCCAGGGGCCTGATGGCCGCCAACGCCCGCCGTGCTTGCGAGAGCAGTAGTCGTCCGGTGGGGCTTTGTCGACGCCGAAGGAGCGCGTCCAACTCCGCCTGGTTGACCGTCACCGACACGGCCCACTTCGGGGCTTTGCGCAGGGGCTTGCCCGCGCGCTTCTCGCTGAGTTGCTTGGGCTTGATCCGTGCCGCCAGGTCGCCGGTCGCGGTGGTCGCCTTGGGGGCGAGCTTCGCCGGGTCGGTGGCCGGGACGGGAGTGACGTCGGGGGGAGGCATGGAATCAGCCGGCCAGAAGCGCGCCGGTCACCTGTACGTCAAAGACGGCAGAGACGGCGGCCCCATCCTCGTAGGGATCCTGGCGCCATGCGAACCCGGATATCTGCGCCAGACCGGGGGGCTTGACCAGCCCGCCCAGTGACCGGTCGGTCCGCACGAGCGCCACCAGCGTGTTGTAGATCTGGGCGACCCTGGCCCGTCGGGGGCGAAGGTCGTCATCCCCGGTGAACGAGTTGATCTGGCATCGCACCGTGAAGGTTTCCGTGTACCAGTTGTTGCCGAGCGTCGACAACACCGCCTCCCCGTCCACGGCAGACGCCTCCTCATCTTCGGCGTAGGCGACAGCGACGAAGTCATTGGGCACATCACTCGTGGGGGGTGGCCCGTCGAACACCTTCACCTTCGCTGGCACGGCAGCGGTGAAGGTGTCCACGAGATAGTCGACCACGGTGGGAACCAGCGTCTCGGCCATCAGAGCACCCAACCCTTTTTGCGCCCGAGAAGCTCACGCACCCGGTACGGCATCGAGTAGCCCAGACCCACGGCCGCCCCCTCGTCCTCAGCCCCCGCCCGGGTGCGCCGCGCTCGCCCCACCTGGGTATTGCGCCACAGATGCGCCGCCAGCTCCATGGCCGCAAGGCGCACCTTCTGACTCACGGGGTCCTGTCCGGCGACGTAGACCACCTGTACGCCCTGGTAGGCGCCCGCCCAGAGAGCGGGCACGCCAGGGGCACTGAAACGACGCAGGAGACCCGTGGGCTTGTCCAAGTCGTATCCGGACCCCGAGACGGGGATGGGCGCTCCACTGTCAAAACTTTCTGACACGCTGGTAATCGACAGGACGGGCCGATGATTCAACAGGATGACGTGATCCCAGCCGGCGTGAACCTCGCTGTAGATGGTCGGCAGGATCGGGCCGTACTCGGCCACGATCATGTCTTGCGCCGCGTCGATGAAGTTGGCCAGTTCCTCATCGTCCTCGGTGCTGTCGAGATCCTTGTTCAGGTGCTGCTTCAGTTCCCGCAGCGAGATGATCCGCGCACCTGAAGCCCGAACGTAGAACGAGCCCCGGTCGCTACCCACCGCCGCACCGGAGGAGGTCCAGACGTAGGTCCAGACGCTCGGCTGGTCCACGGTGACGAGAGCCTCGTACTGGCCGGTGCCGGTCGTGCCGATCGTCGGGGACACGGAGGTACCGTCTGGCTTGGTCACCACGAGGGCCATCGTGGCGTTGGTCGGGACCCCGTCGACCTGCACGGTGGTGGAGAGTTGAGCCTGTTGCCCCACGACGTAGCTCACGGCTTACTCCCTACTGGTCCGGAGGTCCTGGTCACGCCAGACACCAGCGCCACCCCCCTGGCCTCATTAGACGACAGGAACGCCGATAGCTCATCATCGCTCACCAACGTGGCGGAGGGCTTCGCACTCGCGTCCTGGAACGCGACGCCTCCGGCGGGAGTGGTGCCGCCAGCGAGAGCGCGGCGAACCAGGCGGGCCAGGGCACCCCCCGTCGCGAGCGACCCGGCCACCGACATGGCGGACGCTCGGCGGGCAACCCCACCTGGCGTGACCCCGCCCGAGAGCGTACGAAGAACCACGCGCGAGGCCGCGAGGGAACCCGCCGGGGTGGAGCCCCCGGCAAGGTTGTGCGCGGCGGCGCGGCTGGTCGCGCTGGACGGCTGGACCATTCCGGCCAAGGGACGAACGGTGCGGCGCGTGCTCGCACCCAGTGGGGTGATCGCACCATCCACCGACTTGAGGGTAGGACCGCCGGAGAGCTTCTCACCCGTGCTGGTGGCGGTCGGCATGATCGCACCGAGAAGAGACCGGACAGCCTGGCGCAGCAGCGACCCTGGTGGGGTGACGCCGCCGTTCAAGGTTCGAGCCGTTCGCTTGAGTGTGACGCTCGAAGGTTGAACCGAGCCTGAACCTGTTCGACCGGTGCGTCGCGCGACGGCACCCGTGGGGCTGACCCCACCGGAGAGCGATCGGAGTGCGGCCTTCAGTGTGCCCAGAGCCGACGTCGGTGTAATCGAGCCGGCCAAGCTTCGTACCGCCTGGCGGGCCAGTGACCCGCCGGGGGTGATCGGTCCCCCGACCGGGTGTCGTGCCTGACGCGACAAACCGCCTGTGGGGGTCACAGAGCCAGCAAGAGACCGAAGGGCGGCCCTAACCCCCTGGAGAGTGGACGAGGGCGCCAGCGCCCCACTCAGCGCCCGCGCGGCCGTCTTGGTCGTCGCACCCGTCGGCACGGTGGCGCCGGGGAGGGCGCGCGCGGTTCGCTTGGCGAATGAGCCACCAGGAGTCACCGAGCCAGCCACCTGGCGGAAGATCCCCCGCGCTGATCCCAGAGATCCGGTCGGAGCTATCGAAGCTGATGCTGGCTTCCGTGGTTGACGACTTAGCGCGCCTCCTGGGGCAACGCTACCGAGAAGAGATTTCTCGGTAGAACGAGTGGTGGCTCCAGCGGGAGCTATCGCACCCGAAAGCCCCCGGCTGGTAGACCAAGCTCTGGCCAGTGCTCCCGACGGGACGACCACGCCGGCCACCGCGCGGTTCGTCCGCTTGACGATGGCGCCGGTCGGCGTGACCGAGCCGGCCAGGACCCGAGAGGTTCGTTCGGTCTCGGCCCCGGTGGGGGCGACAGATCCGGCGACGGATCGGATCACCCGTTTGGTGAGCGCACCCGTGGGCGCCACCGACCCGGCCACCGACTGGGAGGTGCTCCCGGTCGCGGCCTGGCGGGGAATCAGGATGACCGGCAACTGGTCACCTCCCTTCCGGCTAGTTAGCCGACAGCTAGCCGGAAGTTAGCCACGCAGCATCATCACGGCGGGACCAGTGGACACCTGGGTGGCTCCCGTCGGGTACGTGGTGGGCAGGGCGCCAGCAGCCTGGCCGGTGAGCTGGTAGCCGATGTAGTTACCGGGGTTGAACAGACCGCCCGTAGTGGGCGAAGGAATCCACCGGTTCGGACCGGTCATCGCCGAGTAGACGTTGGTGGCCGAGCCGATCGTCTCGATCTTGATGACCAGCCAGTAGAGGCCCGGGTTCGGGCGCCAGATGTAGCCGCCCGCATTGACGGTCTTCGACCCCGTGGTGGTGCCAACCGACAGCGCACCAGAGACGGTCAATTCCTGGAGGTTGACATCGGGATAGCCCTGATAGTTCGTGTCCCGGTAGAGACCAATACGCAGCGTTCCGGGTGTGGTGGCGGACGCGGTGGTAACCTCCACGCCCCAGTTGGTCCAGCTCGTTCGGGATTCGGTGATGTAGAAGGGGTAGGCGAACATGTGCCCCGCCACGGCCGTGTAGGTGGTTCGCGCCGCGTGCTCGGGTGCGTACCAGAATCCCGCTCGCGATGGGATGCGCAGTGCCGCTGACTTCTGAGCGGGAACGCTCATCTGGCCGGCAAGACCATACAGCCCCGATGGAGTCAGCCGCTCAACGGCTTCCTCAACCGCGTCGGCGCACATCGCCGCGCCGCGCTCATTGGGGTGAAGGTTGTCCCAGAAGAGACTGGCGGTCTTCGGACCTAGCTTGTTGTCGATGTCCGCTATCTGAACCATGCCATCGAATTCGCTGCCGATCATCGAAGCCACGTCGGCGTTGACGGCGTTGACGTCCGAGTCGTGTGAACCGGTCTGCGCGGTCCACGACGGGTAGGACGCGGTATAGCCGGCGTTCGGCAGACGCGCGATGTTCGCCCAGATGACCGGCGGAGGGGACTTCGCCTCCAGCCAGGAACAGTCGTAGTAGACCAGCCCCGAGTTCGCGGTGACGGTCGCGATGATCGTCTGCCCCGCATTAGCGGACGTCAGGTTCGTGACCCGCTTGACCACGGGGCAGTTGGTCAGCGTGGCCGCTGGCATGATGTCGTTGGTACTGATCGTGCCCGTTACGCCGGCTGTGCCGCTGAAGGTGACCGTGCCGCCGTTGTTGCCCATCCGACCGATGAAGCACATTACGACAGGTTCGCCGTCATAGTCGGACGGGAGGGTGATCGTCACTGTCCCGCCCGTGGTGGCGTGATACCTCCACGTGCCGCCGGAGGCCCGGTCCTGTTGGGAGGACTCCGCTGTCCACGTGCCGCCGTAGGTCGGCACGAGCTTGCCGGACACGGCCGTGTCCTCAGCGATGAACGACGCTCGCCAGCGCGAGATGATCGCCCGCGTCGCGTGGACGTAGGCAGCCCGAATCTGGGTGGTAGCGCCACCGAGTGACCCCAGATCGTTGATCCCCCACACCGTTAGCAGCGCACCGCCCTCGCCCACGTACGGGGCGCCTCGGAGGTTGCTGAACTTCTGCCCGGAGGTGATGCGCCAGAAGGTGGCCCACCCTCCCTGGTTCGCGCCCTCCACGAGGAGCCGGCTACCGGCCACCGAAAGCTGACGGACGTTCGTGAACTCCAGGTCGAAGCGCTGGGCGAAGATGTTGTCCAGACGGCCGGTCGGGTCTACCGCTCCCGCGTTGCCGTCGCAGTAGCTGTGAGAGCAGATGTACCAGACGTCGGGACGACCGATGTTCTTCCGGCTGAAGACAGGCATGACTCAGGCCGTCGTCGCGAGAGCGTAGGTGAGCGCGCCGCTCGCGCTCTGGGCCAGCATCGCCACGGCCAACTCCGTTCCCCAGTAGGGCATCTCGTATCGCTCCCCGGGCTCCAGGTACCAGTGATGAACCGTGGACGTCGGCGCGGTCGTGTCAAACCGCATATACACCCGAGCGCCACCCGTGTTGGTGATCCACACGCCGACGCGCTGAGCGTCGGCGGAGATAACCGTGGCTGCCGTGGTCGCCAGCGTCCACGTCCCGTGGGTCACGGCGGTAGCGGAGTGCTCCCGGACGATCTGGACGCGGTCACCGTCGGTCTCGTTGTAGACCGCGATCGCTCGGCTGGTCGCGCTCGCGTCGTTCTGGGTGAACGTCCCGTAGGAACCCACGGGGTCCTCCTTTCAGCACGTGGCCGGTGCCCCCGGTGAGGGTTGGGGCACCGGCCACCGTCCGAGGTCTAGGACCCGGCCGTCACGGTGAAGTCGTACGTGAACTGAATGGAGTCACCCGAGGCAACGTTGATCGCCGAGAACACCGAGCGGTCAAGCAGGGTGCCGCCACCGGTGGCCGCCTGGCTGAAGATGCCGTGCTCCACGATCGCCGCCGAGCCGTCGAACGTCACCGTTCCCACCGTGCGGTAGATGTTCGCCGCCGCTTCCGTGGTCGACCCGGTGGCCCGGGTCGAGTCCGGGTTGAGGACCGTGGTGGATTCGGTCACCAGCGCGGTGTCGCCCACGGCCTCGGCCGTGCTGCCGGTGCCCACCCCGTGGAACTTCAGGTTCTCCAGTTCGGTGGTGTTCTGGAAGGCGTCCACGATGTAGCCGACACCGGCCGTGGTGACCACACGGAGCGAGGCCAGACCGTAGTCCTCCACCGACCCGTCCCCACGGAACACCGAGATCCAAAGCTGGCCGTTGAACGTAGGGATGCCGAACTTCCGAGCCAGTAGCACCTTCTTTGCGCCGACCATGAGGCGGAGGTAGTTGTCCCGCCTCCAGGCGTTGACACGGCTGGGCAGGCCAGGCCCCGACGCGGCGTACTTCCGAATGTGGTCAAGCCCCACCGTCTCAGCGGGCCAGGGGGTCATGTTCGGCACGGACTCGACATGCCGGCCATCGGCTTTGATCAGGGTGGCGGACAGCGACCCGGCCGGGTCGGATACTCCTCCGGTGGCGGACACTGGGCCGCTCCTTCACAGGTTGTGGATAACGGTGTGGATAGTGAACAGCCCGGGAGCGCTCCCGAACTCCCGGGCTGTTCAGTCACTCGGTCTTGCTGCTACGCCGGGTCATCTTCGGTCCCGACGGGGGGACGGGGGGCGGGTCGGAACCGTCGCCGGTCAACGGCTCGAACAGGTGGTCACGTCCGGCGACCGCCGGATGGTCGTCCCGGTAGGTCCGACCCGCTACCACGTCCACCTGTACGGAACCTCTGCCCGGTTCGAGGCAGGCCCCCGAGAAGGACTCCCTGGCCCGAAGGAACTCAGCCATCTACTACTCCTTGCTGTTGGCCGCCCGGCCACGCGCGCGACGCTCGCCGGGGGCAGCGGATGCCGTCTCGGAGTCTGCCCCACCAGCGGCGCGGCGCGCGTCCTTCGCGACCTCTTCAGCCTGGAGCGGACCAGCGGCAGTGGTGACGTCGCCCTCCGCCACGTCGGTGGAGGCTGAGCCGGCGTTCGCCGGGTCCGTTTCCAAGCGCCGGTCCGCCTGGCCAGCGTCGTTGCCGCCGCGCTCCTCCAGGTCGCCAAGGGAGTGGTCGCCGGGCGAGAACATGCCCTTACGCTCCACCTCTTCGGCCTCCTTCGCCTTTCGCGCCACGGCCTCAGCGTGCTCGGCCTGGTGCATCAGGTCCGGGCCGTCGACCTGCTGCGGGACGGCCGGGTCGCGCTCAACCGGCGGACGGTCCGTCCCCGAGCGGTTGTCCAGCCGGGGGTCCACCCCCTTCGGCAGCTTCGCCCGAATCCGCTCCATGTAGCCCTGCTCCATGTCTGGCTCCTCAGTTCGTCATGTAGCCGTGAACGGTGAACGTGAACGATGGAGTGGTTCCCCCGATCGTCCACACGACGCGATAGCTGGGCGCCTTCACGGCGAATGTCTTTGCCTTCAGCCCGATGGCTGTGATCTGGGTGAAGGTGTCGGGTGTTTCGGCCGGAGCCCAGTTGGTCCCGTCCACCGACCACTGCACGGCCAGGTCGAGCGTTGGGGTGGTACCGCTGACAGCGGTCACGTTGACCAGGAGCGCCAAGGTGCTGCCCCGGTCCGCTTCGACTATCGCCTGGCCGTTGCCGGTGGCGGTGCGCGCCGTCGACGGGTGGACGGTGACCACCTGGTAGGCCATATCAGACCGCCTCCCCCGCCACGCTGAACGTGAACGACGGCGTAGTGCCGGTGATCGTCCACGACACCCTGGCGAAGCGATCGAGACCACTGAAGGACTTGCGCTCAGTGGCCGTGGTTGTCTTCGCCGCGAAGGTGCCCGCCGTGTACCACGTCGACCCGTCGGCCGAGTTCTCGACCGTGACGGTCAAGCTCGGCGTGGTGCCGCTGGACGCGGTCACGGCCAGAGTCAACCGGAGCGTGCCCCGAGCCCCCATGACGTACGGGGACCCGGAGCCGTTCGCGGTTCGCGCGGCCGAACCGGCGAGGGTGACGAAGTCGCCCTCGACCGGGCCGGTCGCGTCGAATGCTGGCATCAGGACTTCCTCTCTGGACTATTGTCCGGATTCGACCCTTATGCGTTCAACATCCGGAAAGCGGCATCGTTAACAGAATCGGCCCCAGTACGGTAGTACGCGAACCATCCCCTCTGTCCCTTCGGCCGACCGTTGGTCGTACCGAACAGGTGCGGGATGAACTCCACCGTCAGACCGATGCGGTCCGCGATGACGTAGTTGCGGAAGTCGCCAACCACGAGAATCCGGTTGTTCTGCGCGGCCGTGATGGTGCCCGTCATGTCCTCGGACTCCAGCGGCGCACCACCCAGCAGGTTCGGCGGCTGGCCGTTGCCGATCGTCGTCCACAGCGCCGCACCGCCCGCCGTGTCGAACTGGCGGATACGGTTGTAGATCAGCGTGTTACCGATCCAGTTGGCGTTGGAGCGGTAGCGGGTCGGCAGCGCGCCCCAGAGGCTGTAGATGTCACCCACGGCCAGAGTGTCAGCGGTCGCCGAGTTGACCTCCGAGCCGGTGCCGGTGAGCGCGGCCACGATGCCCCACGGCTGGCCGGTGCCGGTGCCGTTGATGAACGCCGCCGCTTCCAGAACATCCCGACCACCGGCGAGAAGCTCACCAACGGTAGAAGCGACGTTCGCCTCATCCTCGGCTGCTTCCAAGCTGATCGGGACGAAGCCCCGCGCGGTGAAGATGTCGATGCCCGGCTGGGCGAAGGTCGGCGCGTCGTCGGAGACCTCAGACGCCTCCGAGTCCCACGACCACGACACCAGGCCGGCGCTAACGCCGTTCCACTTGTTCCCGGTCGCCACCACCTGGCGAGCCACCCGGCGAATGTCGTTGTTCGAACCGTTCGCGGTGATGATCACCGTCGGGTCCAACTGGAACGGGATCAGGTAGCCACCGCCGGAGCCCGTGAGCGACATGGCCCGCATGAGGGAGCGCGCGTGTGTGACCGCCGCGCGCTCCTCTTCGGTCAACATGTTGCCCTCGAATCGGGCTTCCTTCGAGAAGGCGCGCTGATACGCCGGGGAGGTAGTCGCCAGAACCAGTCGCGCGATGGTGCCTTCGCTGTCGTCCTGGCGCTCCAGGATCGAGGTACCGGCCTGCCGGATGTCATCGGTGGTGGAACGGACCCGCTCCAGCGCGGAAAGCGCACGGGCGTGGAGTTCGGCTCGAATCTCCTCCGGCTTCCGGCCAAAGACGCGCATCTCGTCCAGCGCCCACGGGTTACGCCCATCGCGCCCCCGGAAGTCCTCGATGCTCGCCGGGTCGCCGAACATGTCGGCGTCGTGCTTGTTCGGGTCCAGCGCGTCCCGGCCGACGCGGCGGGCTCCAGCCTCCAGGCGGAACGAGCCGATGCCCCGGGCGGCGTCCCGGATCTCGGCAAGCTGAGCGCGCCGCTCCAGCTTCTTGCGGTGAAGGTCCACCGACTTGAACTCCTCCCGGAGTTCGCCGAAGTACGCCTCGTCCTCCACTGTCGGCTCATCGAGCTCAGCGAGGCGGGACATCTCATCGGTAATCTCCCGCAGCCGGTTGACGGCCTGGGAGTGGTTCAGAGCCGGTCCGCTATCGAGGACCTCGGTCTCCTGGTTGTCCATGGGGTTCGTCCTCCAGAGAAGTGACGTAGCTCTGGCAGGAACGGGTGACCGCGAGAATCTTGGCGCGTCGGCTCTTGATATCGATGGGCACCGCGTTGCCTACCGGCGACGGGTGCTCTCCGGGGTCGGAGTCGCGGTGAACGTCCGTGGCCGGTTCTTCGGCACCCTCGATGGGTTCCGGATCGGCGGGGGCGTCGGGCGCAAGGTCCGAGTCGTGACGCGAGCCGTCAACGTGCTGACGTTCCGCATTGTCGGCCAAAAACACGGCGCGCGCCAGGGTGGCCCTCATCGCAGGTGAATCCAGGCGGGCCAAATCGATGACGACACGCCGGCCGTCAGCCACATCGAGCCCCGGTAGGGAGCGCACACCGACGTCGGTCTGAACGTAGGCGGGCCACGCCACGGGGCCAATCTCCGGGGCTCGAACCTCTTTGAGCTGACGCACCAACGGTAGGGCCACCTCGTAGCCAAGCCGGTCCGGCGCCCACAGCGCGAGTTCTACATCCTCCGGCTTGATCCGAGTCCCGGCCTGATCGACCCAGGTCTCCCGCACCACCGAGAAGCGGAAGGACATGCCCTTCACTCCGCCGTTCTCGATCGCGTCCCGAACGGGTTGCATCAACCAGTTGTCGGTGATGCGCCCCTCCACCCAGACACCCTGGTCGTCTTCCTGGGCCGTGGTCCAGACACCCAGGGGGATGGACCCGATCAACGGGTGACGACCGTGGTCGTACTGCATCATCGGCGTCTGGTTGCGAAGGGTGCGCTTGAACGCGCCGGGGTGAATCTCCTCCTCGAAGGCGCCTTCCCAGGAGTCGATCGTGGTGCGGACGTTGAACACCGCGCCGTGGCCAGCGATGGTGAACCCGTCCCCCGTGGACTGGTCCGTGTCGGCGTCCCGCGTCCGGAACACCGCCTCACGAATGAGGTCCTCTCGAACCACCGGCCGAATCAGGGTGTCAACCATCTGTCCCTCCAGGGGCCTCGCTTGACTCGTTCGCGGGTTCAGCCCCTGAATCCCCGGCACCCGGTGCCTGTAGCTGCACGCTGGTCAGACCGGTGTGAGTACCGGTCAGCATACGGACATCACCCGAATTCACGGCCGCTATGACCGCGTCAGGTTCCCATCCGGTGTTCACCAGCGTTTGAATCGCTCCCGCTTTGAGGGAGAAAATCTCCGCCGCGTCCTTCTCGTCTTCCCGTAGGAACGGCACGTCCCGGGTGTCGTACCAGAGGCGCGATTCGGTGCCGATGGGGAGGAGTTTTTGCAGGGAGCCCGAGAGGTTCTGCCACAACGGGTGGGCGGTTCCGTCCGCGAACCGGCGTCGGGCCTGGCCGTAGTTGGAGTAGGTGGCCGCCTGAAGTCCTTCGCTCAGGCCGACGATGACCGGGGGCACGCCGGCAGCGGCGGCGATGCGCGTCTCTCCGTGGCCCTGAACGGCGGCGAAGCTGACTTGCTCCATGTCCCGGCCAACCACCGTGAGATCGGCCCCACCTCCGAGGTGGAGGGTCTTGTACGCGTTGGCCACCCCACCGTGGCTCGCGTTCAACAGGTCACGGAATTCTCGCGCTTCCTCGGGCGTGACCTCCGGCGGATGCTTGATCACCATGTTCGGCGTCGCGCCTTGCTCGAAGAACTTCGCGCGATGAATCTCCATCAGGTTGTCCGCGTCGATCTGACGGATGACCGGCGTCAGCCACGACATGCCCCGGAACTTCGCGGACGGGTCAGGGGTGGGCGTGAACTGGGCTACCTCGGAGGGCAGGAACACGGCCATGTCATCAGCCGACGTCCCGCCGTACTCGCTGTAGGCGTAGCCCAGTTTCCGGTACCCGACGGTGGCGCTTCCACGCTTCACCGGATCGAGCACGATCTGAACGTTCAGCGGATCCAGCCGGAGAAGCTCGGTGGTGGTCTCGTCCCCGCCGATGCGGGCCAGCGGCGTGTCCTTGATGATGTAGGCCGAGCCCATCAGATCGGCGTCCTGAACCATGCGGGCAATCAGATCCTGGGTGGTCCCGCCGTCCCATGGGGTCTCCAGGAGTCGGAGGGTGGCGTCCCCCCAGATGTCCGCCGGGGCACCGTTGCGCAAGCGCTGGTAGGTGAAGCGAATCCCGGAGAATACCAACATCCGCACCAGCATGCAGGCGAACACAATGCCGTTGGAGGCGAACGCCGCCGCTCCCATCGAGCCGGCGTCGGCTGCCCGCTCGTTGCCACCTACCAGGGTCTGGCTGTAGCCCGTGCCGTAGGTGTTTCCGGCGTATCGCCAGGTGTTGAGCATGTGAACGTAATCGTCCACGCCGGCTCGTTCAGCGGAGTAGACCTCCACGGCGGAACGGTCTCGCCCGAGAATCCGGGCGGCGAGGCTAGCCACGGTCCACGTCCACGAATAGGCAGATTGCGAACACCGCGCCGCCTCCGATGATCATGGCCGCCGGTACCGACAGCATGGCCACCCCCGTCATAGCTGTAGCGAACCCCACCAGCGCACCTAGGGCTAGCGCTACGCGAGTTCCGCCCAGGACTTTCGTGGCGCCGGAGCGACGCTCTGTCCCCACAGTGCGAGGCTCGCCGCCCACAGGGGCGACAGGTCGGTGGACGTTGTCCGGCGGGACCAGTGCCACGTCCCCGCCTCCATGTTCTCTTTTCGCCTTGCCCCGGCCAAGGCGGAATCCAGCGCCAGATCCCCGCGCTGGACGACGTCCCGTTTGCTCATCACGCCGTCGTAGAACGCTTGGCACGCGTGCGCCTCCTCCTGGCTGGTGGTCTCCCGGATCTCAGTCCGATACCTCCGGCGGGCTACCTCCGTCGCAGTCCTGATGTCCGGGAGCAAGGGGCCAGCCGGTCCACGGGGGCTGATCACCACCAAGGATGGCTTGTGCCGGGTAATCAGCATAGAGAGACGACCGGGAATCCATTCCACGCCGCTTCGTCGGTCGGAGATCTCCACGACGCGTTCGCCCGCCCGGGTGCCCGGACCGGTCGCGCTTCCCGCGAACGCGATAACCCCTCGGGATCGGTCGGGGGTGACGTCCACGGCGAGCGTTAGCCGGCCGGAGGGGCTCGCGTCGGGGTTCATCCGGGAGCGCCAGGCGTTCTCCGGGATGACGTTCCAGCCGGACTCGTCCTCGGGCCACTGCCCGATGGACAGCCGCTCCCGCGCGAACAGCGCGAGGTCCTCCTGCATAGAGGCGAACTCGGCCTGGATGAACTCGGGCGTGATGCGGATGCCGTAGCCGGGGTTGGCTAGCCGCCAGTTCTCGGGATTCAGGCAGAACTCCCGCTGGTCGGTGCGGGCGTCCATCCAGACCTCATCGTCTGCGGACCACTCCAGGTAGAGCAGACGCGAGGCCGGGTCGGGATTGGCCACCAGACGCTGGGCTCGGCGACGGAGGTTGCCGAGCACGCGGGAAATCTCCCACCCAGCGGAGGACGCGTACCAGATCTGCGGATTGGGGACGGCCGCCATCGTCGGCATGATCGCGGCCATGGCGGCACCCGGAAGGTTGAACGCCTCATCGAGGTAGGTGGTGTCGGCGGTGAATCCTCGACCCGAGCCGGTGGAGCGCGCGATGAATCGCAGCCGTCGCCCGTCCATCAGCTCAATGCCTTCGTCACCGTGGGAACTGGTGATCCGGCGGACTAACTTGCGCAGGGAGTCGGTGTTGGTGATCAGCGCCCGAATTCGGGCGAACATCTCGATGCTGGTTTTGAACTCGTGGCTGGAGTAGAGCTGGAGCTTCTCTCCCAGGATGAACAGGCCGGCTAGCTGCCTCGCCTCGATCGCCGAGCCCTTACCGTTCTGACGGGCCACGATCAGGCCCACTTCGAACGCTGTCCATCGGGTGGCCCAGTTCGCCGCGTCCGCCGGTCGCTCGATACCGGGGACCACCACCGGGGGGAGAACCCGCTCGCCCATCGCGCGACGCAAGATGTAGCGCTGCCACGGATCGAGGTAGAGCCCGGAGAGTTCGGCCAGTTCACACGCCTCTTCGCCGGACGTGGTCTCGAACTCGGGTACTACCTCGATCCGTGGCGTCTGACAGCCAATGTCCGGAGCGAGCGTCACGCCAGTCAGTATGGCGCCTGATCAGCGATTCCGACTCCTACGCCCCTTCTTGGCCTGGGCGTTGCTGATCGCCGCTGCCTTCGACTTGCTGAAGCCTTTCCGTTTCAGCGCCTCATAAGTACGCGGCCTTTTGATGCTCTTGTACTTTTTGCCAGGCACGGAGCATCACCTCCACGGGAGGGAGTACCCGAGCGAGAACACGGCGAAGCCCCGGCGCCGCTTCCCGCTTTCGCGCGATGGCCTTCCGGGGCTTCGTGTGCCAGGCCCCAATTCACTGGCAGTGGGCGACGCGTTCGCCCAGGGGTCTACCGGTCATCGTACCGGGTGCATCCCTCCCGGCGGCACCAGCACACCGTCCGGTGGTAGTCCGGGTCGGACTGACTGACGGGTCCCTGCCCGTCCTTGGTCACATCGATCGGGCAGTGGGTGACCTCCCCAGCGAAAGAACAGTACGTCTCGCACTCGGTCCCAGGCAGCCCGTGGTCGTCGGTGAAGTGCTCGCGTGTTCGCCGGATGTTCTCAGACCAAACGTCCTCGGGGGACACCGCCGGCCTCCGGTCCGCGCGACGCCTCAGTATCTGGGCAGCCCGACGCTGCTCCCGGTTCCCGTTCGGATCGGCCGGGACGCCGACAACCCGAGTTTCCGCATAGTGACCACCGCGTCGGGAGTTCGGCTTCACAGCGAGACCTCCAGCCACTCGGGTCGGTAGAGGGTGTGCTCGGCGAAGATGTCCGCGAACCCACCGTTGTGGCTGACCGCCAACAGGGCCTTTCCTGAGGCGAGCGACAAGCCGGCGTGAACCGTCGGGTTGTAGGTGACGTACGGGTGACCACCGAGGGTGGTCCCGCCCGCGCTCGGGATGTCCGGCAGCGCGGTGAACGGTCCCTGAGGCTGGCTCGCGGTAAGCAGCTTGATGACCGAGCCCCATCCGTGCCATGGCTTGTGCGCGAACACCCACTTGCCGCCGATCCTGCGCACGCTGGTCAACTGACCGTCCAGGAGGGGGGCGGCGTACTGCTTGTCCGAGCACCAGGCGCGGCCGTCCCAGAATTGCCAACGGGTGGGCCGGATCAGGTAGTCCGCCGGAACACGCGCCACGTACGTCCGGTGCGGAGTGGTGTAACCGACCCCCGCCCCGGCCTGCCTGTAGCCGTAGACGTAGACGTACTCGCCCTCAGTCTCCATGCCGCATGACCACTGGATCTCGGTTGTCTCCATCGCGTCGAGCGTGGTGGGGGTCGGCCACATGCGCTTGAACACCAGGCGATCGCTGCCCTCCGCCAGCGAGAACTGTGCGATCTGGGCGCCGTCGGTCACGAACCCGTCCACCGTTCCGTGGGTGCGCTGACAGAGGACGTACGCGCTGCAATCACCTTCATCGTGCTCGGGGCCGAACAGGAGGTCGGTCGTCCAGTACCGATGATCACCGGAGTCCGGCACAGCCGCCTGGCCGTTGCCCCACGTCGCCGGGCCAAGTTCGGCACCACGCTGCACGAGGATGGTGTTCGACACCATCGTGCGACCGTCCTGGAACCCACCGGCCCAGTCCGCGTAGCCGATGATCGTGTCCCCGAACAGCCAGTAGCGCGCTCCGTTGGGTCCGACCCGGGAGCCGGCACCATCCGCCGCGTGCCACGTCCAGTTGCCCATGGCGTCGAACATGCGGGCGTAGTGGTCAGCGGTGCTCATGTCGTCAACGGCCATCAGTGTCCTCTCGGAGCGCGGTCAATTACGTTCGCCACTTGCAACGGGTGGTCGTCGCAACGGGTCTCGCCCCCGGAGTGGGGGCGTCCCGGCTGGTCGCACAGGTCACACGGTCGCGTGTATGAGCACGCCCACACGACGGTCGGCGGAGGTACGCCGTCCAGACCCAACTCCCTGAGGTACTCCCCGAAGTTGTGTAGGCCGTACTTCGGCGGGACCGGGGGGATGGCGTTGTAGGTCGGGGAGGTCTGATCGAACTTGCGGTTCATACACCGGGCCGTGGTCCAGACGTTGGTGTGCCCGCACTCCGGACAAGGCCATGGCGGGCGGACGATCGAACTGCTTACCGGACCCGACACCGGACCTCCACATGGACGTACTCACCGGCTGGCCCCGTTCCCGTTCGGACCATCTGGCCGGTACGGAGGTTCTTCACAGCCCAGATCTTCGGGGGATTGGCGAACACCCTGGAGGTTTCGTCACAACGGGCACAGCGGTAGATCTCTCGACCCCACTCCCCCGGCTCCACCCCCTCCAGGCGCCACCAGTGGTCATCCAGAACGAGCACACCTGCCGGAGGGATCGTCCTCGGTGGGTTCTTATAGAACACCTTCAGCCAGCCCATTTGCCTCTCCTCAGAAGTCGTGCGCGCACAACGGGCAGTGGTAGATCTCGGACCCTGGCTTGCTGGTCGGGACTCCAGAGTGGTCCGCCTTGACGTTGCCCCCCTGATTGAGGCCGGCCTGCCACATCTGGTTCCGGATGATCATGTCCTCCCGCTGGAGATCCTCCTCCGTGACGAACACGTGTAGGCACTCACCACAGACGCGGTACACGTCACCGTTGTCTGGCTCATCCACGTGGTGGATCAGGCAGTGATCCTCCATGCCGGCGCAACCTTCCGCGCCGGGGTCATGCCGGTCTCTGCGCCCTTCGTAGGTCTCCAGGTGCTCGGCGTAAGCGGCCATTCGGACCGAACTAGCGCTCATCGTCGCGACTCCCTCTCTTGGAAGATGTCCACTACCTCGACACGAACGGGGGCCTTCTCGGAGCGGGAGGCGGCGTTGTAGAACTCCTGGAGGTCCCGCGCGTCGAGTTCCGCGTGACGGCGTGACCGGTAGAGCCTCCCGCCGGGGTAGCGCTCACCCTCGGCGAACGCGAGGCCCCCCAGGGCGGGCGCCGAGTACACAGTGACGTCCACGCGCCAGCGCTTGCGGATCATCGGTCACGCTGCCAGCACGCGAACACCCACGGCACCGGGACGAACCAGACGGCGTACGGCCCCCACCACAACGGTGGCCACCAGCCTTTGAACATGTAGATCCCGGTCTCCTTTTTGGTGGAGTCGAACCCCACCGTGAGGCGTCCCAAGTTCACCGTCTTGAACATCAGTGCACGTCCCCCGCCCAGGCGTCCGCTGCTTGCCAGCCATCCAGCCACGCTTCCACGTGGGAGGCCGGGAGTACCACCATCCGGGTCGTGCGCTCAATGCCCTTGGCCTTGTGGTAAGACTCCCAGCCTCGGATGGCGGCAGCCTCGGTCGCGTAGTAGAGACCCGTCTCAACCGGGATGCCGGCCTCCATCCCGATCCAGGTCCACCGTCGTGGTCGGCTGACCCTCAGCAGCTTGAACATTCCTCAGCCCTCTCCTTCTCGCCTCTCCAGTCCCGCTTCTGCTGCCCGCTCACATGCCAGTGCTCACGACCTCCCTCGGGGCCATCCGTCATCCGCTCCCCCCATGTGCATCGCCAGGGCAAGCCGTGAGTTGGTGCGCCCGACGCCAGCGCCTCCTCATACGACTCGTACGCGATCAGCTTCCGATGTCCGTTGTGGAACTGCCGGTATCGCCGTTGTCTCTCTCTCGCGCTCGGGCGTTGGTTTCGGCGCACATCGCGCGACAGCTCGCCTCGCGGTTCCCACTGGACAGGTTGAGCCGTCCGGACGATGTACGCCATCAGAACCCGCGTCGGCTCGGGAAGTTCTGTCGGGTGACCGAAGTGCGCACGCTTCCGGTTGCACCAGCGGTGCGCCAGGCGAAGGTTCCGCTCCTGGTCGTTCCCCCCGGCGGAGCGGGGGACAACGTGATCAATGCTGCGAGCCATCTCGTCCATGGGGTGGAGCCTGGTGTTAATCGGTTCAATACAGAGCCAACAGCGCGACCCGTCGACCCGTTCCAAGTACTTCCATACACCGCTCGAAAATCGGGTCACCGCTGCCTCCTGCGGAACCGGCGGCGAGGGTCCGCGAACTCCTCCGGGCACGCGTCGCTCATGCCGTACCCGGGTGGGCCGCCACCGTGGTACTTCAGGAAGGCCAGCGCGACGCGGGAGGCGTGGTCCAGTTCGCCACCGGGAAGTAGACCCGGCTCGATCGGCTCCATGCGGGCGCTCCAGGACGCGCGTACCGCCTTCCTCAGCCAGAACGCCACCGACAGCCAGACAGGGTCGGCATGGTTCATCATCCCGCGACCAGCGCGTTGGAGGTTGTCCAGTCTCCAGTCCAGTCGCGCGTCCAGGGTTGGCCCGTCCGTGGACTCTTCCCGCTTCTGTCGCTCGGCGGCATCTCGTATCTCCTTCGGGGCAGCCGGCGTGAGCTTGCGCCCCCGGGTCGCCATCAACGGTCACCCCAGCCGTGATGCCACATGCCCTCATCGAAGGCAGCTCCCGTCTGGTTGTCGATCAGCACCCAACGGGAACGCCCCGCGTCGAAGCAAACGAGGCAAGTTCCGGGGGCGGGGTCCCCGGAGTTCCGGCAGAGCGAGTTCGTCCATTGGTGACAGGTCCGACAGCGAGTACGCGGCTGGTCGGGGTCGTGGCAAGACGCCTCCTGGACTGGGTGGTCGTCCTCCCGATTCCAGCGATCGATCATCTCCCGAAAACGGGGGTCGCTACGGATGAAAGCGCGAAGACGCTCGGTGGTTGAGTAAGGGGCGAACCGCTGCACGTAGTCATCACTGAGCGCATGAAGCTCGGCCATCCTCATAGCCGTACGCTCCTCCCCTGTCTCCCGTTCGACAGCCGAGCGAGCCTCTGCCTCCAGCTTGGCCATGTCCGGCGGGACCCACGAGAGGACGCTTTGCAGCGCTTCGGCGTGCCTCTCCTGGACCTGTTTGTACCGCCGAGCGGAGTAGCGCTGGCGAACACCGAGGGGCCAGCGCGCCACCCACCACGGCCAGGCCAGACAGACGACGAGAGAGCGCGTTGCGTAGGCGTACCACTTGAGCGAGTACTCATATCGAGAGCGTCGGGCGTCGTCCGGCAGACGCGTGACAATCGTCAGGACTACAGCCACGACTTGCCAGATGAGCACACCCCAAAGGGCCATGGCGTACGTCACGACGGGCTGACCTCCGGCGGACGTGGAGGCTGGTACCCCTCGGGGGCCTCATCGGGGAAGCGAGTGTAGTAGAGGTCGGCGCGCACCAGGAATGGGACACGAAGCGTGCCACGGTGGTGGACCAGAAGCAGCCCGGCTTCCGTCGCTCGCCTCAACAGGTTCTCGGCCGTGCGGGTCGCCACCCCCGTGTGAAAGGCCATCAGGTCGGCCAGTGACTTGCGGCTGATGATCGCTCCCTCGCCAAGCCCCAAGTAGTGCCAGGCGTACGACCACGCTGGCCCCACCAGACGCCCTCGGGATGGATACGGGGTTCCGTTGCGCCCGAAGTCCGGCGCCCACCGCTCAGTCTCGGCGGTCATTTGCCGGCCTCCTCGTTCACCATCGCGCGCGCGATCCTGCTCACGTCCGACAGCGACGGGCGAGGGTCGGCGCCCGCCTGGTGGGCGACGAGAGCGACCTGAGCCACGGCGTAGTGGTCCGGGCACGCTCCCCCGGGTGGTTGTTTCCGGGTGGCGTGGATGGTCTCTCGCGCGCGCTCGACTTCCACCATCAGCTCCAGGATCAGGTGCCGGGGTAGCTCCCGGGCCAAGTCGGTGTTCACCACGGCCTCGATCCGATCGAGCCGGGGGCGGAGTCGGGACGCGCGCCTGGAGCGGTCCACCGCTTCGCAGACCAGGCAGTCCTCCTTGGTGGTGGCCAGGTTCAAGTGGGCAACCTCAGGGTTGGCGTCGTGGATTCGCATCACCAGGTCGGCCGTGGCCTTGATGGCGTCGGCGATCGATACGGCGGCACTACCGCTGATCTCGGTGAATTCCCGTGCGTTCAACGCGAACTTGGTCACCAGCGCGAGGGCCGAACGAATCTCGAACAGGGCCTTCTCGTCTTGGCTTGCCGCGTAGCTGCCCACCCATTCCGCGCCACGCTCGCGGTAGCTCGGTTCCACTCCTCAGCCCTCCAGTTCGATCGGGTCATGCGGTGTGTCGTCCCGGCTCAGGCAGAGCCAGGTTCCTTGGGGTCGGGGTTCGGCTAGTCGCCAGGCGATACCTCCCCGCGCTCCGGGGGCTCCGACCGCGAGCGCCTCTCCGCATGCACGGCAGTAGACGGAGATTCCGGCCTCTCGCCACCGACCGGGGAGCCCACGGTGGTCCAGTCGGTTCGGGGGCCGTGCAAGCCCCCGTTCGCCCGACAGGTCCCCGGCCTGAGCGCGTCCGGGAGGGTTGTTGCTGCCAAGATCCAGGCACTGTCGCCGGGACGGTCCAGGAGGAAGAACCGAGTCCACTCCACTGGAGTCCCGCACGCTCCGCACTGGTCGTGGTCCATCAGTACTCCCTGTATCTAAATCTCTTGACGACTCACAGCCTGGAATCGTGAGCTGGTCCCGATCTAGCGCCCGTGGGGGTTCGGTCTGCCTCCGGCGCCCTGGGGGCTTCCAGCCGGGGGGCGGGATACCGAGAACGCTCCATCGCATCTGGGTTGCGTACCGCTCGGCCGTCCAGCCTGGTGGGGGTCTAAGGCTCGCCACGATCGGCCCTCTCCACTACGTGCCAGCGGGCGCAGTCATCGCACGGCACGATCAGCCGGCTGACGCCGTCGTGCTCGATCCGGCGGAGCGCCTGTCGAGCACCAGCGGCCGACCCGTAGCCGCGCAACCCCGTCCTCGCGCAGACGGGCCAGGCCACGGATCAGCTCTCCGGCCAGTAGGTAGCCAGCGCCCACAACTCGGCGGCGTACACACACGTCAGGACGGCGCAGCCGAAGCGCCCGACGCTGACACTCCATCGACCGATGACCGTGCACGCGGCGAACATCAGGGTGTCCAGAAACAAGATGACGATGAACAGGGTTCGCACGATTCAGCCCTTCTTGTCGGCGTGCGCCTTGATGTGCTCGGTGACCGCGCCCAGAACGTCCTCCAGCCCGGAGGTCTCGCCGGGCTCCCAGTCCGGAACGTGGGGACACTCGTCACCCAGCCAGTCCCCGTTGCAGTGGAACGTGTAGATGTCATCGATCTGGCTGATGGCCATGATGGCCACCACCAGACCCCGGTTACCAGCGGGTGCCGAAGGCGCCATCAGCCCTCCCGTGCCATGATCGCCTCCGCCTGGCCCAGCTTGTCCGGACCGGTCACCTCGGCGAAGGTCGAGAAGACTCGACTGAGCCGGCCGGTCCGTCGGCTGAAGCTGACAGAGATTGTTCGGTTGCCGCGCCGGTACCGCCTATAGGTGATGATCTGAGAGACCGGGTTTCTGGTCCCGTCCTCCAGCGTCCAGCCGTAGCGTTCCGCACACTTCGCCAACCGATCGGCAGCACGCTGCCTTTCGCTCATCGCTGTTCCCCCGTTCGGCGCAACTCGCGCCGGTAGCGTCCGTTCGACGTCTGGACGTAGCGCTCCTCCAGGCCCCCGCCCACCACCGGAGACCAGTCGGTAGGGAGGGCACGCCACGAGCCGACCAGATAGTCTGGGACGAAGCTCTTGAAACCGACGTTCCCCCCGAACCCCTCCAGCGCCACGTTCTGGATGCGGTAACCGTCTGCTCTCCAGCGTTGGTCGCACTCGTACGCGAGCACCCTCCCGGCGGACGATCCATTGGTGATCAGATCCCCCATGGCGAACTTTCGTGCCTCACTCATCGAACAGCCCTCCGATACCCCAGGAACAGCGAAAGGCCGACCACCACGGCGGCTACGGCGGTAGCTACCGGGTGGTCGGCCAGGAAACGCAGCACGTCGGCGTAGACCGAGCCGATGGCTCGGAGTGCATCAATCAGAGTGTCGTACATCTCAGCCCCTCCGGTTGGTTCACCACCAGAGTACCACCCTATAGGGAGGGGGCTGACCTACTCGGACAAGCCCGGAGGCGCCCATTGCTGTCCGAACCAGCGGCGATACCAGAGCCACCCCAGGAGCGCGGTCAAGCCGGCACCCAGTGTGGCGCCCAGCGCCTTGTCTCGGGCGGGGCTCACCCGTAGCTCGCGTACATGATCCAGCCCGGAGCGTTGCCGTCCTCCAGGTGCAACCCGGCAGCGGCCAGAACTTTGCACAGCCGACTGTTCCAGCTCTCGCCCCGGTCGCGAGCCAGACCCTCCAGAACTCGGGGGTTCACATCATGAGCCTCGTTCCATTCCACGGTGGTCAGCGTGGATGTGATCACCAGAAGGTAACCCACCGACCCATCCCGTCCGGAGGTGTCGAGGGAAACGCCGAACGCCTCCAATGCGTCCCGCTTGTGCGTCGACCACACGTCGTGCTCGGGGTTGACATGCACCCGCCAGTCGTCAGCGCTCGAGGCGTGGCCCGGCAGCATGAACGAGGGTTCGGGAAGGGTGAATCCGGAAGCAATGGTGATCGCTTCCTCCAGCACCACTCCCAGGTCACGCCCGTCCTCGTCACCGTCCGGACCGTCCGGGTCCCAAGCGCCCACCCGATGGGCGCGCTCCCATTCGTCCGTGAGCCAGCCGCTCTCATCCTTCGGCCCCACCTTTGGGTCTTCCTCGCCACCCACGTTGACGCCGTAGGCCAGGTGCGCCCTCATGCTTGATCCCACTACTCAGCCCTCCACTACTCGATTACCGGACTAACTCCTGCTTCCTGGTCATGGGCCACAAAATGTGGATGTACTCCCAGAGGTAGACGCCGTACCAGGAGGCGGCGTCCTCCCGTCCCAACGCCTGGATTCGACGGTTCGGACGCCAACCCCGACGGACCTGTTCCGCCCAGTACAGGCAGCGCGCTGACGGCTCCGGGGGTGGCGACCCCCAGTGCCGATAGATGTCCCCGACGGGCTGAGGCTTCGGCCTCTCCAGATCGACCCAGCGCCCGCCGCAACCGCCCGTCCTCACGGTGCTGCCTCGAACGGAGCGACCTCATACACCCGAAACGGATAGCAGTAGCCGCGCTCCTCCGCCTCGTCCACTTCAGCGTTGAGCGCGGCTACCTCCGCTTGGACCTCCTCCAGCGATCGCGGGCGATCGCCCTGTCTGACCCATCGGGCCTCGGAGTCCCGAACGGTCTCGATGCTGACGCCGGCCACGCGGTACCGCTTCACGCCCCCGGGTCCTTCGCCTTCGCCGCGTCCGCCAGCCGCTTGGCCCTGGCTTGCACGAAATCAGCCGGGTCAGTGGGAGGGGCGTCCGCCCCCTTCTCGGGACGCTCCGAGGGAGACGAGGGGCGGAGGCGACCGAGGGTCGGCAGAAGCTGAGCGGCCAACGTCGCGGCGGCGCTGCCCTGTCCACGAGCCACGCAGTCATCGAACGCCTTGGCCAACCCGAGTGCGACCAGATACGCCGGGTCGCCAGTCCTGTTCCAGGAGCGCGCCGAGAGACGAACGGCGTCGGCCACGGACTCGCTGGTCGGGTCGGGCTCGGTGCCTTCCGGAGGTTCGGGTTGCGCCGCTGCCCAATCCACCGCTTCCTTGGCTCTCTTCCGAGCCCGGTGCTCAGCTACCCGCTCGGAAGTCGACTTGACGCGGTCGGCGTGCTCGGGCCAGTCGGTGTCAACGCGCTTCCGGTTACGGAACTCCTCATTCGCCACGGCGAACTCCCCTCTCATTCGAATCCTGGTGACCGCAACCAGCGCAGACGTGATCACCGTCGTGGCCGGCGTCCTCCCCGCACGCATGCCGGCCTCCGTCGTAACTCCCGTCAGTTCGGGTCGCGGACGAGGGCCAATTGTGTAGGCAGAGCCCGGGAGTTCGGGGCTCGCGCGCCCAGCACACCGCGCACTCGTGATCCCCGGAGTGGCCGGCTGGGCTCTTGCACGTGTGGCGGACCACCAGGGGGTGACCCGAGCCGATTGGCCACGAGTGGCTGCAACGAGGGGTCACATCAGAACCCCTCTGGCCTCGTCAAGGGTGGCTCGGGCCTCTGGGGGGAGGGTGACTCCCAGTGGTAACACACCACCTCGACCCCGGGGGTCTGGGTGTCTATCCGCATGGTGCTGAACACTCCGCCCATTTCATCCTGGATCCGCCGCGCCTCTTCGCACCAGAACCGCTGCCACGGGGTCTCGCCCGCAGGAACGTTCGCCTCCAAATGGGCCGCCACCTGGCGGGGGGTCACCCCAATCACTTCCAGGGTGATCCGGTCGTCGGTGGCCACCTCCGTCACGCGGTACAGCTTGTCGTTCACCTTCAGCATGTCGCCTTGGGTCAGGTGGATCTCGATCACTACTCAGCCCTCCGCCTCTCCTGCCAGATCATCCACGCCACGTAGCCGGCTATCGCGACCAGGATGGCCAGGCCGAACCACAGCCACGGGCGCTCGAACACCGCTCAACCCCTCAGTCGGTCCAGCCGATGCTGGATCAGCGGGAGATACTCGGCCTCCCGCTCGATCCCGATACACCCGAACCCTTCCAGGCCGCACGCCTCCAGTGTCGTCCCCGAACCGGCGAACGGGTCCAGCACCGTGCCACCAGGCGGCGTGACCAGCCGGACCAGCCAGCGCATCAGGGCCAACGGCTTGACCGTGCTGTGCGCTACGCCGTCCACCTTCGGGCGCTCCCGGGTGGGAGCTTTGGCCTGGTAGCGGAACATCGGGAAGAACCGGGACGCGCCACCAGTGTCGCCGTAGGTGACCTCCGCGCGATCCAGGTGGCCCAGCGTCCCAGCCATCGCATCCGTGACGCGAGCCCTGCGCCGGACAATGCTCCCCGGTGCGCTCGCGGTCGTAATCCCGCTCTGCGCGTCAAGCTCGGCGACCGGGCATCCATCCACGCAGCCGTCGGCGCACGCGTCCTCACCGTCGGGGGTGGCGGCGTGGGACAGGACGACGTTCGTGGGCCAGCGACCAGTCACCTCCGACGAAGCGCCGACCGACGTTGTGACGTGATCGCGGTAGCCCTGCTGAACGCGCGAGACTCGCTGAAGGCTGGACCTCCCGCCCGCGTTATTGACACGCTTCTCGGCTCCCGTCCGGCACGCGTCAATGTTCAGCGCCCCAGTGCCGTGCTCGGTGACGTTCGCCGCAACCGTTCCGAACAGTGGTTTGCGGGCCACAACGATGGGCTCCGAGGCTGGCTTGAGGGCGGTACCCCAGCCGTCCCACTGGCGGGCGGCATCGGTGGCAGGCGCCGTCACGTCATAGGTTCCGCCACTTATTCCGGAAGGCCCGAGGAGCTGCATGCCAGCAGTACGGCCGGAGCGCTTCTTCACCAGTACCTCGCGCTCGAAAGCCTGTTCCTCCTCAGGGGTGACCCCCAGTGCGTCGCGTACCAGAACCCAATTTTGCTCGGAGGGAGCGTGATCTTCCGTAGTCCAGTCCTTGAAAGACCTCCCGTCCGCGACGCCCAGGTTCACCAGCCACTGAGCGTTCGCCCCTCGGTGCTGGACGAAGTGCATCAGCTTGGCTCGGCGCAACTCGCCGAGCTGATGCCTGTCGATGGCCTTGGACACGTCCAGCGATTTCGGAAATCCTTGCGCATACAGCCACGTGACCGAATCCCGAATCTCAAAACCAGCGTCCTCGATCCCGCACACCATCCGGTGGTACGTCCGGGTCCCGCCGAACGCCAGGAGGTGGCCACCTGGCTTCAACACCCGAAGGCACTCCGCAGTCCACAGCCGACACCACTCAGCGAACGCCGCCGGACCGCCCACCGAGTCCCAGGACTTACCCATGAACGCCAGGTTGTACGGGGGGTCCGTCACCACCGCATCGACAGAAGAGGGCGGGAGTGCCGGCAGGAGGAGTTCAGCCGGGCCGTGGAGAACCCTCAGGCCGTCCAATGGTCCGCGCCCTCCTCCACGAAGGTCCACTTGTTGACCTCCTCGTAGGTGGCCCAACCCTCCCAGACCTCGGCGTCCTCCGGGAAGACGAACCTCGGGTTGCCGAACTGAGCGTCCAACCGGACCTGAGCGGCCAACTCCGCCACCTGATCCGCCGAGTTCGGTGACCGGCGAGCCTCCCAAGCCAGTCGCCGGTACCCGAGGAAACCCCACCGGTCACGAGCCAACCGGTCGAACTCCTGAAGGATCCGGGAGTAGACGTCCCCTACCGGCTCGGCCGTCGACCAGCGCACCGTCATCGTGCGGATCAGCTCAGGCATCGAGACCTCCTTCCGCGCAGGCGTTCATGGCTTCCGCTCCCGAAGCTGTTCGATCTTCATCACTCAGCCCTCCTCGTAGCGCTTCCAGTCGTTCTTGCCGGTCTCGTACGCGAACCGAGCCACATCCAGGTCGGCCCCTTCGATCCGGCGACCCGACGGGGAGACGATCGCCCTCGTCGCATGTTGGTCGCTGGTCGCGAACGCCAGCGCATCACTCAAACTGTCCACCTCATCGGTGCCTCTCGCGCCGAAGAGGTGGAACTCCACCACCCAAGGATTGGAGCCGACACACACGCCACGGGGCTTGCCGCAGTCCCAGCAGACCCTGCCGGTCTCACCCTCGAGCCGGGTATAGACGTGCGGGACGTCCATCGCGTCTGAGCCGGCACCCGGGCACACCACCGGGACGAACGCCACCAGGTCCACGGTCACCCCGCCCTCCGGGTCGTAGGGGATCGGCTCGTCCGACTCCCTCGGGCGCAGGCTGGTCAGATGCGGGCAGTGGTGGCACTCCCGGTGGCAACGCTCGAACTTCGGTTTCACGTCAGCCCTTCTCGTAGTAAGCCCAGCCCAGGTAGAGATCCGCCCGAACGGTCGTCGGCGGATCCGGCGCGTTCGGCGGAGGAAACCGCACCCGGTCATAGCTCACCGAGCCCCTACGCCGACACCCAGAGCCGAACCGCTCATCAGCCAGAGCGTCCAGATCCGAAGCGAACGCCGACTCCAGCTCAGCAGCCGGGATGTACATCCGCTTGACCCAGAGGTACCGGGTCAGGCAGGTGATAGGCCAGACGTCCTGGACCGGATCACCCACCATCGGATTCGGCTCGGACCCATCGATGTCCATCGCTCAGCCTTTCTGGTGGACCGTCCGGTCGAAGACGTTTCGGCCGCAGCGCTCGCAGTCGAAGTCATCGGGGTGGTCAGGGGTCCATGCCGCATGCGTGGGAACCTGATCGTCCGGAAGGTTCGACCACACGTCCAGGTCGATCTCCCGCTCACACGAGGGGCAGACGGCCAGCCTGCCGTCCGCATCCAGTTGGCTGACCGCCGTCGGGTTGTCGTACTTGTCGCCACAGCGGGCACACTCCACAATCACAGCTCACCCCTCCTGGGGTTCGACCGGGTAATGGCCTCCGCCGTCGGCTACGGGCGCGTCCGGACAGGCGGCCGAGTAGGGCGAGATGGATGCTCGCCACACGCAGCGCGGGTCGCTGCGAAAGATCTCCTCCGAGCACGAACGACACCGTGTGTAGACGAGCTCGAACACCTGCTGATTGGAGTACTCCCGAGGGTCCGGCGGGACGGCTGACCGCATACCCGTGGAACGGGCGGGCTGGCTGTGACCGCACGGCTCCTCCTCGATACGAGACTCGGTCACCTCCCGCCGGAACATCGGATCCGGATGGTCGGCATTCCAACGACTCCGAGCCTCATCCTCGGTGCGCTGTTCCTCGACCGGCAGCGGGTAGCCGTTCTCGCTGGCGAACTCGGCTAAGCGAGGGAGAAGCTCCGCAGCCTGCGACGCTTCCAGCCGAATGAACCCACCGCGCGCGTCCCGGATGAGCATTTCGTCGTCGTTCTCGCCCTGGACGATGTACCAAAGCCGTTTGCCCCAGCCGCTGCCCTTAAGAAACGTCACCGCTCAGCCCTCCTTGCTCTCGGTGATGCTCGTGCGGTGAGTAACTATCGCCGGTTGCGGACAGTCACAGTAGGTACGGACAGTAGTGGACATAGGGGTAACGAAGGGGAGAGCAACGGAGAC
>Ga0190269_10000245_pt1 | contig 29276 bp, 24 predicted proteins | sample Popmic249IS_FD_133749 | JGI IMG/M metagenome (GOLD analysis project Ga0190269, IMG submission 133749) | Populus adjacent soil microbial communities from riparian zone of Blue River, Arizona, USA - 249 IS | ecosystem: Environmental > Terrestrial > Soil > Riparian zone | place: USA: Arizona... | reverse complement strand
TGGCGCGTGGCGCGTCGTGCCCCTGGCTCCCGCGTTCGAGTCGAGCCGCTCCCGGTACTGGGCGGGGCGCGCGGCGGTTCGCTGCGCTCGACAGCGCTGCGTGCGTCGGTTAGAAGGGTTGTTGAAAATGAGTTTCACTCGCAGCTCACGTGGCGCACGTGACAAGAACGTTCAGTCCGGTCAGCGCCGGTCGTATCTATCGCACCGGCTGTGACGCGCCCTGTCTTTACACTTCATACAGGCTGGCTGCGGCAACTGTGCGCGCTCTTGTGCACGTGCGCGCTGTGGCTGAGCGCGCCGGCGCATGCAGAGGCCGACAAGCCCCAGCCCGTCGCGGTCTACGGCATCTCCCGTACGCGCCTCGACACGGTGTTGGAGTTGCTGCCACGTCCGCCGCCCAACCTCTATTCCGACGTCGAGCTGGCTGAATTCGAGCGCCGCTTGGCCAACCTCGGCATCTTCGATCTCGCGCGCGTCACCCGCAACGACACCACGATCGAGGTTCAGCTGCGCGAAAAATGGACGCTGATCCCGATGTTCGATCTGTCGACAGGCTCGACTTGGCGCGACACTTTCGTGTCCCTGTCAGCGACGGAGTACAACTTTCTGGGTCGTGCGCTGCAGCTGACAGCTGCAATTTGGCATGAGTCGCGAGGCTGGGCCGGCGCGCTCGGACTCGCGGAGCACGGCTACAACCCGCACCGCGGCGCCTTTGGCTTCAACCTAGAGTACGTCACTGGCGAATATTGGTTCGAGGAGAGCGCTGACGCATGGAGCGTCATTGGTCCGGGCGTGCAGCTGCAATACCAACTGCCGGTCCCTCACGGCAAACGCTTCGCATACTTGTTCGGCCTGGGCTATCGCTACGAGGACAACCTCGACCCGATCAGCCGTGTCCGGCCGCGCGACGGCAACCAGTTCAACGCCGAGCTCACGACGTTCTGGGAGAACTATCGTTGGTCCGACTTTGCGCCCGACGGCGTGCACGTGCGACTGCGGCTCTTACCCGGCGTGTTCTTGAGCGACGGCCCGGCAGCGCCGCGCATGGCTGCAGAGCTCTGGGGCCTGGGCGCACACGCTTTCAATGATTCGTTCGTGCTCATGGTCCAGCTGAACGCCACGATCATGAACCGCGGCCATCCCAACTTCAGCTTCCTGCTCGGGAGCTTCGGTGGAGTACGCGGCTTGCAAGACGCAGTTCACCACGTTTGGGCCGCAGCCTTTACGAACGTGGAGCTGCGTTACGCCTGGCGCTTCGCTGAGCGTTGGGCACTGCAGGGCGTGTTGTTCAGCGACGGTGCGGTCTTCGATCGCGTGAACTCGCGCGGCGGCGACGCCCCCGGCGAGTGGGCGGCGAGCGCAGGCGCTGGCTTGCGCCTCATCCCGAGCTTTCTCGCCGAGATCGTGCTGCGCATCGATGCCGGGCGCGCGCTCCACCCCGACGCCGGCTGGTTCTGGCAGTGGGGCTTGAGCCAGTACTTCTGAGCCGCATGTTCAGCGCCCTCTCTGCGCGATCGGCTCTGGACAACCTCCGGGGCGCTTAGTATCAACTATTGAAAATCGTTTTCATTCGCAATTCCGCTGCGCAGCTCTGGACTGGAGATCTCGCGCTTCGCGCACGAAGTTGCGTTGTGATGCCCGTGCGCTACAAGCGGGCGCGACACTGACTCGACCCGCAGCTCTGGAGTATTTTGTGCGGCGCATGCTTCGGTCCGTTGAACCTTGGTGGTGGTGCTTCGCTTGTCTATCGCTGGTGCTCGGCCGCAGCGCGAGCGCGCTCGCGCAAAGCACCGCAGGCGCGCAGCCACCAGCGGCTGGCGCGACAGCCCCCTCCCCTGCTGCGCCTGCCACCCAGCCCGAAGCTGCGGCGCCAGCTGCGACCGGGCTCGTGCCACCCAAGTTGATCGCCGAGGTCACGGCGCAATACCCTGAAGCTGCCAGGGCGCAGCGGCTCGAAGCGAGCGTCCTCGTGCAGCTCACGATCGACGCCACGGGGCAAGTCACCGACGCGCAGGTGATCGAGCCGGTCGGCAACGGCTTCGACGAAGCCGCCACCGAAGCCGCGCTGCGCTTGCGCTTCGAGCCCGCACGCAAGGACGGCGCGCCGATTCCCGCGCGCATTCGTTACCCGTACGTGTTCAAGCTCGAGCCGGAACCGCCGCCCGCCGAGCTTGCCGCGCCTGCCGCATCTCCCGTTGACGCCCCGGCACCGGCACCGGCGCCTGAGCCGCCGCCCGTAGCTGCAGCTGCTCCCGAGCCGCCGCCACCAGCTGCCGCACAGGCCCAGTTCACCGAGGTTCGGATCGCCGGTCAGCGCAGTCTCGCCGAGAAGCTGCAGCAGTCCGCGGAAGCTGTGAACGTGATCGACACGCGCAGAGCACAGCAGCAGACCATCGATCTCGGCGAGGTGCTCGCGCGCAGCCAAGGCGTCGCGGTCCGGCGCGATGGCGGCTTGGGCTCGAACGCGCGGTTCTCGCTGAACGGCTTGTACGACGAGCAAGTTCGCTTCTTCCTGGATGGCCTGCCGCTCGACATCGCAGGCTTTCCGCTCGGCATCACCAACGTGCCAGTCAACCTGATCGAGCGCGTGGAGGTGTACCGCGGCGTCGTGCCGGTGCGCTTCGGCGCTGACGCTCTCGGCGGCGCCGTCAACCTGGTCACCGATCAGAGTTACCAGTCGAAGCTCGCGGCGAGCTATCAGGTCGGCTCGTTCGGAACGCACCGATTGACCTTGGACGGCCGCTACCACCACACACCCACGGGCATCGTGGCGAGCGCGTCGAGCTACTACGACTACACTGATAACAACTACGAGATCGAAGTCGAGATCCCAGACTCACGCGGACGGCCGCGCCCCGCCCGAGTGCGCCGCTTTCACGACGCGTATCGCGCCTACGGTGCGACCGCAGAAGTCGGCCTCATCGACAAGCCTTGGGCCAAGCGCCTGCTGCTGCGCGGCACTTACTCCGCGTACGACAAAGAACTGCAGCACAACGTCGTGATGGCCGTGCCGTACGGTGAAGTGAGGTACGGAGAGAGCGTGGCTGGCGGGAGCCTGCGCTATGAGGTCGAGCCGCACAAAGACGTCAACGTGGAAGCCGTCGCGAGCTACGCGCTTCGGACCATCGACTACGTGGACGCATCAGAGTGGGTGTACAACTGGCGCGGCGAGCGCGTGCGCAAGCGCGCCACCGCCGGTGAGATCGAGTCGAAACCACACGATCAGACTGTTTGGCAGCACTCGATCTTCGGTCGCGCGATCTCCAGCTGGACCATCTCGCCGCAACATGCCGTGCGCTTGTCGCTCACGCCCGCGTACACCACGCGCACCGGCGACGAACGCATCCAAGCCGATCCCGATGCGCGCGATGCGCTGACCGCGCAGCGCGACCTGTTCACGCTCGTGACAGGCTTGGAGTACGAGGTCAACCTGTTCGGTGAGCAGCTCTCGAACATTCTGTTCGTCAAAGACTACTACTACAGCGCGCAGAGCGAAGAGCGGTTGCCCGGCGACATTTACAAGAAGCGCGACAGCCGCACGCACTCACAAGGCGTCGGCGACTCGCTGCGCTTGCGCATCACGCCGTGGCTCTACACGAAGCTGTCTTACGAGTTTGCGACGCGCTTGCCGACTCCTTATGAAGTGTTCGGCAACGGCGTGCTGATCATGGCGAACTTGGATCTCGAGCCCGAAGTCAGCCACAACGGCAACATCGGCCCGCGCATCGAGCTGCCACGCACAGCGATCGGCTCCATCGTGCTCGACGTCAACGCCTTTGTGCGCTCGAGCAAGCGCTTGATCATCTTGCTCGGCAGCGAGCAGCGCTTCTTCAGCTATCAGAACGTGTACAGCGCGCTCGGCATGGGGATCGAGAGCGCGCTCAACTGGTCGTCGCCGGGTCGCTGGGTCTCGCTCGACGGCATGCTCACCTGGCAAGATCAGCGCAACAACTCCGAGAGCGGAACGTTCGCAGACTTCAAGGGCGACCGCATTCCGAACCGACCCTACTTGTTCGGCAGCTGGGGCGCGCGCGGACGCGTGCCGAACCTACCTGGCAAGAGCGACACGTTGGAGCCGTTCTACTTCGGCCGCTACATGCACTCGTTCTTCCGCGGCTGGGAAAGCCAAGGCTTGCGCCAGTTCAAGCAAACAGTCGACTCACAGATCACCCACAGCGTAGGCTTGTCTTACATCCTGACGCGCGACTGGGGCCGGCTCGCCACCACAGCCGAGATCGACAACCTGACCGACGCCAAAGTCTTCGACAACTTCGGCGTCCAAAGGCCAGGCCGCGCGTTCTACATCAAACTCTCAGGCGAGCTCCGCTGAGGCGTTACTCTTTTTCGTCGCAGCCGCAGCGGTCGGTCCAGATGCCCTTGGATTCTTCGCAGGCTGTCTGGTCGGTGTCGCACTCGCAGACGTGCACGCTCATGTCGTAGCAGCCGGAAGCGGCTTCGTTGCCTCCCACCGCGGGCTCTTCTTCTGGCTCGGCTTCGCCTGCGGTCACTTCAGCGTCCGGTGGCTCAACCTCCGCCCACTGGAAGCGCAGGTAGCCCGCGGTGCCCGCCTTGTCATAGTAGTCGAGGATCTCGACCTTGAAGAACTTCTCTTCGGTGGAGCGCACCACGAACACCACGTCCTTGGGCGACAACATGTGCATCGCTTCGTAGCTGTACCAAGGGTCAGGGCCGAGGAACGCGTAGTTGGGATCGCCGTTTTCGCTCTTGCTCGACACGGCGTCGCTGTCCTCGACGTAGCCGCTGTCCGGCGCCTTTTCGAGCTCAGCGAACGGCGTCGCGACCTTGGCGACGATCACATGCCCATCGCCGCTGTCGCCACCATTCGACTTGATCTTGAAGCGCTGAAACGCGAGATCCCAGTCGGCGCTGCTCTCCTCCACCTCGGCGTCTTCGTCGAGATCGAAGTACCAGTAGTCCTCCTTCGAGGTGGCGTTGACCACTGTCTCGCGCAAGCCGTCGGCTTTGACCTCGGTCTCGATCGTCAGGTCGTCCGAGCCCTCTCCGTCGTCGTTCGTCACGAGATCGTCCGCGCAGGCACTCACTGCCAGCGCGACGTACAGCAGCAAGGTGGTGGGTGATAGTCGGGATAAGGTCATGGTCTTTCCTCTTACTTCTGCGCCGTGAGTGGTTGAGCGGTTGCCGCTGTGAGCGGCGCGCCGGCCACATCGAGTAGCCCGATCCGGATGCGCCGCTCTTCGTTGTGGGTGCTCACGATCAAGATGCGCTCGCCGTACGTCAGCACGTGCGCGTGGCGCGTGTTGAACGGCAGCTTGTACGGCAGGCGCGACCAGCTCGCTGCTGCGGGCGCTGCTGGATCGAACACGTCGATATCAGGGCTTGGCACCAGGTTGTCTTTGTCTTTGGCGCTGCCACCGACGAGATACAGCTTGCCGTGGAGCTCGACGAGAGTGCCGGACAGGCGCGTTTGCGCGGGGCAGACCAGGTCGAAGAGCGTGTTGCTGGCGAGATCGAAGCGCGAGCAACCGTCGACCAACGCGAAGTCGTTCCGCATGCCGCCGACGAGGTAGTACTGTCCGGCGAGCGTTGCGCCTGCGAATGCACGACGAGGTCCACGCAAGCGAAAGCCAGTGTCTGCGAGCGCATCGACGGGGCCCGCGGTCACGTCGAGCAGGTGGTCAAAGGCGTCTTTTTCAGGACGCGCCGGGTCGTAGTTCAGACCGCCGAGGATCCACAGCCGGTCGCCCTGCGTGGCGACGCCGAACTGCGTGCGGCCCTGCGGCAGCGCGCCGATGCGCTGCCAGGTGAGCTTCTTGGTGTCGAGCTCGAAGATGTCTGCTTGTGTCAGCGCACCCTTCGGTCCCGGACCGAAGCCGCCGAGCGAAAATACGCGATCGCCGAGCCGCGCGACCACCATCGACTGCGCGGGGATCGGGAAGTCCGCGAGGCGCTCGGTCTGCAGCGAAGGCAGATGCACGCGCAGGCCTTCGGTGACGAAGTTTTCGACCGAGAAGTCGTGCTGGCCGAGGCTGTTGTTGCCACCGAACAAGTACAGGTACTCGCCGATCACGAATGCGGCCTGGCGATTCTTCGCCGTGCCGACGTGGTCCATGCTCCAGGCTGTCAGCTGGGGGTTCTTTGCGGCGGCGCCTGCGAGCTCGCGCCGTTCCACCTGGCGCACGCGTCCGGAGGCGTGCATCCCGGTGATGCCGCCGACAGCGACGACCGCTCCGTCCGGTGCTTTCACAAGCTGGTGAAAAAACCTTGGAAAGGTCAGCGTGCCCGAAGGCTGCCAGCTCTGTTGGCCCGGCTTCCACGTGAACAAGCGGCCGCTGCTGGCAGAGCCCACGACGCCCACGTCCTCGACGCTCGCGAGCGCGCCTCCGAATGCGTCCTCCGGATACTCGGGACCTGCAGACCATGTACGAGCGCGAGTGTCGTATACGCCCACTTCGCGCAGCTGCTTGCCTTCTGGTGAGATACCACCGACGATCACCAAGCTGTCGCCAACAGCTGCAACTGCTGCGCCGCGACGAGCATCGGGCGCCGCGAGCGTCTGCCAGCCGCGATCGGGTGCGCTCAGATCGAGCGCGTAGACGTTCTCGTTGAAAGGCCCACGCGGATCGCCGCTGAGCGTCCAGCCCCCTGCCACGTACACAGTAGAGCCGACGCGCGCGGCGGCGTGCGAAGACAAGCCCTTGGGCAAGTCGGGCAGCGCCTGCCAGCTGCCGTTCTTCAGGTCCATACAAGCCGCGGCGCTGGAGGAGCGCATGCGCGACGCTTCGCCCTCGCTGTTCTCCGCGATGCTGCCGCCAAAGCGACACAAGCGTCCGTTGTGCTCGACCAGCGCGAGACCTTGGGTGCCCTCGGGCAGCTGGCCGATCGTCTCCCAGCCCTTGCCGCTGTCAGCGGCAGCGAGCGCGAGTCGCTGCACGGCTTGCACCTGACCTTCGCGGCTGTATCGATGCGGCGTGCCGTGATAACCACCAGCGATGTACAAGTACTGGCCGTCGCTCGCGGCGCCGAAGCTGGTGAGGGCGGTGGGCATCGGCGCGTACAAGCCGCCTTCCAGCGTGATGTTCGCCGCCTCGATCATTTTTTCTCGAGGCGCAGGCGCCACGCCGCTCGGTGCACTCGTCGCGATCGATGCGCCAGGTGGACTGGCGGTCGCACACGCTGCGATCGCGAATGTCGGCCATACCCATCGTGCAGCGAGCTTCAGCATTCTTGCTCCTCCTCTAGTAGTGGCCACTTAGGCCTGCGTAAAAGGTTCTCGGCCGCAGCACCGTGTAAGTGTCAGCGGCGTCGAAGATGTTGTCGATACCTATAAATACCTCGACGTGCTCGCCGAGAGCTTGCTCGACGCGCGCGTCACCGGTTGCGAGTGGGCCTGCATCGATGCGGCGCTCGCCGATCTCATCGGCGTTGCCCATCGTGCTCGCGTCTTCTTCCTCGTCGCCGAAGTAAGTGCGGCCCAGCATGACCGAACCTCGTACGCGCGCGCTGAGCCCCCACGCGTCGTGATGGAAGCGCAACATGGCCGTGGGCCTGTGCCGCGCGACACCTTCGAGCGGCCGATCGAGCTGCGCGTTCCAGCCGTTGGTGAACGTGTACGAGAGGTCGAGGCTCAGCCAGTTTACCGGTTCCACGTGCGTGTTGAGCTCTACACCCATCGTCCAGGCGCGCGCCACGTTCGCATACGTAAACAGCGTTTCGGCTGCGTTCTCGCGCTCCGTGACGCTCGCGATCATGTCGCGCAGATCATTGCGGAAGATCGCGATGAACGCGGTCGTGCCCGGTGCGGGCGTGTAGCTCGCGCTGAGATCGAACCCATGGCTGCGCTCGGCGCCGAGAGTGGGGTTGCCGGTCACGATGTAGCCGACGGTTGGGTTCTCGAAGCGTAGGAACAGCTGCTGAAACGACGGTGCACGAAAGCCGCGTCCGTATGCCGCTCGCAGCGTCAAGCAGGGCGCCGGGTCGTAGCGCAGCGCGAGCTTGGGCGAGACTTGGTGCCCGAACTGTGAGTCCACGTCGAGGCGCGCGCCCGGCACGATGCTGAGCTGCTGATCGCACTCGACGCGCTCGGGGTGCTCGCGGCTCCAGGGCTTCCAGCGATGTTGCGCGAACACCGACGTCACGCTGCGCTCACCGCTGCGAGTCAAGCGCGGCGCGCGCAGGTGCTGCAGCTGCTGCTCGACACCCACGGTGGTCGCGTTTGCCGCTTCTGGCTGCCACGTCAACATGCTGGTGACCTGGTGCAGGCGCTCGCGGTTGTCCTCGACGCTGTCCATGGCCGAGCTGCCGCGCTGGTCGCGCGCGTATTGTTCGCGAAAGAAGCTGCCGCGATAGCGCGTGTTCCAGTCGAGCGTTTCACCCGGGCGCACACGGTACGAGAGCGCGACCGAGCCCTGTTCGCGCAGCTGCGTGCGATCGTAGAGCGCTCGGCCCGCGCCCTCGTCCACGCCTTGTAGGCGCTGGCGGTCGTATTCACCTGAGACTTTGACGTCGTGCGCTCGACCCGGTTGGTAGCGTGCTGCAGCCAAGAGCGACCACTGATTGCGGCTGCTCAAACCTGTGACGTCAGAGCCTTCTTCGTCTGCGACCGAGGGTGCCGCGTGCAAGCCGGCGGAAGCTTGTACGTCCAGGCCCTTGGCGACCGGCTGCGTGGCCCAAGTCGTCGCGTCGAACATCGGGCTGCCTGCGCTCGGCATGAAGCCGCCGCTCAAGAGGCCTCGACCATGTGCCTGGCCGGAGCTCGGCTGCGCGATGATGTTGACCACGCCAGCGAGTGCGTCCGAGCCGTACAGCGCGGACGCCGGGCCGCGCACGATCTCGATGCGATCGATGCGCTCTACGCCGATGCGCGTGAGATCGACCGCACCACCCGAGCGACCGATCATGCGATCGCCGTCGAGCAGCACCAGCGTGTACTCCGGGTCGAGACCGCGCAGCCAGATCTCGGTGCCACGAAAGGAGCGCGTGAGCTGCAGCGAGGGCATGTGCTCGAGCACCTCGCCCGCGTCGCGCGCACCGGTTTCGCGGATCGTCTTGCGGCCGATCACATCGGTGAACACCACCGCCTGATTGAGCTCCTCCAGGGTGCGGCTGCCGGTCACCACCACGTCGACTGCTTTGAGCTCCAGCACGTCCTTGCCGCTGTTGGCGGCAGGTTCGATCAGCTCCGGCGCGCGCTCATCCGGAACTTCCGCTTCCGGCGCGGGCAGCGCTCCATCGGCATCGCCACTCCGCGCCGCCAGCGGCTGCGGCGATGCACTTGCGTCTGACTGTGTGGGTTGCAAGGGGGCCTGGAAGGCAAACTCGTAGAGAATTCGCGCGGCGATGGGCTGCCCGTCGCGTGTCGCAGGCTCGAACTGGAGCGAGCGCGCGGCGGTGAGCGCCACTTGCGTGAGCACGTCTGCTGGCGACGACAGTGGCTCCGCATCGGTGACTTCGCCGCGCTCACTCACGTTCAAGCGCATCCGCACGATGCCCGAAGGGGGCGGGGTCTGGGCCAGCGCAGCTTCAGGATAACTCGGGGGTGGGCTCGCAATAGGCCGGGGCGCAACCAGCACGGGTGCAGCGCTGCCGGATGCAGCCATCGGATCGTCGAGCGCGTGTGCGCGCTGGATCGGCAGGGCCGAGAGCACACCGAGCCAGAGTACGAGTCGCACTACATTCGATGGGGATCGCGCGCAGCCGAGCACTCCCAACCCTTACTACGATTGACCGCGTTTCGGCTTGCCTTGCGAGAGCGCGGTCGAGAGGGCGGCCTGCATGATCCGCGATTCCGAGCCGTACTGCTCGTTCGCACGCAGCGCAGCACCGAGCGTTTCCACGATCGCGCCTAGCCCTTCCGGACGCACACGCAGCGTCATCGGACCGAGATGTACGCTCAATGTTCCGCAGCTGCAGCGATCGACCGCGACCAGCTCGCTCTGCGCGACCCGCACGCTGTGACAGCTGTCTTGAGATTCTTGAGCAAAAACATGGTTCGAGTCTGCGCTGTCTTTCATAGAGCCCACGCCGGAGGAACTGTTGAAAATGATTTTCATTCTCACTATCTTACGTCAGGCGCGGAGTCAAGACGCGAACAGGTCGCGGCAGGGCTTCCGAGGAGGCTCCCCGGGTCGGGAATGGGCGCGCGGTCACGGCTGCAAGAGGGCGCGAAACGCTGGGTGCGCGGCGATCAGCTGCAGCGCACGTGCGGTGAGCGTCTTGCCGGGTTCGATTCTCGGCCAGGGCGAGGCGCCGGACGGGTGCGGCAGCGGGATCACATCGCTCGTTACGCGGCCGCGCACGACGGTGTGCGAGGTCCCGATTTGCTCTAGCAGCGGGCGCGGCTCGAGGAACTGTCCGATCGCGAGCTGGCCTACCGGCACGATCAGCTGCGGACGCACGAGCTCGATCTCGCGCTGCAGCCATGAGCTGCATGTCGCGATCTCCTCTGGGTTGGGCACGCGGTCGCCGCCCTTCGGACGCTTGCCCGGAAAGCAGCGGCACACCGCGGCCATGTACACGCGCGCGCGAAACTGCGCTTCCGGCAGGCCCAGCGCCTCGAACCACTTGAACAACTGACGCCCCGCAGTCCAGGCGAAGGGCCGCCCGAGCTTCGGCTCTTTGTCACCGGGCGCTTGACCTACGAGCAACATCCCGGAGAGCACCGCAGCGCCGACGATCGGCGGGGCATGCATGTTGCTGCAGCGCCGGCAGGCACGCAGCGCGGCTTGGTGTTCTTGCAGGAGCGACAGACGGCGCACGAAGAGCTGGAGCGTAGCGCAACTTGACCCACCCCGCCGCGCGACATACCGTCGTGGGCTCGTTTTGCCGCTCAAGATCGCGACCATTGCTCCGTCGTTCTTCCCGGCGCATAGCTACGGCGGGCCGATCCGCTCGACGTTGCAGCTGGCGCAAGGGCTCGTGCGCGCTGGTTGTGAGGTGCGCGTGCTTACGACCAACACCGCCGGCAAGCGGGCGGTGCTGGATCTCGATCCTGCGCGCGAGCACACCTTGTCGGGCGGCGTGCACGTGCGCTACGCGCGGCGAGTCTTGCCCGAGAGCGTCGCGCCCGAATTGCTGTTGCGGCTGCCGGCGTACCTCGCCTGGTGCGATGTCGTGCATCTCGTGGGCAACTACAACTTTCCTACGTTTCCGACGCTGTTGGCTGCACGCGTGCGCGACAAGCCGCTCTTTTGGTCGCCGCGCGGCGCGCTGCAGCGTTGGTCGGGCACGCGTAAGCCGCAGCTGAGAGCGGCATTCGAGCAACTCGCCACGCGTTTGCTGCCACGCACCAGCGTGTTGCACGTCACATCCGAAGAAGAAGGCCGTGAATCTGCCGCGCGCTTGGGGGGCCTGCCCTACGTCGTAATCCCGAATGGCGTGCCGATCCCAGCGAGCGTGCGGCATGAGCCGAGTGAAGGAACACTGCGGCTCGGCTACTTGGGCCGGCTCGATCCCAAGAAGGGCCTTCCCAGCTTGCTCGGCGCGTGTGCGCTCTTGCCGAGCCTCGGTGTCACGAGCTTCGAGCTTACGATCGCGGGTGGGGGCGCGCCGGAGTACGAGGAGTTTCTGCATGCGCAGCGCCGAACGTTAGGCTTGACCCAGGAGGTGCGCTTCACCGGTGAGCTCTCGGATGCGGCGAAAGCCGACTTCTTTGCAGAGGTCGATCTGCTCGTCATGCCCTCACACACCGAGAATTTCGGGATCGTCGTGGCTGAAGCGCTCGCGCACGCGGTGCCAGTCATCGCGAGCCGCGCGACGCCCTGGTCTGCGCTCGTCGCACAGGACTGTGGTCTGTGGATCGACAACACGCCGGAAGAGCTCGCGCGCGGGATCGCGCTGTTGCACAAGCGCGACTTGCGCGCGATGGGCGAGCGCGGCCGGCGCTTCGTGCAAGAGAGCTTCGGCTGGGATGGTCTGTGTACGCGCATGATCGCGAGCTACGAAGGCGCGCTCGCCGCACACGTGCGCTGACAAGCTCGCGCTGCCGTGGCAGGCTGCGGGCCCATGAGCACTTCCGCTTGGTACGATGTCTTCGCGAACTTCTACGACGCCTCGTTGGACGCCACATACCGTGAGCATCGTCAGCAAGCGCTGCGCGCGCTCGCACCGCAGCCCGGCATGACTGTGGTCGACGTCGGCTGCGGGACGGGCGCAAGCCTGCCGGTGCTCGTGCCCGCGGTCGGGCCGAGCGGACGCGTGATCGGCGTGGATGCTTCGCCCGGCATGTTGGAAAAGGCGCAAGCGCGCGCCCGCCGCAACGGCTGGGAAAACGTCGTGCTGCGCCGCGTCGGGAGCGATCACACGCCCGAAGCGATCGCGGGCGAGCTCGGCACGATCGAGCGCGTGCACTGCTTTTTGAGCCTGAGCGTCATCGACACCTGGCGCGAGGTGTTGAACGGCTGGTGGCAGGTGCTCGCGCCGGGCGGACGCTTCGTGATCGCGGATGTGCATAACCCGAAGCCCGGCGCCTACGCGCGGCTCGTCGAGCTGATCGCGAGCGCCAGCCTACCCCGTAAATCGTGGGAACCGCTGGCCGAACGCAGCGAGGGCTTCGCGTTGGAGTGGCAAGAGAGCAGCTGGAGCCTCGGCGGGAAGTTCTTTGTCGCGAGCGGAAGTAAGCCGCAACGCTGACGCCTACCGTTCGGGGGCGTCGACGCGGCGCGCCAGCGCGTGTAGCGTTTCGCGTCGTGATGGTTCGTGGTGATCTTCGGGGCGCGCGGCGACTGTCTATGTTCGCGCTGGCATGTGGTCTGACTGCTTGCGCGAGTGATCCCACAGCGGATGCCATGTCCGCGGTCGGCAGCGCTGGCCCCGCTGGCGCGAGCGCCGCGCGAGGAGGCGCGAGCGGCTCCACCACCGCGAGCGCGCGAGGTCCTGCGGGGGCTGGCGCGGCTGCGGTCAGCGCGGGTGCTCCGGCGCAGCAGGGCGCGCGTGCGGGCGGCAACGCGTCCGCTGGCAGCGCTGCGTCCGGTGCAGCGGCTGCAGCTGGTGGCGGCGGTACGAGCGCCGGCTCATCCGCCGCAGCGGGCAGCGGCGGAACCAGCAGCGCTGCAGCTGGTGGCGGCGGGGGCGGAACAGGCGGCGGTGCAAGTGGCAACGCCGGCCGCGCTGGCAGCGCCTCCGCTGCGGGCCGCGGCAACGAGGGCACGACCGCGGGAGTCAGCCCGGTCTTCCGCATCCCGCTGCGCGTCCACACCGGACTGAGCGAGCTAACGGAAGCCGAGCTTCGGCCCATACTGCGAGAGCTGAACGAGATCTGGCTGCAGCAAGCAGGCGTGTGCTTCGAGATCGAAGTCACCGACAGCGAAGACAACCGCGAGGACGGCTTCGACTTCCGCTACACATCCGGTGAGATCCCGATCGCGCGTGGGTCGAATGGCGTCTACCAGGACCCGCATTCGATCTGGTCGATCGATCATCCGCGGCTCAACGACGTGATGATGCCGGTCATGCAACCGACCGCCCGCACGACCGCGCACGAGCTAGGCCACGCGCTCGGCCTGGCCCACGAAAACCCGCCACCCAGCAACGACTGCTCGCGGCCATGTCACTGCGTCGAGCTGGGTGACGACTGCGATGAATATCTGATGCGCTCGGGCAGCAAGGGCTTCTTCCTCTCGAAGCCCGAGATCGACACCGCGCGCAACCGCGCCCCTCGCTTCGCTCTCGAAGATCAAAGCCCATCCCAGTGCGCCGAGCCGGTATTCATGCCGTGAAGCTCACGCTGCTCCTCCGCCACGTGCGCCAGCGCGGTAGGAGACGTACCTGCGCGCTTCGCCACGATGACGTGAGTGGGTAGACATCGAACGTGGCTTCGAACGGTATGGAGCCTTGGCGTGGGCACCGCGACGCGGACATTCCGCGGAGCAGCGAAAGGCTTCGACATACCGCGCAGCACGGACTATGCAGCCGCGCTTCAGTTCATCAGCGAACGCTGCATGCGCTGCATCGTAAGCACGTGTGGCAGCGTCAGCGCATACGATAGCTGACAAACATCTTTACGCTCGAGACCTCGGCCGCAGGCACAACCTCACTGATGTACGCGCGCAGGATCGTCCCGCCGGCGAGCTCGATCCCTGTGGGGATGAAGCCCAAGCTGCTGCCTTCGACCCAGTCGATCAGTGGCTCCGGCACGTTCTCGACGATCGCGACGAATGTTCCGAGCTCATTTTGCACGGCGCTCGCGTCACCGAAGCGCACGTAGTTGCGCCACAGCTGCGGCGTGAAGTAGAGCATGCGAACCGGTTGCGCGATCCGCAAGAACATCCGGTAGATGCCTTGCAAGTCTGCGAGCGCGTTGCGCCGTCCGATCTCTGTCGCGAGTGCTTTGACAGAGCTCGCTGTCTCGCGCGCCACCACGCCCAGCACGCGATGCAACACGAACACATCGTACCAGTCGCTGATCGTCAGGCTCTCCCAGCGCGCATCACCGCCGTACTTGCGTGCCAAGCGCGCAAACGTGCCCGGCCCGAGCTTTTCATCCACGGCGAGCCGCGCTTGTACGATGTGAGATCCCTTGACTTCGTAGTCGTGCATCAAAGCCTACTCGCACAGCGTCGCATGGCTGTGCCTGCTGCGTCGGAAATTTTGCTGCGCTGCTGCAGGTCGGCCCGTGCTACGAGGCGCCGCCGATGATGGCTGCGTGGGGTCGGCTGCCCGCTGGTTGCATGCGTGAGCCATGGCGAAAATGTTACAGCGTTCGATCACGCATGCAGTCGCGAGCCGCGCCCCACGCTCGATTCGCAGCAGAAAATGAAGCTCCGCGACAGCGGGCCGCGCATATACTCGTGGGTAGCATGGAGTCGTCCGAAGAGGGTATAGGCTCGATTGGGCATGACTAGCAGAGACCTGGAAGTGCTCCGAGACGGCCTGATGGACAGCCCAAAGCTCGCTCGACTTGTCGGCTGGCTCGTCGGCCTGACTGGTCTCGTAGGCTTGTTCATTCTGTTCACCGGAGGACTGCGCACGCGGCGCAGTTCGCTGATCGGGGCCGTCAACCTCACCTCGTACGGGCCGTTTTTCTTGCCGCTCGCGCTGTGTTTGGCGTTCGGCGTGCAACCGCTCGGCAGCCGCCTCGTGCCACGTGTGCAGCAGTTGGCGGCAACGTTCGACAACCTCGAAGCGCGCATCCAGGCGCGCTGCATGATCGCGACGATCGCGATCGCCCTCGCCGCACACAGCCTCGTCGTTTACCTCCGCTACTACACGTTCCAGGCCGCGATGGATCTCGCGATCTACGCGAACGCCTGTCACGGCGCGCTGTTCTCGACGATGAAAGGCGACGTCTGGCTGTTCGCGGATCACTTCGAGCCGATCTTGCTGCTGTTCACGCCGCTGTGCCGCGCGTTCTCACCCGCGATCGCACTCCTGACCGTGCAGACGATCGGATGGGGCGTCGGCGCATACGGCATCTTCGTATTGGCGCAGCGTCAGGGTTATCGCCCCGCGTTGGCTTGGCTGTGCGCCATCCTGTACTTGAACCTCAGCGGCCATGTGACCATGGCGTATTACGACTTTCATCTGCTCACGCTGACGCTCGCGCTCATGCCTTGGATCTGGTGGGCGATCGCGAGTGAGCGCTACGCGCTGCTCGGAGTGTTTGTTCTCATCTACCTCGGCCTCAAAGAATCGGCAGCCTTGTCGGTCGCAGGGCTCGGCGCTTTTTTGCTCGTCACGCGCGATCGCAAGCGCCGCATCGCAGGCGGGCTGCTCATCGTCGCAGGATTGACGACGTTCGTGCTGATCATGAAGGTCGTCTACCCAGCGTTTCGTAGCGGCGAAGGCACCATGTACTTCAGTAAGTACTACGGTCACCTCGGCAACAACCTCTCTGAGTTCATCCACACAGCGTTGACGCGGCCCCTCTACTTCACGCGCGAGCTCGTGCAGCCGAAGAAGCTCAGCTACCTCGCCGGCGTGCTCGCGCCGTTCTTGTTCTTCCCGCTGCGTTATCCGGTGTACGCATTGCCAGTCGTTCCTGCCATCTTGATCAACATCCTGTCGAACAAGCCAACGTTGATCAGTGCTGGTTACCACTACGAGGCGGAGATTCTACCCGCCCTGTTTGCGATGGCAGTGTTCGCGCTCAGCCATCCGCGCGTGCGAGCTGCGTGGCTGATCGTCATGCTGGTCGGTTTCACCTCGTCGAGCGCGCTCGCCACGGCGCGCTGGAACGTGCCCACGAAAGCGCAACGTCAGCTCGCGAAAGATCTGGCAGCGCATGTCCCACACGACCGCGCGATCGCTGCGCCTCAGCGGATAGCGGCGCACCTCACCGACCGCGATCGATTGTACATGTTCGACTATTGGCAGATGGAAGACGACTGGAAGCGCGCCGATATCGTCGTCGTGGGTTTTCACGGCGGCTGGATCGGCTGGTACGACTGGGAGATGCTCGATGAGGTCAAGCTGGTGCGAATGATGCCCGGCCTCCGACTGCTCTACCAATCGCCCAACGATCCGCGCTTCCGCGTGTTCGAGGTGCTGCCGGCGGCCAAAGACCTGCCTTCGATCGCTGATCCCGCAGCGACTGCCGATTCGCCCACGGGCAAACCCGCCCTCTAAGGGCGTTCCAAACACAGCACCGCGCGCTCCGGCCCATCCCCTGCGCTGCAGATGAGCACCACGCGAAGCCGCTGCGTATGAGCGCTGCCAGGCCGCGGTTGCGAGGCATGCAGCGACGCCGCCATGGGCTGCACCCCTGTGTTGCCGAAGCCGAGCGCCGATATGACCGTCACGCTCGGCTCGACGCGTATGCAGGCCTCACTCGCGCGGGATGCGCCAGGTGAGATTCACGCGAACGGTCCAAGCGTTTGGCAAGGTTTGCAGCTCGCTGTCGATCGGCTCGTCGGTGGCTGTCATCGGTTCCAAGCGCCGATACAAGGTATGGCCTGCAAACGACGTGAGCCAGAGCGTTGCGAACAAGCGCACGCCAACGTGGATCCCTGCGCTGATCACCGAGTACGCGACATGGTCGACGCAGCGCTCGGCGTCAGCGACGTCTTGGCGGCTGGGCAGCGCTGGATCGTCACGCGACAGCGCGACGCACGGCCAATCGGCGCGCACTTGCTCGCTGCGGATGCCATACGCGTTACCTTGCACTTCGGCGCGCAACCCGAGCTCCACGCGCTTCGCGACCGTGTACCGCACGTTTGCGAACGCCGGGATGAAGGTCTCGAGCCGCAGCTCGGGGACCGGCAGGTATTCGACGTAGATCGCCGGCAGCGGCAAGAGGCCACCGAAAGCATAGTTGGTCAGCGCGCCACCGCCGAGCACGAAGCGATCGCTGAACGCGTGCGAGGCCATGACCAGCGCGTTCAGCCGCAGGAGACGCCGATCGATCGCCGCGAAGTCGCCAGCGATGCCTGCGCTCACGCGGATCGACAGCGACCAGTTGTCAGGTAGCATCTGCACGAACAGCGCGGAAGCATCGATCGACTGAAGTAACTTGATCTGATCGAGCTGTGCCGGCGCCTGTGAGTACGACACGCTGTCCGCGTGGTAGCTCGCGCCAGGGATCAGGAACGTGCTGCGCTCGGCGAGCACGAGCGGAACATTCAGGCTGAATTCGTAGGCGGAGACCTGCGACTTCGCGGGCGGGATGTCCAGCGCGACACCCGGAAGGTATTGGCTGCTGAGGTCGATCAAGTCCGGAAGCTGGGCGTGCGCGGGGGCCGCCGCCAGCGTCAACACCCAGAACAGCGCGAGTTGGAGCAGGCGGCGTGACATCGAGTCGCTCATATGCTGCGCGCGCCTGGAGCGCAATCAAACAGTCGCTTGAAACGTTGACTTCAAACTGACTGGAGCGGAGGATGCCAGCACATGCCGCCCCGTGCCCCCACGCCACCTGCCGAGGAACCACGCGCGCGGCTCGTCGAAGCAGCGATCGAGCAGATCGAGCAGCACGGGCTGTCTAAGCTCACGATCCGCGAGGTCGCCGCGGCGGCAGGCGCGAACATCGCAGCGGTCAACTACTACTTCGGCTCGAAGGACGCGCTCGTCAGCGCCGCGCTCGAAGGCACGATCCGCTCGCTGATGGAAGACGTCGACGAGATCCTGAAAGAAGTCGCTGCCGATCCGAAGCGAGGCTTCAGCGAGCTGCTCGAGTATCTGCTCGAGGGCACGCAGCGCTTTCCGCGCATCAGCAAGGCCCACCTCCATGACGCTTTCAGCGGCGACGACTACTCGGGTCCGTTCCCTGTGTTGTTTGCGCCGATGCTCGGGCGAATTCGCGATGCGCTGCGCCGCGCGCTGCCGGAGCTGTCTGAAGCTGCGGCGTCGCGGCGCACGGTCGCGGCGCTCTCTGCGATGTTCTTCCCAGGGTTCTTCGCTGGTTTGTTTCGCGACCACTCTGTGCTCGATAGTCAACGCGAGCGCCGCGAATACGCTCAGGAAGTCGCGCGACAGCTGCTCGCGCCCGTGCCGAAGCCAAAGCGCACGAAATCGAAGCGCTAGCGCCCAAACTAGTCGAGGTGAGTGTGAACGCCGCGAGCGGGGCAAAGACCAAGTCGCGGCGCGCTCACCTCGAGTGGGCCGGGGATAGGCGCTCTTACAGCTGCCCGTCCACCCAGTCGAACATACGATGGTTCGCCACCGCCTGCGCGCCTTCCTGACAGTGCAGAAGACCCGTGTCGGTCGCATCGAACAGCATGTATTCCTTCGGACAGGTGAGCGCGTCGTAGAGCTGTTTGGCTTGGCCGACGCTGTACGCTTCTTCCGTTCCATCCATCACCAGCGTGCGGCAGCGGATCTTACAGGCGATCGCTGTACTGTCGAACGCAGAGAGCTCGTGCAAGAGCTGCGACGGGGTCTCAGCACCGTGCTTATGCATAGCGTCTCGCATGTACCAGTCGTACAGCGGCACGCCCTTCATGAGCTCATACATCGTGGCGTCGAACGCTGCAGGATCCGTGTCGAGCAGCGCCAATGCCTCCGGAAACAGCTGCTCGAACTGCGTGAGCATGGCCGCGTTCCAGCTGAGCACACCGGGGTTTGCGATGCAGATGTAGATGCGCGAGTCGAATGCCGCTGCCCGCGGCGCGAGCGAGCCGCCCATGCTCGAGCCCATCACGATGATGCGCTTCGCATCCACGCCCGGAATGCGCAACGCGTAATCGATGACCGGGCTCACCACCCGCTCCCAGTCCGCGCGGAACGGCAGACCCTGCTCCCGGATCGCCATGCCCTGCCCCGGCCCGTGGAAGATCAACGCGTGGTAGCCGCGCTCGAGCGCGCCATCGATCAGGTACTTCGATTCCTCGGGCCAGGCGTCGCGCCCCTGGAAGAAGATCAAGATCGGCGCGTTGCCGCGCGCACGTGGTGAGCGCCAGAAGTACCCCGGCAAGGTGGTGTCCTCGTAGGGGATGCGCACGGGCTGCACGGGAAACTCGAGCAGCGCGATCGCCTGATCGTACGTCTTCACTGCATGGCGACCGATCGTGACGACCTCTGGATCGTTCGGCTCGGGGTGATGGATCAGCGCAGCGCGGTAGTAGTTCGCGGCGCGCAAGAACGCGTGGCCTGCGCTGATGCGGCGCCCGCGCGCGAGTGAAGCATCGCCCATGCCGCGCACGCGATCGGCCGTCGCGACCCACTCGCGCGGCCAGCTGTACTTGTCCGCGGCGTCGACGCGCCGGCCGGTGTCGAGCACTTCGCCCACGTCGGCTTGCGCAGAGTAGACTGCGGCGAGGTAGTGGAGCAGCTGGTTTTCGAGCACTGGGTCGTCGAGGAAACCGAGCTCGTACCAGGGCTTCTTCTCGCCCGCGTTCGAGCTGGCTGCGGGTGCTGGAGCCGGGGTCGCGCCACCGACCTGCTGTGCCCGCGCCACCGCGCCCGAGACCAACACAGCACCGCTGACTGCACCCAAACCGCGCAACAAGCCCCTGCGATTCATCCTCGCGTCCATGAGTCCTCCACTCCGCCCATCCCGGGCGAGCTCTCAAACGTTCGATTCAAACATGCGTTTGAATCGACCGTTCGTCAAGCCGTTCGGGGAAAACAGGCGGGGGGCTCCCAAATTGAAAGCGCCCGACGCCGAGGCTCAGCTCGACGTCGGGCGACCTGGGCGCTGCGGCGCGCTCTTTACTCTCGCACGATCGAAGGACTGAGCACGAACATCTCGTTCTCCGTGGTCTGACCTGCGGTGATCTCGCACGCGTCGCACAGGCCGTCGCCCGCGCCTTCCGACGAGTCGCACGCGGCTTTGTCCTCGGCGCCCGCGCAAGGCTCACCCACTTTGCCGGCTGCGCACGCGACGGGCTTGCACGTGGTGCGGTCCGGCATCGTCGAGAGCTTGGTCACGAGGTCCAAGTCGGGCGTGCCGTCTTTTTTCAGGCCGTTGTTGAACTCGGCGCAGTAGCGCAGCGTGCGCTCCTCGTCGGACTCAGCGTCGAAGCGCAGCGGCGGATCGAATACCTGCTCGACAGGATCAGTGTAAATCGAGCTCTGGTAGATGCGCGTGCCATCGTGCCGATCCACGCTGAAGTTGCGACCACGCTTGTGCGTGTGCGACGACAGGTTGTAGAGCAGCGCGTTCTTCGGCACCACCCAGTCCGCGCAATACGTCTCGACGGTGAACGGCGCTTGACCGGCTGCGATCGCGATGTTCTTGGTGATCGCGAGCGTCTCGAGCTCCTTCTGGCGATCTTTCGCGAAGTACAGATTGAGCCACGCGTGCAGGTTGGTGTCCTTCGTGGTCAGATTGAATGAGTGTGAGTTCCAGTAGAAGATGCCGCGCAGCGGGAACGTTGTGTACACACCATCGCGCGGTGGCTGGTAGTACTGCGCGGTCTGTGCACCGGCGACGCGACCACCGCCCATGCTCGCCGCGCTGTCGGGTGGTCCGAAGTCGATGCACGCCGCTTTGTTCTGCACCTCACTCGCGCACTGCCCTGAGCCGCACGCGCTCGCGTCGCGCGGATCGCAGCCTTTGCCTTCGGTATCGCCACCACGGCAGCTCCACGCACCGAAGCTCGGGTCGTCCAGCAGGTCCGGGCTCAGCTGCGGATCTTGCAACAGCAGGTGGTGGCTCTGTGGATCCTGCCGAATGCGCAGGCTACTGACGTAGAAGATGCCCTTCTCTTTGTCCTGGAACTCCTCGGGAACGCGATCAGTAAAGTCGTAGTACTGAGCAAAACAGACATCGACTTCCTTCGACGCAGGCAGCTTGAACGGCGCCATCGTGAGCCGCACGCCCTCTTCTTTCGCAGGCTCAGTCAAGGGTGTGATCGTGATAGGCGTCGCGTCAGGTAAACATGTGCCCAACAGTTTGGCGATCGAGCCTGACTGTCCAGTGACACTGTCGCCGACCGAGCCCTCGCGCGGAGCGCCGGCTTCTATCCAGCGCCGCAGCACCTCGAGATGATCTGCGCTCAGCGCGGGCTCACCGGCTGGCATCGCGCTGCCTTCGACCTTGACGCTGCCTGGCTCGGTCGCCGCGCGCAGCTTGTTGTAGAAGAAGCTCTCACCCGGCACGCCTGGCATGATGCGGTACTGGCTGCTGAGCGTAGATTTCTTCTCGATCAAGTTCTCGTAGGCCACATCAGCGCGCAGGTCGAGCTCGCCCTTGGCTGCAGCACCGTGACACATGTCGTTCGTGCAGCTTCGACCTTCCAAGATGACCTTTTGGATCGCTGCAAAGGTCGACTTGTACTCCCCATCGCTGCAGTCGCCGCTCGGCTTGGCCTCCTGCGACTCACTTCGCTGTGCGGGTGTAGCTGCGTCCTTCTTCTCCGCGCCTGCATCCGACTTCTGTTCTTCGTCATCGGCAGGTGCTTGCGCGTCGCGCTCGGGCGGCGCTGCGGTGTCGTCACCGCTGCAGCCTGTGAGCGCAGCGACCAGCAATCCCGCGCGCAACACGTGTGCGCAAAGGCAGCTTTGTAGGTTCATCGTCGTGTCCTCCACTCGGTAGGTTGGTTCTCGACTTCAGCTACGGCTTAGGTCCTGCACTGAGCTCCACGAGCGACCACGAGTTGTCACCGTGGTTGTGCAGGTGGAAGAAAATCGGCGTGCCAGCTTCGAATGCGTTCATCGCGAGCTTCGAGGTCGCGATCAAGCCACCTTCGGAGGGGATGGGCACAGTTTGATCCAGCACGGTGCTATCGCCGATGCGGAGCGCGACGTGTGCCTCTGCAGCTTCGCCGGCGCTGAGCGCGAAGTGCCACACGCGCGCCACGAGCGTCTCTCCCTTTGCCACCTCGCGGAGCGCGGGCTGACGCGCGGTGATGTACGTGCAGCCACCTGTGTCTACGCTGAATACAGGCTCCGCGCCGAGCAACTCGGGCATGTGTGAGTCGTCTGGACAGACTGCACCTTCGGGACGATCAGAGAATGGATCGTCTTCTGCTGCGACGATCTCCCAGCTGTCATGCGAGACCAGCGGGCCGCGCAGCTGCGCTTCAGCTACGCCCGCGTCCTCGCTGATGGTGACATCGATTGGCTCAGCCTCTTCGCGCGCCTCTTCGGCACACCCGCCGAGCATGATGATAACTGCAACTACGCTTGAAATACTGCTCGTACTTAGCGTTGTGCTCACGTCTCACCGTGAAGTCCTCGTGCCGCGAAAGAGAGCTATGTCTGACTGCCACGGGCTTTATGAAAGTGAACCTAAAAAGATCGCAGCTGCATAACACTGTGAACTTCCGCGTCCGAGGGACCTTGACCGACACGCTATGTCGTGACACCGCTAAAGGCAACTCGAGAGTTGCGCAGGGGTTGACCGTTCACCCACTGCGCGCTCGCGCAAGAAAGCCCCGGAGAAGTGGATGCGGCTCAGAGCCCTGTGCATCATCGTGACTGCGTCGACTGCCTGCTCGAATGGGAGCTCGCAGATGACCGCAGCTGGTTCTGACACGGCAACTGCGGGAACGATCGCCGCAGGCGGCGCGGTCGCAGTTTCGGTCGCTGCCGCTGGCAGCGGCGGCCGAAGCAGAGCCAGCGCCGAGCAAGTGAGCGCAGGCCGAGCCAGCGCGGGGCAAGGCGGCGCCGCGCCCACCAGCACAGGCGAGAGCCGTGCAGGCAGCGGCGGAAGTGCGGTGGGCCCGAGCGACGCAGGCACACCCGACGCAACAGCCTCAGAAGCTCCAGATGCCGCGACAGCGTCTCAGACACCGGTGCGCTGCGCCGACGTTACGGCCGCAGCGCCGAGCGGCAACGGCGCCAGCACTGGCTATCCAGGTGGCAAGTGGATGGTCCCGCCTGCGACGCACGGCACAGTCGTCGAGCAAAACGTCGAAGTCATGATGAGCGACGGAGTGAGGTTGGTCGGGGATGTGTCCTATCCGGCCGATCTTCAAACCGGACAGCGCTCGACCGAAAAGTTTCCCGTGCTCTTGACTCAGAACCCGTACGGCGCAGGCACGTTCGGTCCCGAGTACGGCGAGCTGTTCGTGACGCACGGCTACATCTTCGCATCGATCGATGTGCGTGGCACCGGGCGATCCGCCGGCACACACGACATGTTCTCGCCACGCGAAGCGGAGGACGGCAAAACACTGGTGATGTGGGCGGCTGCGCTGCAAGGCTCGGACGGCCAAGTGGGCCTCCAAGGTTGCTCGCAGCTCGGCATCAACCAGCTCGAGACCGCGACGCTGTTAGGCGCCAACTCACCGGTCAAAGCGATGATCCCCGCGTGCGCGTCAGGCGACTTCTATCGCGACACCGCGTTCGACAACGGCATCCCCACGATCGTGGGTAGCTTGCTCGCTTCGCCTGACGCCGTCGAGGGCGGCGACATGGCGTATTATCGCGATTACTGGAAGGTCCGCGATCGGCTCGCGCGCGCACCTGCGATCGCCGAGGCCAACATCCCGATGCTGCTCTGGAGCGGCTGGCACGAGCCCGGAGCGCTGGGCTCGCTCGAGCTCTACACCGCCCTGCAGAACCTCAGCGCAGGGCGGCCGGTGAGCACGCAGATCACAGCGGATCTCGAAGTAAATGGGCGCATCCAAGTGATCCTCGGCGATTGGGCGCACGCGGGCGGCCTGGACCAAGGCATCGAGCTGCAGTGGTTCGACACGTGGATCAAAGGCATCGACACGGGCATCGCCAAGGACACGAAGACGCCGCTGCATCTCGAAGAGCTCGGCGGCAATAAGCGCTGGATCAACTCGAGCTGCTACCCGATGGTCGAAAGCTATCAGCCGCTGTATCTCGCGAGCGGCGAAAAGCTCGGCATGTCCGCTGAGACGACCGAGGGCAGCGACATGTTGCAGTGGTCTGCGGCCGCCGCCGATACGATCGAATACGAGAGCGAGCCGTTCACCGACGGCGCGATGCTCGCGGGCCCTGTCGCCGCGAAGCTGCGCGTGAGCTCTTCGAACACCAACCTGCAGCTGCACATCGAGGTGCTCGATCGGGGCGACAGCGGGCAGAGCGCGCGCATCAGCCGCGGCAGTATTCTAGGCAGCTTGCGCCGCAGCGATCCCGCGCAGTCGTGGCGCGACGAAGCGAGCTTGCCGAAGCGGCCCTACCTCACGCTCGACGAGGATCAGCCGCTGACGGCGGCTGAGGCGACCTGGCTCGAAGTTCCGCTCTGGCCTACGGTATGGTCGATCGAGCCGGGCCACCGCATCGTCGTGCGTATCTCGACCCAACCAGCATCGAGCGACTGCGCCGATCCGCTGGGTGTGCCGGTCGGCTGCTACCCCTCGACGCCGATGACGAACAGCTTACGCGGTGGCCGCTACCAGCTGCATCGCGGCGGCAAGGAAGGCTCGCTCATCAGCTTGCCGCTCGTCGAACACAAGAAGTTTCCCACAGCCACGAGCGCAGTCTCGGCGACTGGCAACATGGCTACGCCGCTCCCTATCGACTGGTAGCGCGGCGGCGTGGGCGCGCGCGTTTCTTGGTGGCTGACCGCACCTGTGCATCGAGCGCGGCGCCGGCCAGCACGATGTCGAGCACGCGATCGACGCCGCGCGGGTCCATGCTCTCGTTGAACAACAGCGCGCGCTGCACGGGCGCCGAGATCACATCCACGACGAGCGCAGCATCAGTGCCGGCAGGCAGCTCGCCGCGTTCGATCCCGCGCTCCACCATTGCGATGCGCGTCTGCCGCAGCGAGTCGCGCATGCGCTGTGCAAACGCCTCGACCGCAGGCAGCGCGCGCTCCACCTGGATCACGCGCAGCACCCCCTGCTCGATCGGCGTCAGCGAAAACGCCGTAAGCAGCGACGCGCGCAGATCACCTCGCAGCGTGCCGGTATCGATGGGAGGCAAGCGCGTCTCCGCAGCTGCGCTGATCGCGCTCGTGAGCAGCTCCTCCTTCGTGGGCCAGCGCCGGTAGATCGTCGTTTTGTTGACGCCCGAGCGCGCAGCGACATCCTCGACCCGCATCGCCTCGTAGCCCACTCGGCTCAGCTCAGCGAGCGTCGCGGCGATCACACGATCCACGACGGATTCGGACCGCCCGCCCGTACGTGCAGCTCCCGTCCTTCGTGTAGTGCTCGGCATGTCCGCCGCAGCCTAACAGAGAGGAGGATGATGGGCACTCGCGTCGATCTGCGGCGCGAGCTGGGAAACCTCGTTTAGCGCGTGGCCTCCGACGCGATGCGCGCGGTCTCTTTGGCGCGCTCTTCCACGCGTTCGCTGTAGCGGTCTGTGAGATAGCTCGCGCGGTCGCGCAAGAGGAGCGTGAGCTTGAACAGCTCTTCCATCACATCGACGACGCGATCGTAGTACGCGGATGGTTTCATGCGATCGTCGTCACCGAACTCTTGATAGGCCTTTGCGACCGAGGATTGGTTTGGGATGGTGAACATGCGCATCCAGCGCCCGAGCAAGCGCAGCGTGTTGACCGCGTTGAAAGACTGCGAACCTCCGCTGACCTGCATCACCGCGAGGGTTTTGCCTTGCGTCGGGCGAATGCTGCCCAGCGACAACGGGATCCAGTCGATCTGACTCTTCATCACGCCGGTGACCGCGCCGTGCCGCTCTGGGCTGCACCACACTTGGCCCTCGGACCACGTCGAGAGCTCGCGCAGCTCTGCGACCTTGGGATGACTCGTCGGCGCATCATCGGGAAGCGGCAGGCCGCGCGGATCGTAGACCCGCGTATCCGCGCCGAAGCGCTTCAGGATGCGCTCCGCTTCGAGCGTCAAGAGACGACTATATGATCGTTCGCGCGTGGAGCCGTAGAGCAGCAGGATGCGCGGTGGATGCGTGGAGATTCGAGCTGGTGATAGCCGCTCCAACGACGGCACCTCAAACTCAGCTTCTGAGATGTTGGGCAGGTCGTCAGTCATGGGTGCGTCCACGGTCGATGACATTCGCGGCTGCGAGCGGCAGTGCGGGCACGAGCCAGCGAAAGAGCCAGGTGGAAGCTGCCGCGCCGCAGAGCTGCGCGACGATGAAGCCCGGTGCATCGACAGGTCGGATGCCCGCGAACGTGTCAGTCGCCGCGCGTGCCAGCGTGACGGCTGGATTGGCAAACGAGGTAGACGAGGTGAACCAATACGCAGCCGTGATGTAAGCGCCGACCGCAAGTGGCACGAAGCCGGCGCTGCGGCGCGCACAGCCCCAGATGACTGAGAGCAAACCGAAGGTCGCAACGAACTCGCTCAACCACTGCGCTGGGCCGGTCCTCACGTGCTGCGAGGCGAAAAACGTCGCGCGCGCCTCGAACATCAGGTGTGCGACTGCGACCCCGACGAACGCGCCAGAGACCTGCGCTGCCACGTAGCCAGGCACTTCGCTCCAGCGGAGACCGCCCTGGCTCGCATCCGCGATCGTCACGGCGGGGTTGAAGTGCGCGCCAGAGACAGGCCCAAACGTAAGGATCAACGCCACGAGGCCTGCGCCTGTCGCGATCGTGTTGGCGAGCAGCGCGATCGCGACGTTCCCACCTGCGAGCCGCTCACCCATGATGCCCGAGCCCACGACCGTCGCGAGGAGGAGCGCTGTTCCGACTGCTTCTGCCGCTAACCTGCGCGCGAGCTCAGCCGACATCGAGCTCCTCCAGCTTCGCTTTGATCGTGTCGCGAGCCGCCCGAAAGCGCCGCAACATCTCCTCGCGCGGGATCGCAGGATCTTTGCTCGCAGGATCCGGGATCGGCCAGTGCAGCCGCTGCGCCTTGCCAAGAAATACGGGACAGACTTCTTCGGCGCACAGTGTGATCACCATATCGACCTGCGCTGGATCGATCGTCTCCACCGACTTCGAGTGATGCGTCGTGAGATCGAGGCCCAGCTCACCCATCACTTCGATCGCGTAAGGGTTCACCTGCGATGGCTCGCTGCCCGCGCTCATCACCAGGATGCGATCTCCGAAGAGACTGCGCGCGAGGCCCTCGGCCATTTGGCTGCGCGCGGAGTTCGCGACGCACATGAAGAGGATCTTGTTTGTGTTCTGAGGCATGTTCTAACAGCAGCTCTTTGGGCGCTTGCCCCGCTTGCAGCAGTCCTCCCAGAGAAAATCCGTCAGCGCTTTGAGCGCCGCGTAGTCGGCGGTGTGGAACGCGAACTTGCCCTCGCGCTGCACATTCACCAGCTCGGCGCTGACCAACCTGGCGAGGTGATGGTTGAGCGTCGTCCAGGGCAAGTCGAGCTTCTCCTGAAGCTCGGTCGTGGAGATGCCCTCGGCGCCCGCCTGGACGATGTGCCGAAGCAGCGTCAGACGCGCCCGATGCGCGAGCGCTCCGAACTGCTGCGCATGACGGTCGAGAGCCATACCTACGTATCTAGATACGTAGATTGATGAAGTCAAGCGACACTTTGAGGCTCAGAACCCCGCGCGGGCGCGGTCGTAGACGGCTTCGAGCTGGGGCGCGTATTGGCTCCACGCGTACCGTTGCTCGGCGGCGCGGCGGGCATTGCTCCCTAGCTTTGCGCAACGCTCCGGATCTGTGAGTAGGCTCGCGATGGCGTCGCCGTAGGCATCGGGCGTGTCTGCAGCGAGCAGGCCGATGTCATCGGCCCGAAAGGCGTCGACCATGTCGCCCACTGGATTGGCGACGATCGGGCGTCCTGCGGCCATGTAGTCGCCGAGCTTGATAGGCCCGCGCGCGCGATTCATCAGATTGTCAGACATGGGCATGAGCAGCACGTCCGCGGCACCGAGATAGCTCTCGACTGCAGCGAATGGCTGCGCGCCGACGTCGATCACGGCTTGGTCGAGTCCGAGCTGCTTGACCAGATCACGTGCAGCCTTGTGCGGCGGCCCGACGAGCACGAGGCGTGCAGCCGGCATCCGCGCATGCACGACGGCGAAAGCACGGATCACGAGCTCCAAGTCGTACTGGACGAAGCCCACGAAACAAGCGATCGGCGCAGCCCGCGGCAGCGCGAGGGCCTGCCGACACTCGATGCGATCGCGCACCTGGATCGTTCGCACGTTCGCGCCGGAAGGGATGTAGTGCACGCGATCTTTACGCAGGTTCAGCGCGAGGCAACGCTGATAGAGCGCGCGACTTGTGACTGTCACTTGACTCGCGAGCCAGCGAAAGCGCTCCTCGAGGAAGGTCTCGAGCGGTGCAAACGCGACACGGCCGATCCAGCTCTTGCGCTCGGAGATCGCACCACCGCGGCCCCACCAGTCGGCCCAGTCGCTGACCCAGCGCGCCCGGCTGCCGAAGCGCAAGAGCAAGGACGGCGCGAGCACCACCGGTCGGCAGTCGAAGCCGTGCACGATGTCGAAGTCCTGCCGCTGAAAGTACGCCGCGCGAAACACGCTGTCCCACGGGTCCCAGCCCGTGCGCGCGAGCGATACGCCGATATCGGGCGTCTCCACGATCGTCACACGCTCGAGCTCGCTCACCCGCGGCGTGAACAGGCGATCTTTCGAGATCGTGGCGACGGTGACACGGTGACCACGCGCCGCGAGCTCGCGTGCGAAGTAGAACGCACGAAAAAAGGTGCTGCGCCAGATCACGTTGTGATTGAGCATCAAGATGTTCATCGTGTTACCTGGCGCGATTGAACAACAGGTCGATGCCGCGCCGCGCACGGCGGCGGGCGCCTTGGAGACCTTGGTCGCGCGTCGTCTGCAGCATGTAAGTGACCTGACGCGAGATCCACGCTGGGTCTTTCAGCCGCGCACGCAGCCAGATCGAGGACGCGCGCTCCGCAAACTCGGCGACGTACTGTGCCGTCATGTTGTCGAAGCGCAGCACCGAGGAATGTGCGCCGTCGAAGTCGCGGAAGCGGCCGATGATGCGCTTTTCCTTGTTGGCGCGCGCGTAGTGCTCGGTACCGGGGAACGGCGTGGTCACCGAGAACTGGATCGAATCCACAGGCAAGCTGCACGAAAAATCGAGCGTCTCTTGCATCGTCTGCGGCGTGTCGCCTTCGAGCCCGAACGTGAT